>Ga0080064_1000995_pt1 | contig 64513 bp, 50 predicted proteins | sample Subgrocontami54m_FD_69260 | JGI IMG/M metagenome (GOLD analysis project Ga0080064, IMG submission 69260) | Subsurface groundwater microbial communities from S. Glens Falls, New York, USA - GMW46 contaminated, 5.4 m (SPADES assembly) (version 2) ... | reverse complement strand
GAGATGTTTCTGATTTAAGTCATGATTTCGGGCGTATTATGATCCCTTGACGGAGGTGCCTATGCCACTACCTATTGACGCTTACCGCGAGGGGTACGAAAAGGCTCGCAGGGATACTCTCGGGGGATTGGCTGCCGAGGTAATGATGGGGATGATGCGGGATGATCCTGGCGGCGACTTCGCTGCTGGATACCGCGATGGCGCCGCCGGAAAGAAATTCAACCCGCCTTCTCAACGACCACATGCTGATGCTGAACTTAATCCTTTGGACGATAAAATCGCTATCAAGATTTGCTGTCCCAACTGTGGCGCAATTGACTGGTTTGAGTGGAAGTTCTTGGGCAAGCTCACGGATCCAGTGTGCGGGTATTCGTGGTACGTCGATTCCGCCACGTACACGTTGCAGCAGATTAGGGCATCTATCCAATTTGGCGGCAAAATGGCCAAGTATTTGAGTCCTGGAAAGTCTGGTGAGCAGGGAGCATGGATTGCGGAAATCCTCGCTCAATTCACGGGGAGGACCCTCGGGACTGGCGCTCGCCTGATGTATGGTCTAATCATGGTTCCAATTCAAGCCGCCGTCAGATTATTTCATGCAAAACAGAAGACGGCTTAAGAATGTCTTCTCGTCCATCAATAATTCCGGCTCTAGCAACTCACCGATTCACAATGTCGGGACTGGCCACTTCAAGCAATTTCGGCACCAATTGACAGGCCTTAAGTTGTGTGCTATCATATATATAGATAGAGTATCCGATAGGCTATACCAAAGCGAACTTTCCAGCCAAAATAGCGGGAAACGCCAGCGTATTAGCCTCCATAAGAAACAAAAACCAATTAATTAGCGGTTCCCGCCCGGCGCAGATTGTCCCCAAAATTAGGACATTCTAGCCGCCTGTTTTCAGGGAAACCAAAACAAAAACACATCCATATATGTCACCTGCAGAGCAGCAATTATTTGCAGCCCCAGGCAGCCTCATACCTTTGAGCCAAGCTGCCAAGCTGACGCCCTATTCGTCAGAGTATTTGCGTTTGCTGGTCCGCAAGGGGAGCGTTAAGGCCATTAAAATTCGCCGCGACTGGTTGACCACCGAGGCGGCGGTTTTGGAATATGTGGAACAGCAGAAGCAAAGGCACCATCTTTATATAGAAGAGCTCTCCAAGCCGGAGACCCTGGAGAAACAGAATGCCCAAGCCGGATTCGCTGCCGTGAAACTTTTGCTGGTTTTGGGATTGGCCATTATGGCGACCTCGGGTTTTTTAGTTCTAATAACGACCGGCATTCTGCCGAACAAGACCCTTGCCCAAATATCGGCTCCCACTGGTTTGCTTTCCTTAGGCCAAGCCCTGCTCGGCAAAACTCCGGAAGAGTATTTAGCAGAAGATCTGGCCGCCTCGCCAACACCAATCTTTGCGCTTGCCAAACACCGCATTGAGCCGCGCGGTCCTGAAGCGCCGCCCCAGAGCGCGGCTCCAACCTCCGTCTTAGCGGACGAAAGCGCGAGTCAGCAGCCCCAAGTTTTAGGCGAGAGCGTAACTGCCGGGGACCTTGCGACCTTAGTCGCTAACGCTGTGCAGGCTAAGTTAAACGAGCTTATAGCTTCCGGTATCCTTAAAGGCCCCAAAGGAGACAAGGGAGATTCCCCGGCTGTCATCGTCCCCGCTAATCCCGGTTTGGCTTATTCTACCGAAAGCTTTTACCAGCCCAACCAAAGCCAAAACTTCACCGGAGGCTCTGTCCAGGGAGTCACCCAACTATCCAGCAATAGTTTTTCCACCAATGATGCCAGCATTGGAAATAACCTAACTGTTGGCGGCTCTGCCTCGGTCCAGTCTCTAAATGTGGCAGGTAGTTCCACCTTTTCCGGCAGCACCACTATTGTCGGCCTGACCGTCACCACCTTAAACCCCGGCCTGACCCAAGGCTCAATAGCGTTCCAGGGAGCCATCGGTTTGACCCAGGACAACGCAAACTTTTTCTATGACGCAACCAACCATCGCCTTGGCATCGGGACGACGGGACCGGAAAGTAAATTAGATGTTGTTGGGACGACTACCAGTTCAGTAATTATTGCAGGTGTCAATGATGGTTATGCAACGAATCAAACCTTGCGATCCAGCGCAGGTGCTCGACTCGACTCGAATGGTACCGGTACTGAAACTGTGGTTTTTGGCAATGCTGGCACACAAATTTTGAAAATCCATGACACACGAACGGATATAGGTTCGGTTGCGGTATATGTCAAGCACGATGGTGGTGGCGGGGCGATTAGTTTTCAACGTACACTCTTACCTAGTTCGACTATTTGTGATATTGGCGTAGTCGGTGGAGTCGGGACATTGACAGGAAGTGCTACCAATCAGGATGACTTTGGAGTTATGAGTTACTCTACTTGTGCTGGGGGGAGTGGGACCGGGGCAATCCGATTTTATCCTGGCACGGCAGAACGTTGGGTTATGTATCCAAATGGGAATTTAACCGGAGTAGGTGTAATGCAAGCCGATGTAGGAGTCCAGACCGCTAATTCCGGTTTTTTGGGATGGGCAGGACGAAGTATAATGAGATCTCCTTCAAACGGTCTGGTCGCATTCAAGAATTGGGCAGAAGATGCAGATTCGAGCATAAGTGCTGGAGGGGCAACATTCAGCGGCAACGTCGGCATCGGGACGACGAGTCCTAACGCTACTTTGCAGGTTTACGGAACTGGTGGAACTAATCCTTTCTTGGTTTCTTCATCTACTGGGACGGGGTTAATGGTAATTCAACAGAACGGCAACATCGGCATCGGGACGACGAGTCCGGCAGCAACTTTAGAGATAAGCAATACTGGAGCGGCTCAAATATTATTGACAGCCACTGGAGGCGGTAACGGAAGGTTGCAATTTAATCCCAGTGGAGGTTTCGGTGATATTCGATTCTTAACCGCTGACGGTTCGGATACTAAGGTTTTACGAATGAGCGGTGGCGGTGATGTCACAACAAATCGTGGTGCAGTGTTTGAATCTTATGGGAACGAAGCGAGTTCTGCTGGAGCCGCAATTATCAGAGCTGGCGATGGAGGAAATATTCAATTATTGAACGGCAACATCGGCATCGGGACGACGAGTCCCGCGGCAAATCTGCACGTGTATGGTTCTGGTGCCACCCCTGTAATTGCCATTGATGGTGATTCGGCGGCACAATCGTATTTGGACTTCCGTCAAGCTAATGTTTCGAAAGCTTACATTCAGTACAACAGTGCCGGGTATTTGGATTTCAATCAAAATGGTCATATGGTATTAAAGAGCGGCAACGTCGGCATTGGTTCCACTTCTCCGACGGCCTTAACTACTATCCAAGGCACCAGCGGTTCAACCACGGATTTGCTCAACGTGGCTTCATCTACCAACACTTCTTTGTTTGTAGTCAAATCTAACGGCAACGTCGGGATTGGCACTTCTTCCCCGCCTCATTTAATAACCCTTTCCGGCGGGGCATTTTCCGATGGGGCAACCTGGAGCAACGCCTCGGACAGGAACATCAAAGAGAATTTTGCCACAGTTACTCCTGCTGATATTCTCCAAAAGATAGACACCCTTGATATCCAGCAGTGGAATTACAAGACAGACAGCGCTTCCACCACCCATATAGGCCCCACAGCCCAGGATTTTTACACGGCTTTCCATACCGGAGGGGATTTTGGGCAAACCTCCATCTCCACCATTGACCCCAGCGGTGTTGCCCTGTTAGGCATCCAAGCCTTAGACCAAAAAATCACGGCCTTGCAAGGCGCGCTAAATGGAAACGCCACCAACAGCAACCTCACGGTTTACAACCCCTCCAACTTCTCCGGCGACTCCGTCGGCGAAGCCAAAATCCTCACCGGCCAAACCTCTGTCCGCATCACCTTCACCCAACCCTATCAATACCAACCCATCATCACTTTCTCTCCTGTGGGTCCAGCCGCCGGAGCAGCAATAGCCGCCGGAACTTATTTAATAAATATTGATGCATCAGGGTTTAATATCCAACTCCCCGTCCCCGTCACTTCCGATGCTACCTTCACCTGGCACTCCTTCGCCTCTCCCGCCGAGCGCCTCACCGTCTCGGATGGCACGACCAGCCCAATCCTCCTGATTCTGCCAGCCGCCTTGCCGCCCCCCACTCCGCCCTCTGCCTTGACCGTCATCTCCGACCCTTCCACGCCTACCACCTCACCAGACACAGCTTCAACAACGCCGCCATCAGCGATCAATTCTGGTACTCAGGCGACATCAACCCCAACATCCGTGACATCCCAAACCTCGTCACCTGGCCCAGCCGATTCCTCAGCCACACCTTCCGAAACCTCGTCACCCACCACGGACCCTCAACCTGCCACTCCCTCGCCCTCGCCAGCACCGAGCACCAGCATCGGCCAGTAAGATTGCTTCGCTCACTCGAAGCCGGGCTGCGCGTTTCTCCGCTGTTAATTTTCATCCTCTTCAAGTACAGCCATGCCTCTCAACAAAACTGCCAGTACAAGTAAGAGCAGCAAAGAGCGTTGCCCTTACTGCCAGAGCACCGAGACAATTCGCAAAGGCCAGCGCAAACGAAAATTCGGAACTGTGCAGATGTTTTCCTGTAAACAATGCTTCCGCGTCTTCACGCCTGGTAATGTAAAAGGGAAAGTTTTCCCTGTCGCTTTCATTCTTGATGCCCTGAGTCTCTATGACCAGGGCTTCTCCGCGCCAGCCTGCGTGCGTCTGCTTAAAGAGCGCCACGGGCTTGCGGTTTCTGATTCCGCCATCGAGACATGGGTTAAGGAATTTGCCAGCGTCTGCACCTACGGCCGCATGCGCGATCAGGTACGGCGCATCTACTCACCACAGCAAGTCATCCGCCGCGCCAAGCTCTACCACCGCCAAGTCTACGAGTATGCCCTGCACCGCGGCAAGCTAGACTTGCTGCTTGCGCCCAAGACAGAGCACGCTCATTTAGCCCCCATACGCAGCTTTCTGGAAAACATGCTACTGGAATGTCCGCACGCCTTGTTTCGCAATACTGACCGCGCTTCCAGCAACAAGGCCGACTTTGATCTGGCCCAAACCATGATCAGCGCAAAGCAGAATGCCGCAACCCGGCTGGCCAGTTTAGTCCTGCCCACCGTGCAGGACAATTACAAGCGGCACGAGACGCTCCAAAACTTTTTTCTTCTCAACGATTCCGTGACTGTGGCCGTGGAAGTTCCCATTTTTTTCTTACCCGAAGATCTTATCCACATGCAGGAGCGGTTAGACTTTAAGATTCCCCTGCAAATGACGGAGGCCATTACCGGCCATATTGATTTTCTCCAAGTGCGAAACGGAGCCATCCACATTCTCGATTACAAACCGGATGCGCCGACGAACAAGCCAATCCAGCAATTGACCATTTATGCTCTGGCGTTAAGTCGCTTGACCGGACTTCGACTCTACGATTTCAAATGCGCCTGGTTCAATGAGGACGGCTACTTCGAATTTTTTCCTCTGCACGTAGTGCACAAGCTCAAGAGATAGTGCTCTGTTTGCCGGTTGAGCGGGACCATTACTTCCAAGCCGGTCGCTTCAGCGATGGTGTCGAGGCGCAGAGTTGACCGTTCATCACTGAGACCAAGGATATTTTCCTCGGGTTTTTTTTGTTGCGGAGTGGGGGTTGACGGATTCGCACCTTTTTGGCGTATTACTGACCGAACAGGAGCGTTTGCTGAAAACCCATAAGTTTTGTAAAATGAATGTACTAACCCTCAATACCGCACGAGTTTATCTGCTATCATATCGCGGGAACACTGTCTCTGGGTCAACACGCCTTCGCGGCTAAAATCAGGGCAGAAGCTCTCTCTGGGTTTAATATCTACGTAACTCTTTAAGACAAATGGCCCTCTCACTCAATAAATCAAAACTCGATAATCTTGCAAATGAAATCTGGAAATCCGCAGAGCGCTTGCGCGGGAAATTTAAGGCATACGAATACCAGAACGTGATCCTGCCCATCATCGTCATCCGCCGACTGGAATGCGTACTGGAAAAATGGCGCGCCGAGAAGAAAGCAGAGATTCTCGCCAAGCAGCCGAAACGCACTGAGAAGGAACTCGACGCGCTGGTCAAGAAGTTGGAGTTGAATCCCGTTCAGGCCCCGTTCTCAAACAAGACCGACTGGACGCTGCGCAAGGTCTATGAGGAAGATCACACGCTCCTCGAAGACAACTTGCGAAAATACATCAATGGCTTTTCGAAGAACGTCGATGACATCATCGAGCACTTTAATTATCGAGCCACCATCGGCCAGATGGCTAAAAATAACCGGCTCGCGCCAATCCTTAATCAATACAAGGAACTGGAGCTTGGCCCAGACCATCTGTCCAACCTGGAGATGGGCTACATCTACGAGGAACTTCTCCGGCGTTTCTCGGAACAAAGCGGCGAGGAAGCCGGAGAACACTTCACCCCGCGAGAAGTCATCCGCCTCATGGTGGAGTTGCTAGAAATACCCATCCCCGAAAAACATCTCTCTATCTACGACCCTGCGTGCGGCACCGGCGGCATGTTGTCAGTAGCCAAGGAGCACCTTCTTGACCGTGCGGCCTCGGCGCCGGAAAAGGCCCGCGTCGATCAGTTTGTCACCGTTCACGGCCAGGAACTGTCGCCCACGAACTATGCCATCTGCCAAGCTGACTTACTCATTAAGAATGACCAGCAGGCGAAGGTCTTTCTCGGCAACTCGCTCATTCCCCACGAGCCACAAAGCAAGGAGCCTGGAGACCAGCTCCCGGAGCCGAAAAACCGCTTTGACTTCATGCTCAGCAATCCTCCTTTCGGCGTCACCTGGGGCGGCAAGGACGGTTACGAGAATGAGGCGCGGAAGCTGGAGAAAACCCGGTACCAAGCGGGTATGCCTCGCGTCAACGACGGCGCACTGCTCTTTCTGCAAACCATGCTGGCCAAGATGCAGCCGCCCGAGAAGGGCGGCAGCCGCATCGCCATCATTTACAACGGCTCACCACTCTCGAATGGCGACTGCGGCTCCGGCGAGAGCGAAATCCGCCGCTGGATTCTGGAGCACGACTGGCTCGACGCCATCGTGATGCAGCCCGACCAACTTTTCTACAACACCGGCATTTTCACCTACATCTGGCTGCTGCGAAACGAAAAGCCCGCCAGTCATCGCGGGCGCGTGATGCTCATCGACGCCCGCCAGCAGTTCGAGAAAGAGCCGAAATCCTTCGGCAACAAGCGCAACCGGATGACTGACGCTCACCGGCAATGGATTGGGGAGCGTTACCACAAAGGATGGAAACCCGGTTATGTCGACGAGCACGTAAAGCTTTTCAGCAAGGAGGATTTCGCGTTCCATAAGGTAAAGGTGGTCTTTTGGCAGACCGACGAGCACGACCAGCCCGCCACCATCACCGAGCCTTACGAGAAAACGTTCACCGCCGCCAACCTCACGAAGGAACAGGCATTTTACGACAGCGACCTCACCTTCCGCGTGCGCGTGAAGACGGATAAGAAAGAGAAGACAGTGGAGCTCGCCCTCAAACCGGCGGACAGCGCCGCGAAGAAGCTCAAAGCGGCTCTGGGAGACCGGCCGGAAATTCTCTCCGTCGAATGGACGCACCGGCACTACGTGCAGGACGACGAATACATCCCGCACGGCGAGGACATCGCGGCATTCTTGAAACGGGAGATCGCCAAGCCCATCATCCGCTGGGAAGACAGCCCGCAACTCGGCTACGAGATTCTGCCAAACAAATACTTCTACCGTTACCAGCCGCCCACACCCGCAAAGGAGTTGCTGGAGGAGTTTTGGCGGCTTGAGAAAGAGGCGGAGAAAATGTTGGAGGGGCTGGCAAAATGAATCAACTTGAATCAACCGAGCCTTTTCTCGGCAGAGTGCCAACTCAGTGGATCCGGAGTCGTATCCGCAACGTGGCGAGCTTATCGCCCAGCTATTCCACAGGTCCGCCTATGATAGATGAGGTTTGCACCGTCGTGCCGATGGAGTTGCTTTCAGACGACGGGGCGATTGATGTGTCGAACCAGGCCCCGTTTGAGGATGTTTCGCCCGGTCTGACCTCATTTGAGCAGGGCGACGTTCTCTTCGCGAAAATCACACCTTGCATGGAAAACGGCAAGGGTGCATTCATCGATAAATTGCCAACTCGCTTCGGCTTCGGAAGCACAGAGTTCCACGTCCTCCGACCTTCGTGCAAGGTTGATGGCAAGTTCCTGTATTACGCAACCTTCAATCCTGTTTATCGTGCGTACGCTGCCGAGAACATGACGGGGGCAGCCGGGCAGAAGCGAATTTCCTCCCGGTTCTTGAAAGATACCCGGCTCTTTCTCCCGCCACGAACGGAACAGGACCACATCGCGGCGTATCTCGATGCGAGTTGTGCGTCGATTGATGCGGCGGTGGCCGCCAAACGCCGCCAACTCGAAACTCTCGACGCTCTTCGCAAAGCCACCATACAGCGTGCGGTGACGCGCGGCCTCTCAGAGAGCGTCGTGCTGGAAACGACTGGCAATGCTTGGATGGAAAATGTTCCTCAGAGCTGGAAACTCGTCTACCTCAAACGCATCGCTGAAATTCAGGGTGGCCTTACCCTCGGCAAGCAATACGAAGGTTTGCTCATCGAGCGGCCTTATTTGCGGGTCGGCAATGTGCAGGATGGGCATCTCGATTTAGCGGATGTTTCAGTGATTGAACTACCGGAGAGTGTGGCAGCCAAAGTCGAACTTCGCCCCGACGACGTTCTGATGACTGAGGGCGGCGACCTCGATAAGCTCGGACGCGGCCATTTATGGAATGGCGAGCTTGCAGGGTGCCTCCATCAGAACCACATCTTCGCTGTGCGCTGCTTTCGGCACAAACTGATGCCCATGTTCCTCGCCTATGTGACCGCCGCTAAATATGGGCGCGATTACTTTGAAGCCACCGGTAAGAAAACCACGAACCTCGCCTGCACCAACTCTACCAAGGTTGGCGAGTTCCCAATTCCATTACCTCCGTTGGAAGAGCAGGAAGCCATCTGCGCCTACCTCGCCGAGAAGCTCGGAGAGGTGAAGCGAATCACCGCGACCATCGAATCCCAAATCGCCACCCTCACCGCCTACCGCAAGTCGCTGATCCACGAATGTGTCACCGGCCAGCGGCGTGTGACGGCGACAGACTTAAACCACGTACAAACCCATGGCTAAGCGAAAACCACCCGAACTGACGTTCCAGGAACACATCGCGACCTTTCTGGTCCGGGAGCACCGGTATGGCGTGCTCGAACAGGGCGACATAACAGACACGGAGCACTTCATCGCTGAGGACCAGCTCTGGGCCTTTCTTCAGGACACGCAGCCGGAAGCAATCAAAAGCTTAGCCGCCCACTACGGCATCGACGCGCATGACGAGATCTTTCGTGCTTTGGGTGCTGAGTTGCGGCATACGCCGCTCTGGCTGCTGATCCGCCACGGACTGAAAGTGCGGGGGCTGGAATTTCGGCTCTTTTACCCGAAGCCGCGTTCCAGCGAGAGTTCGGCAAGCGAAGGATATCCGAAGAACCGCATCACTTTCCGCCCACACTTCTATTTCGGGGAGACGAACGAGGAAATTGATTTCGTCTTCTTCCTCAACGGCCTGCCGATCGTGGCCCTGGAAGTGAAGCACGAGAAGAATCAGACGGTTCACGACGCCGTCACTCAATTCGCGGCAAGGGACCATGCGAGGAAGATTTTCCAGCACCCCTTTCTCTACCTCGCCGCCGACACCAGCGATGTGATGGCCGCCACCGATCCGCGCCGTGAGGAAAACTTCCGCTGGCACAATACTGGCCTGATAAATAAGCCCCTCACTGCGGGTGAGTACCCGGTCGAGTTTCTTTACCGCGAGGTGCTTTCGAAAGAGCGGCTGCTGGAGGCGTTGGCGTTCTTCCTTATTTATGTCCCAAAGCGCGAAGCGGAGGAGGACCGGCCTGAGCGACCGGCGTTCACACTCTTCCCGCGCTACCACCAAAGCCGTATGGTGCGCCGGGTGGCCGATGACTCGCTGGGCCATTTCACTAGGACTGCGGAAATCGGGCGCAAATATCTCATCAATCATTCCGCTGGCAGCGGAAAGACGCTTTCTATCTGCTGGCTGGCCGACCGATTGCACAGCCTCTACCGGCCCGAGACGAACGAGAAGCTGGTGAACCTAGTGGTCATCCTCACCGACCGAAAAGCGCTGGACAAGAACATCAAGGATGAGGTGGAGAACTTTACCCATCTTAAGAACGTGGTTGGGCTAGCTAAGAAGGCTGATGATTTGCCGCGATTCCTCAAAGAGCGGAAACCGATCATAGTCACCACACAGCAGAAGTTCGAGTGGGTGTTGAAGGAGATTGAGAAAAATAAGGAATTGAGGAAACTGCGAGTGGCGTTCCTGATTGACGAAGCACACCGGTCGCAAGAGGGTAAGATGGGCGCGGCCATTCGCAAACCGTTCCGCGACAAGATAGACCCAATCCAGGTCAATGCGGATGCCGGAGAGGAGGCCGGGGATGAAGAGGAGGAGATCGCCCGCATCATCCGCGAGCACGACCGCAACCAGCTCTTCGTCGCATTCACGGCGACACCGGCACCGGCGACGGTATCGCTTTTCGGGGAGGCATTCGACATCTATTCCGAGGCGGAGGCTATCGCCGAAGGCTACATCGTAGATGTGGCGGCGAGCATTATCTCCTACAAGACGCTTTACAATCTGCATTGTCGCGCAGTTCCGAAGCTGGACGAGGAGAAGCTCTACCCGAAAGGCGTAGTGGCCAAGGCGTTAAAGAACGTGGCTTTTCAGGATGACGGGCTAATTCAATACAAGTCCGAAGTTATGCTCAGGATCTTCGATGAGAATGTGAAATCGCTCGTCGGTGGTCGGGCTAAGGCGATGATTGTGACGAGTTCACGGGTTGCGGGCCTACGCTACTTCGAGATTATCAAGGAGAAGCTCAAGGAGCGGGGAGCCGACTACAAGGTGCTATACGCATTCTCGGATTTCGTCCACCCACAGACCAACGCGGCGATTAGCGAGCATGCGGTGAATGAACTAAAAGAAGGCGAACAAATAGAAGACCGCTTCGAGGGTGACGACTATCGGTTGATGGTGGTGGCTAATAAATTCCAAACGGGTTTCGACCAGCCGTTGCTTGCCGGCATGTTTCTTGACAAGCCGGTGGTGGATCGAAACGCCGTACAGACCCTCTCGCGGCTCAATCGGAAGACCGAGGGCAAGCAAGATGTGGTGGTTGTGGACTTTACGAACAACGCGAAGGCAATCCTTAAGGCATTCGTAAAATATCGGAAAGGCACACCCTTCGAGCCGGAAGAGCCGGACAAGGAACAGTGCGTCAAGTTGCATTCTGAGGTTCAGAAGGCCAACGTGTTCACCCAGGAGGACGCAAAGAATATTGTGAAGCTCCTCGCGGCGGGCAACGATGCGCAAGTTCAGTTCGCCGTGAGCGGATTGCGGGCGAGATTTCAAACCAAGATCGCTGATTTGGAGCAGCGGAAGGAATTCGTTTATCTTCTTGCCCGCTTTGTGAAGAGCTTCCACTTTCTTACCTGCTTTTTCACCTACTCACCGGTGATTGGAGAATTTGCGGCATTTGCCGAATACGTCGGGCCGCAGCTCATCAAGCAAGGCAGCGTTTCTGAGTTGATGAAGCAAATCCGGCAGACGGAAGTAGTGAAGGCTGCTGTTCAGTTCCAGGGCGAAGTTCGCAGCGCTGGGCCGATCAAGCTCAAGTCCGGTACGGGCACCAAGGGCTCCGGCCCGCCGCTTCAGAAGGTCTCGGTGCAAGACATGATCGTAGAGATTCGGACGAAGTTCGCAATCACCGACGAGGAAGCGCTCTACATCAAAGAAGTGACCGATGAAAAGACGAAGGACCCTGCAATTCAGGCGACCGTGCAGGCGCACCGGGAAGACCGTGTGTATTTGGAAGGTCCGTTCCAAAATCAAGTCAACGGACAGATTCAGGCCGCCTACACCGAACGTGGGCGCTATGATGAACTCGCGGACGGGAAATACACCGACCCTGGCGCAATTTTTGACATCATGGCCGTGACAGTCATCCAGCAGAACCTGCAACCGGTTTTCTCCGCATGAGTATGATGGAGGCTGACCGAACGCAGGAATCTCGTGCGCCGAAGTGTGAAGGAAGATGAAGCTGGGTCCGGTTGACCCTCATGCCTTCCATCCTCTCCAATTCCTTGGCTGGAGAACTGCGAGGAAATTCATAAAACTACAGGGGCGCTTATCCCGCTTGACAACCCTCACTCGCATTTGATACGCTAATCAGCGGATAGCAGAATGAACGAAAGGAAATAAATGACATTCGGCAAACTCATTGCTGAAGCCCGAAAGAAGGCAGGATTAAGCCAAAAAGATCTCGCGTCCAAAATAAAAAAAGAGGATGGAAATCCGATTTCAGCGCAATATCTTAACGACATTGAGCATGATCGGCGGAATCCTCCTTCAGAGGTTTTGAACGCGCAATTTGCAAAGGAATTGAAGCTCCCAACGGAATATCTGGTTCTCGCAGCGGGCAGTTTACCACGGGAATTGCAGAAAACTCTGTCATCCCTCAATCCTGAAAAGGTCGACAGAGCCTTTACTGCTTTCCGCAAGACGATTAAAAAAGAGGAGTAGTTGTGAAATGGGTTAAGGACAGCACGGGACGATTTCCGCAACGGCCACACTATCTGTCGGAAGAGCTCGATGCCGAGTGCGAGCAAATCATCGTTTCATTTCTGCAAGATCGGTACGGTCGAGTGATGTTTCCCGTTCCCACGGATGATCTTACAGTTCTCCTGGAGGGGTCGGTTGATGACCTCGATCTTTACTCCGATCTCGATGGTGATACTGAGGGGGCAACGGATTTCTTCCGTGGCAAGAAACCCAAGGTGCAAATCTCTCGTTGCTTGTCCGAATCGCCGCACTTGGAAAATCGCCTCCGCACGACTCTCACCCACGAATTTGGGCACGTTCGATTTCATGGCTTCATGTTCGAGATTGAACCGGCCCAGACTCTCTTTCCGGTACAGTCGGCGTCCCATTCGAACCGTTGCAAACGCGAGAACATCGTCGGAGCGAAGCAAGCCGATTGGATGGAATGGCAGGCGGGTTATGCGTGCGGTGCCTTCCTGATGCCGATAACTGCATTCCGCCAAACTGCGATCAATTTCCTGAAAACCAACGGGATTGCCACCAGCCATCTCGGGGCAGACACAAGCGAAGGACAAGGATTGATCTTGGAGATCGCAACCGCCTTCCAGGTTTCCAAGGACGCAGCACGAGTTAGATTACTTCAAAAAGGGATCGTTGTAGAGCAGGGGGCAATGTTGAGCCAAAGTTTGTTTACCTAGATCGGGCATTTTTTTTGGGCGGTTAATATGCTAATCAGCGGATATGCGGACTCATGTCAGCCGCAATAGCAATAACGGAAAGAGCCAAAGTTAATGTATAAGACGAAAAAGAAAACATCAAAGCTGACTGTCCCGCAGGAAAAGTCTCCTGTCGCTCTATTACAAACACGCGACATTAGGCCTCTTACCCGCCTGACGTTATTCGTACGAGCAGGGGGTCGGTGCGAGTTCGACGGCTGCAACCGTTATCTCTTGGAACACCCGGTGACACTCACAGAGGGGAACTTCGCTGAAGTTGCTCATGTTGTGGCGTTTAAGCCCGATGGCCCACGCGGGAAAGAAGGAACTCGGCCAATAAACATTAACGACGCGAACAACCTCATGTTGCTCTGCCCGCAGTGCCACAAATTGATTGACGACCATCCAGCCGAATACACCCGGCGCGCGTTAGAAGAATACAAGGAGCGTCACGAAAATCGCATTTGTCATGTTACCGGGCTTGGTCCAGATCAGAAAACTTCATTAGTTGTGGTCAAGACGAGTATCGGCGAGCAGACCGTTGCCTTTCCTTTCGATCAGATCATTGAGGCCATTTCGCCCCGTTACCCCATCTCCCGTCAGGGGACGCTGGTTGATCTCACTCAACTGCGCGGGGAAGATAAAGCGTTTTTTGAGGCGGCGGGAAATACTATCCAGCAGAGGGTTGCGCGCATGTTTGACCCAGGAGGAGAAATCGAGCGAGCCGGCCACATTTCGCTCTTTGCACTCGCTCCCATGCCGCTCCTGGTTCTCCTTGGTAAGCAACTGAGTAACAAAGTACCTCTCGACATCTATCAGCGGCACCGCGACACAGAGAATTGGACATGGAAAAAGGACGGCAAGCCCATTGCTTACGAGTTTCGCCAACTGCAGTCTGGAACGAGTGGAAACCGTGTGGCTTTGATCTTGTCGCTGAGCGGCACGATCCCGATAAAAACGCTTCCAGAATCTATTCGGGCGGCTGTAGCGATTTATGAAATCACGCTGCAAGGACAAAGCCCAGCGCCGACTTTCTTGCGGTTGCGGCAGGATCTCGAAAACTTCCGAATCATTTACCAAGAGGCGCTCGGCACCATTACAAAGAACCACGGCTTAGTCGAAGCCATCGAGTTGTTTCCGGCCGTTCCGGCCCCCATCGCCGTTCTCTGCGGCCGCGAGCTGCTCCCAAAGGTGCATCCGCGTCTGCGTGTGTATGACTATAACAAAAACAATGGCGGATTCACTTTCGCCCTGGAGGTTTAACAAAACAACACTATGGAATCACAACAATATTTAGAAAGCATTCTCAAAGCGCAGGATCTTGATGACAATAGTCAGGAACTCAATGACCTTCAGACCAACCGCAAGGATGTTGAGAGACTCCTTCGAGAAGGGTTTCCGAATTCATCCCCGACAATTCGTTACGGTGGATCAAGGGCAAAGACCACATTGATTCGGGAATCGTACGATCTCGATATCATTTGCTATTTTCCTTGTGACGATACGGGAGCCGGGACAACTTTGAAAGAAATCTTCGAGAATACTTCGAAGAAGCTTGCTGAGAACTACTACGTCGATCCGAAGACCTCAGCGCTGCGGCTCAAGGACAAGAAAAACAAACTCGATTTCCATATCGACGTGGTTCCTGGCCGATACGTGGACGCTTCAAAATCCGACTGTTTCATTTATCAAAACGGAGCGGACAAGGATCGTCTCAAAACGAACCTCGACGTGCATATTGATCACGTGAAGAACAGCGGAGTTGTTCCAGCTATAAGACTGTTGAAGCTCTGGAAAACAAGGCGGGGACTCCAATTAAAGCATTTTGTGTTCGAGCTGCTGATAATCAAGCTGCTCAAGGATAAGAAAAACAGCAGCCTGGAAACGCAACTAAAGCACGTCTGGACCAGCCTAAAAGAGGCGCAAGAGTCAATCTCCATCGAGGATCCAGCAAACCCGAGCGGGAATGATTTATCAGAGCTCTTACAATCTGCTTGGGTAGAACTCTCTGATCGCTCGAAAGCCACCTTGAGCCTTTTGGAGCAATCGGGCTGGGAAGCAATTTTTGGCCCAGTGGAAAGCGAGAAGAGCAATGGTGGCAAAACGCAGCAATTCGTGCGTGCAGCCGCCACGGTGAGTTCGCCAACTAGGCCGTGGCTCCCAAAGAAATGAGGGGCCATTTTCTCAAAATCCCGCCAGGAACTAGGGCGCGGGAATTGCAGAGCGATCTCGAAATGAAGTTCCCTGATCTCACAGTCAGTTACACCGGGAGCAAAATTTTCATCCGGGGAACCTTCCCGGTCCTCGATGAAGCAATGGTCCTCGACCGCTATCAGATCGAGATCGAATGGAGTGATACTGACAGTGAAGCCCCCCTGCTTTACGAAACCGGGGGAAGAGTACCATGGGTTCCCGACCGCCACGTGAATTCTGATGGAAGGGCTTGCGCATTTGTCCCTGAGGAATGGCTTATCCGCCCTGGGGAGGAGCGGACATTGATCCGATACCTGGACGGACCAGTGCGGAATTTTTTCCTATGGCAGAGTCTCGTCGAGCGCGGTGAGTCGGTCCCGTGGCAAGACCGCTCGCACGGTGTCGCCGGTTTGATCGAGTCTTACGGTGATATGTTAGGGTTGGAAGGCGAGTCTGCCATCAGCTGTTGTTTGGAATATTTGTCCAAAGAACAAATCAAAGGACATTGGACCTGTTACTGCGGAAGTGCGAAGCGCATCAGGAACTGTCATCTGGAGGAATTGCGGGCTCTGCGATTACGGATTTCCGAACATATCGCTCGCCTAGCGCTAAAAAGATTGGCTAACCCCATTATGAGGTGATCGAGAACGCCGCCTAGGTGTACAATCTCGTTTCAGCAATGCACGCTTGGAGTCCCAATGAACACTAACGGAAAAGATGATTTCCTTCGCGAGATTTGGCGGATTTCAACAACCCTCACGGAAGAAGCGATGGCCGCCGCGGCGGCTAAAGGGAAAGAAATGGGTTTCGATCCGAACCGCGGCATGGTTTCTCTCCCGGAGAGTTTCATTAATCTTTCATCCGCCCGGGCGGTCCTTGAAGACGCAATTGACAAACAGAAGCTAATACAGCTTCCGATCACTGTGCAAAAGGAATTACTTGCGACTTTAGAGACAATCTCGAAAAGTCTCCAGGGACTAACTAGCGGCGTAGATGAGGTGGTTAACTTGACCACTGCCATCGAGGCCTTAAACGCGGCCATTTGGAAATATGGGTTGCACAACCTGTCTGACCAAGTGCTCGGCTATCAAAAGAAACTCAATCAATTAAAGAACCAGGAATTGCAACTTGCAAACGGCATTAAGCGACTTGAAGCTGCCGAAGGAACGGCGCATCAAGTGGAGATGGCAGCTACTGAAATCGAGCGAAGGAAAAGTGAGGTTGCATCATTGCTGGAGCAAGTTAAGGAGAACACGACGACCTCCAGTTCACTGTTGCAACAGGTTAAGGAGAACGAAACAAAAGGCGGCGCTCTTTTCGCGGCCATTCAGCAGCATGAAAAGCAAAGCAGTGATCTCAGTTCGAATATTCGAACGATGGATAGCGAATTAGCATCGCTCGACACGAGTATCAGAAAATTTTATGGCGAAGTGGACGATTATCGAAAGAAAATCGCCGAAACGACCGATGATGCGAGCAGGTTAATCACGACATCGGAAACGACCCTGAAGAAGCTTACTGAAGAAGCCTCATCGAAGGTGGGAGAGGAAATCGAGAGCCTCAGGACAAGTTCAGATGCGATCTCTAGTGAACTGAAGGAGGAAGTTCGTTCAAAACTCACCGAGGCGAGTGAGGTAGTCTCCAAATTAGCTTCTGATACGCAGAACAATTTGACCGCCTTGCAGACCGATATTGGCGTGAAATTGGAAGGATCTCTGAACAAGGCTGAAAGTTCGATGGCAACTGCAATCAGTAGCACTCAACAAAAGCTATCGGACATGGAATCTCAACTGGAACAGCGTTCGACAGAAACGATCGAGGAAAATCACACAAAGACGGGGCAGCTAGTACAGGAACTTGCCCAATTGAAAGAACAGATCAGACAACAGATTCAGCAAGCTACCGGGTTCACGTTATTTGGAGCGTTTCAGGCCCGCCAGAATGAAATTGCTAAGGCAAAGAAATTCTGGGTGTGGGCCATTGCTGTTTTGGTCCTCGTTTCGGTTGGAGTTACCTTCTGGATAGCCTATGAAGCACGATATTATGGTGTTCGAGACCTCGCGTTCTGGGTGAAGCTCTCACTTACGGTGCCGCTCGGTTTTGCAATCACGTTCTGTACACTTCAATACGGGAGGGAGCGTCGCTTAGAAGAGGAGTATGCATTCAAGTCGAGTATTTCGGTGTCGCTGAATCCTTATCGCGATCTGGTTTACTCGATCCTTGAAAAAGATGGAAAAGTAGACCACAGTAAGTACACGGAATTTGTAATAGATTCCGTCACAAATGTATTCACTCCGCCGACCGACAAGGTGTTTGACACAAACAAGAAAGTCGGCCTCACCGAAAAGACGTTCAAGCAAACAGCAGAGATCATCGGGACGGCAGTGAAGGCCGCAAAGTAACGGCGTGGCTGCGCGGGAGAAATCTTAGGTTTTTCAATAACCTTCCAGAAACGTAGGCGATTGTGTCGATGAAGATGCAAAAAGGCTACATTTGAGCGCGCGCTATCGCGCGTATTTAATTGAAAAGATAAGACTTCCCATCCCCCATTTTCCGCAGTGGGCAAAAATTTCTGAAATTCTGGTTCGGGACCAGAGGGTCTACCCAGATTTTGTCTTTCCGATTGAACGACTTGGCAACTTGCGAAAAATGGGAAGGGAGACCGGCAGCGCAGATCGCAAATGGCGTCTTCCGGACTCCGCCTCTTACTCTGGCACCAGGCGACCGTGGTTGGCGATCCATGCTCTTCGTCGAAAACGAGCGTTAATGCACCCAGTCGCGTCTTGGACAACTGCGAGAACTCGATTTTTAGAATGGGGCCGGTGAGCCGTGGGAAAGAGGGGGAATTTCCTGGAGCGACCCACTGAGAGCGCGCTGCCTTGTTGAAACTTGAGGATTCGGCATCCTCATTTTTATCTACACGCCATTTTTCGCGGTTCAAAAAAATGGCCGCATCTCATTGAAAGAATTGGTCGGGGCGATAGGATTTGAACCTACGACCCCCTGCGCCCAAGGCAGATTACGCGCATTTACCGAATCGCCCTATTTTCAACTGCTTACGGTTCAAGTAGTTGGGCGCTGCTTATTGGAACTTGTGGAGCCCAGTTGAGATTGGGTGCTGCTGCGTCTACATTTCTATCTACATCCGAAAAAAATGTAGATGATTTTCCCGGAGATCCATCCTCAAATTGCGACGGTTAACAAATAAACATAGTGACCGGTTTGCCACGAGCGGCGAGTGGGTAGCGTTCAATAACCCGTTGAATTCAAGACTGACAATCGATTCGATGCAGGGCTTGTCAAAAGGATTATCCTGCGTTAGTGTAAAGGCGAGTGCCCGACCGACAGACAGTCGCTCCCCGACTACAATTCTTGCTGCCGGCGAGGGCAATCGAATCTCTCGTTTTCAGTTCACTCAAGAGCGTATTGGCATGACGGACGATCTCTTTTCAGAACGGCCGTTTCCCGATTACTTGCTAGTGGTCGCAGACGAACTCGCGAAGAGCTATCAATTCGTTGATGTGATCGGCTCCGGCAAGACTGGCTGCACCTACAAGATCCAGACACGATCCGCAGGCCGCCCCTATTGTCTCAAAACCGTTTCGCCAAATGTAACGGCTGACTCCGACAAGAGCAGGGTCCGTAAGACTCTCAGGAAGGAGGTCGAGATTCTGTCACCGCTTTCCCATCGGTGTCTGCCCACGATATACGAACATAATCTCGACGGGGCTTTGCCATACTATGTATGCACGTACCATCCAGGCTCGACCCTGGAGGATCTTCGCAAGAGCAACGTCAGACTGAAGCTCGACGAGGCCGTTTTCGTAATAGCTTCGTTGATCGATGTACTCGAATACGTTCACTCACGTGGCCGAACCCACTGCGATCTACATCAGGAAAATATCCTGCTGAGCCCCAGAGTCTTCGCAGAAGGCCTGATGATCATCGATTTCGGATCTGGCCATCGAGAGTCCGACTCGGGCGATGTTACGCCTGATCGAGGTTTCCCTGATGTCAAAGGAACCAAAGGACTCGCTCGGTTCCAACACGACGTAAAGCGAAAGGTCCACCGAGACGATTTCAGAGCCAATGATGTCAGGGCCTTCGGCCGCGCCCTAGCCCTTTTGGCCGAGTGTCTTTTCTCTAACGCTTCGCACGAGCAACGCCTCTCCTATTTCGATTTCTGCAGGCTGCTGCAGGAGGGTGCCTTTGACGATTGGCGTGAAATACGAGAGCACTTTGATCATGTTGTCGATCCGGACGCCTTTATTACGAAGGCTGAGCGTTTTTTCGTAATGCAGAATGGCACTAGGCCTTCGATAACGATTCCTCCATCGGAACAGGTCCGAGTTGGCGAAGCTGTATTGGCTGTAATCAACACCAAGGCGTTTCAGCGGCTACGCACAATCAAACAGCTGTCCTTCTGTGAGTGGTACTTCCCTGGCGCCACTCACTCTCGGTTCGAACACTCTCTGGGCGTTTTCGGAGTAGCCCAGAAAGCATTACAGTTTCTCGCTCACGACGTAAACATAAGGGCCCAGTTCACTCAGGCCAACATCAATGCCACCCTCCTCGCATCCCTTCTTCACGACCTCGGTCACTACCCGTTCGCACACGTCATCGAACACTATGTGTCAGGTCGTTATTCAACTGTCAAAGAAACACGACAGGCAGTTCACCATTTCAACCATACATTGTTGCTATTGGATACTGACGCCGAACTCCAACAAGCGATTGAAAAGTACTGGGGACAGGATGCCAAGGAAGAGGTTAAGCGCATTCTCCAAGGAAGCATTCCGCCCCTATCGGACATCCTCGATGGCCCGATTGATTGCGACAAACTTGATTACCTAAGGCGCGACGCTCACCACTGCGGAGTAACTTATGGACAGGGCCTTGACATAGGCTCAATCCTTCGGAGTTTTCGATGTTCGCCAACAGGGAACGGAGCTCTCTTAGTGGACTCCCGACAAGTTCATGCGATCGAAGGATTCATGATCGTTCAGGATCAGATGCTCACGGCCGTCTATTGGCACGAAACCATAAGGGCCGTATTCGCGATGTTTCACAGGTTTCTAGATGGTGCCTTGAGAAACGATCCCAATCTTCTCGCTGAGTTCGTTAGGAAACTTAAGTCCTGTACAAGCGAGTACGAGGCCCTGAATAAAGTTGTCGTCCCCCTCCTAGACTCTCAGATAGATTCTAAGCTCAAGAAGGAGCTGCAACCGCTGATCCGTCTACTCACCGTACCAAACTTTAATGACATCTATCGCGCAGTCGCGACATATTCACGACTGGATTCTATATCTCCGAAACACTTCGCTCCGACCAATGTCTTTAATAGCATCATGCAGAGATTGGACTCAGACGCAACGAGTGTGCCGATTAAGTGGGAACACGTCAAGCGACTTAGAACTTGTTATCGACAAGCGTTCGTTGAAAAGGGTGCCGATCTAGGCAGATTCGACGTACTAGTCGATGTCCCCTGGGGAAAAGCCGCTAACCGAGTGATCACTGTAGTTGACGAAACTGGCGCAACAAGACCTATTACTGATGTTTCCCACCTGGCCGAATCGATTTTTACAGATATAACAGCTTACTCCGCCCCAATTCGCGTCTACATCAATCCGGCGGTGGTTAGCCAATACGAAAGCGTGCTCGGCAGCATCCGCATTTCGGCTGAGGAACGTTATTTGAGCAAGGAAAAGTTCTCGGACGACGAGGAGATGTGATCTGTTGAACCCAAGCCCGCCGAGCGACATAGCGCATCGAGTCCACTGAAAAAATGTAGTTAAAACTGTAAAGAAGTTGGTGACGGCCGTTCAGTGGACCTATTTAACTACTCTCAAATGAAGGGGTTGCAAGGTAGGTCAAAGTTGCCCAAGGCAGTTTCCGGGCTCTTGCCGAATCACCTTATTTTCACTTACTTACGATTCAATGACTTGGATGCGGCTTATTGTAACTTGTGGAACCCAGTTGAGCCTGAGTGCTTTGGACAGCTACATTATTATCTACAACGAAGATCCCCCCAAATTTCAGCGAAGATAATTTTAGCCGAATTCAGCGGGTCGTCTCCATGTTTGATTTGTTAAACGCCGGCCGACACTCGGTTGAAGCAAATGATATCATCCCATTTTACGACGTAAATCCAAGTACTCCCTATCCCGCCAGAATAAGCAGGATGATACGCTTTGGGCTGGGTGTAGTACATACCGAAGTCATACTTCATTGCAAATAAGGCCATGCCCAGCGAATGCGGTTTTGGCCCGAAAGGTGCCAATGTCAGACCATCTGCGTCTCCGTTCCACCGCTCCAATGTTTTGTATACTTCCTCGGCATCCCATGCCGCTACTGCTTCCACGTTATTCCTGAGCACATCTTCCACCCTGCCTGAGACTATATTGCGAATCGTGTTCCATTGCCTTCTGGCAGCGGTACCATTCGGAGGAAATGATAACAGCAACTTACTCCTCCGCTGTCCTCTATAAATCTCCAACAGCGAATTTAGACTGAGCGACTCAAAGCCAACCGATACAACCAGCGTATCCCCCTTCGGAGGAAGGGGAGCTGCGTAACCAGGCAAATGATCGCACGTCATCGGATCTTCGGCTAGATGCTCCTGCGTGTATCCGTTGTAACCAGGCTGGGTGTATGTAACTACCAAGTTTCGAACCGACGGCAATAAAAGAAATCTCTTCAAGAAAAAGCAAAAATAACGCTTGGGAAGAGAAGTAATGTCCAAGATCAAAATCGTGGATCGCAACCTCGCTCTAAGTTTGCCAATAACGTCGAGCATCTGATCCTCAGAAGCTAGCAAATCAACCCTTTCGCTTTCAAATGGAACCCCTGATTCCTTCAGCACTTTTCGATTAATGTCAATCTTGCGCCGAGATTCCTCCGAATAGTCGGGAAAAGCATCCGGAGGATCAACTATTTCGAGAAGCGATACGCTTCCACAATTATAGGCACCACTACTTAGAGAGGTAGGAACTGCCCGGCAACGATCCTCAAATGAAAGACAGCCAATTATCGAGAACTCCCCACCTGCTAGGAACGCAGGGCCAATATCCTTTATAAGACCCCAGGGTAACCTCAATGGCCGTCCTCCAGTGCCATTTCCAATTGTTGCGGTAACTTTTCATTCTCGTGGCGGCGTCCTGGAACAGTTCGGCCGAATTTCGGTTTATCCGCTCCAAAGAACCAGCTATAGACTTGATTCACAGATGTATAATACGGTTCCTTAGCTCGTTTGAAAGGTATGGCAAATGCGGGAGAGAGAACCGGATGCAAATACCACTTTCGACGAGTCGCGGCCTCTCGTTGCTTGGATGTATGAATCCGCTCTTCCAACATGGCCCAACTGACACCTCTCTGGAGGAAAGAACCCACTTCGTTTCCTTCGTCGCCCGACCACAGATCCGATTCGCGGAGTGAAAATCCGCTGTGGCCCGGGTTCGATATTGCGAAATCATGAATCAAGTAGTCGTGTATCGATGATCCCAAACGACCCAGTGCCTCGTACCTTTTGCGCCCACCAAGTTGTTCATTCCGGTCTCTGTTTCGCCACTTGTCGGATGCAACGAAAATCCCATCAGTTTGCAATTGAGGATCTAAAGGATAGTTTTTCAACGGATGAATGTCGGCCTTGCTTGCCATATCCCATATTTCTGCGAAAATGAGAAGAAAGACGGATATGTTCGCTCCTGACAGATATAAGGCAGTCTCCCAACTGAAGTAGTATCTTCTTTGATTAGCGACTGACGCAATTTGCAGGAGTGCAATATCAATCCGCTCCTTCCGCCACGATTTTTTTGCCGACCATGGACGTTCTGCCACCTCACGTGTAATCTTCGATTCGCTCACTCCTCTTTGCAATTGCTGGAGTACCCAAGCACCCGCTAAGCGCATTTCTAGTGGAGACTTCCGACAGAGCTCTTCGATTCGGAGTTTGAGGGATTCGGGAATTCCCCGCACCAGTTTCGCCTTCCGCCGATCATTCCCTTTTGGAAAGTACATGGCTGCCTCTTGGGCGGGTGTCCTTTTCCCGAGAATTTGTGGGACGACATCCTTGCTACAACTGAAATGCCCCTCGACATTTATTCGCTTATGAGCTACGTCTATAGCGAGCTGGGGATATAACCAGCCCGTTTTATCCTCATTTCGCATGAGAAGATCAGCGAGATCTATCAGAACGTAATCTCGCTGAATTTCGATCCGCGACTCTGCACCCCAAACTCGCAGTTCAGTCCCCCAGTCATATGTTCTGGCCCCAATCTTATAAAACACCACTGGGTCGCGTGCTTTGATCAGTGTATTCACAATGCGCTGAAGAGTAGTACCGAACGACGGATTCAATTCCGGCAGAACCTCGTACTGGTCAATTATGACGAAGAGAGGGATACGTCGTGACGCGAGGGTGCCCGAGCTAAGAAGATTGCCAATCGCGTGCAAGGGATCGCCGAGAGTCGCTTTGCTTTGCCAGATACCTTCTGGAATGGTATCAATGTTCGCATTGAGAAAACTGCGCCAGACGGAAAGGCGCTGCTCACACTTATCCAATAGATCCTGCAGAGTCACGCAGCCTGAATAATACCCATACCAACAATCCCAGGAAGACATTTGCGCAGCCATCCGGTTGCCATCGAGCCTATCAATCGTCAACCATGCTTTTAGTCTCTTGCCCCGATTATCTCCCAGAAAATGAAGCGCCCGAATGAACTCCCGAAACAGATAATGATTAATGAAATCAGCAGCGCATGCTGCGTCAACGGACTGGTCCTTCTGCCCTTGAGCGAGGGCGGCAGACACGGATCTCCTTCCGAAAGCATGGAAGCCAGCGCGGACGAGATTCACTGAGATTCCAAAAAAAGGAGCCATCTTCTTGATTGGCTCTGGAGGTTTTCCGCGCTTGGAAATCCATTCCGAAAGAACGTTATAGCGCAAAAGATTAAGTAACATTGACTTCCCCGCACCCTGCGGCCCGACCACAACGACATTGGTGGGTCGAAATGCTGCGAGAGCTTCTCCCACAAGAATTTCCTCGCTGAACATTTCAGTGTAACGGCGGGGATCCTCTATGAGTTCCGTAACGAGTGGATCGTGGAAAGGATTACGGATTCTCGTGTCAGTTCTGGTCATTAGCGCAAACCATCCTTCGATTGGTGATGAATCCTACGAAATAGCGGACTCCAACTCGGCGAGCGATGATGGATCAATGGCAAGGTGTTGTTCGGTGTGTTATGGCATGTAACGACAAGCGCGCCAGATCCCCCGTAGCCGAAAGCGTCCAATGGGGGGTCGTCCAATACCCCTGAGGACTCAAGCACTCGCCTCGCGGTTGACTTTACTAGCGCTCGAAACTTGCTAAATTCAGCACCCTCTCCTTTTTTTGCACTCTCTTTCAGACAGCATTCATCGGGGATGACAAGAACCGGCCTGACGTCCACGCCTCTTAAGCGCTTGTCTTTTGCCATATTTTGTTGGCCTTGGTTTAAGAGAATGAGCGGCACAAAAAGAATGCGCCACCTCCTTAGAACACTTTGACGGATAGCGGCGATCACTCGCCGCGCTTGACTGCCTGTTCCCACGAAGTCCTCAAGAATGATCAGGCCCTTGAGAGGTTGATCGCGGTGGGGTAGAACTCCGGTTGAGGGCTGCCCCTCGCCAAGAATTTTAGGCTTCCTTAACCCGGTGAGATTGTTCACGTGAAGGAAATCTGAATGCCCAAAGCTCTCTGTGATCGAGAATAAAGCATATTCGCGGAGGAGCGACAGAATCCTTGCGTCGTAATCACTTGCCAAAAGCGCGTCCTGGGAAAAAGAGCCAGCCGTGAGCCATGGAACGATTACGCGTCGAAAGGCATCCTTCTGCAAAGACATCATTTGTACTCGGTCAATGAATGTGATCGAAGGCAACATGCGGAATAAGGTTTTTCGCTCACGGTCATCAGGTAGGTTCTTCAGCCATCGATCGAGGCGGCTCGGAAATTCTCCTTCCTCTCGATGCTGAACATACTCGTGGTACCGAGTGTCAGCATGAAACAACACTTCGTCGAGGATGCCCCTAAAGTAGTAAAAATCTCGCGGATCATGGCCGCTCTGATCTTCCCATTCCTGTGCGAGTGCGTAGAGATGTTTGCGTGATACACTCATATCCCTTTGATTGCAGACTTACTCCTTTCGCGCGACGAAAATTCTCTCGACCAGATCCCGCTTATGGTGTCCATTGGAGTTGCTCAGTGCGTGAAAATATCGGTGGGTACTTCGCACTACGTGTCGTTCCCGTTGCTCCACTCGAAGGCCAATCTCAGCCGATTCACAGACATCGGCAAGCACGCTGCCCGTTCTAAAAACGGACAACCCGGTAGAATTGCGTCGGCGTATGTCGCCGGCTACGCAAATAAGACGCCCGCCGGGTTTCAGCATAACCGCCATCTCTTTGAATGCGGAAAGCATATGTTCTTCGTACCGAGTTACACTTCCAGTCTCAATGTAGTCTGGCCGAAGCTGTTTATAGTCATATCCCAAAAACCAAAGCCTGAGCCAATTATCCTTTGCATACGTTTGGGCATTCAGGTATGGCGGCGAAGTAAGAATCGTATCTACCTTTCCGATCAATTCAGGGAAAATCGAACGGCAATGCAAAACTGAGCCTTGCTTAACCTCGAATCGCTTAACCGTTGGGAGTTCACATCTCAAACATCGATTTATCTTTTCCACAAGGCATTTCTTGATGTCCCTAGCCGGTCGCCTCAGGCCATGAGTGACTGCAAACCTCTTTACATAAGCGGGAGACATTGAAAACGCGTGGGAGCTCGAAACAGAAAGCGAGTATGATGCATGACCATGAAGGATACCTAACAGGACCGCCATTACAAACTGTGCGTTGACTTGACGGGTGGGGTTGCGAGAAGTCATGTCATGAAGAAGTTGCTCTCGAACGCTCAAAAGTTGGGACAACGTCGATGGTGCGAAGAATACCCGCACATGGGCTGGTACGCTTTCGATTGGTGGTCCGTTTGTTCGGAGATTCACTATATAGTCGACGACCCCGGCAGGGCTTACGTGTAATAGCTTCGCACGAGAACAAACCACGGCTTCGGGAGCAATATCCATTCCGTACGCATCATATCCTAACATTCTTGCAGCCAGAAGCGATGTCCCCTTGCCAGAAAAGGGATCAAAAATGACGGAGGATTGGCGGTGTCGAAATTGCCCGAGAAGTTGGCACGCGACTCGCAATGGAAAAGAGCCGGTTCTCGCCATCAGAGTGTGAATCGGCAGGCCTGCCATATTGATCGTTTCGAGGTATTCTTTTCTGTCCGTCGAGATGCTGCGGCGAGAGCCCATTTGTTGTTTCGGTTCGGATCCGAGTCCATACCGGAGTGTATCTCATGCCAGGCTCAACTACAAAAACAATTTCGACCAGGAGCAAAAGGGCCAAACAAGATGTGAAGAGCAGAGCGTCACCGCAATTACAAAGCTTTTGGTTGACGACTGTCGTAAACGCCTTCGATTTCGCAGGTAATAGCCAACTATTTTACGCCCTTTTCCACTTGAGAGAGATTGGAATCGTCCTGATTAAAGCAGCTGGTGTTATTTCCGTGCACTTCCCAACTGTGGCGATGCTGCCGGCTGAATAGCTCCACCTTATTGCCGGGGCATGTGGCCTCCACCAGGGCGTAAAATTCCTCGGGCTTGCGGGAATGTTCCCGGCGCGCCGCTTCGAGCACCGTAGTGTGATGGCCATGCAGGAAAACTGGCTTACCCCGAGTGGCCAGCAGACAGTGTTCGGTCTGACCCCGCAACCATTCGCCTGTACCCATGCGATCTTTCACCCAGGTGAGCAAGGTCTTGTAAACGAACCCCCAGGCCTCGACCACCTCAAAGGCAACGCGTAGATGGGCGTTGGTTGTCCACAACCACAATGTGGCATCGTCCGCCGCGATAGCTTCAACCGGCAACGCCTTGATGTCCTCTATAGCCATGGTCGGATACGGCAGGTCGTTACCGGTCTCGTAACGCCAGGGCGGATCGGCAACGATTACTTGAAAGGGACCATCCGGCAGTTCTTGCGGAGCGGCTTCCAATTCCCTGGCCTGCTTCAGGACCTCGAGCCTCCGGTAAGCCCCGGCCACTTTGCCGCTCCGGTCCATTTGTTCAACCAGATAGCCGTATTCTTCCGGCTCTTGTTCGGCGGCATCGACCACAGCCTCGGCTCGCTCAATCGTCGTTCGGCCAACTCCCAGATAACGCGCGATCTTGTCGCGGGCGTCCCCCTGACATTCCGCCACAGTGGCGGGAAGACAGAGGTCCGCCCGGCTGCCTTGGCGCTGCCGGGCGTCTTTTCTTTCCAACGGCTCAATGGCGCGCTTGAGCGCCACGATTTCGCTCGGCAACAGATCCTTGCGAACTAAGTTTTCGTGCGCTTCGCCCCGAGCGGCCTCGTTCAAATCGACGACCGTCACCGCAACTTCAACCCAGCCCAGCAAACGGCAGGCTTCCAACCGGCGCTGCCCGGCGATCAACAGCCCCTCGGGAGTGACAACAATTGGATGGAGCAGTCCCACTTCGGAGATGCTGTCAGCGAGCGGGCGCAAGTCTCCCAAGTCCTTCCTGTATCGGAAGCCGACCACAATTTTCTCAATGGGCAACTTGGCTTGGCTCATCGCGGTCTGAAGCGAACATGGGACAGTTGTTGCGCGCCGGAACCATCGCAGCACCATCGAGCGACCCTTCCGAAAGGCTGATCCGGCGATAGTTCCAGGCACGGGACCTCAACATAAGCAGCGTATCCACCGCATACACCGTTAATGCCCCAACCAACTGCAGGATGTCGGCGACCGCCGGGGTTCCGGGGCAGGGATACCGGTCGTCATCGGTCATGTCCGGAAACAGACAGGCAATGCATGGCCCTTCCCTGCCCTGAACGAAGACGTAACCGTGATCGCCATCGCGGCTGACAGCGGTGAAGATAACGGGAGTTCCCACCGCCCGGAAGAGCCGGGCGGCAACGACACGAGCTGGGTTGTTGTCCACCCCGCAGATCGCCACGCCACAATGTAAGTCGATCTTTCGCTCGATTGCTTCCTCCAACCGCAGCGGGTAGCCTTTGATTTCGGTTGAGAAGATGCATTCCCGCTGAAGATTCTGCGCAAGAGAGATAGCTTTGTTCTTGCCCACGTCGGCCTCGTAGAACCGCTGACGATTCAGATTGCTCGCCTCCACGATATCGTCATCGAGAATAGTGAGGGCACCGATTCCCTTGCGGGCGAGCGTCGGAGCAATATGGCCGATCAGTCCGCCAGCGCCGATGCAAAGGACCCGGCTTTTGGAAAAGACTTCCTGGTTGAATCCAGGAATCTTACCTTGCCGGTCCTCCGCGCCGGTAATGCTTCTGCCGCGCAACCTAATCGAGGTTTGTGAGACGGTAGACATTCTGGTCATGTTTCTCGACCCCCGTTCCATAGATTTCGATTTCAAAGTTCCGGTCCAGCCGCAGGAAGCGGACGAAGCCGTCGCGGCTGAAGATGGCGCAGACCGCAATGTGACCGGCGCTTTCCAAACGACTTTGGAAATTCTGGTCAATGCCGGAAGGATGTGTTGCCTCCGCCCCTTTTCCAGGATGGCTGTGAAAGTGAGCCAGCAGCCGATGACCGAATTGCTCTAGCTTTATTAAAAGGTTATGGGTGGATTTGGTATCGCCCTGGACGCCCATCATGGTGCGCCTCTGATGGGCGAACTCCATCATCTGATCCAACACGAAAGTATCGTCGATCTCCGAGCCGGTGACGAAGAAGAATTGCTCGTCGAAATCGGCGGTCAGTTTCTTGAAGCACTCATGCAGGAATAATGAACTAACCGTAAACCTGCGGGAACCCACTTGTCGTTTCGGCTTGGTTTCAGCGGCGATAAGATCCAGACTTTCCAGGAATTCATTGGTCAAGCAAATCCCTCTAAAGGAATGCCGTAACTGCTTGACTTCCCGGTTACGGGCGGCCTCGCCGAGAGATTGGATGTAGCGCTCTCGCCTGCCGATCAAAGCTTCCTGCTTCTGTTTCAGGTGAGCAGTGCTTTTATTAATTGCTTCCTGTTTTTTCATGTTTTCTCCTCCTATCCTCCAAATGCTTCTGTGATCAGCCGTTCGATGGTCAAGATGCCGGAGCCGATGTCTGCCGGTTTGCGGCTCATGTGCACGACGTACCAGCCTTGGCCCCGATCCTGAAAACAAGCCCAGTGCGAACTTCCTCGAAGTGCATCCGGAGGATCGTAAATAAAAAAGTTGATGTTGTTGCCGCCACGGTGCTCAATGCAACCGGTGAAGGCACCGTAGGGCGTTTGATAAGCACCGTTATATTGATTTCCCTGCCGGACCCAGCCACGCTCTTGCCAATAGGGAATCTCCCGGCGCTGGACGACTTCTGGTTTCGCACGCCCCCTCACCATCCGCGACCAGAGGTCGCGGATGGATGAAGGAGCGGGCCGGCTGCCGAGCTCCTTTACGCGCATAGCAGGACTCCCACTTCGGCCTTGGTCGAGGCGAAGATCTTCTCGCCATCGTTGACCTTGTCGTAGACCGAGTCGGCATTGGCGAAGAACGGTTCGTTGGGACCCTTGCTTAGCAAGTAATCCCGCAGGGTGAGTTGGTTGAGGATGTCACCGGCGGTGGTGCCGGGCTGAATCTCAACATCACGGATTTGGCCGGTACCGGCCACAACTACTGATAGGTGCTTCATATTTTCATTTCTCCTTTGGTTTTTGGTTTCGAACACTTTTCCTAAAACTCGGGCGCTCATAAAAAAGAGACCGAGGAAAGAATCCTTGGTCTCTGTCGTAGTACATTATCCCGGCGCCTCGACAACATCGGTGAACCGGCCGGATTTGAAGTGGAGGTCCCGCTCGATGGGAAGTTGGAGCGGCCCACGGGCCGCTTCCAGCTCCGAAAGCAGAAAATAACCCCACTCATCCTCCAGGCCGCGGACGTAGCCGAAGAACCGGAAATCGTCCCCGTCCGGCTCGCCTTCGGTAACGAACCAGGTCCAGTTCGAATCCGGCGTGAAAAACTTGCAGTGGACGACTGGGTCTGGATCGTTCTCTTGCGAGTAGAGCCGTGGCAGAATCTTCTTCAGTTCCTCGGTCAGCAATTTCATCGGTACTTCTCCTTTACGCGGATTCGAAGATCTTGCGGGCCTCTTCGAATTTCTTGAGTTGCAGGCGCTTCGTTTTGATTTCTTCCTCGGCTTCGGTGATCTCCTTGCGGAGTTTTTGCTCCTGCTCGACGAACACTTCGACCGGGGATTTCTTCTTCCACGGTTTTCGTTCCGAGGCTTTAGCCTGGGGAACGGTTGCGGTCTTGCCCGACGGCGCGTCAGGCGGTTTTTGTACTGGCATATCTCCCTCCTTGGGATTGTTGCTAACGTTTTCGCTCGCTGGGTTTCATCGTGCTGAGCCGAGCGGCTCGCATCAGCACGACGCGGACATACAAAATCCGGTCTTCGAGCCCGGAGAACTCTCCCAAGGCTCCCAAGTGGTTTCCCTGGCGAAGGCATCCGACGATTTCATGCAACTGGCGTTCGGCTTCCTCCGCGTATAACCTGGAATCCGCCACGATGGCCTTCAGAAGTGGACTCAATACTCGTTTCATCAATGGTTCCTCCTTTCGCTTCTTGTATCTGCATGTCTACCCACGCCTCCAGTTTCCGAATTGCTTCACGCTTAATGGGTAGTTCGACGTGAGTGTAGGTGGAATGCACTTTATTGCCTGGGGAATGGCCCATGAGCGCCATACGGACTTCCTGCATGACGCCGGCTTCCATCAGGCGCGTATTGAATGTGTGGCGGAGATCGTGGAAGCGCATGTGGCGGACGCCAGCATTTTTCAATGCCGTTTTCCACGAACGCTTGATGATGCGGACCGGCTCCCCCCGGAAGCCAATGATGATGCCCTCGGACTGGCGGATATTGGCCAGCAGATCAAACAGCCGTTCGGTCAAGGGAATCTCACGGGATTCTCCTTCCGGCGTCTTCGAGCGGGTGACGAACAAGAGCTTCCTCGAAAAATCCACGTCCTCCCATCGCTGGCTGGTGATTTCGCCGCGCCGCATCCCGGTATCGAGAGCGGCTATAATCATGGCCCGTAGGTGGTCCGGAGCCGCCGCCAAGAGCGATTGCTCCTCGGCCACGTTCAGAACCTGCCGCCGCGTTTGCCGTTCGCGGGCCATCTTCATCCGGGCTAGCGGATTCGCAGCCAAGAGTTGCTCATCGACGGCCCAGTAGAGAATGTGCCGCAACACGCTCAAGTCCCGGTTGACCGTGGCATCCTTGCAGGGATGACCGGGGCTCTGCGCCTGCCGTCGCCGCCGGAACTCCTCGGCCATCGACTTTGTAAGCCGCACAACAGTTGCGTCGGAAAAGTACGGCAGCAGGAACTTGAGGTGATAGAGGTGATGCCGACGTGCGATGCCGCTCGCCATGAAACGCGCGGCGAGCTCTCCGAATGTCATGTTCGGATCGGCCTGGACGACCTGGAATCGCTGGCTGTTGACTTCCTCCTTCAGCTTGGATTCGATACTCTCCGCCTGCCTGCGGTTGGAAGTCCCGGTGGAAAATTGCTGGCGGATTCCATCCACGTAGATATACGACCACCAGACATTGCCTCGCTTGAACAGGCTCACTGTTTTAACTTCCTCCTTTTTGTTGGCGTTCGATCCAGCGAACAACCTGATCCATGTAAAAGATCAATCTGCCGCTGGCGTTGAACCGGAAGTGAGGAAGCCCTCGGGGAATGAGGGTGTTCCTTACGGTCCAAGGCGAACAGCCGATCAGCGCGGCGACTTTTTCGATTCGGAGAGGCACACCGAGCTCGGGTGCTGGAGGCCCACCGGCGTAGCCCGGAGGCGCTGAGGTAGGCCCTGGTTCGCGCACATTTGGCCCAGGTTGGGGCGGGCAATGGGGAGGGCAGCATTGCCCGCCCCGTAATGCCGGAAAAGCCCGTAAATGCGGGGGTTTCGGCGCTTGGCCGACCCCGGCCTTCGGTGCGGAAGGGAGTCTTGTTTTATTCTGCCAATTCGGAAGTTTAGTGATCATGATCGTCTCGATGGTTACGCCGGAAGATCCGGGAAATGAATCGTCTGAGGAATCCTGGTAACTGCATATACAGGTACCAAAGGAAACCAATCAATAAACCTGTTAGCATTGCTTGAAACATAAGCTGCTGGTTTCTGAGCAGGACATTCAAAAAGCCGAGCAGGAACAGAATCGTGACCGACATCAGCAGAATTCCGGGGAATCCTGCAAGGACGAACGTCAGGAACGAAAGCCAGAACGGAACGTGCGGATGCGGCACCGATAAATCCCGCGAGCCGCACTGGCTGCAAATCTCGGCATTGCGTGGATTGGGATGCCGGTGCGGGCACAGCTTGAGATCGTATGAACGTCCGCAAAAATTGCAGAACAGCGGCTCGCCGGAAGTGATTCGGTGACATTGATTGCAATAGCGCATAGGAATCTCACAGGAGCGAATGCCGTTGGTCTCCGGCTGGCCGGAGCCAGACGGATGACCAAAGACCATCGCGGTTAATGTTTTCTAAAGTTGTGAACCAGAAAATCTTGTCGGTGGATTTTGCGACCGCAGCGCGGATGTTCATCAATCGCCTGTCGGAGTTCGCAACGACCAGCACCCGAAATTGCTGCTGGCGGAAGCGCTGTGCGAATTCCCCGGAAACGGCTAGCTGGAGATAGTAGGCTGTCTTTTGCTGCCAGACCTTGAGCGCTTCGGTTCCACGGTCGACTTCCAGGAACATGGCGGGAACGGTTTTGGTGGTTTCCATCTCGATGTAGGCGTCCGGGGTAAGTTTGATGGCTTCCGAGATCGGGTGGCGGAACGGAATCCAGCGGCGCAGGTGAACGGTCGAATCAGGGATCGGGCGGTATTTGAAAGATAGATAAATCTCATTGATTCCGGTTTGATGTTCAACAAAAAGGTCGCCGACAACGAGCCTGCCGGAGGCGCGGTGAATTCCTCCGAGTTTTGCATTGACAACATCGGTGCCCTTCGCCGACAGGGTGTACACCGCTTTCCGTCCATGAGCGATGCTGCCAATGAAGAATTGCCGCAGGAATCCCGACCGCTTGAGCTCCAGCAATCTTGTATTGGCGGTCGTTGTCGATCCGAAGCCGGCCACAATTTTTGCCATCTCCCGGTCGATAATGCGCATCACCGCTAATTCGGAAAGGAGCCTGAGGTCCCGTGACTGGAGCACAATTCCGGTTCGTTTAGTCCCAGTCATTCAATGCCTCCTCACTGCGGCGATTCGCCTGCTGGTGGCGTCGGCGGATTTCCGCTTCAATGTCAACGCGCCTTCTCGCCCACCGAGCACGGCAGCGGTTATAGAGGTCGGTATAGTTGGCGTTGGGTTCGGCGACATTTGGCACCAGCACTTCCTGCGGGCGATGCGAGCCGCTTTTCACCACCATCTGGCGCTTGGGCAAATTCTTGAGAATCTCCCCCAGTCGCTTGCCTCCGTCAAGCGCCGAGGCAATCTTGTCTGCGTCAATACTGGAAAGTTGAAAGAAAACGTGAGTGCCGACGGCCATAATCGCGGCGCGCATCTGCGCCGGATATTGTTCTAAGAACTGGTTGGCGGAAACCACGGAGATTCCGAACTTGCGGGCTTCAGAGAGCAAAGTGTCGAGCCCCGAGTCATAGGCGACGAGGTTTTGGATTTCATCGCAGTACAGCGTGAACAAATGTCTGCGCCGTCGTGCAAACAGAGCATTCTTGAGCTTCGTCAAAAGAAGGCTTCCCAGTGTTGCGGCCTGTTCTCCCAGTCTTCCTTTGTCGAGATTAAGAATGACCCAGCGGCTCCGGTCCATCGCATCGAGTAACGAAAAGCTTGACCGCTGCTGGCCGAGAATGTGGCGGAATCTCTGGTCGCTGGTGAATCCCGAAACCTTGTTCAGGATTGCGTCCCGATAGACTCCCTGCATCGCTTCGCTGCGAGTGTCAAACCGGGCGCTGAAGTAGCTGGCGATTTCCGTGTTCTGAACCCGGGTGAGAAGGGCGGCGCGATAACCGGCATTGGTCAGGAGCGGAGAAATCTCAAGAAGGGTGAGGCCATTATCGGCGAGCACATGCAGGGAATTTCGTAAAAGTTCCTCAGTTCGCGCTCCAAAAGAGTCGAGGTGCCAGCGGGCTTTCAGAATCTGCGCGAACTCGGTGAGCTGAACATAATTCTGTTGTCCTTCTTGCGCCTCCAGGACATTCAGTCCTATCGAAAACTCCGGGTCGGCTGGCTCAATCACAATCAGGCGGTCGCTCAGGTCCGAGCCGGTACGCTGCTCCTCGGCAGCAACCAACCGCAGGAGGAACGGCATCGTGTCGCCGTGGAGGTCGAAAAAGACGAATCCGTGACGGCTGCGGATGTCTTGCCCACAAAGGTGACGAAGGAAGAACGATTTGCCCTGGCCGGTTTTGCCGAGAATGGCAACATGTTCGCAGCGCTTGCTCTCGGGCAAGTAAGCACGCGAAGAGAGCACTTGGCCGTCGGTCATTAGGAACCCAAGGTCGAGGCTTGAACCACTCTCGGAACGCCGGTGACCTGGTGTCACCATGCGATTCCACCCGCGAGCGATTAGTTGTTCAAGAAAGTTTGTCATAGTCACATTGCGAAATTGCGCGAGCCAGATTCCTTCACGCCTTCAACCTACCATCTGCGGACAGCAAGCCTGTTGCATCGATAGGGCCTCTGATGCAACATGTTTGGCATGCTGGAAATGGATGTTCAGAGTATTCAGGAGCAAATAGACCGTCTCTTTGGCGGGAAGGTCGCCTCGGTTTTGAATCGCTGGCCCACGGAGTTTCCGCCTAACAGGAGCACCATTAGCCGCTGGCTGCAGAGGAAAAGCTTGCCTCATTCGGCAGAACAACTACTTTCACTGGCGGGAGCGCTCGATTTAGACCCTTTTGCGCTCTGGCAAATAAAACCAGCGACATTTCCATTACTCTGTATGCGCGTCTTGAAGGCTTACCGGCAGGACAAATGGGAGTCGCTGCTCGATGCGTCGTCGTTTATAAAACCTTTCTTTAGCCCGGCAAGCGACTGGCCGCCAACTCCCATGGCTCGTCGCTATTTTCGAAGAAAGTGGTATGCCACCCAGTTCCGTCACACGGCTTTGGAGCAGCGAAATTACTACAGCGGGTTATCGATTCAACCAGTTGGCAAACAGTTCAATCAGGTATGGCATTTTGCCTGGCGCGATCCGATACGGCAGGCCGTCTGGCGACCCTATGGCTTCGTCCGCAGATTTCGATCAAAGGTTACTCTTTATGGATATGGCGGATTGGTCGACCATACAGAGCTTGAGCCTGGAGAGTCTTTGGTTCATGTAGAAACTTGGTTTGGTGAAGGGGCCGCGGAATTCAGCGTGATTTCGCTGCATTCTTTCGAACTGAAGGTGCTTCGTGCAATCCCGTCCGGCGCGATGAAAGTGCGGTTTGACGTAGCACGATGGGGACCCGCTATGTGAGCAGCGGGCGAGAATCCTTCGGCTCAAAGTTCATGATCAGAAGTTCCTGGAATCGTTTCCCAACCTTCCGCTGGGCGGTGTAGGCAAGATCGACCGGCAAGAGATGCCATCTTCCAAAAATCCTGCGGACCTCCGGGTGATCATCCAGCGAAAGGATGAACTTGCCCGTTAAATCCCGAAGTTTCAAATTCAGCGTTTCAAAATCCTGACTTGTAAAGTTGTGCCGGTAGAGTTTCCGTTCCCAATAGGGAGGATCGAGATAAAAGAATGTCGTGGGGCGGTCATATTTTTCCAGGATTTTCTCATAGGGGAGCGACTCGATCTGCACTCGCTGGAGCCGCTTGTGTGTTTGCTCGATGATTTCAGGAATTCGCTCCAGATTGTAATTTGGCCGATGCGTGACGCCGTAATGAAAAGCCTGTTTTAGGATCAAACCACCAAAGGAGTTCTTTTGGAGGTAGAAGAATCGACCCGCCCGCTGGATATCCGTCAGAGTGGCGGGGTCGGTCGCCGTATGCAGTTCGTGCAATTTCCGGCTGATGAGGCAGAACCGCAGGTAACGAATCAGCTCTTCATAGTGCCATTGGCAGACCCGGAAGAAATTCACGATATCGAAATCCAGGTCATTCAGGACTTCCACTTCCGATGGGGGCTTGTGAAAGAGCACTTGGGCGCCCCCGGCGAACGGTTCCACATACGTGGTATGTTCCGGTAGGAGCGAAATGATTTTCTTGGCGAGACGGTTCTTGCCGCCGATATAACACAAAGGTCCAACCATGAGGGTTTAGTTAATGATGAAGAGGCGTTCAGTCTGAACGTGGAGGCCGAGAATGGCCGCGTCCTGGATGAATACCTGGGCGTGGGTTCCGGCGATGACCGGCCAGATTTGGGTAGCGATCTCGCGCAGTTCACGCCGTGATTTCAACTGAGGATGGCCATAGCCTTCCAGTAGTTCCCGTCTTTCAATCTCCCAGATTGGCAGAAATCGTTCGCGGAGAGTTCCGTGGATGCAATCGTGGAGGGCTTTACGCTGGAAACTGTCATCACTCGGCGGCAATTCTAGTACGGCGGATTCGACGGAAAAACGTTCCAGCATCCAATTGGTGAATCCTACGGCGCTGGAAAGCGCTCGCTCGCGCGCGGACGATAGCTGTCGCGAATCGGTATATTCGAGATGATCGCCGGTAAAGATGGCTGCCGCCACCGTGCGCCTTTCAACGCGAATGGAGATCAGACTGGAGTGGTTATTGTGATAGCCGTTGGAATGAATCCGTTCGAGCTCCATGTGAAAGCGCCTGCCGCGATCTCCGTTCTCACTGCTTTGAAACGTCCGACGGTAGGCGCATAACAATTGCGTTTCCGAATGGCTTTCGGTCAGCGAGAGATAATGCCGAGTTGCCGGGCTGTCATCCAGTTTCTGCGCCAGTCTCAGAGCGAACACCTCCGAAACCGTCTTGGGCCGAAATACCGTTGCGACTGGCTTAAACTTATCCAGGATATACTTCATAGTGGTTTTTAGAAGAGTGAACGCTGGCCGACGGCTAAAAAAGATTCCTCCTGTTTGCGAATTTGTCCCTTGAGGGCATCGTACATGCTAGGAAAGAGGAACGCCACAGGAACCCGGTAGATGATCTCCAAACTCAGCGCCACAGCCAGCGGTGGAAACGCGCGGCCGTGTTCATAGTGCGAGACCATTGTAGTATCGCAATGGCCCAGCAGCCGGGCGATCTGTTTCTGAGTGAAGCCCATCCTCCTTCGGTACAGAATAAGATTATTTTGTTTTTGTTTGAGGGATTCCATGCCGATTAAGGTTTGTTATCACAGTAGCAATTCGGCGGAATCGCAACAGGCGGGAAAAGTTGTGGAAAACTACGGTTCCTGGTCTAGCTCTGTGAATATCCGGTGCAGAAGCCTGGTGCTGGTCCGCCGATGAATACCGAAGATCACCCGGCGGTAATCGGGGGTCTTGTGGAAGAGGAACAAGCGCCTGACTCGTCGCCGGACATGACCGGAGACCTCATCCACGATGAGGGCGCGCAGCAGTTCCAAGACAAATTGGATGAATGGATTGTCGAGCATATCCGCTGGATCATGGCGCTGTCTTGCCCGTTTGAAAAGGCGGGAAAAACTTGACCCCGCCGAACTGCATTGCACCCGAGGCTGAACGATGTTCAGCTTTTCCCTACTGTCCAATCTGGAAATAATTGGGTAGATTGAATGGACTATGGACCAGCAAAAAGAGATTACACTCCGAGAAATATATCCACAATTTAGCGAAACCGAACTTGCCGAGGCGGAAGCCGCCATTCGGCGCTATTTAGCCGTGCTAATCCGGATCATCACTCGACTCCAGGCCGAGGGATATACGCCCGCCGATTTTGATTTGACTCTTTCGGAAGCGGAATCTATGATTCAACACGAAAGGTCGAAATCCTCACAATTAGATAATTAAATTGCACATTTTCACCTATGAATCAGTTTTTTGCCTACATCCGCGTCTCCACGGCGCGGCAAGGCGAGTTCGGCGTTTCTTTAGACCAGCAGCGCGATGCCATCGAACGATATTCACAGCGGAACAATCTGAAAATCGCCCAATGGTTCGAGGAACAAGAAACGGCGGCCAAATCCGGGCGTCCGTTGTTCACGCGCATGATCAAATTGCTCCAACGGGGGAAGGTGGCGGGCGTGATCATTCACAAGATCGACCGCAGCGCCCGCAATCTCAAAGACTGGGCAGACTTGGGCGAATTGATCGACAAGGGAGTCGAGGTCCACTTCGCTAACGAATCGTTGGACCTCAGGTCTCGAGGGGGAAGGCTCTCTGCCGACATTCAGGCGGTCGTAGCATCCGATTACATCAGAAATCTTCGGGAGGAAACCAAGAAAGGCTTCTACGGCAGGCTAAAGCAGGGCCTCTATCCGATGCCCGCTCCGGTCGGCTATATCAATGTGGGAAAAGGTCAACCGAAGCAACCCGATCCGCAGATTGCGCCCCTGGTCAGGACAGCCTTTGAGCTTTACGGCACAGGAAGGTTTGGCTTCAAGGAACTACGCAAGGAGTTGAATGCCATGGGTTTCAGGGGGCGAAGCGGCAAGCCAATCAGTCTGAACGGGCTGACCAAGATGTTGAACAACACTTTCTACGTTGGCTTGATCCATATCTCTAAAACCAATGAGACCTACGAGGGAGCGCATGAGCCGATTATATCGAAGGCTTTGTTCGACAGAGTCCAGGATATACTGCATGGCAAACTCAGTCCCCGCACGACGAAGCATGACTTTTTATTCCGCCGCCGCTTGAGCTGCCGATTCTGTGAATACTCACTGATTGGCGAAACGCACAAAGGCTACATTTACTACCGGTGCCAGAGTTCCGGATGTCCAACTACTTCTATCCGTGAAGAATATGCCGACTCCGCCTTCCTGAAATGCTTCGCCATGCTGGACATTCCGCCTGTGGAGAGACGCTGTTTATTGCGCGAAATTCAAAAGATGAAGATAGATGATAACCGAAACCAGGAAAATCTTCTCGCGGCTCTGAATCTCCAGTCGGCTCAGCTTGACGAACGCCTGAACCGGCTGACCGACGCGTATATTGAACGCCTGATTGATAAGGAATTATTTGAGCAGCGGAAAAATGCGCTCCTTATGGAGCGCACCGATATTCGGGAGAAAATCAAAAAATGGCAGAGTGGAACCGTGACAGTTTCAGATTTGTTGGCCCAAATCCTCGAACGGTCTTTAGGCGCGTATTTGGCCTACAAACTCGGAAACCCGGAAGAAAAGCGCGATGTGGTGGATTCCCTTACCTCGAACCGCATCGTGGAGCAAAAATCCCTGACGATTTCGCTGCTTCCAGCCTTCCGAGAGATCGCAAATCGGTATCAATTTGCAGATGGTAGCCCGAGACGGGACGTACCTCGAACTTGCAGCCGACTTTTGCAGAGTCTTCTACAGCTTGTCCACCGACAGAAAGAAAACTTGAGTGATGGTTCAACTTTTCCCTACGCTGCCTGACTTTTCAGTGGAGGCGACACATACTCCGGGAATTACCTGGCAGTTTTGATATTGAACCTTGCTGGAACAATACACCCAGAAGCGAAAGCTGCCAAGTAGGGAAAAGTTGAGCACCAACCTTGCACTGAAAAAATCCAACTTTTGCTTTCTAGCGAATTCAGGTCCCTCGGGCCGAAAGGCCAGATCCGTTTGCTCAAAACCCCTAAGTTTTGTAAAATGAATGCACTTACCATTAAAACCGCACGAGTTTATCTGCTATCATATCGCTGGATTGCCCCGACTCGTTCGATCTGAACAAATACACTGAATTATGCCCCTCCTCTCCGAGGCCGACACTTGCCGCAAATACGTTCTTCCGAAGCTGTATACAGCCGGTTGGACGGACGATCAAATCAGCGAACAACGGACGTTCACCGATGGCCGTATTGTGGTCACCGGAGATAAACCGAGAAGGCGACGGCAGAAACGGGCCGATTACCTGTTACGTTACCGCCGCGATTTTCCGATAGCGGTCGTTGAAGCGAAGCCGGTCTATAAAGAGCCGGGAGACGGTCTTCAGCAAGCGAAGGACTATGCTCAGATTCTCGGGCTTCAGTTCGCATTCGCAACGAACGGTACTGGAATTGTAGAACACGATTTCTTAACCGGGAAAGACAATGACATATCCGCTTTTCCCACCCCGGAAGAGTTATGGGGGCGCTTGAGTAGCGCTCAGAACATTTCGGATGAGATTGCCCAAAAACTGCTGACACCCAGCTACCACCTGCCGGGGAAGACTCCGCGCTATTACCAAGAAATTGCGATTAACCGTGCCATCCAATCAATCCTCCAAGGCAAACGACGTGTCATGCTGACGCTCGCTACGGGAACGGGGAAGACCCTCATAGCCTTCCAAGTTTGTTGGAAGCTATGGAATTCGGGTTGGAACCGTACCGGTGAAAGTCGGAGGCCGCGAATTCTGTTTCTGGCGGATCGCAATGTTCTTGTGGACGAACCTATGGCGAAAACTTTTGCGCCGTTCGGTGATGCACGGCACAAAATTGAGGGTCAAGCAGTAAAAAGCCGCCAGATGTATTTTTCGACCTATCAGGCTATCGCCCAGGACGAAAGGAGGCCGGGACTTTACAAAGAATATGATCAAAACTTCTTTGATTTAGTGATCGTGGACGAGTGCCATCGCGGAAGCGCACGGGACGAGTCAAACTGGCGGGACATCTTGGACTATTTCGAACCTGCCTTTCAACTCGGCATGACGGCGACGCCTCTTCGTGAGGATAATCGCGACACCTACAAATATTTTCGCAATCCTTTATACACCTACAGCCTGCGTCAGGGAATTGAGGATGGCTTCCTTGCCCCTTATCGGGTTCACCGAATAGTTTCCACAGTGGACGCTGCGGGCTGGCGGCCAACGAAGGGCGATTTGGACCGTTATGGAAGAGAAATTCCAGATGACCTTTACGGCACGAAAGACTTCGAACGCGTTGTCGCTTTGCGCGCACGTACAGAAGCTATCGCGCACAACCTCACGGAGTTCTTGAAGAAGACGGATCGCTTCGCAAAATCAATTGTGTTCTGCGTTGATCAGGAGCACGCCGAGGAAATGCGGAAGGCATTGAACAATGATAACGCCGACCTCGTTAAACAGCATCCGGATTACGTTGCGCGCGTCGTTTCGGACGAGGGGAAAATCGGACGGGGGCACCTTGACCGGTTCATGGAACTCGAAACCAAGGTCCCGGCCATTCTTACGACATCTCAAATGCTAACCACAGGGGTGGACGTACAGACGTGCAAGAACATTGTTATCGCCCGCGTTATCAACTCCATGACGGAATTCAAGCAGATCATCGGTCGGGGTACCCGCGTCCGTGATGATTATGGAAAGCTTTATTTTAATATCCTTGATTATACGGGGAGCGCAACACGTCTCTTTTCTGATCCGGAGTTCGACGGCGATCCCGTGCTAATTACCGAAGAGGAGATGAGTGAGAGTGGAGAGACCGTCGATGAAAAAGTTATTGAAGAACAGGTGGTAAGCCCCGAACCAGAGGGAGCCGTAGGCCCGACTGTAGAACCAGAATCGGAAGAGCCGCGACGGAAATATTACATGGACGGCGGGTCGGTTGAGATCGCGGCCCATCTCGTTTATGAGCTAGATCCAGACGGCAAACAACTCCGTGTCGTAAAATTCACGGACTATACAGCCGATAAGGTCCGCAGCATGTACCCCTCCGCCGCTGACCTCCGCTCCCGATGGAGCAACGCCGAGGAGCGCTCGGAAATCACAGATGCGCTGCAAGATCGAGGAATTTCGTTTGAGGAACTGGCGAAAGCCGCGCAACAACCCGACGCTGACCCATTTGACTTGCTTTGCCACATCGCGTTTAACGCTCCTCTCCGCACTCGGAGGGAGCGAGCGGAAACGCTTCGCAAGGATCGGAAAGACTTTTTCGAAAAGTATTCTCCCGATGCCCGAACAGTGCTCAATCAAATGATCGACAAGTACATCGACTTCGGCACCGCTCAATTCCAGATTCCAGAGATTCTCAAAGTTTCTCCAATATCGGATCGCGGGACTGTACCGGAAATTTCGGCGCTCTTTGGTAACGCGGCCAATCTGCGCTCGGCCGTTGCTGAACTTCAAACTCTTCTTTATACCGCCTAAGTTCATATTCTATGACTGACATTGCAAAAACGAAAGCCGATGTTTCCAAATCGACGGCACAGCAACTCGGGAGCATTATCAAATCCTGCCGCGACATCATGCGTAAGGACAAAGGTCTCAATGGCGATTTAGATCGCCTTCCGATGCTCACTTGGATCATGTTTTTGAAGTTCCTCGACGATCTGGAGGAGATGCGAAAGGAAGAAGCGGAACTTGCGGGCAAACGGTTCCGACCAGCAATTGACTCGCCCTACCGTTGGCGTGACTGGGCAGCTAAGCCGGATGGCATTACCGGTCCTGAACTGATTGCGTTCATTAACCAGGACGAGGCAACGCGTCCTGACGGAAAGCGTGGAGCGGGTTTATTTGCCTACCTGCGATCTTTGGAAAGCTCGAACGGCGACCGAAGGGATGTTATCGCTAGGGTATTCCAGGGGACCATCAACCGCATGGTCAATGGCTACTTGTTGCGCGATGTCATGAATAAGGTCAGCGGCATTCACTTTGCATCGAGGGATGAAATCCACACCTTGGGCCTTTTGTACGAGTCCATGCTCAAGGAAATGCGGGATGCCGCCGGGGACTCGGGCGAGTTTTATACTCCGCGCCCTGTCGTTAAATTCATCGTGTCTGCAATAAACCCTCAACTCGGAGAGACTGTGCTTGATCCAGCGGCCGGAACTGGCGGTTTTCTCGTTGAAGCGTTCAAGCACTTAGCGAAGCAATGTAAGACAGCCAATGATTACAAACGGCTCCAAAGAGGAACTCTTTACGGTGTTGAGCCAAAGCCCCTACCGTACCTCTTGTGCCAGATGAACTTGCTTCTTCATGGCCTTGAATACCCCGAGATCGACTCCGATAATGCTCTCCGGTTTCCGCTCCGTGAAATCGGCGACAAGGACCGGGTGGATGTCATCATGACAAATCCACCCTTTGGCGGGGAGGAAGAAAAGGGAATTCTCACCAATTTTCCGGAAGACAAACAGACGGCAGAAACCGCGCTTCTATTCTTACAACTCATTATGCGCAAGCTCCGACGTTCAGTTGGAGGGTCACAAGGTGGCCGATGCGGTATGGTTGTTCCGAATGGGACACTCTACGAGGACGGCGTTCCACAGCGGATACGAGAGGAGTTGCTGACGGAATTCAGATTGCACACCGTTGTTCGCTTTCCGAAAGGCGTATTCGAGCCATACACCGATATCGCGACGAACTTACTTTTTTTCGAACGCGGTGGGCCAACTCAAGCGGTTTGGTTTTACGAACATCCATTACCCTCGCGGCGGGCGCATTTGAAAGGCAAGTCATATTCGGCAACGGACGGAATCGAATATGACGAGTTCGCACCTATCCTCCAATGGTGGCATGACCGCAAGCCGACCGACCAAGCGTGGCTCGTGAGCTTTGATTCTTTACGGGAAAACGGATTCGACTTGGCGCAGAATCACCCAAAACACGCAATAATCTCCCTTCCTGCGCCTGAGGATATTATCGGTACCGTAAGACGAATGAAGGACGAAAGCGAGGTTGTGCTCCGAGAGCTAGAAGACACGTTCTCTTCTCTAACTGAAGTTTCCGCCCCAGAAGTGGCGTTGCGGGAGCTTTTGAAGCAGCGCGACGATTGCATCAAAATTGAGGACGATGTCGAATACATGAGGCCACGTGTCCAGTTACACTTCCGAGGGGTGAGAGTTCGCGACCGCGTAGTTGGCAGCGGCATCGGCTCAAAGTCACAAACGATTATGCGAACGAACGACCTTCTTCTTTCTCGTATCGATGCGCGGAACGGGGCGATGGCACTAGTCCCGAGCGAACTGGACGGCGCGATTGCCACTAATGATTTTCCGGTGTTCGAGATTCGGAGTGAGCGCGTGTTGCCTGCATATCTCCGGTACTGCTTGTTCCAGCCTTCGATGCTCCGTGTCTATGAACACCTGAGTCGGGGTACAACTAATAGACGGAGACTCATTGTTGAGAAGTTTCTGGATTTAAAGATTGCTCTTCCTGCGGACTTAGATGTGCAGTTGGCTGTGGCAGACGCTCTTCGAAAAGCGGAAGAAGGTGTTGGCAGTCTGTGCGAACGGTTTGGCGGCATGGAAGAAGAATTGGAGGACTTGGTTGGCGCGGCGCTTCACTATGTTTTTCGGAAGAGGCGGTGACATGATCTCCGGAGGTGCCCGCGTTGAGGCACGCCGGGCCTTCCTCTCCAAAGCCTTTTCCGGCGAACTCTAACGATCATTCCTTATGGCCTTCATTCCCACACCAGAGCAAACAGAGATACTCGGGCATAACCCAAGTCGTCATGCCCGTGTTCTGGCGGGTCCAGGAACCGGAAAAAGCGCGACGCTCGTCGCCTTGGTTGACCTACTGCTTGCTGGTAATCCAGCCCCGCGGGTAAAGCTCCTTACTTTTACACGTGCAGCGACTGGAGAATTGGCGAAAAAGGTGTCAGAGCATCCAGCGGCTGCCGCGGAGCGCCCGAGTACGATCCATTCCTTTGCCATCTCGGTGTTGCTTCGAAATCCCGGAATGGGTGATTTCCCAGAGCCGTTGCGGATCGCCGATGACTGGGAAGACCGCAAAATCGTAAGGACGACACTTGCCAGACGCGCAGGTGTCCAGGTTAGGAGATTAGATCGCTTGATCCGCGAAATGGCTGCAAATTGGGAGTCTCTGCGTCCAGAGGAAGATCCCCGGGTTGATCCAGCCGAGCGGGCAAGGTTTGTAGGCGCATGGCAGGAGCATCGACAAGTATGCGGATATACGCTGCTTGCGGAGCTGCCTTATGCATTACGTAACGCTCTCCACAACCACCCGGATGTCGAAGGAGTCAATCACGACCTCTTGATCGTCGATGAATATCAGGATCTGAATGCTTGCGACCTTGAAGTACTTCGACTGATAGCGGAGCGGGGCTGCTCCGTCATCGCAGCAGGTGACGACGATCAATCAATTTATTCCTTTCGCCGCGCTGCTCCAGAGGGAATCCGCCGTTTTGCTGACGATTATCCTGGGGCCGGGAACTACACCCTTTCCGTGACGCAGCGGTGTGGAAGCAGAATCATGGAGTGGGCCACCTATGTTATCGAAGGGGACCCTGACCGCCCACATGGCAGGCCGCGTCTTCGGAGTGCCGATGGCTCGGCACCGGGAGACGTCGCGTTGTTGGCGTTCGCTAGTGAAGTCGCCGAATCCCGAGGGATTTGCGCCCTTGTTCAAAAACTTGTTCAGGCTGAAGGCATTGCGCCACATGACATTCTGGTCCTACTTCGCGGAGACCATAACAACTCTTTCAGTCAACCAATCAAGGATTGCTTGGAGGAGTTGCGCATTCCGTACTCGGACCCCAATGTAGTTGACAGAATGCTGGCAGAGACAAGTAATAGACGGATGCTTGAGGTTCTTCGGCTTCTCGTTAACCGTCGAGATTCGCTTGCCTGGGCAGGTCTGTTAGAGCTGACGGGTGGCATAGGGGATATCTTTTTCGACTACATCTACAATCGTGCCCGTGTAGCACGAATTCAGTTCGGCCAAGCGTTGCTCGATGCCTATGAAGAAAATTTTCCCTCCGCGTCACCTGGGCCGTCAACGCGAGCGCGGGAATTAATGCGTTCCGTCTTCGGGTGGCTTGATGCACATGCTGCTCCTGAGCATGGGTCTGAAGGAGGCTGGGGTAATTGGATTATCGAAACATCTGGAGGGGACGTGATCCCTGCGCCCAGCGAGGAACTCGCAAATCTTCTCCGTTCTCTTGATGAGCTTGCAGAGCCCGACCAGGAACTTGGCCGCTATCTCGGCCAGATCAATCCTCTTGGTAAGGATATAGCGTTAGCGGAAAGTCAGGGAGTTCGGATCATGACAATGGGAGGTGCAAAAGGGTTGACTGTCCGTGCGACGATCATCGGAGGATTGGAGGAAGGCGTCATTCCCAGGCCAGACGCCGATCTCGGCGAGGAACGAAGGCTGCTATATGTTGGGATGACGAGAGCTAGAGAGTTTCTTTACGGCACCTGGGCCCGTCGCCGTCGTGGGCCTACTGCTCGTGCGGGGGCAGAACGAGTCGTCATGGCAAGGAGGCACTCGAGTTTCCTCGACGGTGGTCCAGTCAGATCGCAGGACGGCCCGGCATACATCTCACAACGGTGGCGAAGATAAGTTAAAGCGCTCCACCCTATGGGTTCGCGCGCGATTGGTCTGGGTAGCGACCTAATTTCCCTATTGAGAATTGCTCTTTAACGCTGCTGATTTTTGCTGGCCCAAGCTCACGGCGGTTTGGATTGGAATGAGTACGATGATGGCAAACACAAGCCTAAAAGCGGCGACAAAATAAAATACAAGAAAGCCCTGCATCCAGCCACCGACCCGGTCTCCCTTTCGAGCAGCTTCATCTTTTGCCGAGCCGCCTAACCGCACGCCGCTGTGGAATGCGGCGGCAAGCTGCTTGCGTATGTAATGCGGCGGTCTCACATACCACGTAAAACCGCACTCTGGGTGGCGAACGCGCCCTAGAATACGACCCTTGTAGTGACCAGTTGCACCGCAATGCGGGCACGACAACTCATAGAACGGGTGTAAACCAATCATGTACACAGTGGGGTTTGCCCCGGTATTTTTCAGCCGCTCCCAGTGCTCCCTAGCGGTTGCGGTGGGAATGAACTCGCTGTCGTCGCATAGTCGGAACCAAGCCCTTTCGGTATCACTGATTTGAATAGGGGGAACCACCTGGGGGCTCGGCGAAGCGGGGGACGGCACGTGAAATTTCTTGCCAGCCGCCCCATCACGATAACCGGCTGCATAATAGCCACCTGGATCATCTTTCATGAGGCTAAATATGGCCTCGCTAACGTGCCCCGCAAGATTGCCTGCCTTTCCCTTCTCATATCCTTCACGATAGGCATCGCTTGGCTGTTTCATATTCATCCTCCATCTTTGCCGCAAGATGATAGCACAGCTGGCAGATTTGAATTGTCGAATTTATCAACGACTACAACTAATCTCAAAATTGGCTTTTTTCGAAATAGTTAATCGGAGCCGATGTTGCGGCCCAATCAGCAGCCTAACGAAAAAGGGGATCCGCCTACCGCGTTACGCGATCGGTGGTCCGCCGTGTCTTATTCGATTCTGGGCGCGGAGGCGCAGTGGGGGAAGCTGGCCGAACGCTATGGCAAGGCTCACACGCGCGTCGAACTGCTTATTTGTCGTGATAGCCATCTGGCGGCCCTTGAAGTGGAGATGGTCTCCATTTTCCATCAGACCCTGAGCCGCCTACCGCAAGATGCCCAGCTTGCGCTTCAGCGAGAGCACCTTGCTTGGTTCAAAAACTACAGCCGGACGTGCAACCAAAGTGCCGATGATGTTGATCGTGCCGCATGCGTTGCGAATTATCTGTCTCAGCATACTGCCGAATTGAGTGCTCGACCCCATTAAAGTATCAAAAACGGAATTAGCCACCAGCCCCGCATTGACAACTCCTAAGTTATTTGCTATCATATATATAGATAGAGTATCCGATAGGGTTACCAAAGCGAACTTTCCAGCCAAAATAGCGGGAAAAGTCAGCGTACTAGCCTCCATAAGAAACAAAAACCAATTAATTAGCGGTTCCCGCCCGGCGCAGATTGTCCCCAAAATTAGGACATTCTAGCCGCCTGTTTTCAGGGAAACCAAAACAAAAACACATCCATATATGTCACCTGCAGAGCAGCAATTATTTGCAGCCCCAGGCAGCCTCATCCCCTTGAGCCAAGCTGCCAAGCTGACACCCTATTCGTCAGAGTATTTGCGTTTGCTGGTCCGCAAGGGGAGTGTTAAGGCCATTAAAATTCGCCGCGACTGGTTGACGACCGAGGCGGCGGTTTTGGAGTATGTGGAACAGCAGAAGGAAAGGCACCATCTTTATATAGAAGAGCTTTCAAAGCCGCAGACCCTTAAAAACCAGAATGCCCAAGCCGGATTTGCGCCCGTGAAACTTTTGCTGGTTTTGGGCTTGGCCATTGTGGCGACCTCAGGGTTTTTAATTCTAATAACGACCGGCATTCCGCCGAACAAGACCCTTGCCCAAATATCGGCTCCCAGTGGTTTGCTTTCATTAGGCCAGGCCCTGCTCGGCAAAACCACGGAGGAATATCTGGCCGACGCGCCAGCGCCAATCTTTGCACTTGCCAAACATCGCATTGAGCCGCGTGGTCCTGAAGTGCCGCCCCACAGCACGGCCCCAACCTCGGTATTAGCGGACGAAAGCGCCACTCACCAGCCCCAAGTCCTAGGCCAAAGCGTAACTAAATCCCGGCCTATTCCTTCTATGTCTGCCTCTTCAGTTTTAAGCGACAACACTACTGTCGGGGATTTGACCGCTTTGATCGCTAACGCTGTCCAGACTAAGCTAGATCAGCTGTTAGCCTCCGGAATCCTTAAAGGCCCCAAAGGGGACAAGGGAGATGCCCCGGCTGTGGTTATTCCGGCTAACCCCGGCCTAGCCTATGCCCCTACTAGCTATTACCAGCCTAACCAAAGCCAGAACTTTAGCGGAGGATCGCTTCAGGGAGTGACTATGCTCTCTTCTAACAGTTTCTCTACCCATGATGCCAGCGTGGGCAATAACTTAACCGTGGGAGGCAGTTCCACCTTTTCAGGAGAGTCTACCTTTACGGGTAATACTACCTTTAGCAATACCACTAACTTAACCGGCACCACGACCATTGCTAACCTCACGGTTACGGCCGTAAACCCCAGCCTAACCCTTGGCTCCGTGGTCTTCCAAGGCCCTGCCGGACTGGCCCAGGACAATGCGAATTTCTTTTGGGATGATGCCAATAATAGGTTAGGCGTCGGGACAAGCAGTCCCATCGCCCAACTAGAACTCGCCGGAGCAGGCCAGGCAGTTACAAATAATTATGGACTTTTCATTGATGATAAAACCGCCGGGACGAATAATTGGAACATCTATTCTGGGCCGGCCGCTTCGGGGTTGAATGCTGTTTGGGGTCAATTTGAAGCTGGAGTAACAAAAAACTTTTTTGCGAGAAAGGGGCCAGTCACTTCTGACTTTCAAGATAGCTTAAATTCTTATTTTGAAGATTCATCTCTCTTTCAAGTCCAAGGTTTTGACGGTGTTGCGATAGCCACAAATAATGCGGGTACAAAATCTTTGGTTGCTGGTGTTGTTGGCGGTGCAGGCAGTGTAGGTAATGGAATAGTAGATAAGCTCTTTGGGGTTGATGGATACATTGAACAAGATGGAATTGGCACTATAAATTCAGCGGCAGCTCTGCATGCGGACAACGGCACTATTTCGGCTGGAACAATCAACAATGGTTATGGTTTATTGGTAGACGACCAAACCGCCGGGACGAATAATTGGAATATCTGGAGCGGAGCGGCAAGCGTGGCAATCGACCCATACGCGGAAGCCGGTGTCGCGCCCGTAGTCTTTAACCATACACAGACAGCTGCGCAACCTTATGGGATGGTATCCTTTGTCAATACGACCAATACTAACGCCGTTGGAGTAGCTGTGGAAGGCAATTATACCACCAGCGGCAGCGGGGGAGGCGCTATTTTAGAAGGAGTGTTAGGGGATATTTACCATTACGGCACTGGCACCATTGGTACTGCCGCGGGAATCTCAGGATATACAGAAACTGGTGGCGGGAAAATAACCAATGCCTACAATTTTTGGTCGCAGAGTTCCAGCGTTTCTGCCCCCGGCACCATTGATAATCTTTATGGATTAAAAGTAGACGACCAAACCGCCGGGACGAATAATTACAACATTTGGTCAGGGCCTGCGGCAAGCACTTTTAATGCCAGCGATCTGGGCTGGGTTTCTAAAAATACTTTTGCTGTAAACGGTGTAAACGGGTCGGCAGTCTCAGAATATGCTCTTTCCGGCATAGCGCAATCAGCAGACGGCGGGTCAGTTGGACTACAAGCTTTCGCAAACGCCGTGGGGAACAATCCTATCTACGGGCCGACCGGCGCGCAAACTTTCGCGGAATGGACTTTTGGCACCGGGACTATGGCAACACTTTTGCAAGGTTTGGAAGCCGGCGTTGGAAATACGGCAACAGGCACAGTGGATAGTGCCGCGGCCATTAATATTGATGCAAATTACAATACCGGAGCCGGAGCCATTACCAACAACTACGGCCTAAAAGTCGCCGACCAAACCGCCGGGACGAATAATTGGAATATATGGAGCGGCCCGGCCAGTTCCACTTTAAATTCCGACATCCAACGGGCGGCTGGCGTAGTCAAAAATTTCTTTGTAACTAAAGACATTCCAACAGACGGTGGAGTTGTGCTTCTGGGAGCGTTGCAAGATTCAACCTTGCTTAACGGAAACGCTTTGGGTGGTTATGCAGAATCAACTAATGGGGCTGGCACTACAAAAGCCTCTATTACTGGTACTTATGGTTATGCTGTCCATAGTGGCGCGGGTATTGTTACAGATTCTTATGCTCTTTATGGCCAGGCACAGAATATTTCATCTGGGACAACTACCAATGCTTATGGCACTTATATTGATAGCGCAGTTAAATCTGCGGGGGTAATAGCCAATAATTATGGCATCAACGTCCAAGACCAAACCGCCGGGACGAATAATTGGAATATATATAGTGGACCACCAACTTCCGAGTTTAATAATGATAATACAAGTTGGGTGCTGACATATAAAAATGCTTTCGGCGCCAAGAACGATGGTTTAGGCGTGCTTAGTGAGGTTAACGCGGCTACCGGTAATTTCGCCGGGACTACGCTTGCCGTGGGCACTATACATGGCTCCGGAAATGTTAGTACCTCGGCATCTCTATATTTACTTAATGATCATTCCGGTGCGGGGACAGTCGGAGGACAGCAGGCATTAGGTATTGAATCATATCAAGATTCTGGCGCGGGTGTGGTTACTAATATGTATGGCATCAACGTACTGAACCAGAAAGATTCTAATAATACCACCGATGGAGTATACGGGGTAAATATTCGTTCTACGGTTAAGTCCACAGGAACAATCACAAATCTGTACGGCATCAATGTCCAAGACCAAACTGTTGGAACAAACAATTACTCTATTTACACCAATCAAACCGCCGGAGCAAACAATTACGCTTACTATGGAGCGGGAACGGGTAAAAGTTATTTTGGGGGCAACGTCGGCATTGGCACTTCTTCCCCGCCTCACTTAATCACGCTTTCCGGCGGGGCGTTTTCCGACGGAGCAACATGGAGCAATGCTTCGGACAGGAACATCAAAGAGAATTTTGCCACGGTTACTCCTGCTGATATTTTGCAAAAGATAGACGCCCTTGATATCCAACAGTGGAATTACAAGACAGACAGCGCTTCCACCACCCACATAGGCCCCACGGCCCAGGATTTTTACACGGCCTTTCGTACCGGCGGGGACTCCGGGCAAACCTCCATCTCCACTATTGACCCCAGCGGTGTTGCCCTCTTAGGCATTCAGGCCTTAGACCAGAAGATCACGGCCCTCCAAGGCAGCCTGACCGCCAACGCCACCACGAGCAACCTGACCGTCTACAACCCCGGCAATTTCAGTGGCGACAGTGTCGGCGAAGCCAAAATCCTCACCGGCCAAACCTCTGTCCGCGTGATTTTCAGTCAGCCGTACCAATACCAGCCCATCGTAACGATAACGGCCGAGGACCAAGCGACCCCCTCTTTCATCACCCACAAAGACTCAAACGGATTCACCATCGAAGTCCCCACCCCCGTCACTTCAGACACCATCTTTGATTGGCATTCCTTTGCCAGCCAGAGCGAAAAGCTGTTTGTTTCCGATGGCAGCACCCAAACGATCCAGATGGTTATATCAGCGGCAAATTCCTCTGGCGTCAGCTTGCCCTTGTCGGACCCGACGAGTTCGGATCAAACAGCAACCTCAACTCCAGACGCTTCTTCGACTCCGGTCAGCGATCTGCCAACAGCCACCAGCACCCCGTCCCAAGTGCTTGGCACGAGCACCACGATTTCTGAGTCACCGCTCCCGGCCACACCGGAAGCTCCGCCCAGCACAGATGGTGCGAGTAGCTCTACGACTTCGGTGCCAGCGAGTTCCACACCAGACGCCCCAAATTAATAAGGAAAATATCAGGCAGGATTTGAAAATAACGGGCATTGCGTTAACGCGTTGCCTGTTTTTTTATTTTCTACACTCGTGAATTTTCGCGGCAAGCGACTGGGGATTCGGCCCTGAGCTAGACCTTTATTGAAACTTGAGGATTTGGCATCCTCAATTTTAACTACACCCGATTTTTGAAGGCGGCCAAAAATGGCCGCATCTGATTGAAAGAATTGGTCGGGGCGATAGGATTTGAACCTACGACCCCCTGCGCCCAAGGCAGGTGCGCTACCAGGCTGCGCTACGCCCCGACTTCATTGCATTCCCATTGTAGAACACTTCTATCCGCACTGCCATTATTCCGCAGCGCCTGCTTCATCCCTGAGCGATTCAAGGATTCGAGCAGCTACAGTTTCGACTACCCGAGTTGTGCTGTCGCTCGCAAACAACGCAGATCAACTTGCAATAAATCAATCTCGCAGTACAATGACAATTCAGCGAACGGAGATTTGCATTTTGACTGGATTGTCTCAGCCCACTGGGCCACTACAGCTTTTGCTGGCCTCAAGCCCTGATCCATTTGATCTTATAGAAGACCCCGCGAACTCCGCTGTGCCGAATCCCGCGAACCGGAGATAAATCGATGCCCATTTCTGAGCTTTTCTTACAACGGCGAGTCGAATTTCACGAGACGGATCAAGCCGGAATCATTCATTTTTCGAACTACTTCAAGTATATGGATACGGCGGTGGCTGAGTTCTTTCGAGCCTTGGGACTTCCGGGACCGCTGACGAAGTATTGGGGTGGAATTCGGGAGGATGAAATCGACTGGCCGTATGTGCGCACTACCTGTGAGTTTAGGAAACCCGCGCGGTTTGACGACCTTTTGCAAATTCATATCTGGGTCAAGAAGATCGGCACCAAAAGCATGGCTTTCGAAATCTCCTTTCGAAAGGGAGATGAGGAACTGGCCCGCGGGGAATGGATTGTGGTCTGCTGCAAGACGGTGGGCGGCCAGCCAATGGGGCAAGAGATTCCGCACAATATCCGGGAGAAGATTGCGGTAGCTTCTGGAAGCGTTTCCGGAACCGATGCGGCACAATAATCAATCCAGGCAGCAATGGTCCCGCCGGCAGTCCTAAAGTTTCGTAGCTTCTGCGTCGCTAATCGACCCGATAGCGTCGTTAGCGGCCAGCCTCCCCACCGCGTCGGCTGGGCTGATGCCCAAAGCGTTTGCTTCTTACACGAGTTTGCGAAACTGTTCCATCAGAGCCAGCCACTGCTCCAGAGTCTGTGCGCCGGCGTAGAATACGGGGTCAAAGAACAGTTCGTGCGCTCCAATTCTCCGGGTGTTGTCGATGTCTTCCCGGATTTCGTCGAGTGTGCCGGTGAAAATCGTGCGTTTTTTCCCTAGCGGCTCCAGTGTGATATCGATGTTTGCGCGGACGATCATTGCCAAGGACGACGGATCGCGTCCCGCTTCCTTCGCCATTTCCTTAATTCCATCGAACATCTGCGCCATGCGCTCCACGGGAACAGCGACGGGATTCCACCCATCGGCGATGGTCGCCAAACGCTTGAGCGCGGCGGGAGCGAACGCAGCCATATAGACGGGCGGATGTGGTTTCTGCACGGGCTTGCGATTGATATAGGACTTCGGCACCCTGAAAAACTTTCCGTGAAACTCGACCGGGTTGGTGGTCCAGATGGCCTTGAGTACCTGGAGAAATTCATCTGCCACCGCGCCGCGCTGCTTCATGTCGGCACCCGTTGCATCCATCTCGTCCTTCAGCCAGCCCAGTCCGAATGACACGCGCAGCCGGCCGTTTGAAAGATAGTCGATGGTGGTCAGCCGGCGCGCCAGCATGGCCGGATTGTAGTATGGAATGTCGAGCACACTGACTCCCAAACCAATCGACTTCGTACGCGCCGCGGCAAACGTCAAGGTGTCTAGCGGATCGAGACTGTATTTGTAGGGTTCCGGGAGAGACCCATCGGGCGTCCCGGGATAGGGCGACTGCGGCTTCACCGGCCAAAGCAAACGTTCCACCGTCCAGAGGCTGTCGTAGCCCAGTAATTCGGCACGTTCGGCCACTTTCGATATCGAATCGGCCGAGCCAAGCGGGCCGATATTGGGAAGAGCAAAACCAATTTTCATCGCACAAACAATCCTTTCTTCGAAATGGCTAATCGAAATTTGAAACCTTCACAGGGCCGCTGTTGCTTCCAGCTCCAGCTTGGCGCCGTCTTCCACCAGCCCTTTCACTTCGACCAAAGTCATCGCCGGATAGTGCTTGCCCATCAGTTCCCGATAGGCTTCGCCAACGGCTTTTGTGCTTGCCAGATATTCGCGCTTGTCCACAACATAAATCGTCAGCCGCACGATACTCTCTGGTTTACCACCCGCGGCGCGAGTTACCGTGAGCAGGTTGGACAGGGCCTTGGCGAACTGGGCGGCAAAGTCGGCGCTTACCATCTGTCCTCGCTCGTCCCACCCGACTTGTCCGGCGATAAAGAGAAATGAGCCGCCAGTCACCTTCACTCCTTGACTATAGCCGGGATGCTTCCCCAATTCCGGCGGGTTGATCATCTCCAATTGGTTTCCCACGGTTTCACCTCCGCAATCGAAAAAATCTGAACGTTTATTCTTGCATAAAGTGGGACACAACACGCAACCGGTCCCGTCGCTCCGACGCGACCAATGAATATTGGAACAACCTGAGAACAAGGCGCTTGACTTCCCAGGTATCTCCGAGCAGACTTTGCAAAAGGCTTTTTTGGCGGAGTGGCATCTGCTAAGCTTTGGATTCGCATTCCGCCGTATCGGCAAGGAACTTGAATGTTGCGTCGAATCGTTTCTGGACTGGCGCTGTTTGTCCTGACCGTGCTTTATGTTCCATGCGCGCGGCCGGCCAATCCCGCCGCAGACATTATACTGTTCAACGGAAAGATCGTCACCGTAGACAAAGATTTCAGCTATGGCCAGGCGATTGCTATAGCTGGCGGAAAAGTGCTGGCTGTGGGATCGAACGCGGAGGTCCGGAAACTCGCGGGTCCCGAGACCCAACAGATTGATTTGCACGGCAGGACGGTCATTCCCGGATTGATGGACAACCATCTCCATGCAGCAGGCGGCGGCTCCGGCGTGGATATCTCCAGGGTCCGCACTCTCCAGGAGTTGTTGGATGCCATTGCCAAACGCGTCAAGGAAAGCGGGCCGGAAGACCTCATCGTCACCAACGGCGACTGGCATGAAGCGCAATTGAGGGAACAGCGGTTGCCGCTGCGCCGCGATTTGGACAAGGTAGCGCCCCACAATCCAGTAGTGGTAGTGCGCGGGGGACATGAGTACATCCTGAACAGCGCGGCCTTGGCGAACTGGAACATCACCAAGGAGACGGCCGTGCCGCTTGGCGGCGGAATCTCCCGGTATCCAGATGGCGAGCTGAACGGTGAACTGGTGGACCGCGCCAAGGGCCTTGTGAAAATGCCCGAGGCGCAGCCCAAGGATTTCGAAGCGCGCATCCGCGAACAACAGGAAGAGTACCGCAAGCTCAATGCTGCGGGACTTACCACGGTGCGGCATCCCGGAGCGCCGGTCGAGCAGTACCGGCTGTTGCAGGAGATGGAGAAACGCGGGCTGCTGACCATGCGCGTCAGCTTCCTGGTGCGGCTTTTCGAAGGCCGCGACGCCGAGGGCGTCCGAAAGACGGCGGCATCCTGGAACCTTCAACAGGACGAGGGCGACGACTGGCTGCGCTTCTGGGGCGTGAAGCTCGGAGTGGACGGCGGATTCGAAGGCGGCTGGATGACGCAGCCCTATGCTGAGCCTTTCGGCCAGGGCGGAAAGTTCTTCGGCCTGCAAACGATCCCGCGAGACAACTACATCACCGTTGTGAAAGAACTGAACCGGCTGGGTTATCGCGTGGCGACGCATGCGGTGGGCGATGCGGCCATGGACCTTGTCCTCGATGCTTACGAGTCCGCGAACAACGAAAAGTCGATCGTCGATCGGCGCTGGTCGATCGAGCACGGCTTCATCCCGCGCGAGGATCAGATTCCGCGCATCAAGCGGCTGGGACTCCTGCTCTCGGCTCAGGATCATCTGTACCTGGCCGCTCCGAGCATGAAAAAATACTGGGGCGAGAAGCGCGCGGCTTGGGTCACTCCGATGCGGTTTTATTTGGACAATGGCGTGAATGTTTCGGCCGGAACGGATTCCGCCGTAATCCCTTATCCGCCTCTGTGGACGATCTACCATTTTGTGACACGCAACACGATCAGCGACGGCGTCTACGGCAAAGGTCAGCGGATCACCCGCCAGGAGGCGCTGCGGCTCAGCACCATTAACAACGCCTATTTGACCTTTGAGGAAAAGACCAAAGGGTCGCTGGAGGCTGGGAAGCTGGCTGACCTAGTCGTGCTTTCCGACGACATCATGACCTGCCCGGAAGCCAGGATCAGGGACATGACCGTGCTGCTGACGATGGTCAACGGAAAGATTGTTTTTCAGCACAAAGATTTCCGTCCGTAAGAAGAATGAGTGCGCGCATGAACCGTGATGCTGAGTCCTTTTTTCTCCGGTGAAGCATGCAGCAGAGATTGCCTCCGGGTTGTTTACCCCGCCCCGATTTATTGCCAGGACTCGTTTTTACCATTCCTGAGTTGCAGTTTCCCGCACAGTTGAATGCTTGCCGGGAACTCCTGGACCGCAACTTGACCGAGAACGGGGGCGGCCGGCCAGCAGTTTTCTTTCGAGACCGGGTCATCTCGTTCCAGGAGCTTTCCGAGTCGGTCGAGAATTTGGCTGCTGCGCTGCTGGATTTGGGATTGGTTCCCGGCGACCGTGTACTTCTGCGCTTTCAGAACGGGCCTGAGTTTGTAATTAGCTGGCTGGCGGTGCTGCGAGTCGGCGGAATCGTCGTAGCGACCATGCCGCTGCTGCGGGCTCGGGAGTTGGGCGGCATCGTAGCCGACTCCGCCCCATCCTTCTTTCTTACACAGGAGGAGCTTTGGGAGGAAGCTGCCAAAGTGCTGGCTGGGAATCCGGACTGCAAGGTGATTCTGTGCGGCGGTCCCAAGCAGGGCACGATTGCGTGGGAGGAACTGCTCTCGCGGCCGCAGCGATGTCCCGCAAGCGAAACAGCGGCGGAAGACTTGGCGCTCCTTGCTTATACCTCCGGGAGCACCGGCGAGCCGAAAGGAACCATTCACACCCACCGGGACATTCTCGCCATTGCCGAGGGTTACGCCCGTCAAGTGCTGACTCCGGCTTCGCTAGATGTTTTCGGAGGACCGCCTACCATGGCGTTCACCTTCGGCCTCGGCGGGCTGTTGGTTTTCCCATTCCGATTTGGAGCGGCAACCTCGCTGATGGAACGCTTCACTCCGCAAGGACTGATCGAGGTCATTCGAAATACAAAGATGACGATTCTATTTGCGAGCGCCACAACCTACAACGTTCTTCTCAAGGCGGATCTGCCGGACTTCGTGGAGTCGTTGCGCAGTCTCCGGCTTTGCGTCAGCGCCGGTGAGACTTTGCCGCGCGCCGTTTACGCCGCATGGAAAGAAAAGACCGGGGTGGAGATTCTCGACGGCATCGGAAGCACGGAGATGCTGCACATTTTTGTTTCCAATCGTCCCGGAGCCGTAAAGCCGGGCGCCACCGGAAAGCCTGTACCCGGATATCAGGCGCGGATCGTGGACGAGCAACTTCGGGATCTTCCCACGGGAACGCCCGGACTGCTGGCGGTAAAGGGACCTACGGGTTGCCGGTACTGGAACAGGCCGGAGCGGCAGAAGGAATACGTCCGAGGCGGCTGGAATATCCCCGGGGATATCTTTGTTCAGGACGAAGATGGTTTTTTTGTCTACCAATGTAGGGCCGACGACATGATTATTTGCGGCGGCTATAATATTGCCGGCCCCGAGGTGGAGGCCGTGCTGCTGGAGCATCCCAGCGTCCAGGAGTGCGCTGTCGTGGCCAGCCCCGACGCGACACGCGGCGCGATACCCAAAGCGTTCGTCGTTTTGCGCGGCGATGCGTCGCCCAGCCCTGCATTAGCCGCCGAGCTGCAATCCTTTGCCAAAGAACGGCTGGCGCCATACAAGTATCCGCGGGTCGTGGAGTTTGTTTCCGGCTTACCGAAAACCGAAACCGGCAAGATACGGCGCGTGGAGCTTCGCGGCAGGTGACTATAGTTTCGATCTAATTGAGAAGAGGTGGGGATCATGACACAGAGGATGAAGATTATCGCCTATTTAATTGTAAGCATTACGGTTGTCTGGATTGGCCGTGCTCGCGCAGCGGGTATCCCGGCCGATTGGGTGCTCTATAACGGCAAGATTCTGACGGCGAACACCGACGATCCCAACGGTTTTAGAACGGCGCAGGCCGTGGCGATTTACGACGGCAAGTATGTTGCGGTCGGAACCAACCAGGAGGCTTTGGACCTGGCCGGTCCCGCCACCAAGAAGATCGACCTCGGCAGTAGGATGGTCCTTCCCGGTTTGGTCGAAACCCACTTGCACGTCCATGGGATGGCGCTGTCTCATTACCTGGGACGAAGCCTCAACGCAACCGATCCTCCGATCCAATGGAAGCGCAAATCGGAAGGGCTGGCGCAGCTTCGCACTCTGGCGCTCCAGAAGAAGCCCGGCGAATGGATTATCGTGGAAGTTCGTGGCGCACCGCCGGGAATGAGGCTGGGAGTGCCCACGCCGGAGACGCCAACGTTGGCCGAACTGGATGCCGCGGCGCCCAATAATCCCATCACGGTCGGCGGCGGCGAGTACTTCCCCGCCCTCGTGAACAGCAAGACGCTGGAACTGCTCTACAAAAAATATCCGCAGGGAGTTCCTGGAATCATCAAAGGCCCCGACGGCAAACCCACTGGAACATTGAAGGTCACCGCCGCCATGGTGCTGAGCGAACTTTGGCCGGAACTGACTCAAAAAAGAGTGCAGGATCTGGCGCCGCTATTCAAAAAGGAACTCGAAGAAGCGGCGGCGCGGGGATTGACGACGCTCGCGACGCGCGTGGATTGGGATTCACTTCGCATCTTCGAATATCTGGACGAACAAGAGGAACTTCCGATTCGATTCGCTTACGCCACGCAGATGGCCGCTTACACTCCGTATTCGGATCTCCTGTTCCGCCGCGTCCCGATGCTCAGCGGACACGGAACTCCTTGGCTCTGGTTATCGGGGGCTACCACCGGAACGTTAGAATACGGCAACGGCCCCGCCAACCAGGATGCCTGCCTGCATAAGGACTATCCGCGCGAAGCCGAGAAGTTTCCCATTTGGAAGGATCAGCCGTTTGGGCCTCACGGAGAATGCCGCTTGACAGAAGGAGAGGATTCCACCATCTTGCGGAATTTCTTCCTCAATGCCGCGAAAAACGGATGGGCCGTGACGAACCTCCACGTAAAGGGAGACCGCGCGCTGGACGATTATCTGGACCTGCTGGAGGAGGCCAACCAGAAATATGGCATCGCCAACCTCCGTTTCTCGGCGGATCACTGCGGCTTTATCGCCGACGAGCAGGCCAAGCGCGCCAAAGCCTTGGGGATGACGCTGACCTGCCAGTTCCCCAGTCCCACCGGCGATGATGGACAACGAGGCACGCTGGGTGCGTACCGCGCGATCTATGGCGTGGAAAAAGCCGGCGACGTGGTCGCGCCTTATAAGCGCTTGATTACCGCCGGGCTGAAGCCCTCCGCCCACTGCGAGTCTCACAAGGGTTGGGCGTTTGCCTGCATGCAATATGAGATCACCAGGAAAGACGACATGGACGGCCACATCTGGGGACCGCAGCAGCGGATCACCCGTCAGGAGGCGCTCTACACTTACACCCGCTGGGCATCCTGGCACGTTTGGAAGGAGAAGAATATTGGCTCCATCGAACCCGGCAAGTGGGGTGATCTGGTGGTGATCGATAAGGATTTCCTGACGGTCCCGGAAGATGAAATCACGGATATCAATCCGCTGCTGACCATCGCGGGTGGAAAGATTACGTATAGCGAACCGAAGTTCGCTTCGAGCGTCGGGCTGCCCACGACTGGCTTCCAGGCTCCGCCAAATTGGTGGGAGCGTAAGGGACCGAAAACTGGCGAGGGAATGTAGCCGAGAGATTTGTGACCTTGGCTAGAAACCAGATCAAACGGAAATATCCATGATGCAGAGATCGGCGCGGCTGGCAGCGATGACTGTGTTGATCTGATCCGTCAACGTGAGGTGTCCTCCAGCCATGGTGGGAATCTGCGCCTCGTTCCGAATACGGTCGCTCATGGCGGTGAGAAATCCCGGACCATAAGAAGGCTTTGCGTCGACGGTGGTCTGCCCGGCCAAAACGGTAATCAGATCGCAGCGGTGTTCTTTGAAGGCCTGAGCAATGAGCACGGCACCATCCAAGTCCATGCCGCCCCGAACCCAGTCCGTCGCGGAGATCGCGACCGAGACCGGTTTGCCGTCCGGCCAGACGGCCTGCACAGCATCGAACACTTCCAAAGGAAAACGCAGCCGGTTCTCCATCGATCCGCCATACTCGTCGGTGCGCCGGTTTGTGAGCGGCGAAAGAAAACTCGCCAGCAGATACCCGTGAGCGAATTCGAGCTGCAACAGATCAAAACCAGCTTGTACAGCCATCTGAGCGGCGCGAGCAAAATCCTCGCGAACCTTCGCCATGTCCCTTTCATCCATTTCCCTGGGAACTTGAACTGAAGCGGAATATGGAATTGGCGAGGCGGAAATCAGCGGCCAGTTGCCCTCACGCAGCGGTCTGTCGAGACCTTCCCATCGTGGGCGCGTTGAGCCTCGTCTGCCTGCGTGTCCCAACTGAATCGCCACTTTCGTATCCGAACTTGCGTGAATGGTATCCACGATTTGTTTCCATGCGTCGCGATGTTCCGACCGGTACATGCCGGCGCAGCCCGGTGTAATGCGGCCTTCGGCCGATACCGCGGCGATTTCGGTCAGGACCATCGCGGACCCTCCCTGCGCCAGTTTGACGAGTTGCTCTCTGTGCTGCTCCTTGGGCAAGCCGTCCACGGCGAGACAGCTCGAAGTCGCGCGGAGCACAGCACGGTTAGATAACGTAAGGCCGCGCAGCCGGAAGGGAGCAAACAGGGGAGGAGGAGTAACCAGAACCGCGGTGGTGCATGGCGACGCTTGCACGATTCGTTTCCAGAACCAGCGGTCCATGGCGTCCATAAAGTGCGAGTCCCGGAGGCGCAGGTCGTTGTACGTAATTTTCCCGCTGCGGGTCAGCAATTGGAAAGCGAACTGCATCGGCTCAAAGCCGAGATATCGCCGCGTATTCTCAAAATACGTCCGGCTATCGTCGGCGACTCGTTGCAAGGCCTCAACCACGGGCCTGCGGGCGAGCTCATATTCGTTGAGGGCGGCTTCCACTTCCTTATGTTGTTCAAACGCATTCGCCAGAGCGATGGCGTCTTCCATCGCCAATTTCGTTCCCGATCCGATCGTAAAATGCGCGGTGTGTGCGGCATCGCCCAGCAGAACGATATTGTTATGCTTCCATGTTTTGTTCCGCACGGTTGGAAAGTTGATCCAAAGCGAGCGGTTCGGGAGCAAACGGCCGCCGCGCAGGGCGTCCGCAAATAGCGTCTCGCAATACGCAATCGTATCCGATTCGGTGGCCGTATCCAGGCCGGCCGCACGCCACACCTCTTCCGAACATTCGACGATAAAGGTGCTGGTCTCACCGTCAAACGGATAAGCGTGAACCTGAAAGAGGCCGTGCTCGTTCTCGCTGAAGATGTAAGTAAAGGAATCGAACGCTCTGGTTGCGCCGAGCCAAACAAACTTGGCTTTCCCCATCGAGACGCTGGGCTGGAAAACACTCGAGTGTGCCGCACGGACAACGCTGTTCACGCCGTCGGCCGCGATGAGGAGATCGCAGTTCTGGAGCTTCGAGACGTCGTTCACCTCGCAACCGAACTCCATCCGAACACCCACCTCCGAGCAGCGCCGTTGCAGAACCTGCAACAGCACTTTGCGGGACATACCCGCAAAGACGTGGCCTCCGGAACGGATCACGGTTCCTCGGTAGAGCACATCGATGGCGTCCCAGAGCACGAAATGGTCCGTGATGTCCTTGTAAGACCGGTAGTCGGCTTCGCGCAGGGAGGTCAGGGTTCTGTCAGAGAAGACGATTCCCCAGCCGTAGGTTGCGTCGGCCGGATTGCGTTCGATCACGGTGATATCGTGGGAAGAATTTGCCTTTTTTAGCAGCAGCCCGCTATACAAACCGGCAGGCCCTCCGCCAAGAATCAGAATCTTCAAGTTCTTCTCCTGGACATACGCCCTTGCAAAACTGCGAAGCGATCAGCGTCAGCCCACCACATCGGCCAGGCGTTTGAGCTGCGAGATGTGACTCACGGTAGGAAACAGTATCAATTCATCGCAGCCGGCTTCCTGGTAACCTCTCACAAATTGCGCCACGGCCTGGGGAGTCGTCAGCAGGCCGCTCGCGATCTTTTCCGCAAAAGGCCCGGTGAATGCGTAATAATCCTTCAGATAACGAGCGCCGGTTTCCACGGCTTCATCACCAAGGGCGTAATAGGCCATGCCCCACAGGAGCAACTTGTCGGGACGGCCCGCATCAGTCCAGGCAGCGCGAGCCTTTTGTGCGGCGTTCGAAAACGCGTGCGGAGGACCGCCGCCGTGTATGTATCCGTTCGCGTATCGCGCCGCCCGGACAAAAGCCTGATCGCTCATGCCGCCCGTCAGAAGAAGCGGTCCAGCTTGCGTTGATCGAGGCGTTACTTTAGGTCCGATCGTACCTTCTTCCCAATGTGAACGCAGCGCAGCCAACTGCTCCGACAGACGGGTCCCACGAGTGCGATGCTCAATACCGGCCGCAGTGTAATCCGACTCTCGTGCACCCACCGCCAAGCCGACGACAAGACGCCCGCCTGAAAGAGCATCCAGAGAGGCAGTCGCTTTCGCAAGCAAGGCGGTGTTATATAGAGGACCCGTCAAAATCGTGGTTGCAAGGCGCACCCGCTCGGTGACCGCGGCAGCGGCAGTCAGACTAATCAGAGGATCGTAGCTGTCATATAGCAGCCGATCAAAGACACCCAACGTCGAGAATGGACCCAAGTCCGCCGCGCGCGCCCATTCCAAGAGAAGCCCGCGATCCGCACCGGGCGTGGTGGTAGGCAGTCCGATCCCCACCTGCATGCATTTCTCCTTTGTAAGCCGGGCCGGTAGCCCGACCGGCGTGGCGTGAACGAGCGGCTTAGATCCGTATACCGGTCAGATAACCGTCGCGAATCGCGTTGTGCACCGAGCGCGGTTTCACCGCGTCGCCGATGGCGTAAAGCTCGTCGGAAACAAACTCCAGGTCGTTGATCAACTGCTGGCGCGATTTGCGGGGTATCGCCAGAATGATGGTATCGGCGGGAACAACCCTTTCGGCCCCGTCTTCCTCGACCAACACGCCTTCCTTCGTGACCGCGACGGCCCGGGTATTCAACAAGCTCTTGATTTGAAATTCCTTTACCCAGGCAGCATGTCGCCATTTGAAGGTGGCGATCACGTCCTCACCCAATCTCTTTCCCAACTCGACGAGAGTCACGTCCTTGCCGCGAGACG
>Ga0080064_1000994_pt1 | contig 64572 bp, 77 predicted proteins | sample Subgrocontami54m_FD_69260 | JGI IMG/M metagenome (GOLD analysis project Ga0080064, IMG submission 69260) | Subsurface groundwater microbial communities from S. Glens Falls, New York, USA - GMW46 contaminated, 5.4 m (SPADES assembly) (version 2) ... | reverse complement strand
CCACGGCGGGGCGCGGTGGGCCCGGTTCGTGGCCGAGGGTCGCTTCGGTGTCTCGTGATTCCCCGCAATGGCGAGAAGCGCGGGGAATCACGAGATCGGACAAGAAACGCGGAATATTCGTACCCGAACTTGTGACTCAGGACGCTAGCTCGACACCAGTCGCACGAGCCGCGTCCGCGCCAGTCGGTCGTGGAGGAACTGCCGGTCGCGATCGAAAATCGCCCACACGACCGACACGAGCGTGGGCAGCAGCACCAGCGCGAGCGCAAATCGATACAGTGCGCTGGCCGGTTGCACCGCCGCGCCGCTTTCGCCTTCGAGCCGGATTTTCCAGGCTTTCATCGCAAGCGTCTGTCCGCCGCGCAGCCAGCACCAGAGGAAATACGCCGCGTAGACCGCAAGCAGGAACAACTGCAGCAGCGTTCGCGCCGATCCTGCCTCGCCGCGGCCGCCGCTCGCGATAAAGAAGACCCAGCTCGCGCCGAAGCCGACTGCGAAGAGCAGCAGCGTTTCGTACAACATGGAGGCCAGGCGCCGCGCAAGACCTGCCGTCGCGAGCGCGGCCGTGCTCACGGCATCGATGGCGCCGGGCGTGATTCGCGGGTTTGCGGCTTGGCGGGGGAGCGGGGTTTGCGCTTGGCGCGGACTTCGGGCGCCGGAGAGGCGTCGAACTTGCGTTTCTCGGTCGGCATCAGCGACTGGTATTCAGCCCATTGCTGCGTGAGATCCTGGCGCTTTTCGGGCGGCAGCTTGCCGATGCTCAGGTACTGCTCGCGCGCTGCGCGCCGCTGCTCGGGCGTGAGTTTCGCCCAGGCCTCCATTCGGCGATCGACGCGTTCACGCTCGTTCGGCTGCATCTTCGGGTAGTGCTTGGCGATTCCGAGCCACTTGGCGCGGCGCTCGCGGGAGAGGGTCTCCCAGCTCGGCTTGAGCGGCGCGAGGATCTGCTGCTGCTCGGCGGTCAGTTCGGCCCAGACGGGACCTTTCTTCGCGGGTTCCGCGGCCACCGCAACGCCCGCCGCGAGTGCAAAAACCAGCGCGGCGAGCGCGCGCGTCAACGCGCGGCGCGCTTCTTGAGCCATGCCTCGAAGCCCCGGTCGAGCAGGGCATCGATCGGCAGATCGTCGGTGAGCAGTTCGGCGTCGATCTGCACCATTTCCGCGAGGCGCGTGTTTTTCTGCCACGAGTACAGCCCGATCGCGAACACGGCCACGAGCAGCAGCGGGAGCACCACCCGCAGCGAAAAGCCGGCGACTCCGTCCACGTCGCCGCCATGGCCGGCCCATGCGGGCGCCCATTCGTGCTGCGGACGGTACGCCGCGAGCGCGCGTTCGCGCGCTGCGCGCAGGCGCTCGGAGGCACTGCGATTCAGGCGCGTGCCCTGGTTCAGGATGTTTCGGATCCGGATGCCGAATTGCGCTTCGTTCATGGTTGTCATAGCGTAATACCGCGTGCTTTGAGCGCCGTCGCCAACGCGTGCGTAGCCCGGGAGCAATGCGTCTTCACGCTACCCTCCGAGCAACCCATGGCCTGCGCCGTTTCCGCGACGTCCAACTCCTCCCAGTAACGCAGGATGAACGCTTCACGTTGACGGGCTGGCAAGCGCGTAATCTCTTGCTCAATGATTTCAAGAACTTGCGATCTTTCCTGAAGATCTGCCGGCGATTCGGAAAAGTTCGACCCGTCGGCCGCCTGCAAAGTTTCCAGCGGATCGCGATCTTCGTCGTCGGCGTGCGGCGGTCCGAGCGAGGAAAACAGCGACATCCACGTCGAGCGGACTTTTTGTCGCCGGTACCAGTCGCGAATCGCGTTCTGCAGGATACGCTGGAACAGCGGCGGCAGTTCCCCCAACGGCTGGTTCGCGTAGCGCTCGGACAGCCGCAGCATCGCGTCCTGGACGATGTCCAGGGCGGCCTCCTCATCGCGCACCGCGTAAATCGCCTGCTTGAACGCGCGCCGCTCGACACTTTCGAGAAACGCCGACAGCTCGCTGCGGGTTGCCAGGATCCTCCCTTGCCGCCGCGATTGCGGTCGGGTTTGTTGTCTCGAAATGGTACCAAACCCCGGTGCCCGAGCCTGCAGCCGCGGCTTGACCGCAGCGCAACAAATCCATTAACGTTCAAAGTCTTTCGTCGCACTTGTCTGGAAAATTCATGGACCGGGTGAAGGCCGAGCAGTTGACAGGCGCCGAGATCGTCGTGCGCTGCCTCCAGGAGGAGGCCGTGGACTACGTCTTCGGCTATCCCGGCGGCGCGGTGCTCTACATCTACGACGCGCTGTTCAAGCAGGACAAGGTACGCCACGTCCTGGTGCGCCACGAGCAGGGCGCGGCGCATGCGGCCGACGGCTATTCGCGCGCCTCGAAGAAGGTCGGCGTCTGCCTGGTCACCTCGGGCCCCGGCGTGACCAACGCGGTCACGGGCATCGCTACGGCATACATGGACTCGATTCCGATGGTGGTGATCACCGGACAGGTGCCGACGCCTGCCATCGGGCTGGACGCGTTCCAGGAAGTCGACGCAGTCGGCATTACGCGACCCTGCGTGAAGCACAACTACCTGGTGAAGAACGTAAACGATCTCGCCGGCACGATCCGCAAGGCCTTTTATCTCGCGAGGACCGGCCGTCCGGGACCCGTGCTGGTCGACATTCCGAAAGACGTCACCGCCCAGGTCTGCGAATTCCACTATCCGGAAACCGTGGTCATGCGCTCCTACAACCCGACGCGCAAGGGCCACGCCGGGCAGATCCGCAAGGCGGTGCAATTGCTGGCCGAGGCAAAGCGCCCGTTCGTCTACACCGGCGGCGGCGTCGTGCTGGCCGATGCGGCTCCGGCGCTGACCGAACTGGTGCGCTTGCTCGGGCTGCCCTGCACCAACACGCTGATGGGATTGGGCGGCTACCCCGGCACCGACCGCCAGTTTTTGGGCATGCTCGGCATGCACGGTACCTACGAGGCGAACATGGCGATGCAGCACTGCGACGTGCTGTTCGCGATCGGCGCGCGCTTCGACGACCGCGTCATCGGCAACCCGGCGCACTTCGCCCAGAATCCGCGCCGCATCGTCCACGTCGACATCGATCCTTCGTCGATTTCCAAGCGTGTCAAGGTCGACATCCCGATCGTCGGCAACATCCCCGACGTGCTCGACGAGATGCTGCGGTTGTTGCGCGCCGGCGAGGCGAGGCCGGATCCCGCGGCGTTGCAGGCCTGGTGGGAACAGATCGAACAGTGGCGCGCGCGGGATTGCCTGCGCTTCGACCGCAGCTCGAAGATCATCAAGCCGCAGTTCGTGATCGAAAAGCTCTACGAGATCACCGGGGGCGACGCCATCGTGACCTCGGACGTCGGCCAGCACCAGATGTGGGCGGCGCAGTTCTACAAGTTCGACCAGCCACGGCGCTGGATCAATTCCGGCGGCCTCGGCACGATGGGTTTCGGTTTGCCCGCGGCGATGGGCGCGCAGCTCGTCAACCCGGGGGCCACGGTCGCTTGCGTGACCGGCGAGTCGTCGATCCAGATGTGCCTGCAGGAACTCTCGACCTGCAAGCAGTACCGGCTGCCGATCAAGATCGTCAATCTGAACAACCGCTACATGGGCATGGTGCGCCAGTGGCAGCAGTTCTTCCACGGCAACCGGTATTCCGAGTCCTACATGGACGCGCTGCCCGATTTCGTCAAGCTCGCCGAGGGCTACGGGCACGTCGGCATGCGCATCGAGGACCCGAAGGACGTCGAGCCGGCGCTGCGCGAGGCGTTCGCCCGCAAGGACGACCTGGTGTTCATGGATTTCATCACCGACCAGACCGAGAACGTCTACCCGATGGTGCCGGGTGGAAAGGGCATCACCGAGATGATCCTGGCGGAGGATCTTTGATGGATCGTTTCGTGAATGGCACCGCGGCGCCTCGTCGTTCTTCCTGATGCGGCACATCATCTCGGTGCTGCTGGAAAACGAGGCGGGAGCGCTGTCGCGCGTGGCGGGCCTGTTTTCTGCCCGCGCCTACAACATCGAGTCACTCACCGTCGCACCCACCGAGGACGCGTCGCTTTCGCGCATGACGATCGTCACGACCGGGTCCGAGGACGTGATCGAACAGATCACCAAGCAACTCAACAAGCTGGTCGAGGTGATCAAGGTGGTGGACCTCTCGGACGCCGAGCACATCGAGCGCGAGCTGATGCTGATCAAGGTGCGCGCGACGGCGAAGGAACGCGAGGACATGAAGCGCATGGCGGACATTTTTCGCGGCCGCGTGATCGACGTGTCGGACAACACTTTCACGATCGAACTCACCGGCGACGGCAGCAAGCTCGACGCGTTCCTCCACGCGATCGAACCGAGCAACATCCTGGAGACGGTGCGAACCGGCGCAAGCGGCATCGGCCGCGGCAATCGCATCCTTCGGGTCTGATGGCCAGGTAAAAGGGGGTCAGACCCCCTTTTGATCGAAAAATCGAAAAAAGGGGTCTGACCCCTTTCTGGAGACGACGATGAAGGTTTATTACGACAAGGACGCCGACCTTTCCCTCATCAAGGGCAAGAAGGTCACGATCCTGGGTTATGGCTCGCAGGGCCATGCGCACGCGCTCAATCTGCACGACTCGGGCGTCAAGGTGACGGTCGGACTCAGGAAGGGCGGCGCCTCGTGGGACAAAGCGCGCAAGGCCGGCCTCAAGGTGGTCGAAGTGGGCGCGGCGGTGCAGGGCGCCGACATCGTGATGATGCTGATGCCCGACGAGCACATTGCCGCGGTGTACTCGGGCGAGGTCGCACCGAACGTCAAGAAGGGCGCGGCGCTCGCCTTCGCGCACGGATTCAACATCCACTACGGACAGGTGCAACCGCGCGAGGATCTCGACGTGTGGATGGTCGCGCCCAAAGCGCCGGGACACACCGTGCGCTCGACCTACGCGGGCGGCGGCGGCGTGCCGATGTTGATCGCAGTGCATCGCGACCGATCGAAGAAGGCGCGCGACATGGCGATGTCGTACGCCGCGGCGATTGGCGGCGGCAAGGCGGGCGTGATCGAGACCACGTTCAAGGAAGAAACCGAGACCGACCTGTTCGGCGAGCAGACGGTGCTCTGCGGCGGCTGCGTCGAGTTGGTGAAGGCGGGCTACGAAGTGCTCACCGAGGCGGGCTATGCGCCGGAAATGGCGTACTTCGAGTGCCTGCACGAGCTGAAGCTGATCGTGGACCTGATGTACGAGGGCGGCATCGGCACGATGAATTACTCGATCTCGAACAACGCCGAATACGGCGAGTACGTCACGGGGCCGAAGATCATCGACGAGGGCACGCGACAGCGCATGCGCGAGGCGCTCGCGCGCATCCAATCCGGTGAATATGCCAGGGACTTCGTGCTCGAAAACTGCGCCGGGGCGCCGACGCTGCTCGCGCGCCGGCGGATGACTGCGGAGCATCCGATCGAAAAAGTCGGCGGGCGATTGCGCGAAATGATGCCCTGGATCCGTAAGAACCGGCTGGTCGACACCTCGAAGAACTAGCCACCTGGAACAGGGGAATCCGACGTTCCCCCGTAACCCCCTTTCTGGCCGAACCGGGAATGCGTCCCGCCTATCCCCATCCGATCATCGCCCGCGAGGGCTGGCCGTTCCTCGGCGCGGCCTTCGCGCTGGCGCTCGTCGCCTGGGTGCTCGGCGGCTGGCCGTGGTCGCTGCCGTTTCTCCTCGCGACCGCGTTCGTACTGCAGTTCTTTCGCGATCCGCCCCGCGATTCGCCCGATGATCCACAGGTGGTCGTTTCGGCGGCCGACGGCCGCATCGTCGCGGTCGAACGTGCGCGCGACCCCTGGCTCGAGCGCGACGCGCTCAAGGTTTCGGTGTTCATGAACGTGTTCAACGTGCATTCGAACCGCGCGCCGGTGGACGGCCGGGTGCAAAAGCGCTGGTACCACGCCGGGAGCTTCGTCAATGCGGCGCTCGACAAGGCCTCCACCGAGAACGAGCGCAATGCGGTCTGGTTCCGCACCCCTGCCGGGCAGGACATCACCTGCGTGCAGGTCGCAGGCCTCATCGCGCGCCGCATCCTCTGCTACGCGGAGGAAGGCGCCGACTTCCGGCGCGGCGAGCGCTACGGATTCATCCGCTTCGGCTCGCGCGTCGATCATTACCTGCCGCTCGATGCGCAGGTCACTGCCGCACTCGGCGACACGGTATCGGCGGCCGAAACGGTGATCGCGCGGCTCGCACCGAATGGCTGAGCAGCCGCCGCCGCTGCCCGGTCTGGCGCGCGGCGGCGCGTTTCGCCGCCGCGGCATCTACCTGCTGCCGAACCTGTTCACGACCGCGGCGCTGTTCGCCGGGTTCTACGCGATCGTGCAGGCGATGAATTTGCGCTTCGAGCAATCGGCGATCGCGATTCTCGTCGCGATCGTGCTCGACGGGCTCGACGGCCGCGTCGCGCGCCTGACGCGAACGCAGAGCGAATTCGGCGCCCAGTACGATTCGCTCTCCGACATGGTGTCGTTCGGCGCCGCCCCGGCGCTCGTCATGTACGAGTGGGCGCTGAAGGATCTCGGGCGCTTCGGATGGATCGCCGCGTTCGTCTACTGCGTCGGCGCGGCCCTCAGGCTGGCGCGCTTCAACGTCAATCTCGAAGTCGTCGACAAGCGCTTCTTCCAGGGCCTGCCGAGCCCGGCCGCCGCGGCGCTGATCGCCGGGTTCGTCTGGCTCGCGAGCGACAACAAGATTCCCGTGTCGTCCTACGGCATCCCGTGGATCACGGGCGCGCTCGCGCTGTACGCCGGCGTCACGATGGTCTCGAACGCGCCGTTCTACAGCTTCAAGGACATCAATCTGAGAAAGAGCGTGCCGTTCGCCACGGTGCTGTTCATCGTGCTGGGGTTCGTGCTCGTGTCCTCGGATCCGCCGATCGTGCTGTTCCTGCTGTTCTGCGGCTACGCGCTGTCCGGCTACGTGCTCTGGGCGATCGGCAAGCGCGCGAAGCCGCCCGTGGGGTCAGAGTAACCCTTGGCTCAGGGTCAGAGTTACGCGCACGCGATGGCAATTGGTTCGCTGGCGCTGCGCGCGTTACTCTGACCCCGGGTTGAACCTGGAGTCGATCCGACCTTGATGCCTATCGAAGAACCGAAGCCGGTCGCCGCGCCGAGCGGCTTTGCGCTTTTCGCGCTCGGCTTCAGGCCGTTCTACCTGCTCGCCGCGGCATTTGCAGCGATCGCAATGGTCGTGTGGGTCGCGTCGGTCCACGGCCTGCGCTGGCACGGCTATCTCGCGCCCGTGCTCTGGCATCAGCACGAGATGATCGCCGGGTTCGCGCTCGCGGTGATCACCGGCTTTCTGCTGACGGCGGGGCGCGTCTGGACCGGGCGTGGAACCCCCGAGGGCTGGCCGCTCGCGCTGCTTGCGCTGCACTGGCTCGCGGCGCGCGTGCTGATGTACACCGGGCCGGCGAGCGCCGCAGCGGTCGTCGACGGCGCGTTCCCGTTCGTGGTCGCTGCATTGATGGCGCGTGCGATCGTCGGCGCCGGCAACCGGCGCAACTATTTCGTGATCGCGCTGCTCGCCGCGTTCGGCGCGGTGAATCTCTGGTTTCATTACGCGCCCGGCGAGCCGCCGATGCGCGCGGCGCTTTGGCTCGTGATGACGCTCATCGTGGTGATGGCCGGGCGCGTCGTGCCGTCGTTCACCGCGAATGCGCTGCCCAAGGCCGGTGTCGTGCTGCAGCCGCGGCTCGATCGCGCAGCATTGGTGGCGACGCTCGCCGCGTTCGCATCCGATGTGCTGGCGCTCGGCGCCGTGTTCGTCGCGCCATTTGCGCTTGCCGCGGCCGTTCTGCATGCCCTGCGGCAATGGGGGTGGCGACCGTTCGCCACGCGGGGACGGCCGATTCTGTGGATCCTGCATCTTTCTCACGCCTGGATCCCACTCGGCTTCGTGTTGCTTGCGCTTGAATCATTGGGGATCGCGAGCGATGCGGCACCCCTGCACGCTTTCGGCGCCGGCGCGATGGGCGGACTGATCATCGCGATGATCACGCGCACTGCGCTTGGACATACCGGCAGGCCGCTGGCCGCAGGGGGCGGCGAGATCGCGGCATACGTATTGGTGCACGTGGCGGCCGCGCTTCGCGTGTGGGCGGCGCTCGCACCCGGTTCGGCGTACTGGTGGATGATCACGCTCTCTGGCGCGGCCTGGTCGATCGCATTCCTCGTCTACGCAGCGGTCTATCTGCCGCGCCTCGCACGCCCCAGGCTCGACGGCAAACCAGGCTGAAGGGCGGGTGGTGGCGCCGAGCCGCCAGGCGACAGGTCGCAGCGGGATGGGGTACCATCTCCGGGTAATTCTCTTGGAGGAGGATTCGATGAAACCCACATCACCGTGGTCCCGCGGCGCCGTTGCCGCCGCACTTGCCGTCGCATCGTTCGCCGTCGTTGCTCAACCGACGCTTCCATCGACGCTCGCATGGAGCGCGTACGACGTAGGTTCGGGCGGCTACAACCAGGCCGTCGCGATCGGCAATGCGCTCAAGCAGAAGTACAACGTCAGCCTGCGCGTGCTGCCCGGAAAGAACGACATTTCGCGCACGCTTCCCGTGCGCTCCGGACAGGTGCAGTTTTCCGCCAACGGCGTGGGCGGCAGCTACCTTGCGCAGGAGGGCGTGTACGAGTTCGGCGCGCCCGACTGGGGCCCGCAACCAATCCGCGGACTGCTGCTCAACACCTCCGACCAGGTGCTCACCGTGGTCGCGGCAAAGGACAGCGGCGTGAAGACGGTCGCCGACCTGAAAGGCAAGCGCGTCGCCTGGGTGATCGGCGCCCCCTCGCTGAACCAGAACATCACCGCCATCCTCGCCTTTGCGAATCTGGGCTGGGACGACGTCAAGAAGGTCGAGTTTGGCGGCTTCGGGGCAGCGATGGACGGCATCATCAACAACCAGGTCGACGCTGCGTTCACTTCATCGATCTCGGGCAAGGCCTACCAGATCGCCAAGTCGCCGCGCGGCCTGGTCTACCCGGTGATCTCGCACAAGGACAAGGAAGGCTGGAAGCGGCTCAATGCGATCGCGCCGTTTTTCTTCCCGTTCATGGGCACCGAGGGCGCCGAACTCTCCAGGGATCAACCGGCCGAATCGGCGAGCTATCCGTACCCGATCCTGATGAGCTACGCGGCGCAGGACGCGAACCTGGTCTACAACATGACCAAGGCCATGGTCGATACCTTCGACGCGTACAAGGGCGCGGCGCCGGGCAACGCCGGCTGGGCGGTCGACCGGCAGAACTTCGCCTGGGTCACGCCGTACCACGACGGCGCGATCCGCTACTGGAGGGAAGCGGGGCTGTGGAAGCCGGAGCACCAGGCGCACAACGACAAGCTCGTCCAGCGCCAGAAGGTGCTTGCCGGGACCTGGGAGCAGGTGAAGAAGGCTTCGCACGCAGACGACAAGGCCTTCGAGCGTGCCTGGATGAAGGCGCGCGCGGATGCGCTCACCAAGGCGGGGTTCGATCCGGTTCTGACGAACTGGTGATCGCGATTCGCGCGCGGCGCGATCCGCCGCGCGCGAACTCCGGAATCCGCGATTCGTAGATGAGCGCCGACACTGCGGTCCAGCCGCCGATCGAGGCGCGCTACCGCAGGCTCTCGCATGCGTGGCGCGGGCTGCTGATCGTCGTCGCCCTGGCGGCGATCTTCCTCGCGCTCAACCAACTGCTCAATCTCGGTTTCTTCGTCGGCCGCGTACTGCTCGACACCGCGTACCTGTACTGGCTGTGCGCGTTGCTCGCCGGTTGCGTCTTCATCCTCATTCCCGCCCATCGAAACGCGCGCCGCGACGGTGTCCCGTGGTACGACGCGGCGCTGTTTTTCACGACCGTCGCGGTGTTTTCCTACTTCGCGTTCAACGCGCACCGCATCGTCACCGAGGGCTGGGAGTTTGCCGCGCCGCAAACCGCGGTCTGGGTCGCCTGCGTCGGCTGGCTCGTGCTGCTCGAGGCGACGCGCCGCGCCGGTGGCACCGCGGTCTTCGTCGTGGTCGCGCTGGTGTCGCTCTATCCGGTGTATGCGGGCCATCTTCCCGGGCCGATTTCGGGGTTGCCGCAGCCACTGTCCACCACCGCGGCCTACCACTTCGCCAGTTCCGAAAGCGTGCTCGGCATCCCGACGCGCGCCTTCGGCGAACTGGTGATCGGCTTCGTCATGTTCGGCGCGGTGCTCCAGTACACCGGCGCGGCGCATTTCTTCAACAATCTTGCGTTTGCGCTGTTCGGCTCGGTGCGCGGCGGCCCGGCCAAGGTGGCGATCTTCGCCAGCGGCCTGATGGGCTCGGTATCGGGGAGCGTGGTATCGAACGTGCTCACGACGGGCGTCGTGACCATTCCGGCGATGAAGCGCATCGGTTTTGCGCCTGCCTACGCCGGTGGCGTCGAGGCCTGCGCCTCGACTGGAGGCGTGCTGATGCCGCCGGTGATGGGCGCGACAGCGTTCGTCATGGCGTCATTTCTCGGCGTACCCTACGTTCAGATCGCGGTCGCTGCACTGATTCCATCGCTGCTCTTTTACCTGGGCCTGTTCGTTCAGATCGACGGCTACTCCGCGCGCCGCGGCCTGAAGGGATTGCCGCGCTCCGAACTGCCCGCGCTCGGCAAGACCTTTGCCGAAGGCTGGCACTACATCATCGTGTTCGTGCTGCTGGTGTGGATGCTGCTCGTGCTGCAGCAGGAAGCGATCGCGCCGTTCTACGCCACCGGGCTGCTGCTCGTGATCAACCAGTTCTCGGAACGCTACCGACTCGACTGGAAAAAGCTGGGCGCGCTGGTCGAAGGCATCTGCGGGGCGCTGGGCGAACTCTCGGCGCTGCTCGCCGGGGTCGGCCTGATCATCGGTTCGCTGTCGGTCACGGGGCTTGCCGGTACGCTCGCCAACGATCTCGTGTACCTCGCGGGCAACAACATCTACGTGCTGCTGGTGATGGGCGCGATCACCAGCTTCATCTTCGGCATGGGCATGACGATCACGGCGTGCTACATCTTTCTCGCCATCGTGCTCGCACCGCCGCTGGTGGGCGCGGGCTTCGACCCGGTGGCGGTGCACCTGTTCATGATGTACTGGGGAATGGTGTCGTTCATCACCCCACCCGTGGCGCTCGCGGCGTTCGTTGCGGCAGGGATCGCACGCGCCGCGCCCATGGCGGTCGGCCTGCAGTCGGTGCGCCTGGGCAGCACCATGTATTTCGTGCCGTTCTTCTTCGTGCTCAATCCCGCCCTGATCCTGCGCGGCGCGCCCTGGGAGATCGCCGTGGTGGTGGCCACCGCCGTGCTCGGCATCGTGCTCATTGCCGCGGCGCTCGAGGGCTATCTCCTCGGCGTTGGGCCTCTGCGTGGAACGGTGCCGGGATGGCTTGCGCGCCTGCTGCTGTTCACGGCCGGAATCGTTTTCGCGATGCCCGGGGGAGGAGAGCTTGGCTTGAGCCACGCCGATCTCGGATTCATCGCGATTGCGATCGCGGCGGTCGGCGCCGCGCTGGCCTGGGCCCATCGGAAGGCAGTCACGTCCTAGCCGAAGCTGCGCCCTGGCGTGCCGACGCCATCTCAGGTCGTGGCGGAAGAAATTCCCTTGCGCCGTCGTTGTACCCTAGAACCATGACGACAGCGGAAAAGCAATTCCGCGCCGAGCTGGTGAGCCTGCTGCCCCGGCTGCGACGCTTCGGTCGCGCGATCACGGGCCATCGCCAGGACGCCGACGATCTGGTGCAGATGGCGCTCGAGCGCGCGCTCACCCGGCGCGAGCAGTGGGAAGCGGGCAGCCGCTTGTTGAGCTGGCTCTTCAGGATCATGCAGAACCTGTGGATCGACGAATTGCGTGCGCGCAGCCGGCGCGACCGAGTGTTCGCGCCGGAGGAAGCCGGCGAGCACGTAGGCGTGAGTACGACTGAGGCGCAGATTGACGCGCTCGCGGTTCGCAAGGCCATGGATCGGCTGAACAAGGATCAGCGCATCGCGGTGAGCCTGGTGCTGGTCGAGGGGCTTCCTTACCGGGAGGCAGCCGAGGTGCTGGGCGTCCCGATCGGCACGCTCACGAGCCGCCTGGCGCGGGCAAGGGAACAATTGCAGGCCACGCTCGGCGATCTCGCGCCGGCGAATGGCATGGAGGCAGGGCGATGAGATTCGCAGACGATGTCTTGATGGCCTATGTCGATGGCGAACTCGATGCCGCGACACGCGCTGCGATCGATGCGGCATTGACGCAGGATCGCGAGCTCGCGGTACGGATCGAGCGGCAAAGGGCGTTGCGGCACGCGGTTCACGCAACCTACGAGCAGGTGCTCGACGAACCGATGCCGCGGCGCCTGCTCGATCTTGCAAGCGGCGCGATTCCCGAATCGGATCGGACCACGGGGTACGCGAGGAACAGCCGTGCCAATCGGTTTGCCTGGCTGCGACATTGGACCTGGTTCGAATGGGGATCGATGACCGCCAGCTTAGCGATCGGTGTGCTTGCGGGCGGCGCATTGCTCGGAGTCCTGCGCGAGAACTTCACGGATGCGGGCAAGGGATTGGAGTTCGTATCCGATGGCGCCGGTCTGCGCGCCCGGGGTGCGCTGGCGCGCGCACTCTCGGAACAGCTCGCAGCCACGCAGGCGCCCGGCGCACCCGTCAAAGTCGGGCTGAGCTTCGTTTCCAGGTCGGGCGAATACTGCCGCACGTTCACGCTCGAGCGCGGTGGCGCCGCGGGCCGCCTTGGAGGGCTCGCGTGCCGGAGCGGCGGCGAGTGGCGCCTCGAACTGGTCGCGCAGGATGATCGCCCTGCGACGCGCGGCGAGTTCCGCACCGCCGCGGCCGGAACGCCTCCGGTCGTGATGCGGGCGCTCGACGAGCGCATCGAGGGCAGCACGCTTGATGCGAATACCGAGCTCGAGGCGCAGCGCCGCGGCTGGGTGCGTTAGCGCAGAACGCGAAGGAGCCGGGAACATGCATTGGAAGCGCAAGGTGCGCGCAGCGGTATCGGCGATCGCTCTGGCTTGCGCCTTCCCGGCTGCCGCGCAGCTCAATCTGCCGCAACTTCCGAATCCGCTGCCAGCGATTCCCGTGTTGCAGACTCCCGCGCGGCTGGCATCCCCGCTCGACGCGGTGCTCAATCGTCGCGATCTGCTCGATCTGCGCAAACTGAAAATTCGCGATCTGCTGCAGCAGCATCGTCGATCGATCGAACTCGATCCTGCGGGCGAACCGATCGTGCGCAACCGCCTCGTCGTGCTCGCGCCATCGGCCCCTGCGCTTGAAGCGGCGCGCGCGGAAGGGTTCGCAATCGAGCGCGAGCGCGTTCTCGAAGGCATCGGTGAGCGTGTCGTCGTACTGCAAACGCCTCCGGGCATCGGTACCGTGTCGGCGCTGGAGCGTTTGCGCCTGCTCGATCCGAAGGGCGAATACGATTTCGATCACATCTATCTTGCCGCCGGCTGGACACGTTCAGGGGTCGCAATTGCGCAGGCGGGCGATCCGCGTCCGACGGGCGCCGCCGTGCGTGGCCCGACCCCGGTCACGAAGATCGGATTGGTCGATGGCGGCGTCGATCTTCGTCATCCGGCGTTGCTGGCATCGGACATCCGGATTCACGGGTGCGCGGGCGAACTCGTGCCCGATGCGCATGGCACGGGCGTAGCGTCATTGCTCGTCGGGCGCGCGGCGGGATTTTCCGGCGCGGCGCCCGGCGCCGCCCTGTACGCAGCCGACGTGTACTGCGGCCTGCCCGCGGGCGGTGCCGCCACCGCGCTCGTCGAGGCGCTCGCGTGGATGGCGCGTGAGCAGGTGCCGGTCATCAATATCAGCCTCGTGGGTCCGGCCAATCGCACGCTCGAACGCGTGATCCGCACGCTGATCTCGCGTGGGCACCTCGTGGTCGCTGCCGTGGGCAACGAAGGACCGGCGGCGCCGCCGCTCTATCCGGCGGCGTACCCTGGCGTGATTGGCGTCACGGCGGTCGATTCCGACCGACGCGCGCTGCCTGAAGCCGCGCGCGGTCCGCACGTCGCATTTGCGGCACCGGGAGCAGACCTCGCGGTGGCGGCGACCGGCGAGCGCGGGTATACGACGGCGCGCGGCACGTCGTTCGCCGCGCCGATCGTTGCAGGTTTGCTTGCGACGAGCGCGAACCGGGGGGCGTCCGCGATGGAACCTGCGGCTGCGCAGATTGCGGTCCGCGCGCTCATCGCCAGAGCCATCGATCTCGGCCCGCCGGGCCGCGATGACATCTACGGTTTCGGATTGCTCGGCGACGATCTGCGCGTTGATCCGCGCACGCTGCGCTGAGCGCCGGGGCGGCGTTACAAATAGTTTCGATCGTCATGGACGGAAACCACGGGTCGGTTCGTTGTCGGGATTGAGAGCTGCGGATGGTCCGCGGTTCCCAAACGACAAGGAGAGAAACCATGAAATCCCGTCACATCTTGGTCACGACTTCGCTCATCGGCGCGCTTGCGGGCGCGACACCAGCCATCGCCAATCCGCTCGGAATCGTCTCCGGCGGCGCGGGCGCGTTCGGTGCGCTCGGCGGAACACTCTCGGGTCCGAGCGCGGCTCCGATGCTCGGCGTCGGCAGCGCGATCGGCGCCGCCGGGCAGTTCCAGGGCGCGATCACGCAACGCGGGGCCGTTATCGACCCGTCGCTGGCCGGCCACGCGAGCGGATTCGTACAGTCGACCGGCAGTCAGGCGCGCGCCCGGATCGAGGGCGCGGGTGACGCGACGCTGCAGCAGTCATCGGCGGCCGTCGGCGAAGTCGGCGCGGCCGCAGCGACGGCTGCGAACGCGAATGCGGCAGGCCGCCTGCCCGCCGTGAACCCCTTGCGGGTCCGTCCGCCGCGCAGTCTGGAGGCGGGGGTTTCCGCGCGCGGGGACGCTTCGGGTTCGGCGAGCGCCGGCACGCCTTCGGCTTCCGCTTCGGCTGAAGCTGAAGGTTCTGCGCAATCACAAGCGCAGGTCAAACGCTGAAGTACCGGGTGCCGCGCCTGAAACCGGGACGCGGCACCCGGCGATCCGCCGGTTGCCGCTTGTTTCGATTGAAGATATAGTCCGGCCATGGCTTCGACCCTTCGGTTCGGGCTTTGCGTTTCCGGCGAACGGCTGTTCGCCGGCCTGCTGCTGCGCCCAGCGCGCACAAACTAAACTCCCACAATCCGGCAACATCCTGCGCCCGTCCGAAAGGCGGCGGGGACATTTCGCATTCGGAGCGGCCCATGAACACAGACAGACTCATCATTTTCGACACCACGATGCGCGACGGCGAGCAGAGCCCCGGCGCCTCCATGACGCGCGAGGAAAAGCTGCGCATCGCGCGGGCGCTCGAGCGCCTGCGTGTGGACGTGATCGAGGCCGGATTTCCGGCATCCTCCAACGGCGATTTCGAGGCGGTGCGCGCGATCGCCAACGTGATCAAGGATTCGACCGTGGCGGGACTGTGCCGCGCCAACGACCGTGACATCCAGCGGGGCATCGACGCGCTGAAGGGCGCGAAGTCCTGGCGCATCCACACCTTCATCGCGACCAGCCCGATCCACATGGAAAAGAAGCTGCGCATGACCCCCGAGCAGGTGCTCGAGCAGGCGCGGCTCTCGGTGCGGTTCGCGAGAAACGCCTGTCCCGACGTCGAGTTCTCGCCCGAGGACGGCTCGCGCTCGGAACCCGATTTTCTCTGCCGCGTGCTGGAGACGGCGATCGCCGAAGGCGCGACCACGATCAACATGCCGGATACGGTCGGCTACGCGGTGCCGCAGCAGTTCGGAGAGTTCATCCGCAACCTGCGCGAGCGAATCCCCAACTCCGACAAGGCAGTGTGGTCGGTGCATTGCCACAACGATCTCGGCATGGCGGTCGCGAATTCACTCGCCGCAGTGATGACCGGCGGCGCCCGCCAGATCGAATGCACGATCAACGGGCTCGGCGAACGGGCGGGGAACACTTCGCTCGAAGAAGTGGTGATGGCGGTGAAGACGCGCTCGGATTACTTTTCGCTCTCGACCGGCATCGACACGACGCAGATCGTGCCCACCTCGCGCCTGGTGTCGCAGATCACCGGCTTCGTGGTGCAGCCGAACAAGGCGGTGGTCGGCGCGAATGCGTTCGCGCACGCCTCCGGCATCCACCAGGACGGCGTGCTGAAGGCCCGCCAGACCTACGAAATCATGACTGCCGAAGACGTCGGCTGGTCGACCAACAAGATCGTGCTCGGCAAGCTCTCGGGGCGCAACGCCTTTCGCCAGCGGTTGAAGGAACTCGGCATCGAGCTGGAGAGCGAGGACGCGGTCAACAAGGCGTTCCAGCGCTTCAAGGATCTCGCCGACAAGAAGGCGGACATCTTCGACGAGGACCTGCAGGCGCTGGTGGCGCAGGAAGCCGGCCGCTCGGGCGAGGAGCACTGGCGGCTCGTCACCATGAACCAGGCGAGCGGCATGGGCGAACGGCCGCACGCCTCGATCGTGCTCGCCGAGAACGGCGACGAGCGCAAGGCGCAGTCGGAAGGCGACGGCCCGGTCGATGCGACCTTCAAGGCGATCGAATCGATTGCCAAGAGCGGGGCGGAGCTGCTGCTCTATTCGGTCAACGCGGTGACGCAGGGCACCGAGTCGCAGGGGGAAGTGACGGTGCGGCTGGCGAAGGGCGGGCGGGTGGTGAACGGCGTGGGTGCCGATACCGACATCGTGGTCGCGTCGGCGAAGGCCTACATCAGCGCGCTCAACCGCCTCGACAGCAAGATGCAGAGGGTCAATCCGCAGCACCAGCTCTAGGCGATCGAAAGCCGCGCGGCATTGGGTTTCCTCAAGTCTCCCGAGTTTGCGCGGAAGCGACGCTTCCGCGCAAACTCGGGAGATCGATGGAACGGCAAAGGCGCGACCACTCGCCGATGGTCCGGGTGCGGCTTCCGGTCGAGAGAACGAGCAACCCGGCCACGACCTCGAACGGAGCGGCCTCCCGGCATTCATAAGACGGTTGTCTCAGGGCATACTCAGGATTCATACCACCGTTTCTCGCGTCTCGTATCCTTGGGACCGGTTCGTCGAGGGGAGGGTCCATGATGTTCACCGCCAATCCGTTTGCCGGCCTTTCTGCGTCGATGCCGCCGGCCGTCATGCAAACCTACGTCGTCGCGATGATCGTGCTGGTGGCGGCAGGGACGCTGTTCGACATCTGGCACAAGGGAAGCGCCAGGTACTTCTTCGATCATTGGCGAAAATCGAAAGGGGAAGGTTCGCAGCAGGTCGGCGAAAGCGAACTGGTGTCGATCGCCATCAGGACCGGCCTCGTGGACGTGCTGGCGTCCGGGGAATTCTGCAACGCTCGGCGCCGGGTCGCCCACCTGCTGACCATGTACGGGTTCGTGATCCACGTCGTCACCACTGCGGTCATGGTATTCGGCTTCCCGACGCCCGCGACGCCGACGCCGGGCATCCTGCCGTTGCTGTGGTGGATCGGCGGCTTGATGGTCTGCATCGGCGGATACTGGTTCTGGTTCTTCATCCGGGTCGATGTCGCCGCCGAGGGCCATTCGCGATTGCGCGTGATGCGCGCGGATCTGTTCATCCTTTCGCTTCTGGCCAGCGTCACGCTGGGCTTGGTCTGGGCCTTCCTGCAAGCGAGCGCAGGCGCCGCCAGCAACGTGTTCTTCGGGCTTTACGTCGTCGCCACGACCGTGCTGTTCGGATCCGTGCCGTGGTCCAAGTTCGCCCACATGTTTTTCAAGCCCGCGGCAGCATTCGAAAAACGGGTTTCCTACGCGAACGGCTTCAGGAGCAACCTGCCCGGCCCCGCCGACAAACCCGAGCAATACGGCAGTGCTCGCGAACAGCCACGGCACTATTGATCGGAGACGACAAAAACCATGCCGACTTTCGTATACATGACCCGGTGCGACGGTTGCGGGCATTGCGTCGACATCTGCCCGTCCGACATCATGCACATCGACAAGACCTATCGCCGCGCCTACAACATCGAGCCGAATATGTGCTGGGAGTGCTACTCCTGCGTGAAGGCCTGCCCGCAAAACGCCATCGATGTGCGCGGTTATGCCGACTTCGCCCCGCTGGGCCACAGCGTCCGCGTGCTTCGGGAAGAGGCCAAGGCGACGATTTCGTGGCGGCTTAAGTTTCGCGACGGCCGCGAGAAGAACTTTGTGTCCCCAATCCGAACGACGCCCTGGGGATCGATCAAGGGGCCGGCCGAATACGACGCGCCCCGCCCCGAGGATTTCGCCAATCAGGAACTCGCACACGAACCGGAGGCACTCAACATCAAGGGCGGATTGCCCGCGCTGCGTCCGGATCAACTCAAGCAGGGAGTCGTCTGATGGGACTCTTCGGAGGCAGGAAAACGGTTTTCGTCGACGCGGACATCCTCGTCATCGGCGGCGGCATGGCCGGCTGCGGGGCGACCTACGAGGCCCGGTACTGGGGGCGCGACCTGAAGATCGTCTGCGTCGAGAAGGCGAACATCGAGAGAAGCGGCGCCGTGGCCCAGGGCCTGTACGCCATCAACTGCTACATGGGCATGCAATGGGACGAGAACCAGCCCGAGGACCATGTGCGCTACGCGCGCAACGACCTGATGGGCCTGGTGCGCGAGGACCTGGGCTACGACATCGCCCGGCACGTCGATTCGTCGGTGCACAAGTTCGAGGAATGGGGCCTGCCGATGATGAAGGACCCCAAGACCGGGCGCTACCAGCGCGAAGGCAAGTGGCAGATCATGATCCACGGCGAAAGCTACAAGCCGATCGTCGCCGAAGCGGCCCGCAAGGCCGCGACCAAGGTCTACAACCGGATCATGGTGACGCACCTTCTGATGGACCAGAAGGCGAAGCGCGTCTCGGGGGCGGTCGGCTTCAACGTGCGCACGGGCGACTACCACGTGTTCCGCGCCAAGGCCGTGATCGTGGGCGCCGGCGGCGCGTCGCACATCTTCAAGCCGCGTGCCGTGGGCGAGGGCATGGGGCGGACCTGGTATGCACCCTGGAGCAGCGGGTCGTGCTACGCGCTTCCGATCCAGGTCGGCGCCAAGATGACGCAGATGGAAAACCGCATCGTCCTGACCCGCTTCAAGGACGGCTATGGTCCCGTCGGCGCCTACTTCCTCCATCTGAAGACGTACACGCAGAACGGCCACGGCGAGGAGTACGAGAAACGGTGGTACGAGGACACCAAGGCTTTGGTGGGTGAGTACGTCGACCATCACCCCGTGCCGACCTGCCTGCGCAACCACGCCCTCCTCAAGGAGCTGGCGGCCGGCCGCGGTCCCATCCGCATGGTGACCAAGGAGGCCTTCCAGGACCCCCACAAGGAGACCGTCGGCTGGGAGAACTTCCTCGGCATGACGATCGGGCAGGCGGTGGTCTGGGCGTCGCAGAACATCGACCCCAAGCACATCAATCCCGAACTGACTACGTCAGAGCCTTATGTCATGGGATCCCACGCCACCTGCTCCGGCGCGTGGGCGAGCGGACCGGAAGATTACGCCCCCGCGGAGTATCAGTGGGGCTACAACCGCATGATGACCGTCGATGGGCTCTTTGGCGCCGGCGACACCATTGGCGGCACCGCCCACAAGTTCTCCTCAGGGTCGTTCACGGAAGGCCGCATCGCCGCCAAGGCCGCGGTCAAGTACGTGATGGAAAAAGGCCGGGACCAGCCCCAGGCCAGCGAACAGGAATATCGCGAGCTCGAAAAGCTGATCTACCGGCCGCTGGAGAACTATCGGATCGGCCGCAACGAGATCGTCGCCGGCACCGTATCGCCGAGCTATCTTCTGCCGATCCATGGTCTGCAGCGCCTCGAGAAGATCATGGACGAATACGTGGGCGGCATCAGCACCAACTACATGACGAACGGGATGCTGCTCGAGCGCGGGCTCGAGCTCCTGACCATGCTGAAGGAAGACATGAGCCAGATGGGCGCCGAAGACCTGCACCAGCTCCAGCGCACGTGGGAGCTGCACCACCGGCTTCTGGCCTCGGAGTCCGTGACCCATCACACACTGTTCCGCAAAGAAACACGGTGGCCGGGGTATTACTATCGGGGCGACCACATGAAACTGGATGATGAAAACTGGCACTGCTTCACCCTGTCGCGCTACGACCGGGATTCCGGCAAGTGGGAAATGGAGAAGGCGCCCGTCTACCACATCATCGACTAACCCAACGACAGCGGCGAATCACCGATCCTGCTACAAGGGACCGGGAGTGCGAGTCTCCCCGTCAGCGCGTAGGGCTGGCTTTGGGCAGTCTCGCAAACGCTACGGCAGCGACGAAGAACGAAATACTGAGAACGAGTTCGGCCCCCGCGAGCCACTGGCTCGCCCCGCGATCGGCCCACGTGCGGACGACGCCCTCGGTGAAGTAGGCGAGGATCAGCATCGCCGACCACTGGTAGGCATAGCGCCGGCCGGAGACAATGCCGGGGAGCGGCAAAGCGAGCGGCGCGGCCTTGAGCGCAAGGAGCGAGCCGCCGGGACGCAGCGGCGCGAGCCAAAGCTCCCACGCAAGGCACAGCGCAATGAGCGCGACAAGCGAGATCGAAGCGACGATTCGAGCGAACTTCGGCAATGAAGGACCTGGCACCAGATATTTTCCGTCAGCGACTGCTGATCGAAGGCTACTACACCATCGAAGTGACGCGCGAATCGCTCGCGGCCTACCTCTCAGGCGTCGCGGCGCACCTGGGCCTTCGCGCCTACGGCGAGGCGGCGATCTTCTCGCCGGGCGGCGAGGGCAAGGCGGAAAACCAGGGATTCGACGCGTTCCTGCCGCTCGTCGATTCCGGCATCTCGGCGTACGTCTGGACGGGCCGGCGATTCGTTTCGGTGTTTCTCTTCACCTGCAAGGGATTCGACGAGGCCGCCGCGATCGAATACACCAGGCGCCAGTTCGCCATCGCGGGCGAAATCGCTAGCGCGCGAGTCTGAGAGCGATCTCCGCGAGCCGCTTGCCCTGCGCGATGCAGAGCCGGCGCTCTTCGTCGGTAATTGCCTGGTCGTTCGCGACGCCGGCGAAATGCGTCGCGCCGTAGGGCGTGCCTCCGCTGCGCGTCGAGTTGAGTTCCGGGTTCGTGTACGGCAGGCCCACGATCAGCATGCCCTGGTGAAGGAGCGGCAGCATCATCGAGACGAGCGCGGTCTCCTGACCGCCGTGCAGACTCGCGGACGAGGTGAACACGCAGGCCGGTTTCCCGGCAAGCGTGCCCTTGATCCACTGCGGCGTCGTGAGTTCGAGAAACGCCTTGAGCGGCGCCGCCATGTTGCCAAAGCGCGCCGGGCTGCCGAGCGCGAGCCCGGCACAGCGCTCGAGGTCGCGCGGCTCGCAGTACGGCGCGCCGGCGGGCGGGATCTGCGGTTCGGCCACTTCGGTCACGGGCGCGATGCGCGGCACGGTGCGAAGGCGCGCTTCCGCCCCCGGAACGTGCTCGATGCCTTCGGCGATCAGTTCGGCGAGGCGCCGGACCGATCCGCCCGCGCTGTAATAGAGCACCAGGATCTCGTTCATGCTGCGGGTATCATACCGGTCCGGGAGATCCATGACTTCGATTGCGCGCCGCGACCGGCTGATCGTCGCGCTCGACGTGCCTGCGCCTGACGAGGCGCGCGCACTGGTCGAGCGACTGGGCGACGCGGTTTCGTTCTACAAGATCGGGCTCGAACTCTTCACCGCGGGCGGATACTTCGAACTCCTGCAGTGGCTGCGCTCTCGCGGCGACAAGGTGTTCGCCGATCTCAAGTTTTACGACATTCCCGAGACCGTGCGGCGCGCCGTCGCGAACCTCCGTGGCTGCGGAGCGACCTATCTCACGGTGCACGGCGACCGCTCGATCCTCGAGGCGGCGGCGAAGGAAAAGGGCGATCTGAAAATTCTAGCGGTCACGGTGCTGACGAGCCTCGGCCCGGCCGATCTCAAGGCAATGGGCCATGGCGGCGACGTTTCGCAACTCGTGCTCGAGCGAGCGCGCCACGCGCTCGAGGCCGGATGCGACGGCGTGATCGCCTCGGGCCTCGAGGCTGCGGCGCTCAGGGAACGATTCGGCAGGCGGCTCCTCGTCGTGACGCCGGGGATCCGTCCGGTGGCCGAAGGCCGGGCCGACGACCAGAAGCGGACGGTGGGCGTGGCCGAGGCGTTCGCGAACGGCGCGGACCACATCGTCGTCGGGCGCCCGGTGCGCGACGCGCCGGACCCGCGCGCCGCGGCGTTGGCCATCCAGCGCACGATCGAAGGGATCTTCCCGGCCTGAGGCCGATCAAGACCGTCCGAGTTCCGCGCGCATGCGCCGCACCATGAGACGCGTGTAGAGCACGGGCGCGAGGCGGCTCAGCCAATACGACAGCACCGCGATGCGGCCCACGAGCAGCAGGTGCTTGCCGCGTTCGAGCGCGCACACGATGCGTTCCGCGACTTCGGCCGGGTCGAGCGCCTCGCCGACGACGGTGCGCGGGCCGCTCGCAGGCGTGCCGTCCGCGCCGAGATGCGTGCGCTCGATTCCGGTGCGGATGAACGAAGGGCAGGCGATCAGCACGTCCACGCCGCTGCCGTCGAGTTCGGCGCGCAGCGTGTCGAACAGCCCGTGCAGCGCGTGCTTGCTCGAGGCGTAACCCGCGCGCGCGGCGAGCGGCGCGAATCCTGCGACGCTCGATACCGCGACGATCGCGCCGCGGGCTGCGACGATGGATTCGAGCGCGGCCTGGGTCGCGTTGAGCGTGCCGAAGAAATTCACCTCCATCACCTGCCGGATCACGGACGGATCGGTCGCCTCAAGCAGGCTGCGGTGGCTGATGCCCGCGTTGTTGACCAGCACGTCGAGCGAACCCAGGCGCTCGATGATCTGCGCCACGCCTTCGCGGCAGGATTGCGGCTGGGTGATGTCGCAGGGCAGCGCGAGCACTTGCGCCGGCAGCAGAGCCAACCCGGCTTCGTCGAGATCGAGTGCCGCGACGCGCGCGCCGCGCGAAAGGAAGGCTTTCACCAGCGCGCGCCCCAGCCCGCCGGCCGCGCCGGTGATCGCCACGACCCGGCCGCCAAGTTCACGCCGCGGCATGCGCGAGCGCCCAGTGCTCGAAGGCCTCGCGCGAACTGCAACGCGGCGCGAAGCCGAATACCTGCTTGAGCCGGCGGTTGCCGAGCACCGGCCGGTAGCGCAGGAAATCGACCTGCTCGGGGCCGTAGCGCGAAACACCGATCGGGCGCAGGACCGCGAGCGCAAGCTGCAGCAGCCACGCGGGCAGTTCCACGCAGCGCTTGCCGAGCCGCTCAGCGATTTCCTGAACCGTCATGGCGCCGTCACCCGCGAGGTTGTAGATCCCCGGTCGCGCGCTCGCTACGGCGAGCGCGAGGCATTCGACGACGTCGCCGTCCCAGACGAAGCTGAACGGGCTCGCCGCGCCGCGGATCGCGAGCAGCCGGGGCCGCTCGAAGAGGGCCGTGATCTGATTGTGCGTCGTCGCGCCGATCACGGTGCAGACCCGGAACACGAACTGCGCGAGCCGCGGGTGCCTGGTGCGATAGTTCGCGAGCAGTTCCTCGACCTGCCGCTTGTGGTCCGAATAGGCGAATTCCGGATTGCCGCGAAGCGGTTGATCCTCGTCGAGCTCGGGCGGATTGTCGGCGTGATAGCCGTAGGCGGCGCCGCTCGAGGTGACGACGATGCGTTCGACTTTCGCGGCGACGCAGGCATCGAGCACGTTCCGCGTCCCGATCACGTCGATTGCGTGCTGTTGCTCGCGACTCATTCCCGGTGGCGGCGTCACCACGGCGGCGAGATGAACCACAGCGTCGGGACGTGCCTCGCGAATCGCAGCCGCGGTTTCCGCACCGGCAACGTCGGCCGTGACGTAATCGACGCCCGCAATTCGCCTGTCCGGACCGATCGGCCGCAGGTCGAGCGCGGTGATCGAACCGCGATACTCACGCGCAAGCGCTTCCAGCAGCAGCGAGCCGACGTAGCCCCCTGCGCCGGTGACGAGGATGCTCACGCCGCAGCGGGCGCCGGCGGCCTGCGCGACCACCAGGTCGCCACGGTCAGACCCGAGATCAGGTGCCAGGTGCCCCACCATGCCGTGACGATTGCCATGCCGCCCAGTCCGTCGAAGAAGTTGAAGATCAGCACCAGGCCGAGCGCCGAATTCTGGATTCCGACTTCGATCGAGACCGCGCGCCGGTCGCGCTCCGGCAGCCCGGCGAGTCGCGCCGCCCAGTAGCCGGTCGCGAGCGCGAGCGCGTTGTGCAGGAGCACTGCGAACACGACGAAACCCACGTAGGCAAGGAAGTAGCCCCAGTTGGCGGCGAGCGCGCCGACGACGAACAGGCCGAGCGCGACGAGCCCGAACCAGCGCATCGGTTTGCGCAACCGCGCCGCGAGCCTCGGCATCCGGTGCGAGACGAACAGCCCGGCCGCCATCGGCACGCCGAGCAGCAGCAGCACCGCGGCGACCATTTCGAGCGGGTTGAGCGCGACCTCGCGCAGAATCTGCGCGCCCTCCGGGTGCAGGCCGCCCCAGAACGCGAGGTTGAACGGCGTCATCACGATCGCTGCGAGCGTCGAGAACGCGGTCATCGTGATCGAGAGCGGCGTGTTGCCGCGCGCATAGTGGGTGAGGAAGTTCGAGACGTTTCCGCCAGGGCAGGCGGCCACCAGGATCATGCCGAGCGCGATGCTCGGGGCAGGCCGGATCGCGAGCACGAGGAGGAAGGTGAACGCGGGCAGCAGCACGAACTGCCCGAGCAGCCCGATGAGCGTGGCCTTCGGGATCGCGGCCACGGCGCGGAAATCGGCGAGCTTGAGATCCAAGGCGACGCCGAACATCACCAGCCCCAGGATCGCGTTGAGCAGCGCGAGCGACTGCGGGTTGAAGTTGAGCCGGACGAGGTCGATTTCGGCCACGGCGTTATCGCCCCGCGGGCTCCTCGTGCATCTTCTTGAAGTGGATCAGGCCCGGCGCCCACATGTGCTTCACCGGGTCGACGTCCACGTGGACCACCGCGCAGCGTCCCGCATCGCGCGCTCGCTCGAGCGCCGGGCGCAGCGCAGCCGGATCCGCGACGCGCTCACCATGCGCTCCCATCGACTCGGCGAGCTTGTCGAAGGCGATTTCACCGAGGTCGGCCTTGATCGTTTCCTCGGGTCCGAGCGACTTCATGATCAGCGTCTTCCAGGGGCGCAGCATGAACTGCTGGTTCATCTTCACCATGCCCCACTGCTTGTCGCAGAGAACGACGTACACCACGGGCAGTTTGTTGCGGATGGCGGTCTCGATTTCCTGCGGATGAAAGCCCATTGCGCCGTCGCCGGTGATGCACACCACTCGGCTCGCGGGCCGCGCGACCGCAGCGCCGAGCGCCTGTGCGACACCAGCGCCGAGCATGCCGAACTTGAACGTCGAGAGGAGCGTATTCGGAACCCGCGCCTTCGAGTAGAACATCGCCCACACCGCGGCGTTGCCGCCATCGGCGACGAAGACGGTGTCTTCCGGGAACACCTTGCCGCAGGCGTGCGCGACGTGCGCAGGGTTCATCGGCGACTGCTGCTCCTCGAGCGCCTTGTCCCAGCGCTCGCGGTCGCGGCGGCGATCCTCGGCGTAGCGCGCGAGCGCGACGCGCCTCGGCGCGTGATCGCCCGCGCCGCGCCGCTCGAGTTCGGCGGCAAGCGCGGCAAGGAACAGTTTCGCGTCAGCGAGCACGCCGAGATCCGCGGGCTTGTGCTGGCCGATGGCCTCGCCGTCGATGTCCACCTGCACCGTCTTCTGCTCGGCGGGTCGGCGCCAGTACGGGGGTTTGCCCCACCAGTCGGTTTCGCCCACGCGCGAGCCGACGATGAGCGCGGCGTCGGAGTCGTTTCTCACGCGGTGGCAGAGCTTGACGTGGATCATCGGAATCGCGAGCGGCGAATCTTCCGGCAGCGCGCCGCGCGCAGCCCAGCTCGTGGTGACCGGCGCCTGCAGCAGTTCGGCGACGCGAGCGAGCTCCGCGAACGCGCCGCAATGGATCACCCCGCTGCCGGCGTGAATCATCGGCAAGCGCGCGGCAGCGAGCATCTGGGCCGCTTGCGCCACCGCATCGGCGGGCGCCGCTACCGGATGCGCGCGCCGGTACGAGCGCGGCGCCCAGATCGCGACCTCGGCCTTGAACTTCGAATTCATGATCGATTCGGGAACGTCGACGTGAACGACGCCGGGCCGGCCTTCCCAGCTCTTGCGAAGCGCCCGGCGCACGATCTCGCCGATGCGCTCGAACGCGGGCACCGCGCAACTCGATTTGGCGAGTTTCGAGATCGCGCCCTGCTGATCGAAGCATTGATAGCTGCCGATGCGGTCCGGATACATCACCCCGGGGCGGCGCGCGCTGGTGATCGCGAGGACGCGGTTGCCCTCGGCCTGCTCGACCGCGATCCCGGGAAGCAGGTTGGCGACGCCCGGGCCGTTGCTCGCCATGCACACGCCGAGCCGTCCGCTCATCCTCGCGTACGCCCCTGCCATGTGCGCAGCGCTAGTTTCGTGCCGCGGGGTCACGATTTCGATGCCGAGGCGATGCAGCGCCGAGTAGAAACCGAAGTAGGTGCCGTCGATGATGCCGAAGACTTTTTCGACGCCTTCAGCCTGCAACATGCGGGCGATGACCTCGCCCCCGGTGGTGTCCGCCATTCCTTGTTCTCCCTTGAAGCGTGCCGAAGTTTCGCACATCGCGCGGCGCGCTTGACCGGCGTGGTTCGCATGCCCATGCTTCAACGTTGACCATGGATCATTTCCTGCAGGCGCTCGCCGGCATTGCGGGCCTCGTCGCGCTCGCCTGGATCGTGAGCGAGAGGCGCGAGGCCGTGCCCTGGCGCGCGGTGGGGTCAGGTCTTGCATTGCAACTCCTGCTGGCGCTGCTGCTCCTCAAGCTGCCGTACGCGAAGGATGCGTTCCTCGTGCTGAACGACGCGATGCTTGCGCTGGAGAAGGCGACGCAGGCGGGGACCTCGCTCGTGTTCGGCTATCTCGGCGGCGGCCAGCCGCCGTTCGCGGTCACCGATCCCGCATCGAGCTTCATCCTCGCCTTTCGCGCGCTGCCGCTGGTGCTGGTCGTGAGCGCGCTCTCGGCGCTGCTCTTTTACTGGCGAGTGCTGCCGGCGGTGGTGCGCGCGATTTCCTGGCTGCTCGAGCGCTCGATGGGCGTCGGCGGCGTCGTGGGCCTCGCGACCGCGGCCAACGTGTTCGTCGGCATGGTCGAGGCGCCGCTCGTGGTGAGGCCCTATCTCGCACGCGTTTCGCGCGGCGAGCTGTTCGCCATCATGGCCTGCGGCATGGCCTCGATCGCGGGGACGGTGCTCTTCCTGTACGCGAGCATCCTGCGCGACATCGTGCCGGATGCGGTGGCGCACCTGCTGATCGCGTCGATCGTCTCGGCGCCCGCGGCGCTCGTCGTGTCGTTTCTCATGGTACCGCCGGAAGGCGAGGCGACCGGCGGGCGGCTCGAGTTGAAATCGGAGGCCGACAGCAGCATGGACGCGCTCACGCGCGGCACGCTGGAGGGCGCGCAACTCCTTGTCAACATCATCGCGATGCTGGTGGTGTTCGTCGCGCTGGTGACGCTGGTCAATCTCGCGATCGCGCCGTACACGCTGCAGGGTCTGCTCGGCTGGGCGCTCGCGCCGCTCGCCTGGCTCTCGGGCGTGCCCTGGAGCGAAGCGCAGGCGGGCGGCATGCTGCTCGGCACGAAGACCGTGCTGAACGAACTCGTCGCGTACATCGAACTCTCGAAGATGCCCGGGCTCGGCGAACGCAGCCGGATGCTGCTCACCTACGCGCTCTGCGGCTTCGCCAATTTCGGCTCGCTCGGCATCATGATCGGGGGCATGAGCACCATGTGCCCGGAGCGCCGCGGGGAAATCGTTTCGCTCGGCCTGAAATCGATCGTCGCGGGGACGCTCGCGACCTGCCTCACCGCCGCGACCGTGGGGCTCGTGACATGAGCGGCGGCGGGCCCTCCAACCTGTTCCTGATCGTCGGCATCGTGGTGAATGTCGCGCTCACGGGACTCGCGATCTGGTGGGTGGTGAAGCAGGGCGTGAAGAAGATGCGGCCGAAAGACGAGCCGCCACGCGATCAACCCTGAACGAAACCGATCCGATGCTTCGGCGGTGGGTCGGGCGGCGATGCGGCAAGCTGGCGGATCGCGGCAAAGATCTCGGCGATCGCGCGGTCGTGCGTGCCGACATGGCGCTCCAACTCGTCCAGCCGCCTCGCGAGTTCGCAATTCGCTGCGAGTGCGTCGCGCATCTGGAGGAATGCGCGCACGACGAACAGCGAGATTTCGATCGCGCGCGGTGAATTCAGGATCGTTGCGGCCATCAGTGCACCGTGCTCGGTAAAGGCGGCCGGAAGCTTTCGCTTTCCGCCCCAACTTGAAGTCGCAAAATGCGACTTCAAGTTTGTAACCTCCTGATGCGTAAGGACAAACATAAACTCCGGCGGGAACCGGCGAGCGTTGCGCCTGACTTGCTCGTTGAGCCTCTTGGTCTCGACACCGTAAAGCCGCGCCAAGTCGGTATCGACGATGACCCGCCTGCGGCGGATCACGAAGATTCGTCTGGTGATCGTTTCAACCGGGTCCATGAGGCATTGCCGGAACAGCGCGGTCCAGCGGGCTCGCCACCCCGCGCCCGCCCTTGTTGAGCACGTGCGTGTAGACCATCGTCGTCGAAACGTCCGAGTGCCCGAGCAGCTGCTGCACCGTGCGGATGTCGTAGCCGCCTTCGAGTAAGTGCGTGGCGAACGAGTGGCGCAGGGTGTGACAGCTCACATGTTTCGCAATCCGCGCCGCCTCCTTGATGCCGCGGATCAGGTAGTTCTCATAGACATGGTGCCGACGGATCACGCCGCTGCGTGGATCAGCGGACCGCTTGTGGGATGGAAACACGAACGTCCAGGCCCACTCGTACGGCGCCCTCGGGTACTTGCGAGCGATAGCGTCCGGCAACTCGACGTCGCCATGGCCTTCGGCCAGATCCCACTCGTGCAGTCGCTTGACCCGTGCCAGATGCGCCTTGAGCGGATCTGTCACCGACCCCGGCAGCATCGTGACCCGATCCTTGCCGCCCTTGCCGTCGCGCACCACGATCTGCCGGTGGCCGAAATCCACATCCTTGACGCGGAGCTTCAGGCACTCCCGGAGCCTTAATCCCGCGCCGTACAGCAGGCTCGCCATGAGCCACTTCGTGCCGTGCATCTGCGCGAGCAAGCGCTGCACCTCGTCTGGCGTGAGCACCGAGGGCAAGCGCGCCGGGCGCTTCGCGCACTCCAGCCCATCGAGCCACGGCAGCGGCTCCGCCAAGACTTCCTTGTACAAAAAAAAGCAGTGCTGACAGCGCCTGATTCTGCGTCGCTGCCGCTACCTCGCGGTCGCGCGCAAGGTAATTGAGGAATGCGGTCACCTCCGCCGCGCCGAGCTTGCGCGGATGCCGCAGGCCGGCGAAATGGACGAACCGCCTGACCCATTGGACATACGTCTCCTCGGTCCGGTAGCTGTAGTGTCGGCGCCGGATTGCATCGCGCAACTGCTCGAGCAGCCTCGGGCGTGCGGCCGGCGCCGGTGGCGCAGCATCTTGGCGGTCCATCCTCCCCCTCCGAAGGTCGAATTGCTCCGGACCTCTATGGGGCGTAACGTATTGACCCAGAGGGAGGATGACAGGCGTGGTTACATCTTGGTCGGTTTGCAAACCGACAAATCTGTCAACTAATTTGTCAACCAATTCACGTTAACCGTCACTTGGAGGGAGGTGCTATGCGCATCACGTCACTGATCGCCACGGGTCTTCTGGTCGGCTGTCAAACGATGCAATCGCCCGGCGACAGAAATGCCGAGATCATGGCGGCCGCTCAGGCTTGGGCGGATTCGTTCAACAAGTGCGACCCTGGCCGTATCGCCGCCCTCTACGACGCAGAACCGATCTTGTGGGGTACCGTGTCACCGACCATCATCTCCAACGCGACAGGCGTGCGCCAGTATTTTGATCGCGTCTGTTCGTCACCCACGCCACCGAAAGTCACATTCACCGAGCAAGTCATTCGCGTCTACGGTGATGCCGCGGTCAATTCGGGCTCGTACACGTTTACAGTGATGCGCGATGGAAAGCCCACTCCATTTCCGGCGCGGTACACCATGGCATATCGCAATACCGGGGGGCAGTGGCTAATCGTCAATCACCACTCGTCAGCGAGACCCGCGCCGCCGAAGCCGTGACGGCTAACTTCGCGCCCAACGCGGACGCGCGCCATGAAGCCAGCGCGCGCCGGTTGGCTCCACGTTATGCCGCATGATGCAGGCCGTTGACGAAAAGGGCGCACTTGAACGAGCTGCGGTCGAGCAGTTCGTAGAGTTATTCAACGCACGGGCTGGTCGAGGCAATCTACGGTTTCATGATCTCCTGCCTCCGCCCCAGCCAGATGCGCGTTGCTCGTTGAGCGATGCCGACCTCTATGTCGAGGTCGCACATGTCTATGGCACTGATGCCGATGCGCGGCTTCTTCTTGGCCGCACTGGGTATGCGGAGCCCTCGCACGAGGAACGACTTCAGTCTAGTTTGGTTCCATTGAACCATCGGGTAATTTCTCGGCTCAACGAGGTTCTCGCCCAGAAATCGACGAAGACATACACGTCATCGCCCATTTGGCTCGTAGTTCGCAATGCTTTCCCTCTCTGGAAAGATACCGATTTTCAGCGGCATCGAAACCAGATTCAGGTTCCCGCACATCGTCCGTTTGCGGAGATATGGCTTCTCTGTGGCCCTCGGGTAGATTTCGGGCTCATGAGGTTGGACAATGCGGCATAACAGCACGCCCCACCCGGACGCGCGCGAAGCGCCGTGCCAATTCAAGCCATCGAGGGCGCGCGCCGGTGGGCGTGGACGTTAGGTTTCGATCTTCCATCCGAGGCACGAAACAATGCACCCGACGGCACAGCAGCTCGGCCTTCATCTTGCTTGGCGCTTCACAGAAGTTCTGCCGGGAACTTTTGAACGCGACCGCAAGGAGGTCGCTGGCATTAAATTCCCAATCGTCGGTCCGTTGCCACCGTATGGGAAGGCAACGCCTCCTCTGGAGGGTAAAGGTCTCACAGGTCCCTATTTGTATGTTCTTTTCGATCAGCTTGGCCTAATCAAGTATGTAGGCGAGGCCACCGAAGAACGGCTGACATCACCGCTCGAGCGCTGGATCCGCCCGAACAAGGAGAAGTCAAAGGAGTATTGGGCGCACGGAACAAACAAGAAGAAACAAACAGCGACGATCACACACATCGCAGAAGGTCTCAACGCCGGGAAGGGTCCCTACTCTCTTTATTTCTCGAACTATCGATATTTCACGGATCGAATGCGTGTTCGAAGCCGGTCCCTCGGGCAGCCATTTACTTCTACTGAGGCGCTTCCTCCTGCTGCGTTCATCCACGCCGTGGAACACGCTCTCATTTACAGATTGCAGCCAGAGTGGAACGACAAGAAGAAGAAATCCCCAGCACTTAAGGCTGTTGCCGACTGCATCGACTACTGGGAGGCGTCTGACGAAACCTAACTACGCGTTCGACTCGGACGCGGTTCAGCGCTGCGCGCTTCACGGCGCCGGTCAACGCGAGCGTTAGCCGTCCGAACGGGACCGTGCACGAGTGAAACTTGAGTGTGAAAAAAGTGTAATCCGCGAGTGGGCGCGAAGTGATAAAGCTGCCCTGGTTCGGTTCGCGAACAACCGAAATATTTGGCGCAACCTCGCGCACGTATTTCCGCATCCTTATACAGACGCCGATGCTGATTGGTGGTTTTCGTTCCTCGCTCAGATGCCAGAGCCTACGTCGTGGGCGATCGAGGTCGATGGTTTGGCCGTCGGGGCCATTGGAGTCACATTAAAGGAGGGCATCTACCTTAAATCCGCAGAGTTCGGCTACTGGTTGGGGGAGCCCTATTGGGGTCGTGGCATCATGACCGAAGCAGTGAAAGCGGTCTCGTCATATGCGATGCGTCGTTTTGGTCTCATCCGCCTTGACGCGCCGGTCTTCGAGTGGAACCCTGCGTCAATGCGAGTACTCGAGAAGTGTGGCTTTGTTCGCGAAGGCGTGCTTCGAGCCAGCGCTGTGAAAGACGGGCAGGTTATTGATCGGGTGCTTTATGCGCTTGTCGACGGAACGGCCGGCTAACCAGTCGCCCAACACGGACGCGCGAGAAGCAGCGCAACTTGTTGTTGCATCGAGCGCGCGCGCCGGTTGGCTTCGGCGTTAGGCCGCATCTTCTGCGCACGCGGCTCTGCTGGTTCCATGGCTCACAACTCTGAATCACGCCCCCTGCACGTAACGAAGGAACTGCAAGCGCACATCGACCGCGAACCACCGGCACTGCTTTGCCACTATACAAATCAGCATGGATTGCTGGGTATTGTCTCGACAGGCCATATATGGGCGACGAGTGTCAACAACCTGAATGATCGAAAGGAATTCGAGTACGCAAAGGAGCTCGTCTCTTCTCTCATCTGCGCGTGCATCGACAATGAGCCTGACGACCGCAAAAGAAGACACCTTGGTTACCTGCGAAATGCAGCCGGAAACGCCGGAATAAATATTTGCGTCGCTTCATGGTCTTCGCGTATTGACGATCTGTCGCAATGGCGCGCCTACAGCGGCGCTGGGACCGGTTACTCGATTGACATGAAGGGCTCTGCGTTGAGAGAGCTTGCAAGGGCGCAGGACTTTATCCTCGCTGAATGCATATACGAGAAGAGCACGCAAGAGCGCATTCTTCGGTCGTTGATAGACGCAAACCTAGTAAGAAACATTGAAGGAGAAGTGGCAGGTTCCCTAGCAGATGAGCACGAGAAATTCATGCTCGAGCAGAATGGGGGTGATTTTGCCTACCATATCAATCGGTACGCCTCACTTTTTAAGCACCCCGGGTTCGCGGCCGAACACGAATGGCGCCTGATCTCTAAACCGATCAATGTCTCTAAGATGGATTTTCGTCCAGGAGTTTCCACCATCGCATCACACTTTCGCTTCTCTCTACAAGATGGCAGTGAGCGTCGAGGTGAGCCTACTATTCGCATCGAATCGGTGCATGTTGGTCCGTGTCCAGAGCCAAGTCTTGCGCAGGCTAAGGTGCGCTTTCTCCTGGCAAAATACAGTCCAGTGTTACATCATCCCGACGTCATAGTTTCTAGCGTGCCATATAGGACGTGGTGATCCTTGAGCTATGCGGCCTAACCCCCCGTTGCAGGCGAAGCGCCATCACGGGTCAGCTCGTTTTGAACCATCACGTTCGGCGCTCGCCTGAACGGGAACGTTAGCCCTCATCCATGAGCGACGAAGTCGAGCGGTACGTTGAAGAGCTACGCCACGCGGTTACCGTCGCCTGGCTGAACTACGAGATCTGGTGGATTTATCAAAGCTCCGATACGAGGCCGGAATACGTCGATACGATGAATAGATACAGCTTGTTCTTTCACACATCGATCCATGCGCATTTCGTTGCTTCGCTCGTCGCCCTCTACCGGCTCTACGAAACGCGGGAGGACACGTACAACATTCCCACGTTTCTGAAGCTACTCCAGGATGGGAGGGCCGTCCCACCGGAAACCATAGACGCACTAAATGACCTGTACGGGCAAGCGAAGCCTCTCTGGGTAAAAGTCAATGTTCTTCGGAACAAGGCGTTTGGTCATCGTTCGAAGGCGCACACTGTGTCAGAAGTCTTCAACGAGGCTGCTGTTAAACCTGATGACCTTCGAGACCTCGCGGAGCTAACGAAGAAACTACTCAACACGGCCACGACGGCGTGGAGAGATACCGCTCACGCTTTTAACCTAAGCTCCCGCCATGACACTCTGCGATTGCTACAGCACCTGAAGGCGCACCATGAGGGCTAACCGCGCAGCCCACGCGGACGCGCGCGCGAGCGCAGCCATTTGGACACACCGTCGGGCGCGCGCCGGTGGCTGCGGACGTTAGACCTCGCAAGGCCACCGCTTGCTGGATGCATATGATGTATATATTATAGCGGCATGCGGTTCCAGCACGACCCCGCAAAGGCCGCGGCAAATCTAAAGAAACACGGGGTTTCATTCGCCGATGCGGAAGGCGTGCTTGAGGACCCGCTCGCGGCCACCGTCGAAGACCCGGATGCCGAGGACGAACCTCGGTTCGTTACGGTCGGACTGGGAAGCGCCGGTAAACTACTTGTGGCGATTTGGACAGAGCGTGACGACGAGTGCCGCTTGATCTCGGTGCGTCGCCCGACGCGAAAGGAGCGGAAACACTATGAGAGCTGAATACGACTTTTCCAAAGGCAAGCGCGGCGCGGTTATCCCGCAAAAAGGCAAGACGCGCATCTCCATCTTCATCGACAACACGGTGCTCGATGGGTTTCGGGCGCGGGCCGAGAAGTCGGGTACCGGGTACCAAACCATGATGAACGATGCCCTCCGGAAGTACTTGTCCGAGACCGACCAGCCGGTTACCGAACGGGCGCTGCGCCAAATCCTGCGCCAGGAGATGCCCGAATACCTGCGAGGTCTAACCGCCGGCTCAACGGCGACCACCCGCAAGCGGGCGGCGCGTTAGCCGGGGCGTTCGGCTGCAGGGGAATGAAAGAAGCCCGCCGAGTCGTTGTAAACGATCTCATGCAGAGGAATTGCATCTATTTCTTGACTGAGCCGATAGGCAAGAACTTTCACGCTGACTTCCGGCCGGAGATAACGCCGAAGCAGATGCTGGCGCTGGGTGTTTTCGGCGGGAAATACATGACGGACTGTGCCGACGAGTTCCCGGAAGACTGGTTTGTACGCGCCAAATTGAATCACGAGCGCCATGTACCTGAACTGAATTTCTTCGGTGTCAACGCCTCGCAGCCATTGTCAGAATGGGAAAAAAAGGGCTGGATCACTCGCGAGGATCCACGTGGGTGGTTTCAGTGGTATTGCAGGTACTACATGGGCAGGCGCAGCCCCGATGACGGGCGCCAGATCAAGCGCTGGATAGGCATGAAAAGGCATATTGCGCAGATCAAGGCGAATTGCGCCAAAGAGGACCTGAATTGCCGGCGGAAACAAAGGCAGGCGTTACTGCATTGGGCGTATGACAGCCGAAAAATCTGATTGGCCGAACCACGCGTTGGAAGGGACGCGCATAAAGCCGCGCGCCCTTCAACGCGGACGTTAGGCTTCACATAGACGCAACATCATGCACATGTCCATCCTCGCCTCTCGCGCTACGTCCCTGAATGCCAAAGTGGGCGCTATTACCATGGCGGTGGCGGCCTTCCTTACGCTGTTGTTGTCGCATCTCTCCACGCCATTGGCACCTCTCCGTTTGTTGGTGCTTGCCGTCGCTGCTTTCGCAGCGTGGTCTTTTTGCGATGAGATGGGCATGCGCAGGCCGCTCAATCGGGCTGGCTTTGTTTTCTTTGCGATTGCGCTCACCGCGAAGGTTCAGCTCGCTGTCGGCGTGGCGCCTGAGCTTGCCGGCCGCTACTACCTTCTCTACGCCGCGTTCCTTCTCGCCGCACTACTGTTTTGGTCTGTCGCGCTCCTCCATCGGCAACGCACACTCAAGCTCGTGGGAGCAGTCGGTGTCCTTGCCAGCCTTGCACCAATCGTCGCTGTGGTCGTCGGACACGTTGCGCTCGGGGCCGGCGCATTCCTCGGTGTCGGAGCGCTGCTGTCGGCCACGGAAGGCGTGGCACCGACCGATCTTGCCTTTGTCACACTGATCGAGCGAATCTTTGGTCTTTGGGCCTACTTTGCAGCGTGGCTCCTGTGGCGCGGGCATATTCGTGCGTCGGCCCCGTCGCAGTGAAGCCTAACCACCCATTGCAGGCGACGCGCAAGAAGCCGCGCGCCTGAATGGGAACGTTAGCCGTCGCAATCACGATGAGTAACCCTTCGATCCGACGCGGAACGCCCCCGGATGCCGAACGAATCAGCAGGCTTATAACTGCACTGTCCGAAGAGTTTATCGTGGGCGAATTCACGGCTGAAGGACGCGCGCACTTCTTGCGTGAACACTCGGCGACCGAAGTGAATCATCGTCTCCGCGGCGACTTTCGCTTCTATCTTGCCGAAGACGGTGATGAGCTTGCTGGGGTTGCCGCTATCCGTTCAAACGCTCACCTGTATTACCTTTTCGTCGCCAAACCGTTTCAAGGAACAGGGTTGGCGCAGCGTCTTTGGATACAACTGAAGGAAGATTCCTTAGCCTTGGGAAATCCTGGCACATTTACCGTCAACGCGTCCAACTATGCAGTTCGTGCTTACGAAAAGCTCGGATTTCGGAGGATTGAGCCGACGAGAGAGAAGAATGGCGTGCTATATAACCCCATGCAATTTGTCGGCGCCGGCTAACCCGGCGCCCAACCCGGACGCGCGCCATAAAGCCGGCGCGCGCCGGCTGGCTCCACGTTGGGCTGCAACACGGGGTGTCGGAAATGACGCGCGAGCGTAAGGACACTTGGGCGGCTGGCAAACTCTACGAACCCTACGTGGGGCGTTGGAGCCGCCTCGTCGCGAAGGATTTCTTGGCGTGGGTCGCGGTGCCACCGGACCTAGATTGGTTGGACGTTGGATGCGGAACGGGAGCTCTTACCGAACTAATCCTTCAGCAGACCCAGCCGCGCTCCGTGAGGGGCATGGATCCCTCCGCGGGGTTCGTTGAGCATGCAAAGACCCATATCACCGATGCACGCGCAACGTTTGATGTGGCTGATGCTCAATCGCTACCACTGGAATCCGCATGTTTTGACGCTGCTGTCGCAGGTCTGGTTCTGAATTTCGTGCCAAAACCATCGCTTGCGATTGGTGAAATGGCACGTGCGGTACGGCCTCGCGGTGTGGTGGCTGCTTACGTCTGGGATTACGCCGGGAAAATGGAGCTGATGCGCTACTTCTGGGATGCAGCGATCGAATTGGATCGAGCCGCCTTTGAGCTGGACGAAGGGCGCCGGTTTCCGCTTTGCCAGCCAGGTCCCTTGACCGCGCTGTTTACACAGGCTGGATTGCGTGACGTCCAGGTCCGCTCGAATGATGTTCCCACCAGATTCCGCGATTTCGACGACTATTGGACGCCGTTTCTCGGCGGCCAAGCACCGGCCCCGGGATACGCGATGTCGCTGAACGAAGAGCGGCGCGGCGCCTTGCGGGACCGGATCCGGGCCAAGCTTCCGATAGCAAGCGACGGCTCCATCGAACTGATCGCGCGCGCCTGGGCCGTTCGCGGTCGAACACCGCAGCAGGAGTGATCGTGAGGCGCATTGCAGCCCAACCATTCGGTGCAGCGGACGCGGCAAACGCACCGCGCCGCTGACCGACACGTTAGGCGTCACACAAAAAGCCACTATGCGCTTTCCTAGCTTCGTATCCCTCGCTGCCGCAGCATTCGTCGTTCTCGGCGCCACATCAGTTGCAGCGCAAGACGCTGCGCGGGGCGGCCCGCTCTTCGATGAGTTGGCCCGCATGGACAAAGAACTGTTCGACGCAGCCTTCGTGACCTGCAGTGCTGATCGATTCCGCGCTCTCTTTACAGAGGACGCAGAGTTCTATCACGACCGAACAGGCGCATCGGTTGGCGAGGCTGTGCGAACGCTCAAGTCATGTCCTCGAGACAACGGAGTCACACGCACTCTCGTACCGGGAAGCCTCGAGGTCTACCCGATGCAAAGCTACGGAGCTATACAGATCGGGCGGCATGTCTTCGCCCGCAAAGGCGAGCCAGGTTCTGAGGACGCTAAGTTCGTGCATCTCTGGAAGCAAGAGAACGGAGTGTGGCGTCTGGCCCGAGTCTTGAGCTTCGATCATCGGCCGTCGACCCAAGAGAAAAAGACAAACTGAGCCTGCACCCGGTGACGCCTAACCCCTCACTCAACCGGAGCACCAACGGCGGGCCACCAGGCCCGGTCTGGCGGTACGCGGTACATTTTCGCCAGTCCGGGCCTGGCGTCCCACCGTCGGTGCCCGGTTAGCTCGAACGTTAAACCGCGCCAAAATCAGTTGCGGCACATACGGCATTGCCGTATCATTCCCGGATGTTCGAATTCATCGAGACGCCCTTCTTCACGAAGGTGCTCTCTCGGTACATCTCGGACGATGAGTACGCGAAACTGCAGGCCCATCTATGCACGCACCCCGAGTCAGGAGCCGTAGTAGCGGGCTCCGGAGGCGTGCGCAAGATGCGCTGGGGTACGGGAGGACGTGGCTAGCGTGGTGGTTTGCGCGTGATCTACTACCTTCGCAGATCGCGTACCGAGATCTGGATGCCCACGCTCTACGCAAAGAATGTGCGTGAGAACATCGCAGCCCACGTGCTGAAGGAGATGAAGGAGGCATTTGACGATGAAGAAAAACGCTGAACGGAAGGTGGCGAATTGGGAGAAATCCCGAAACATCGGCGCCGAAATTCTTCAGGGCATTCGTGACATCAAGGCCGGCCGAGTCGGTCGGCGATTCACGGTGGATTCTTTCGCAATCGTTCGCGCGCGCGAAAAGTCCGGCCTGTCACAGTCTCAGTTTGCCACGCTACTCGGCGTCTCGATCCGCACGCTCCAGGAGTGGGAACAGGGGCGGCGCGAACCGAGTGCCGCCGCGCAGACCCTGATCAAGGTCGCCGAAAAGCATCCCAAAGTTCTTCGGGAGCTCGTCGTGTGATTCCGGCGCGGTTTAACAGCGCAGCCCACGCGGACGCGCGCGCAAGCGCCGCCATTTGGACTTGCCGCCAGGCGCGCGCCGGTGGCTGCGAACGTTAAACGGTAAGGGAGCTCCGTGCCCGAACTGAGCCGCTTCCTCGGAATCGTGATCTACATGTACTACCGGGAGCACGCCCCACCGCATTTCCACGCGGAGTACGCAGAGTTTGAAATCACCGTAGAAATTGCGACGGGCGTAGTTACGGGGAAGTTTCCCCGTCGCGCGCTGAACCTGGTGCTGGAGTGGTACTCTTTGCACAAGGCTGAGCTTGCCGAGGATTGGTCTCTTGCTGAAGGCAAGCAGCCGCTCAAGACCATTGACCCGCTGGAGTGATGCCATGTTTCTTCACGTTCTTGAGGCGCGATACGTTCGGGACCACGTGTTGTGGCTGAGATTCAATGACGGCATGGCCGGAGAAGTTGATCTTTCGTCTGAGCTGGATGGGCCGGTTTTCGGTCCGCTGCGGGACGTCGAGCGGTTCAAGCAGTTCTCTGTTGCCTACCACACGCTCACATGGCCGAACGGTGCGGATTTTGCGCCCGAGTTCCTCCGCGAGCACGTGGCTGTTACCGTTTAACCGGCGGTTGCAAGACGACGGGCCTCAGGCGGCCCGCGCTTGAACCGCGACGTTATGCCGCAAGGCCGGACGCGCCTTGACATGCTATATTTGGTATAGGCACAATGCGTCATGTGGCGCATCGAGGAGCACCGCCGTGTCGACAAGCAGCTGTCGTCGGCGCCCCGGGAGATCCTCAAGCGCTACGAAAAATGGAAGGACATCGCGATGCTGTCCGGTCCACCTGGATTGCGGCTCATCAAAGGCCTCAACGACGAGGCCCTGTCGGGAGAGTGGAAAGGCCATCGGTCTTCCCGGCTGGGGCTGCAGTGGCGGATCATCTACCGCACCGTGGCGGATCAGCAGCTGTTTCAGGTGATATCGATCACCGCTCATGACTATCGGAGGCCGTAAGTGAGCCAGTTCCGTACCGCAAAGAAACGCATCATGGTGTCGGTCGGCGAGTCTGTGCGCATTGTCCGAGAGCTGCAAGGACTGAGCCAGAACCAGCTCGCGGAGCGCACGGGCATTCCCCAGGCCACTCTGTCCGCGATCGAGAACGATCGCGTTCGCTTGGGCGTTGAGCGGGCCAAGGTGCTGGCGAAGGCCCTCAAGTGCCATCCAGCCGTGCTGGTGTTCCCGGGATGGGAAGACCATCTCCAATCTGCGGCATAACTTGCTGCTGCAGCCGACGCACTGAAGTGCGCGGCTGAGCGCCACGTTGGGCGTAACAAGTTGAGCTCCTTGCGCCCTTTCCTTCTTGGATGAAGATGGCATTGGCTCCCGGTCTTTCTCGCAGCGTCAGGTGGCCAAGTCGCCAGTTTCTGGCGACCTCGTTCCGAGATCTGGAACGCGGAGCGTATCCATGAGCGGTGCGAGTCAGCTGCACCCACCTTCTCCGCGCGCTACTCGTCTTCGCAGGGCGGTATCAGTCAGCGTTTCGACGTTACTGATTACTGCCGGCGCCGGTTTCGGGCATTGGGCGCGACCCGCCGAACTGGAGTCGAAGTCCCGTGCAGCGGCACCGACATCTTTGATTCTCGATGGAAGGACGTTTCACGGGGAAGCTCTGGACGAAAACGGCGTGGTGCGCGCAAAGGATGTGATCAGGTTCAAAGGCGGCAGGTTCTATTCAGAGAATTGCATGCAGTTCGGATTTGACGAAGCGCCCTACTGGACCCGAAAGGATGGAGGGACGATACATTTCCTGGCCGAGTCGGAGAGTCCGGCGAGTGGGACGATGGTATACAGAGGCACCATCCGCGGGGAGTATGCCGAAGGAAAGGTCTTGTGGACCAAGAAGAGGTGGTACTGGTCAATTCGCCGAGAAATCCGGTTCAGAGGTGTCGAGCAGAAACAGGGAGGTAGCGCGCTGCCATCGGGCGCCTTGTACGGACGGTGAGTTCAGCATCCAGAGAGACAGGAACTACGATTGGAGGCTACGCCCTGTTGATCGTGAAGTTGGCGCTCTTCGCCGCGCTGGTGGTTGTTGGCATCCGCGCTGGCAACTGGGTAATGAGTGAGCTTGACTTTTTCCTCTCGCCGAGGACGGAGCCGATGCTGCATCGCCTGATCATGACGGCGACCGTCATCTACATTGTCCTGATGGCACTCCCGTTTTGCCCGGGCATCGAGATTGGGCTCGGAATGATCCTGCTGTTCGGGGCGAAGATCGTGCCGTTGGTCTATCTCTCGACGGTCGCGGCGTTGCTGCTGGCCTTCCTCATCGGCCGGCTGGTACCCGCCCGCACAATGATCGACGCATTCGATCTGCTGCGGTTGCATCGTGCGCGCGATTTATTGCTGCGCCTCGAGCCGCTCGGCTCGGAGCAACGCTTGGAGTTCCTAGGTTCCGGATCGACGCGATTCGTGCGTACTTTGCTGAAATATCGGTACGTTGCCATCGCGATCGCCTTCAATACGCCTGGCAATATCATCATCGGGGACGGTGGCGGCATCGCTCTAGCTGCGGGCTTTAGCCGCCTGTTTTCGCTTCCTGCATTCGCGTTGACGGTAATTTTGGCGGTGTCACCCGTTCCTATTGTGATCCTGCTTACCGAATTGTGAGACGGGCGGCATTGACGCAGACGGCGCCCAACTGTCCGTTCAACCACGACGCGCCGCAAGCGGCGCGCGGGTGAACGGCACGTTGAGCAGCTTTGTGGCACTAAATCTTGTGAAGCGGACCGTGGTTCATCTCGCCGCTATCGTGCTGGTTGCCGGCTCGGCCGGCGTCCACGCGCAGCCGGCGCAGAAGGCGTACCGAGTCGGGTTCCTGTCGATCTCGGGGGCGCCTTCGTTCGAAGCCTTTCGGCAGGGACTCAGGCAACTGGGGTACGTCGAGGGAAGGAATGTCATCTTCGAGGCGCGATTCGCGGATCGCCTAGAGCGCCTTCCCGAACTCGCCGCCGAGCTGATCCGCCTGAAGGTCGACGTGCTGTTGGCGGGGTCGCCCGCCGGGGCGATGGCGGCGAAGAAGTCGAGCACAACCGTACCCATCGTGATCGCGGGCGTTGGAGATCCGGTGGCCTCGGGCATCGTCGCGAGCCTCGCGCGCCCGGGGGGCAACATCACGGGGACAGCGGTCGGGATCGGAGATCCGGCTTTCGGCGGGAAGTGGCTGGAATTGCTCAAGGAGACCTTGCCCGGCCTGTCACATGTCGCGGTTCTGGCGAATCGGTCCAACAAAACCAACGCGGCGTACTTGGAAGGGGTGGAGGCGGCCGCGCGGATGTCGCACGTAAAGATCGCCATTTTCGACGCCGCGAACCCAACGGAGTTGGATCGAGCGCTCTCTGCCATCGGTAACAGCTCGGCTCAAGGCATCATCGTGACGACGGACCCCTTTCTCTTCAGCAGCCGCGAGACGCTCATCCAGTTCGCCGCAGCCAAGCGCCTGCCCGCCACCTATTTCTTCAAGCAATTCGCCGATGCCGGCGGCCTGATGTCGTACGGGGCGAGTCTGGAGGACTCGTACCGAAGGGCGGCTACCTACGTGGACAAGATTCTCAAAGGGGCAAAACCCACCGACCTTCCCATCGAGCAGCCGAGGCACTTCGAGCTCGTCATCAACATGAAGACGGCCAGGGCGCTGGGGCTCAAAGTCCCGCAGCCCCTGCTGCTGCGAGCTGACCACGTTATCGAGTGATGGCCGCTGCCCAACCTTGCGCCGCACGCGGACGCTCGCCATGAGGCGCGGCGCGCGCCGGTGGGCTCCGCGTTAGAAGGCGCTAAAAGCAAGCTATGTCCGAACTCGATCGCCTCAGGGAGCAACTCGTCTATCTCAGGTTCTGGCTCGGGATCATGGTCGCGACGGAGATCGCCTTGGTCGGCTGGCTCATATCGACGTCCATCAACGCGAACCCAACGCTCTGGTTTATTGGTGCATTCGGTGCCGTCCTTCTCGGGGTTGGCATTTTTCTCGTGCATCGGCAGATCGAGCGCCGTATCGATCAAATTGGTAAACTGTAGCTATGGAGCTTCTCCCCGGAATCCTTCTCCTCGCCGTCGTGGTGCTCTTCGTCGGCATCGCGCTTGACGCTGCGTACCGCAAGTAGCGCCTTCTAACATGGCGGTGTTGCCGGACGCGCGCGAAGCGCCGTGCCAATTCAAGCCATCGAGGGCGCGCGCCGGTGGGCGTGGACGTTAGCGTGCACAATCGGAGGCCTCGAACGAGGCGTAGAATGGCTCAGATTTTTCGGAGGTCTCGGTTTGTCAGACACGCTTGAGGAGCTACAGAAGAAGGCCAAGACGCTCACGGCGGAGGAGCGTGCACAGCTCGCCGAAATCCTTCTCGAATCCCTCCACGATACGCCCCTCTCGGAAATTGAAGCCGCGTGGGACCGGGAGATTGAGGAGCGAGTTGCCGCCTACGATCGCGGGGAGCTACAAACCGTATCGGCGGAGGAAGTGTTTGCCGAGGCGAGGCGCCTGGCCCGGTGAATCGCGCGCGGTTTATCACCGCGGCTCGCCTCGAATTCCTCGCGCAGATCGTTTATCACAACGAAGCGCAGCCCGGCCTGGGCGAACGCTTCACTGCAGCGGTTGAAGAAGCAGTTGCACGTGCTGCTGCATTCCCGTTGTCGGGCCCGCCCTCCCGTGCCAAGACGCGGAAGATCGTCGTGAAGGGATATCGTTTCTCAGTCTTTTACCGCCCGGAAGCGGAGGGTATTGTCATTTTCGCGGTGGCGCACCATTCGCAGCGCCCCTTTTACTGGCTGTCTCGCACGCGTGCACGCTAACTACAGGTGGAACGGACGAGCCGCGGGCGGCTCGCGCAATGTGAATGCTTCCACTGCGGCCCGCCGTTCACCAAAACGTTAAGCAGCAACATCGTGCAGCGCGGAGCGACGCAGTATCCTGTTGCAAATCGCCGGGTACCGATTCACCGATTACTTCGAGAAGGAGGTCCTGCGCAAGCGCTCCTACCTGAAGAAGGAACGGTGCACGCGGGTTCTCGACAACCCCTTGCGCTCGGAGCCGCAGGAAGGAAATCGGCATCGGTTCCGGGGCCAGATTCCGGAGCTTGAAGGCCGATACTTGAGGGTAATCACGCTTGAGGATGAAGTGACCATCCACAACGCTTTTCCCGACCGACGGTTCAAACCATGAAGCTGAACTACTACTCTGAAACGGACTCGCTCTATATCGACCTTTCCGAAAAGACGAGCGTCGAAACCCGGGAAATCTCCGAGAGTGTGCAACTCGATTACGACGCCAGCGGCAATCTCGTCGGCATCGATATCGACAATGCCAGTTCAAAAGTGCAGCTCAAAGAGCTCATCCTCAGCAAGCTCCCCGGCACCGTCCGCACCGTTGCCGCTTAACCTGGCAGCCTAACGGACGCGCGCCAGCGTCGCTGCTTTGGAACGGTGAGCGACCGCGCGCCGGTGGCTTCCACGTTAAGTTGCATGTCGACGCCCGTCGCTCCTATTTGTTGCAGCGGTAGGTTTCGGTAGCTACGATAACCTATGCGGCTGACCTTCGACCCGGTCAAGCGGGCGAGGACATTGGCGGAACGTGGTCTGGATTTCGAGGACGCTGCCATCGTCTTCCGAGGTACAACGGTTGAGATCGAAGACAGACGCAGGAACTACGGTGAAACCCGGATCATCTGTTATGGGTTGCTGGCTGGTCGCCCTGTCGTGACCGGCTATACGCCTCGGGGTACCGTCCGCCACGTATTCCGTATGCGAAAGGCCAATGATCGTGAAAAAACACTCCTCGCGCCGCACTTTGAAGTCTGACCTTGCCAGGGTCGACGCTCATGCCATTCGGTCGCACGAGTACAAGGAGCTGCCCGAGCCAACCGAGCGGAACCTGCAACGCGCTGTGGTGAACAAGGGCGGGCGTCCGCGCTCGGCCAATCCCCGGAAGCTCATCTCGCTCCGACTTCCCGCAGACGTAATCGAACGATGGAAGGCGACCGGCCCGGGCTGGCAAACTCGTATTGCAGAGCGGCTCACCAGGATTCGCTGAGCATGCAACTTGACAGCGCGGCGCAGAGCGACGCTGTTCGCTCGGCGCTTTGCGCGCCTACGCGCAGCGCGCCTGGCCGCGAACGTCATGTGGCATTGGCGAGCGCCCGGCGACTAAGGCAGAATTGAGGCAGATCGGAGGCATCAACCATGTCCACCGCCAAAGAAGAGCTCGCTCGCCTGATCGCGGGACAACCCGACGATAGCTCGCGAGAAGAGATCGTCCGAGAACTCGCGTTCCACGTCCTGGTTGAGCGCGGCCTCGCCGATTCGGATGCCAGGCGCACGATGTCGAATGAAGACATGGACCAGCGCATCCGCTCATGGCAGAAATAGCCTGGACGCTCGAAGCCCAGCGCTGGCTTGAGGACAACTTCGAGTACATCGCCGCGGACAACCCACAGGCCGCGGCGCGAACCGTGCAAGGCACCTACGAGCGGGCGCAGGATCTCAGCCGCTTTCCGCAGCTTGGTTCACGATACGCCGCATCTGCGCGCCACGTCAGGGTACTTCTCTACGGTCACTACCGTATCGCGTACCGTTCTCGATCTGGCGGCTGCCTACCTTCCGATGTCGTGGATCGGTCTGCGAATCGGCGCGCGCATGCAGCCTGGGAAAGCGGACGCGCGGGAACGGCAGGACGCCTGATGCCTCGGCCCGCAGGGACCGGGAGGGCGATTGCGTCGAGACGTGGCAGCCACAGGAGCTGTCAGTGAACGGGCGCCTCTGCGTGCGAGTTCGGGCCGCAGCCGATGGTTCGATCCGGCGGATCGTGCGGTCGGAGCCGGGTCGCGCAACCATTGCGACGCAAGACGATTGACGAACGAGGACCGGAATGGACTACCGATGCCCGGTTTGCCGGGTGAGCCTGAAGAAGCGGAAACTGGGCCAGACGGTCATCGCCCGCATGGAGATGGACTGCCCGCACTGCAAGAACCGGGTTCAGATGAACGTACACGGAGTGGAGACGTTCGCCTTCCTGTCCATCTGCGCGGCGTTCATCGTGCTGGCCGCGTCCGCGTATGGATTCCAGAGCCAGGAACTCATGCTTCTCGGGCTGGGCGTCGCCGCGCTTGGCGCGCTCGCCCTGACCTGGATCGACAGGGTGTACCTCAAGGACTGGCCGCGTTATCTGCAGGCGCCGCCGCGGCCAAGTCCCTGATCAAGGGTTGCAGTCGGTCAGTCGAGAGCGATCGGACAGCGAGGACAGCCGCGTGAAGGACCGCGCTCACTGCACGCTCGTCGAATACGATTCCGCGCGGCTCGACGAACTCGTCCGGATGTGGCGTGCGAGTTTCGAGGCCGGCGTGGGGATCGTCGACCCCAACCCGATCGCGGATCAGAAGCGCTTCTTCTTGGAGAAAATCCTGCCGCTCAATACCGTACGCCTGGCGATTCGGGAGGGCGAACTGCTGGGTTTCGTGGCGACTTCGGCGGATTCGATTTCGCAACTCTTCGTGCGCGTCGGATACCAGCGCGAAGGGATCGGCTCGGCGATGCTCGAATGGGCCAAGGACCGGTCGGTCGGGTCACTCTGGCTTTACACCTTTGCGCGTAACGCCGGCGCCCGCGCGTTCTACGAGCGCCATGGTTTCGTCGCCGTCGCGCAGGGCTTCGAGCCGATATGGCAGCTGGAGGACGTCCGATATCAATGGACCGCGCAAACGCGGATTTCCGGCTGAGGCTGCCATGCCAAGACGGGTCGTCGCGGATTTCAGCGCGGTGCCCGGCGAGGCATTGACCGAGATCGAAACCGCGGGACTGGCGCAAGTCGCCACCGAGGTCAGAAGCCGGTGCTTTTCAGCGTACGCAACGTCTTCCGAGTGGCCGGGTGCGGTCGGCGAGGCGCTCAGCGGCGTGCTTCGCGATCACGGCGCATCGCTTCCGGGACCGGCCCGCGAAAAGCTTGTGCGGTGTCTCGACGAAGTCGCGAAGGTCTGGCCGAAGTACCGGGTCCGCTCGTGGCGGAACCGGCGATCGCGACGCGCATCAAGGGTTCGCGGCGTGTTCTCGCCAGGTGCGCGCGAGCAGCAGCCCGCCCCAGAGGAGCGCGGCGAGCATCAGGAGGACGCCGAAGGTTTTCATCGCCGCCGCCGCCTCGTGAGCGCGGTTGAGCAGGCCGAGATCGCCCAGCAGGTCGATGTAGTCGTGCCCACCCGTATCGCCGGTGCGCCCGGTGAGCAGGACCATGTTCGGCGTCTTGGCGTCGTAGCAATACGGCGCAAGGCTCACCCATTGCATTCCCTCCCACCACAGCATCAGCCAGCCGGCGAGATTGTCGCGGCGCCAATGGACGAAATAGATTCCGAATCCGAGCGGCATCAGGAACTGCATCAGGCTGCCCCCGGCCACGTGCAGGAATTCCCCGAACGGGCTGAACAGGAGGTGCCCGAATTCGTGGAACGGCACCATCGCGCCATAAAGAAACGCGAGCGGCATGCTTTCGGGATCCGAGACGTCGAAACGAAGATACTGCCAGGCGTACCAGGCGCCGGCGACAAGGAGCACGGCGCCCGCCACGGCACGCGCCTCGCGGTCTTCCTCGGGCGGCTCGATCAGGCTCGTGAGCCAGGCCAGAAGGCGTGCACCGGCGCGGTCGTCTTCGTCAGGCGCGACCGACTTCGCGTGCGCGGCGAGAAACTTGCGGAAGATCACGCCGCACGCGGGGCATTGCTCTTCCAGCAGGGCGCCCGCGTCCGGGGCGGAGTGACCGCACTTGGGGCATTTCGAGTACTTCAATCCCATCGCCGCAGACTACCGCAAGGCGTCGATGGCGGCGATTGCGTTCCGGGGCCTGCCGATCGGGAAGATTCGGCGATCGGCGCGAAACCTCGCGCCGGCGTGGTGGGGGTGCGTATCATCGGCGTGTGGCATACGTAAACGAGACTCGGCCTGTCGGCGAACCCTGTCGCATCGAGGCAAGGCCATGACCGAAAACGATCTCCGCTTGCTCATCGAGGCGGTGCGCGAAAAGAAGGTGTCGCGCCGCGCCTTCATCCGGCATCTCGTGTCGCTCGGCCTGAGCGCACCCGTCGCGGCGCAACTGCTGCTGCAGTCCGGGATCGCGAACGGACAACCCCGGCCGAACGGGAAGACGGTGGCGCGCGGTGGCGGCGGCGCGCTCCGGCTTCTCTATTGGCAGGCACCGACGCTGTTGAATCCGCACTTCGGCATCGGAGCCAAGGACGTCGACGCCGCGCGCTTTTTCTACGAACCGCTGGCGAACTGGGACAGCGCCGGGAATCTGGTTCCCGCTCTTGCTGCCGAGGTACCCAGCCTCGAGAACGGCGGGGTGGCGCGCGATGGACTGTCGGTCACCTGGAAGCTCAAGCGCGGCGTGCGCTGGCACGACGGCGCGCCGTTCACCGCCGACGACTGCGTCTTCAATTGGGAATACGCGCGCGATCCGGAAACCGCGGCGATCACGATCGGGTGGTACCAGGACATCAACGTGGTGAAGCGCGACGACTATACCGTGCGCATCGAATTCCGAAAGCCGACGCCGTTCTGGGCGGATGCGTTCATCGGCGGCCGCGGGCTTCAGATTCCCAGGCATCTGTTCGAGCGGTACCGCGGCGCCAGATCGCGCGATGCGCCCCAGAACCTGAGGCCGGTGGGCACCGGGCCGTACCGGTTTGCCGACTTCATGCCCGGGGACTCGGTGCGCGGACGGATCAATCCCGACTACCACGAGCCGGGCCGCCCGCACTTCGATACGATCGAGATGAAGGGCGGCGGCGATGCCGCGTCGGCCGCGCGCGCGGTGATCCAGACCGGGGAATTCGATTTCGCCTGGAACCTCCAGGTCGAGGACGAAATCCTGGTGCGCCTCGAAAAGGGCGGCAGGGGCAAGGCGGTGATGACGCTGGGCGGCGACATCGAATTCATCATGCTGAACCAGTCCGACCCGTGGACCGAGACCGACGGCGAACGCTCGAGCCCGAAGAGCCGGCATCCCGTGCTGAGCGATCCGGCCGTTCGCGAGGCGCTCAGCCTGCTCGTCGACCGCGCGTCCATCCAGAAACACATCTACGGGCGCACGGGCGTGGTGACGGCGAATTTCATGAACAACCCCGAGCGTTTCAATTCGCGCAACGTACCCCGGGGATACGACGTGGCGAAAGCGAATGCGCTGCTCGACGCCGCGGGCTGGCTGCGCGGCGCCGACGGCCTGCGCGCGAAGAACGGACGCAAGCTCAAGTTCCTGTTCCAGACCTCGATCAACGCGCCACGCCAGAAGACCCAGGCGATCGTCAAGCAGGCCTGCCAGAAAGCGGGCATGGAGATCGAACTGAAAACGGTGGTGCCGTCGGTGTATTTCTCCTCCGACGTCGGCAATCCGGACACCAACAGCAAGTTCTTCGCCGACCTGCAGCTGTACACGCAGACGCGAGGCAGCCCGGACCCGGGCCGGAACATGGAGCAGTTCTGCTCCTGGGAGCTGACGTCGCGCGAGAACAAGTGGCAGGGGCGGAACATCGCGCGCTGGCGCAACGACGAGTACGACCGCGCATTCAGGGCCGCGGAGGTCGAGCTCGACCCGGTCAAGCGTGCGGCGCTGCTCATCCGGATGAACGATCTGGTCTGCAACTCGCACGCGATCCTTCCGGTCGTCCTCCGGCCCCGCGTCTCGGGGATTTCCAATCGCCTGCGCGCCTCGTTCAGCGCCTGGGACGGGGATCTGTGGAACCTGCGGGACTGGCGCCGCGACGGTTGAGGGGCGCCCGGCGCGACCGCGGAACTGGAAATATTTCAAAAGGTCCTCGTTCCGAGGAATTCATGAACGACATCGCCACCGACCGCCTGACGCTCGAGCCGCTCATTGCCGCGCATGCGGAGGAGATGTTCGCGGTCCTCTGCGATCCGGCGATCTATGAGTTCGAGAACCAGCCGCCGCGATCGCTGGAGTGGCTTCGCGAGCGCTATTCCAGGCTCGAATCACGGCGTTCGGCGGACGGACGCGAGCAGTGGCTCAACTGGGCGATCCGGCTTCCGACCGCGGAACTCGCGGGGTACGTCCAGGCGACCGTGCATCCGGACGGCGTGGCGGCGATTGCATACGAGCTTTCGAGTCCGCACTGGGGACGCGGGATTGCGGGCGAGGCGGTATGCGCCATGATTGTCGAACTCGCCGCGAGTTACCGTGTGCACTCGCTCACCGCCGTGCTCAAGCGCACGAACCATCGCTCGCTGCGGTTTCTCGATCGGCTCGGGTTCGTGGCCGCCACGCATGAGCTGCACACCCGGCACGAGGTCGAGCCTGACGAGCTGTTGATGGTTCGGGACGCTTGTTCCCGGTGACCGGCTGGCGGTAGATTGGTCGCCGCGGCAAAACGCCGAACAAGGAGAAGGGAGTGATCAGGCACATCGGGGGCTGCCACTGCGGGCGCGTGCGATTCGAAGTGGTCGCACCATCGACCCTTCAGGTCTCGGAATGCAATTGCTCGATCTGCAGCAAGACCGGATACCTGCACCTCGTCGTTCCGGCAGATCGCTTCAAGCTGCTCGCCGGCGGCGGGCGCATGGCAGGAGCGGTTTCGGCGCCGGGGATCGCGCTCGGGTCGCTCTGACGCGCGCCCCGGTGCAAGTCTCGTTCATCGTCCCCGCCTACAACGAGGCGGTCATGCTCGGCGCGACGCTTCGATCTTTGTACGCCGCGGCAGGCGCAGCCGGCGAAACCTTCGAAGTGATCGTGGTGGACGACGCCTCGACCGACGCGACGGCGAAAATCGCACGCGAGCACGGCGCCACGGTGGTCGCGGTGAATTTGCACCGCATCTCCGCCGTGCGCAACGCCGGTGCCCGGATTGCCATGGGAAAAGTTTTCGCTTTCGTCGACGCGGACACGCTCGTGTCCGAGGCCGTGATTCGCGCCATGCTTGAAGCGATTCGCCGCGGCGCGGTCGGCGGCGGAGCGCGCGTTCAACTGGATGCACACGGGACGCCGTGGTGGGTCCGCGCGCTGTCGTCGTTCACCTGCTGGCTTCTGTACCGCCTCGGGGTTGCGGGCGGGTGCTTCATCTTTGGCCGGCGCGACGCCTTCGATGCCGTGGGCGGCTTCGACGAGCGCTATTTCGCGAGCGAGGAAATCCATTTCGCGCTCGCACTGAGAAAGCGCGGCCGATTCATCATGCTGCCCGATGCGGTCATTTCTTCAGGACGGAAGCTCCGGCTCTTTCCCGGCTGGCAGATTCCCCGGCAGATGCTGCGCCTGGCGCGCGGCGGTCTGGGCGCGGTGCGCCGGCGCGAAGGGCTCGAATTCTGGTACGACGGCCGCCGCGAGTCCGCGGACCTGAGACAATCGCCGCCTCATGGCCGAGATCGCTAGCTGCCGAATGACCCGCGCGTCGCGCGACGACGCGTTCGCGCTGCTGCAGTCATTTCTCGCCGACGATCCGCATTACCTTGCGAGCAGCGCGGCCTACGGGGACTGCGGCGAAGAGGCGATCGGACGCGCGCTCGATCTGTTCCTCGCGCACCCGGAAACGGGGTTCGTCTGGCTCGCTTACGAAGGATCGGAGGCGGTGGCGGTGTGCGTCGTGTGCTACGCGATTTCGACGTCGGCCGGTGCGCTCGTGGCGAAACTCGACGACGTCGCGGTCCGGGCGGGACGCGAAGGGCACGGGATCGGGTCGCGACACCTCGAATCGCTCGTCGAGGAGTTGCGGCGCATCGGCGTGCGTCGGATCGACACCGCGGTTCACAGCGATAATGCCGGAGCGCGGCGTTTCTACGAACGCCACGGCTTCAGGCCGCTCTCCGAAGAGCGGATCGCGCGCCTGATCTGAAGCGGCGTCAGGCCGAAGCGCCCGGAGGCGGCACCGCGTCCCACCAGGCCTGCGCCTCGCACTGCGTCCAGCGCTGCTCCTGTGCGAGCGCATCGAACGCTTCCAGCAGGTCGGCGACGCGCTGCGGCCGGTCCTCGCGCTTCTTTTCGAGGCAGGCCTGGACCAACAGTGCCAGTTCCGTCGGTATCGCCTGCGCAGCCGCCTCGGACAGAAGCGGAGACTCGTCGTTCAGCACCCTGGTGGTGATCGCGAGATCGTCCCCGCCGTCGAACATCCGGCGCCCCGTGAGCAGGAAGAACGCGACCGCGCCGACGGCATAGATGTCGGCGCGCGCATCGACGTCCGCCGGGTTGCGCAGGCGCTCCGGTGCCATGTACAGCGGCGTGCCGAGGATGCGCAGGGTTCGGGTGAGGTCGCGGCTGTGCTTTTCGGCGACGTTCTTCACCAGTCCGAAATCGAGGATCTTCAGCACGTCGAACTCGCCGCCGAGGCGGCAGACCATGAGGTTCTCGGGTTTGACGTCGCGATGCACCAGTCCGCGCGCATGCGCTTCCGCGAGCCCGGCGCACACCTGCCGCAGGAGGTGCACCGCGCGCGGCACGGGCACTGCGCCCGAGCGTGCGACCAGATCCGCCGTGGTGATGCCGTCGAGATATTCCATGGCGTAGTAGAACTCGCCGTTGGTGGTGCGGCCGTAGTCGTAGATCTCGATGGTGTTCGGATGCGAGAGCTGGCTTGCGAGCTGCACTTCGCGCTCGAAGCGGGCGATCGACTCGTCGTTCGAGCGTGCGGGCCGCAGCAGCTTGATCGCGCAGGAGCGCTTGAGCAGCGCATGCCGCGCGCGGTACACGACCGCCATGCCGCCCTCGCCGATGCGCTCTTCCAGCACGTAGCCGCCGAGCCGGCGCGACGCGCCGAGCTGGCTTCGCAGCCGCAGTGCCGAGAGTCCCGCCGCAAGCGCTGCCGCGACCGCGATCACGAGCGCGCCGAAAACGACCCCGAAGGCGATCTTGAGGAAGCGAAGCGGAGCGTAGGCCTCGTCCGCAGCGATCTCGATCGTCACCGCGAGGCCGTATTCCGGGAGCCAGCGCCAGGCGCCGATCACCTCGACGCCGCGGTGGTTCACGAACGGTTCGAGGATCACGCCTTCACTCGCCGCGGGATCGCGGTACGCGTGCAGGCGCGCCGTCTCGCCCGCAGTGTTTCCCGAAAGGATCGTGCCGTGCTCATCGATCGCGAACGCCTCGCCGCTCTCGCCCGGGCGCGCGGCTTCGAGGATCGAGGCGAACACGGCGTCGGCAGGCTGTGCGATGCCGAGCGCGGCGACGACGCGATTCGCGGCGTCCCTCACCGGTGCGACGACCCAGGCGAAAGGCGCTCCGGACCGCAACTCGCCGGGATCGGCGACGCGGTCGATGTCCTTGAAGGGACGCACGAAACGCGAAGCGCCCCTGAACACGGGCTCGAGTTGGGGGAGGAAACGCTGCGGGTGGACGCTGAGTCCACAGTACTCGGGAAACCGGGTCGCGAGCAGCCGTCCCGAAGGCGCGGTGAGGTTGAAGGTGGCGTCGCCGATGTCGCGCAGCAGTGGCCGCAGCGCCTGCTCGAGTGCATCGCGCTCGGGGCCAGTGCACAGGCGTTCGCGCGTGACCTCGGGCTGCGCCGCGAGTTCGGCGAGCGTGCTCGCCGCGGCCCGCACGTTGGGATCGCGCGCCTTTCGCTCTGCGTCGCGGGTTTCCTCCGTGATCCAGACGCGAAGCGAGTTGGACTCCGAGTCGAGCAGGTTCTTCATGCTCGTCGAGTGCAGCTCGCGCATCGAATTCTCCACGGCGCGAAAGGTCCAATAACCGATCGCCGCGAGCGCCAGCGCGCTCGCCAGCACGATGCCCGCCCAAACCGGCATTCCGGCCGGGCGCGCAGTCTGCGCGCCCTTCCGCGAGGTCTCGGATTCGGTATCGGCGCGGCTCAGGTCGGCCACGTCGGCGCGCGCTTCAACTCAGGGAATCGGTACCGCGGCGAGCAGCATCGCGCCGATGTCGACGCGGCGCGCGGCGTCGTGCGCCGGCCGCAACCGGTGCGTGGCGACCCCGGCGAGCACGGCCTGCACGTCTTCGGGGATCACCTTGTCGCGGCCCTCGATCAGCGCCCAGGCGCGCGCCGAGTGCACCAGGCCGAGCGCCGCACGCGGGCTCAGGCCGGCCGCGAAATCGGGCGAGCGCCGCGTGTGCTCGACCAGCGCCTGCACGTAATCGAGCAGCGCGGGCGCAACGTGCACCGCGCGCACCTGCTCCTGGAGGGCGACCAGCTCTCCGGGCAAAAGGCTGGGTTCCAGGGTCGCGAGCAGATCGCGACGATCGACCCCGGTGAGCAGCGATCGCTCCGCGTCGTGGCCCGGATACCCGAGTTCGATGCGCATCAGGAACCGGTCGAGCTGCGATTCCGGGAGCGGAAAGGTTCCGACCGACTCGGAAGGGTTCTGCGTCGCAATGACGAAAAACGGCTCCGGCAGCGGGCGCGTCTCGCCCTCGGCCGTCACCTGGTGTTCCTCCATCGCCTCCAGGAGCGCGCTCTGCGTCTTGGGCGTCGCGCGGTTGACTTCGTCGGCGAGAATCACCTGCGCGAAGATCGGGCCCGGGTAGAACCTGAAGCCGCCGCTTTCGCGTTCGTAGACCGCGACGCCGATGATGTCGGCGGGCAGCATGTCGCTGGTGAACTGGATGCGCTGGAACTGCAGTCCGAGCGACTTTGCGAGCACGTGGGCGAGCGTCGTCTTGCCGACTCCGGGCAAGTCCTCGATCAGCAGGTGGCCGCGCGCGAGCAGACACGCCAACGCGAGCCGGATCTGGTTTTCCTTGCCCAGAATGATGCCGCCCGCGGAGTCGAGCACGCGCGCGACCGGCGATCGCGACGGTGCCTGGATCTGGCGTTTGAGCAGCATGCGTCGATTGTACTGGATGGGCTAAGATGGCAGCGCCATGGCGACCGCGTTCATCACGCATCCCGATTGTCTGCGACACGACATGGGCGCCGGCCATCCCGAGTGCCCGCAGCGCCTCGGCGCGATCGAAGACCAGCTCATCGCGTCCGGGATCGACCCGTTTCTGGTTCATTTCGATGCGCCGCTCGCCACCGACGAGCAGCTCGCGCGCGTGCACCCGATCGAGTACGTGCGCGCGATCCGAAGCGTCGCGCCGGAGGAAGGGACGGTGCACCTCGATCCCGACACGGCGATGAATCCGCACAGCCTGGATGCGGCGCTGCGCGCCGCGGGCGCGGCGGTGCTCGCCACGGATCTGGTGCATCGCGGCGAAATGCAAAGCGCGTTCTGCGCGGTGCGCCCGCCCGGGCACCATGCCTGCCGCGCGCGGCCGATGGGTTTCTGCATCTTCAACAACGTCGCGGTGGCGGCGCGCCACGCGATCCGGGCGCACGGCGTGGAGCGCGTCGCGATCGTCGATTTCGACGTGCATCACGGCAACGGCACCGAGGACATCTTCGCGGGCGATTCGCAGGTGCTGATGGTCTCGACCTTCCAGCATCCGTTCTATCCGTACTGTGGCACCGAGGACCCCGCGTCGAACATGGTCAACGTGCCTCTCGCGGCAGGTGCGGGATCGAAACAGTTCCGCGAGGCCGTGACCCGACGGTGGCTGGCCGCGCTGGAGGACTTCAAGCCGCAGCTGGTGATCTTTTCCGCCGGATTCGATGCGCACGTCGAGGACGACATGGCGATGCTGCAGCTGGTGGATTCCGACTACGCCTGGGTGACCGAGCAGCTTCGCTCGGTGGCCGGGCGCCATGCCGGCGGCCGCATGGTTTCCGTTCTCGAGGGCGGTTACGCGCTGCCGGCGCTGGGCCGAAGCGCCGTCCAGCACCTGCGGGTGCTCGCGGGGCTGGACGCCTAATCCACCTTCCAGGGTTCGCACACGCCGCGCGAGACGCTGCCCGCGAGCCGCGCGAGGGTCGCGTCGGGGTCGGCGTACGCACCGGTGTCGAAATGCCAGGCGTGGCGCGCGGCGAACCGCGTGCAGACTTCGTAGCCGCCCTTCCATTTCGTCTGCAGGCAGCGCGTGAGCGCGGTGTGTCGCAGGCTCGATCCGACCGGCTCGATGAAATGCACTGCGTTCGCCGTGGCGCGGACTTCAATCGGGTGACGGCCCGGGCGTTGAGTCGAGACCACGCGCGACGAGTCGCGATCGACGCCTTCGTACACCAGCATCAGGTCGGCGGCGGGGCGCTGCGGCTCGAGCGCTGCGAACACCTCCCGGCGGTACGGGTGCCGGATCTCGCAGATGAGATCGCCCGCGTCGAGCGCATCGCGCACGTCCTGCGCGGCGGCGCCGGCGCAGGCGAGCGAAAGGAGCGCGAACGCAAGGCGCTTCATGCCAGCCCCGCCGCGAGGTGCTCGAACGCCGCCTCGTCGGGTGAGCGAACTCGCAGCACCGCGGCCTCGGGCAGGCGCACGAAATTGCGCGCCGCGGAGCGGCGATACGCGGGGTCGTAATGCTCCACCAGCAGCCGCGCGACGAACGCCTGCCAGTCGCCGCGCGCGGCGAGCTGCTTCCAGGCGTCGATGCGCTCGCGGCCGTGCAGCGCGGCGAGGCAGTCGAGTTGCGCGCCGAGCGCCGCGGGGTCGGAGAAAAAATGCCGGTACTCCTGCATCAGCAGCGCGACGCGCGTCTCGATCGGCGCTTCGATCAGAACGCAGTCGCTCGCGCGCATGGTCTCGATCAGCGCCGCTGGCACCTGCAACTGTCCGATCTTGCGGCTCTCGCCCTCGACGTATACCTGCCGCGCGCGGTCCAGGCGCTCGAGCGCCGCCAGCAGCCGGCTTTCGAACAGTTTCTGCGAAGGCTGCGCTTCCCCGGGCAGGTTGCCGAGCACCGAGCCGCGATGCGCCGCGAGCTCCTCCAGGTCGAGCACCTGAGCCCCGGTGCGCGCGAGCGCGCGCAGCAACCGGCTCTTGCCGCTGCCAGTGACCCCGTGAACCACGCGAAAGGTGAATTTCACCGGCAGTTCCGCCAATTGCTCGACGACGTGCCGCCGGTAGGCCTTGTAGCCGCCCTCGAGCGTGCAGGCCTGCCAGCCGACCTCGCGCAGCACGTGCGCGAACGCAGCCGAGCGCTTGCCTCCTCGCCAGCAGTAAACGAGCGGCCGCCACGTCCTCGGCTTTTCGGCGAGCAGCGTCTCGAGGTGGCGCGCGATGTTGCGCGCGACGAGCGCCGCGCCGATGCGCTTGGCGGCAAAGGGCGAGTCCTGTGCGTAGAGCGTTCCGACGTGCGCGCGCTCGGCGTCGTCGAGCACCGGGCAGGAAATCGCTCCGGGAACGTGGTCCTCGGCAAACTCGGCGGGCGAACGCGCATCCAGCACCGCGTCGAAATCCGTAAGGATCGACGCCCCCATCGCGACGGAAGCTCTCGATGAAGGTTTCATCGGCTAAAATTCTACCCTCATGAACGCACCCGAAAAGATCCGCCTCACCGAGTTCAGCCACGGCGGCGGCTGCGGCTGCAAGATCGCTCCCGCGGTACTGACGGAACTCCTCGCGACCACACCCGTGCGCGGGCTACCCGAGGCGCTGATGGTCGGCACCGAGACCTCGGACGACGCCGCGGTCTACAAGCTGAACGAATCTCAGGCGCTTGTCGCGACGACCGATTTCTTCACCCCGATCGTCGACGACCCTTACGACTTCGGGCGCATCGCCGCGACCAATGCCATCTCCGACATCTACGCCATGGGGGCGAAGCCGATTTTCGCCCTGGCGATCGTCGGGATGCCGCTCGAAAAGCTCCCGGTGAGCGTGATCCGGCGAATCCTGGCCGGCGGCGAGTCGGTCTGCCATGGTGTAGGAATCCCGGTGGCGGGCGGACATTCGATCGACGTGCTGGAGCCGATCTACGGGCTGGTCGCGCTCGGGCTGGTTCATCCGGACAAGGTGATGCGCAACAGTTCCGCGCGCGACGGCGATCTGCTCATCCTCGGCAAGCCGCTTGGCGTCGGAATTCTTTCCGCGGCGCTGAAGAAGGGCGCGCTTTCGGCCGAAGGGTACGCGAGGATGATCGAGTGGACGACGAAACTCAACACGCCCGGGGCGACGCTCTCCGAATTGCCGGGCGTGCACGCGATCACCGACGTGACGGGATTCGGGCTCGCGGGGCACCTGCTCGAGATGCTGCGCGGCTCGAAACTCGCGGCGGAAATCCGCGTATCCGATCTGCCGCTCATCGACGAGGCCGTGCGCTGGGCGAAGCAGGGAACCAAGACCGGTGCCTCCGAGCGCAACTGGAAGGGCTACGGCGAGGACGTGCTTCTCGCAAAGGACGCGCCCGACTGGCAGCGAGTGCTCCTCACCGACCCGCAGACGAGCGGCGGCCTGCTGGTCGCCTGCGCGCCCGACGCCGAGCAGGCCGTACTGCAGGATTTCGCGCGGCACGGATTCGCCGAGGCTCGCACGATCGGCCGACTCGCCGCGGGCGCACCGCGGCTCAGCGTCGCTTAGCGGCCGCCGCGGGCGCAAGCAGCGGCCGCAGCGCCTTCCAGACGGTTTCCAGCAGCAGCGGCTGCGCCGCTTCGTTCGGGTGGAGGCGGTCGGTCTGGAAGTATTGCAGTTGCGTGCCGATTCCGGCGGTCAGTTCGGGCGCGAACGCCACACGATGCTCGCTGGCGAGATCGGCGAGCGCGGATTCGAAGGCTCGCGTGTAGTCTTCGCCGTAGTTGGGCGGCATCCGCGTGCCTACGAGCAGCACGCGTGCGCCTGCTTTCTTCGACTGCACGATCAGGGCGCCGAGGTTCCTCTTCATTTCCGCCACCGGCAGGCCGCGCAGTCCGTCGTTGCCGCCGAGTTCGATGATCACGACCGCGGGTTCGTGGTCGGCAAGGACTTTTCCGAGCCGCGACAGCCCGCCGCGCGTGGTCTCGCCCGAGATGCTCGCGTTGACGACGCTATAATCGAGTTGCTCCTTTCGGAGCCGCTCCGAAAGGAGCGCCACCCAGCCATGCCGCTCGGCAATGCCGTAGGCCGCGGAAAGGCTGTCGCCGAAGACGAGGATTCCGGGCGCCGCGTGCGCCGCTCCCGACATGACAATCGATGCCATCCAGAGCAGCGTTGACGCGAACAGGGTTCTGCGGGCGATCGGCATTGGAAAGACGGTGAAGAGTGGCGCGAGCGATCTCGTCATTCTGCAAGAGATCGGGCTCGACGTCACTGCGGGCGAGGCGCTCGCCATCGTCGGAGCCTCCGGATCCGGCAAGTCGACGCTGCTCGCGATTCTGGCAGGACTGGATACGCCGAGCGCGGGGCGCGTGATGCTCGACGGGGTGGATCTCTTCTCGCTCGACGAGGACGCGCGCGCCGAGCTTCGCGGACGCTCGGTCGGATTCGTGTTCCAGTCGTTCCAGTTGCTGCCCGCGCTGACCGCGCTCGAAAACGTGATGCTACCTCTCGAACTCGCGGGACGGGCGGACGCCGGTGACGAGGCGCGCCGCATTCTCGCGAGCGTCGGGCTCGGGGAGCGGCTGCAGCATTATCCCAAGCATCTCTCGGGCGGCGAACAGCAGCGCGTCGCGCTCGCCCGTGCTTTCGTAATGCGGCCGAAGCTGCTCCTCGCGGACGAGCCTACGGGAAGCCTCGACGCAGCCTCCGGCGACGGGGTGATCGAGCTGGTGTTCGAACTCAACCGCAGTTACGGCACGACGCTCATCCTCGTGACGCACGACGAGTCGCTCGCGAAGCGCTGCACGCGCGTCGTGCGCCTGGCCGGCGGAAGGATCGTGCCATGACGCACAAATCGGGGACAGACCACGATTTTCCGCGAAGCGGCGGGAACGATGTGAGGCGGAGAAATCGCGGTCTGTCCCTGTTTTTCCTTGCGTGGCGGATGCTCGCGCGCGACTGGCGCGCGGGTGAGTTGCGGGTGCTCGCGGCGGCGCTCGTCGTCGCGGTGGCGAGCGTGACGAGCGTCGCGTTCTTCGCCGACCGCGTCGGGCGGGCGCTGGTGCGCGACGCGCACCAATTGCTCGGCGCCGACCTGGTTCTCGTGTCCGACCACGCCTGGACGCCGGCGGTGGAGCAGGAAATCGGGCGCCTGGGCCTGGATCGCGCCGAGAGCGTCACCTTCATCAGCATGGCGCAGGCGGGGGAAGGCGAATCGGTCCGCAGCCAGCTCGCGGGCGTGAAGGCGGTGAGCGAAAACTATCCGCTGCGCGGGCGCCTTCGCGTCGCGCCGGCGCCGAACGCACCGGATGCGCCGGCGGCGAGCGGCCCGGCGCGCGGCACCGTGTGGATCGAGGAGCGGCTGATCACCGGGCTCGACGCTCCGGTCGGATCGAAGCTGCGGCTTGGCGCCGAAACCTTCGAGGTCGCCGCAGTGATCACGCTGGAGCCCGAGCGCAGCGCCAACTTTTTCAACATTGCTCCGCGGCTGATCCTGAACGTCGCGGATGTTCCTGCGACCCGGCTGGTGCAGCCCGGCAGCCGGGTGTGGTATTACCTGTACGCGGCCGGCGCGAGCGAGCGCATTGCCGAGCTCGAAGCCTGGGCGACACCGAGGCTCGAGCGCGGCCAGCGCATCGACAACCTGGAGAACGGCCGCCCCGAAGTGCGCGCCGCGATCGATCGCGCGCAGCGGTTCCTCGGGCTGACCGCGCTCCTCGCGGCGATTCTCGCCGGCGTCGCGATCGCGCTCGGCACGCGCCGCTATGTCGAGCGCCACCTCGACGGTTGCGCGGTGATGCGCTGTCTGGGCGCGACGCAGGGCAGGCTGCTCGCGCTCTACGGCCTGGAGTTCCTGCTGCTCGGAACCGCGGCGTCCGCGATCGGCTGCCTTGCCGGCGTCGGCGCACAGACGGCGATCGCCGCGGCACTCGGCGAATTGCTCCGCGGCGGGCTGCCGGCACCCACGGCGATGCCCGCCCTGCAAGGATTCCTGGTGGGCCTGGTGCTGCTGCTCGGTTTCGCGGTGCCGCCGCTGGTGCAACTGAAGAACGTGCCGGCGGTGCGCGTCATCCGGCGCGAATCGGGCGCGCTCCGAGGCAGCGCGATCGCGACCTACGCGGCGGGTCTTGCCACGCTCTCCGGATTGCTCGTGTGGCAAGCGGGCGACGTGCGGATGGGCGCCTACGTGGTCGGCGGGTTCGCGATTGCGGTGCTCAGCTTTGCGCTCGTCGCCTGGCTCGCGCTGCGGTTGCTCGCGAGCGGTCCGGTGGCGCGCCGCGTATCGCACGGCAGCGCGGCGCTGCGTTACGGACTGGCGAACCTGCGGCGGCACGCGCGCGGCAACGCGATCCAGGTGGCGAGCCTCGCGCTCGGCCTCACCGCGGTGCTGCTGCTCAGCTTCACGCGCAACGACCTGGTGGACGCATGGCGCCGCAGCGCGCCGCCCGACGCGCCGAACCGTTTTCTCCTCGGCGTGCAGCCCGAGCAGCTCGCGCCGGTGCGGGAGTTCTTCAGCGCGCATCGCATCGAGGTACCGGATCTCTATCCGATGGTGCGCGGCCGCCTGACGGCGGTCAACGGCGAGCCAGTTGCAGAGGAGGCGTTCACCGAGGAGCGCGCGCGCAGGCTGGTCGAGCGCGAGTTCAACCTGTCCTTCACCGAGCAACTGCCGGCGCACAACACGCTGAGCGCGGGAAGCTGGTTTTTGCCCGGGGCGCAGGAGGTTTCGGTAGAGGAGGGCATCGCGAACACGCTGCGTTGGAAGCTCGGCGACGAACTCACCTTCAGCGTCGGCGCCGATTCGTTCAACGGGCGCATCAGCTCGTTTCGCAGGCTGCGCTGGGATTCGATGAAGGTGAACTTCTTCGTCATCGCGCCGCCGCGCCTGCTCGAGGGGTTTCCCGCGAGCTACATCAGCGCGTTTCGCCTCGCGCCCGGCGCGGAGCGGGTGATGAACGACCTCACCGCGCGCTTCCCGAACCTCACCGTGGTCGACGTCGGGGCGGCGGTGCGGCAGGCGCAGAACGTGATCGACCAGGTGATCACTGCGGTGCAGTTCGTGTTTCTGTTCGCGCTCGGCGCCGGGCTGCTGGTGCTGTATTCGGCGTTGGTCGCGACCGAGGACGAGCGACGGCGCGAAGCCGCGGTGATGCGCGTGTACGGCGCGTCGCGCCGGCAGGTGGTGGGCAGCCAGCGCGTCGAATTCCTCGCCATGGGGTTGCTCGCTGGCGTGCTTGCGACCGCGGGCGCGGCCGCGATCGGGCAACTCCTTGCGCGGCGCGTCTTCGAACTCGATCTTCCGCCGAGCCCGCATCTCTGGATCGCCGGGCCGCTCGCCGGCGTCGCGCTGCTTTCGCTCAACGCCTGGCTGTCCGCACGCAAGGTGCTGGGCACGTCTCCCGCGCTCACGCTGCGCGAGACGGTTTGAAGTCGCTTGGCGGAAGCGAGCGCCTCTACCTGATTTGCAGTTCCCCGATCTACCGAGTTCTCGCGGTGAATCTTCGCGAGAACTCGGTAGACCATGGGACATCGAAATCGAGCGCGCAGACATTGCGCGAAACGGTTTGAGTCGATCGAGGCCGGCGACGGACGCAAGCGCGTTCGCCCGAATTGCCGTTCCCCGATCTGCCGGGTTCTCGCGGTGAGTCTTCGCGAGAACCCGGCAGAGCATGGAACTTCCGAATCCACCGCAACGCCGCACCAGCAACGGGCGCCCGGGGCGCGAGCCGCCCCGGTTTGGTGCGTCCGACCCGTGCGTTGGAAAGTCCCAACGCTTTGATTCATTGAGTTTCCTGCGATGGCACGAAGCCTGCTTGGTGCTTTGCGTACGCAAACCACTTCAGGAGGCATGACCGTGCGCAAGACCCTACTTTCATTCGGCGCCGTTGCGGCGCTTGCCATCCCAAGTTTCGTATCCGCGCAAACCACGGCTGCGCAGTCGCCGCACAGCCTGAGCGGCAACGCCGGGCTGTTCTCGAGCTACCGTTTCCGCGGAATCGATCAAACGTTCGGCAAGCCCGCGATCCAAGGCGGCATCGATTACAGCCACGCGAGCGGCCTGTACCTCGGCAACTGGAACTCGAACGTCAGCGAGGGCGCCGGATTTCCGGCCGCCAATCTGGAAATGGATTTCTACGGCGGCTGGAAGAAATCCTGGGGCGACTTCGGTCTCGACGTCGGTTTCATCTACTACTACTACCCCGGATCCGACGCCAACCTCGCCGCAGGCACCAGCTTTGCGAGCCCGCACAGCGCCAGGACTCACACGGGTCTGGTGGATAACAAGGAAATTTACATTGGCGCGAGCTGGAAGTGGTTGGCGCTCAAGTACTCGCACGTCACTGACGACTACTTCTCGCTGCCGGGAACGAAAGGCTCGCATTACGTGGACCTGTCCGCGAATTACGACCTTGGCGACGGCTGGGGCGTGAACGGTCACATCGGCAGCTTTCGGCTCAAGAACTGGAGCGTCGGCACCGACGCCACCAACGGCAATTACACCGATTACAGGATCGGCGTCACCAAGGATGTGAGCGGCTGGGTGTTCGGAGCGTCCTACATCGACACGAACGCCAAGGGAAGCTGCAACCTTGCCAACCCCGGGTTCTACTGCTTCGCCAACCAGCTACCGGCGGGCGCAGGCGCCAAGCTGAAGGACGCGGGACGCGGCATTCTCATCGTTTCCGTCAGCAAGACGTTCTGAGGCCCGCATGAAACTCATCACCGCCATCATCAAGCCGTTCAAGCTCGACGAGGTGCGCGAAGCCCTCTCGGCGATCGGCGTGCAGGGCATCACCGTCACCGAGGTGAAGGGGTTCGGCCGGCAGAAAGGCCACACCGAGCTCTACCGCGGCGCCGAGTACGTGGTCGATTTCCTCCCCAAGGTGAAGATCGAAGCCGCGGTCAAGACCGAGATGCTGGAGCCTGCGATCGAGGCGATCGAGAAGGCGGCCAACACCGGCAAGATCGGCGACGGCAAGATTTTCGTGTTCGACCTCGAACGGGTCATTCGCATCCGCACCGGCGAAACCGACGCCGCGGCGCTCTAGGAGAACTCCATGAAGCGACTTCTTGCACTGCTACTCCTGACCACGGGCCTCGCCTTCGCGGGCGGCGCGCCGGCGCAGGACAAGCCGGCGGCTGCGCCTGCAGCGGACAAGCCCGCCGCGGAAGCGGCTGCGGCAACCGCGCCGGCACCCGCGGCCGCGCCTGCGGCTGCCGAAGCGGCCAAGCCCAAGGTGGACAAGGGCGACACGACCTGGATGATGGTCTCCACGGCGCTCGTCATCCTGATGACCATCCCGGGCCTCGCGCTGTTCTACGGCGGCATGGTGCGCGCCAAGAACACGCTCTCGGTGCTGATGCAGGTGTTCGTCACCTTTTGCGTCATCGCAGTGGTCTGGGTGGTCTATGGCTACTCGATCACCTTCACCGGCGGCAACGCGTTCTTCGGCGGCTTCTCGAAGCTGTTCCTTTCGGGCGTGAACGGAGAATCGCTTGGAGCGACTTTCTCCAAGGGGGTGGCAATTCCCGAGCTCGTATTCGTCGCCTTCCAGCTCACCTTCGCCGCCATCACCTGCGGACTGATCGTGGGCGCGTTCGCCGAGCGCATCAAGTTCTCGGCGGTGCTCGTGTTCGCGGTGCTCTGGTTCACCTTCGCCTATGCGCCGATGGCGCACATGGTGTGGTACTGGGATGGCCCCGACGCCATCACCGACGCGAAATCGCTCGACACAGTGACCGCCGCTGCAGGCTGGCTGTGGCAGAAGGGCGCGCTCGACTTCGCGGGTGGCACCGTGGTGCACATCAACGCAGGTGTCGCCGGACTGGTCGGCGCGTGGCTCATCGGCAAGCGCATCGGCTACGGCAAGGAAGCGATGCCGCCGCACAATCTGCCGCTCACCATGATCGGCGCCTGCATGCTGTGGGTGGGCTGGTTCGGTTTCAACGCCGGATCCAACCTCGAAGCGACGGGTACCGCGGCGATCGCCTTCCTCAACACCATCGTCGCGACGGCTGCGGCGGTGTTGTCCTGGCTGATGATCGAGAATCTCGCTCGCGGCAAATCCTCGGCGCTTGGTGCAGCTTCCGGCGCGGTCGCGGGGCTGGTTGCCATCACGCCGGCCTG
>Ga0080064_1000993_pt1 | contig 64572 bp, 55 predicted proteins | sample Subgrocontami54m_FD_69260 | JGI IMG/M metagenome (GOLD analysis project Ga0080064, IMG submission 69260) | Subsurface groundwater microbial communities from S. Glens Falls, New York, USA - GMW46 contaminated, 5.4 m (SPADES assembly) (version 2) ... | reverse complement strand
TGCCCTTGGCCAGAGTCGAACCGGCATGGACTTATACAGCCCGACGGATTTTAAGTCCGTTGCGTCTACCATTCCGCCACAAGGGCATAACTTCATTCTAATCTAAATAAAAAACAGTAACAATCTTATGCTGCATATGAGCATATTCTATGGCTTCTTTGAGAGTGTGGCTGTCATGATACAGGAAACAAATAAGCTGGTGTGAAAGTTCAACTATTTCCCGGTTACAAATTCTGCTTGCATCAGCAAGTGTCATATTTTGCCTGTCCGGATGTTCTACTACACCTTTAATTCCTATAAGGACATTCTGAACATCGCTCGGCTGCTGACCAATTGTCTGGGGAAGAATTATTTCAAGTTTGTTCTGATCAGCTCTGCATGCACCTTTTATAACTGCTGCATTTACTCCCAATGCACCACCGCTGGTTATAATTGTGTTACCACTTACAATAAGAGCATATGATAATATCTCTACAAGCTGCTGATGCATTAGAGAAAGATTTCTGGTCCCAATTATTGCAATTCTTCTAGTACCTATGTTCTGTATTAACTTTAATTCTTCAACTAAAGTATCAACAGTAGGCATTGTAAGCTGACCAGCTCCACCACCAGGTTTTTTTTCAGCACCGTAAATAACTTCTCTCCCTTATGCCAAAATCATCTTAGGACCTATGAAACACCCTGCAAAAATTTTAATTACAGAAGATATAACCTCAACACTAAATGAAAACCAGCTTACTGCAGTTCAGTATGGCTCCGGGCCATTACTAATAATTGCTGGTGCCGGATCAGGAAAGACAAAAGTGCTTACTCACAGAATTGCCCACCTGATTTCTAATAGTTATATGCCAGAAAGTATTCTAGCAGTAACATTTACAAATAAAGCTGCAAACGAAATGAAAGAAAGGCTTTTCCAGTTATTATCTAAAGATATAGCTAGTCGAGTATGGATTGGTACATTTCACAATATTTGTGGAAGAATATTGCGTCATGACATAGGCAAATTAGCTACAGAAAACAACTACAAGTGGACAAGTAATTTTGTAATTTATGATGAATCAGACAGTACAGGGCTAATAAAAGAATGCATTAAGGCGCTGGATTTTGATAAAAAAGTCTATGAACCAAAGAACATAAGGTCTTTTATAAGCTCACTTAAAACACAAGGTTATACTGCAAAAACTTTTGGTGACATAGCAAAAAATCACAGGGAAATAAAAATTTCTGAAATATTTGATTTATATGAAAAAGAACTGGGAAAAAACAATGCACTGGATTTTGATGATTTGCTTCTGCATTCAGTTACACTTCTGGAGCAGAATGAAAAGGTCAGGAATTACTACCACAAAAGATTTCAGCATGTGCTTGTAGATGAATTTCAGGATACAAACCAGATACAGTATGAACTGATAAGGCTTATTTCAGAAGGTACAAAAAAATCAGAACGAGCAAATATTGATAAAACAGCCTTATGGAAAGACAGGGGAATTACTGTGGTAGGAGATGTAGATCAAAGTATTTATTCATGGAGAGGTGCAGATTTCAGAATAATATTAGGATTTAAAAATGATTTCCCCGAGAATAAATTAATAAAGCTTGAAAAAAACTACAGATCAACAGAAATAATTCTGAATGTCGCTGATTCAATAATTAAAAACAACAAACAAAGAATTGAAAAGGTACTGATTCCAACAAAAGAAAAAGGGGAAAAAGTAATTTGTTGTGAATCACAGGATGAAATTGAGGAAGCACAGTTTATAGCAAAGGAATCAAACAGGCTTTTAAAACTTGGTTTTAAATACAGTGATATTGGGGTACTTTATCGCACAAATGCCCAGTCAAGAGCAATTGAAGAAGCACTTATTAAAAGAAATATCCCTTACCAGATTGTAGGAGGATTCAGGTTTTACGAAAGAAAAGAAATAAAGGATGTGATTGCTTATTTAAAATCCATCTATAATCCAAGTGATTCAGTTTCACTTAAAAGAATAATAAATACTCCAAAACGTGGACTTGGAGCAACCACGCTTATAAAAATCGATGAATATGCAAACAAGCACGAATACACTCTTTATAAAACATTGCTTGAAATAAAAGATATGCCTGACTTGACTGAAAAAACAATTGTCTCAGTACAGAATTTTACAGAACTTATGGAATATCTGAGAAAAGCTTCAAAGTCACTCTCCATAAGTGATTTACTTGATCAGATTTTAAAAAAATCCGGATACTGGGATGAGCTTGAGGAAGAAGGAACCCCGGATTCAGAAGAAAGACTGGCAAATATACAGGAATTATATTCTGTTGCAAATGAATTCGAGTCAAATCTACCATCCTCTGTTGAAGATATACTTGGAGAATTTCTTGCACGGGTTTCACTCTACACTGATCTGGATAATTTAAAACAAACCTCAAACAAAATCACTCTAATGACATTGCATCTGGCTAAAGGACTTGAGTTCCCGGTGGTATTTATTGGAGGTCTTGAAGAAGGAATATTCCCGCATCTAAGATCTATTGATTCATTGGATGAGGGTGAGCTGGAAGAAGAAAGAAGATTAATGTATGTAGGTGTAACCAGAGCAAAAGAAAAACTTTATTTTACCTATGCAAGAGAAAGAAGACTTTTTGGCTTACGGGAATACTCACAAACAAGCCGGTTTATAGATGAAGCTCCAAAAGAACATTTGAGCGGTTATTATGGCGGACTGGATGAAAAAACAAAAGAAAGCAGACAGTATATTTCAAAAAGAGGAATTAAAAGAAAAACCTCAGAATATGAAGAGCGAGAATTAATCGAATATGAAGGCGTAACTAATGTAACAAAAGTAGTAAAAGAAACTCCTGAGCCAAGAGAAAAAGCACAAAGAGTAATTTTTAAAACAGGAGATAAAGTCTATCATGAAAAGTTTGGTGAAGGTCTTATAGAACAGATGCTTGGTGAGGGAGAAAGAACCCTGGTAAATGTCAATTTTGGAAATCATGGGAAAAAGCTGCTGGACCCAAGATATGCAAAGCTTGTGAAATTATAATTCTTATTTTACCAATTCCTTGTCAGGCACTTTAAGTCCGGTAAGTTCTGAAAGTTTTTCTGCACACTGCCATCTGGCTTTTTCCAAATCCTTATCAGGATAAAACAGTTTCCCTATTTTTACTGTAATTGTTCCAAATAGTTTATTTGATCCATCAATGCCTACAGGAAGAACCGGAATGCCCACAAGGTTTGAAATATATGCAGGTCCCACATTTGGTTTTCCAAGCTGTCCTGGAATTTTGTTTCTTGTTCCTTCAAGAAAAATTCCAAGATTCCAATTTTTTGCAACAATTTCCTTTGCTGCTTTAATTGTAGTCTTTTCAAGTTTTTCCCGGTTTACTGAAAAAGTAGCAAGAATTGTAATAAGCCATCCAAGAATCGGCACCTTAAAAAGTTCTTCCTTTGCCATCCATGCAATTGGAATATTTAGTGTGGCAGATAATAAAGGCGGATCATTATTCGATAAGTGATTTGGCATAACAATACAAAACTTTTTATCCTTTGGAAGGTTTTCTCTACCTATAACTTTTACTCTGTAAAAAATACAGTAAAAAGGTTTAAGAAAAAACCAGATTGCAATAAACTGACAGGCTCTTCCTGTTATACGATAAATTTCCGGGATATAAACAGCCATGGATTAAATAATATCAAATGGTTTTTGAACACAGAAGAAATGATATGTCTTATAAGATATAATTAAATACTTGTTAAAGTACCTTTTCGATTATAAACGAAGGAGAGATGTCCGAGTGGCTGAAGGAGCAGACCTGGAAAGTCTGTGTGCTGTGATGAACAGTACCGAGGGTTCGAATCCCTCTCTCTCCGAAGTTTATATACCGCTCGTTTCGTGCGAACACTCAACTCGCTTTTCAGTCACGGCGCTTTTTGGTGAATAAATCACACAAAAAGCTTATATGTTTCCTAATATAGGATTATAAAATGGACAATATATTAATAAAAAAATTAGATGATATTGAAAAAACTTACCATGAACTGGATAAGAAACTTGCTGATCCTTCTGTATATGGGGATCAGGAGCAGTTAAAAAAAATATCAAAAGCAAAAAAGTCACTTCTAGAGACATATGAACTGCATCAAAGATTTAAATCATTGACAAAAGAATTAAATGGTGCAAAAGAAATTATAAGAAATGAGGGCGATGCCTCTTTAATTGATCTTGCAAGAAAAGAGATAGAAGACATTACAAAAGAACTGGATGCTATTGAAGAGAGATTAAGAATTTTACTTTTACCGAGAGATCCAAACGATGAGAAAAATATAATGCTTGAAATTAGAGCTGCTGCTGGCGGTGAAGAATCGTCAATTTTTGTAGGTGACTTGCTTAGAATGTACACAAAATACGCTGATAAAGAAGGGTGGAGAACAAAAATAGTTGACTCAAACCCTGGTGACATAGGAGGATATAAAATAGTAATCGTTGAAATTACAGGTGAAAATGTTTACAGTAAATTAAAATTTGAATCGGGAGTTCACAGAGTTCAGAGAGTTCCACTCACTGAGGCTTCAGGACGGATACATACCAGTACTGTAACAGTAGCAGTAATGCCTGAAGTAGATGAGGTGGATATTAAAGTAGATCCAAATGATTTAGATATTTCTACAGCCAGGTCTGGTGGAGCAGGAGGACAAAACGTAAATAAAGTAGAAACTGCAGTAAGAATAGTTCACAAACCTACAGGACTGATGGTTCATTGCACAGAAGAAAGAAGTCAGAAACAAAACAGGGAAAAAGCAATGCAACTTCTATTAACCAGACTGTATGATATGGAGCTCCAAAAACAACAAAAGGAAATTTATACAAAACGTAAAATGCAGGTAGGAACAGGCGACAGAAGTGAGAAAATAAGAACCTACAATTTTAAAGATAACAGAATCACAGATCATAGATTAAATCAAAACTTTACTCTGGATACCTCTCTGGAAGGGGATATGGGTTCTATTATCGAAGCTTGCATCGCTGAGGATCAAAAGCAACAGTTAGAAGCACTGGTTTAAGAGTTTAGATATCCTTCAACTTGTTTCTTGCCTGCGACTGCATATAAAAAACCATTATCATTTAAGCCTCTAAGTAATTCTTTTAAATCGTCCCCTTTTGGTAATTTAAGTACAAATGCTAATACTGGATCTTTAGCTCTAGTAGCAACACCTGCATTATATCTAAGCGCTGAATTAACTGCTTCTAGCACAGTATTTCTGTCTATTTTACCGCACCTACTTAAAAAACCAATAAGAATTGCTGCAGCTCGCTCTGATTTATTTCTGTCAAATTCATTTAAAGCAAGTTGAATAATTTGATTTTGATTGTCTTGAGATAGTGGCTGAATAAACCTTTGTATTTCTCCACCTAATTGTCGAAAGACATTGAAATCTCTAAATGCTAATTGAACAAGCTCTTGCAGATTTACTTCATTTATACTTTCTGTCCCTAATAAAGCTGTAAGTCCCTCTCTGTTATTGTTTGTGCGATGTAAATTCTGTTCTGCACTATCTAACTCATTTTGAAGTGAGTTTTTGGGTTTTGGTAAAGAGCCATCTAGCCTTCGTTGTAATTGATCAAGTAATTGTTCTATATCATCAACAGTTCCTTGTCCCTGTTCAGGACTAGAGAAAATTTGTTGTGGGGTGCTGATTATAAATCTTTGTAATGTACCTAGCTCTTCACGAGTTATGTTACTGTACAGCTGGTGAAGAAACCCAGAATCAGCAAGCATACGACTTACAAATGAATGTGCTTCTACAATTCTTTTATATTCTATTGAAGCTCTGTCACTACTATGAGGTGTGTAATATTGACTTAAGGAAGTTAAGCCAGTTAATGGTTTCACAGATATGCTAGACATACAAGTCCCCTTTTATTTTATTTATTTAAAAAAAGAATCTTAACATAGGCAACCAAATTATTAGCCTACATTTATAAAAAATTAATTTTCTACTCTAAACCCCATACCTTCTCTGCCGTTTATTATATTCTTCAATTGCCTTATCAAGTTCATTTGAATTAAAATCAGGCCACAAGGTTTCAGTACTGTAAAATTCAGTATAAGCACACTGCCAGAGCAGATAATTACTAATTCTTTGTTCTCCACCAGTGCGAATCAGCAGATCCGGATCTGGTATATCTTTTGTGAGTAAATAAGAACTAATCATTTCAGAAGTAATATCATCAGCTTTTATTTCATCAGTTTTAACCTTCTTTGCAATTTTTTTAACAGCTTCTACTATTTCAGCCCTACTACCATAGTTAATAGCCACCTGAAGTTTTAATCCGGTATTATTTTTAGTTTTTTCTATAGCATCATCCAGAACTTTTGGAAGAGGTGCAGGGAGTTCCTTATAAAATCCCACAACATTTAACTGCACATTATTTTCATGAAGTTCATCAAACTCATTTTGAATGGCTTCTTGAATCAGATACATTAAAAAATCAACTTCATCCTTTTTCCTGTTCCAGTTTTCGGTAGAAAAAGCATAGACAGTAAGATACTTTATTCCAATATCATTTAAATATCTGGTCACCCGCTTCAGCGCCTGAACACCTTCCTTGTGTCCAAACATACCGGGCAGGTTTTTATGTTTTGCCCACCGCCTATTACCATCCATGATGATTGCAATATGAGTTGGTAATACCTTTTTTGATGATTTAGTATTATCTTTTTTTGTAAGTAGATCCTTCATTCATGTGATATTCTATCAAATCATATGGTTGCATACTCAAAAAACAGCAAAGAGCAAAAATGTAATAAAGTCGTCTTAGCTTATTCAGGCGGTGTTGATACATCTGTTGCAATCAGGTGGTTACTTGAAAACAAGACAGAAAAAGTTATTGCACTAGCAATTGATCTCGGTCAGGGAGAAGAATTAAAACCAATACAAAAAAAAGCTCTGATTATAGGAGCTTCTAAATCCCTGGTAATTGATGCAAAAAAAGAATTTATAAATGAATATATTTGGCCTGCACTTGCTGCAAATGCTATTTACGGAGATTATCCTCTGGCTACAGCATTAGCCAGACCATTAATAGCTAAACTTCTTGTCCAGGTAGCAAAAAAAGAAGGAGCAGATGCAATTGCACATGGCTGTACCGGAAAAGGAAATGATCAGGTACGATTTGATGTTTCAGTAATGACTCTTGCACCACATCTTAAAATAATTGCCCCAGCCAGGGAATGGAAAATGACCAGAGAGAAATCAATCGAATATGCAAAAAAACATAATATTCCTGTACCAGTTACAAAAAAATCTCCTTTCAGTGTGGATTTAAATCTATGGGGAAGATCAGTTGAATGTGGCATCCTTGAAGATATGTGGAAAGAGCCACCTGAAAATGCATATGAACTTACCAAAAGCCCAAAACTTGCTGCTTCAAAACCTGCTTATATAACAATTGGATTTAAAAATGGGATTCCTGTTACATTAAATGCAAAAAGACTAGACGGGCTGAAACTAATCCAAAGACTAAATCAAATTGCAGGAAATAATGGCATTGGAAGAATTGATCAGATTGAAAACAGGGTGGTAGGAATTAAAAGTCGTGAAGTGTATGAATCTCCTGCTGCAATAGTTCTTCTAAAAGCTCATAAAGACTTAGAATCATTGGTTCATACCCGTGAAACTGTTCTATTTAAACAAATACTGGATCAGAAATATTCTCAGCTCATTTATGATGGCAGATGGTTTAATCCCTTGAGAAAAGCAATTGATGAGTTTAATAATTATATTCAGAGAAGAGTAACAGGAATTATAAGACTGAAACTGTTCAAAGGAAATGTAACTATAGTCGGAAGAAAATCACCTTATTCGCTTTACAAAGAAAAACTAGCTACATATGGAAAAGGAGATCTTTTTGATCAAAGTGCAGCTGAAGGATTTATAAAACTGTTTGGGCTAGATTTAAAATCAATTTCATCAATTTAATGTGCCCACTTCACTGTGCAACCAATTGCCTGCGTATCAGCTCTGTTCACGGGCTTATTTTCAAGAATAGCTTCAAGTGCTTCTTTTAAATTTTGTTTGGTTACCTTATCAGGTTCCTGCCAGTTATCATCAATTCTGCCATGATACTGCAACGTTCTATTCTGATCAAAAACAAAAACTTCCGGTGTAAAACTAGCACCAAAAGATTTTGCAACATTCTGTGTTTTATCTCTCAGGTATGGGAAATTATATCCTTTATCCTTTACTCTGTTTACCATATTTTCAAAGCTGTCTTCAGGATAATTTATCTCATCATTTGCATTTATAGCAATAAGGGTTACCTTTTTATCTGCAAAATCTTTTTGTAATTTAATTAACCTGTTTTCATATGCCTGAACATAAGGACAGTGATTACATGTAAAAATTACAACTATAATTTTGCTTTCCTTAAACTCATAAGGGTTACACTCATGTCCATTTGTAGCCATCAAAGTAAACTCCGGCAACTTATCTCCAATTTTTAAGTGTGTTTCAGTGAACATAATTCACCCCCATCATTTCTTTACAAGAACATTCTTGCATATTAGTTCAAGTGCTTCACCCACCAGATACAATGAGCCTGTAATCACAATTAAATCATGATCTTCCTTTTTTGCGATCTGTATTGCCTCTCTGAGATCATTAGACATAATTGCTCTTGAAGCAATTTCTTCCACACATTTTGCTAAGATTTCTTTTTTTGTTGCTCTTTCTGACTTTGGTTCTGTACAAATTACAATACTATCTTTCCTTAATAAGTTTCTCAAAAAAGCATCATAATCCTTATCAAGGATACCAATTATATAAATAATTTTTTTTCTGTAATAATTGGCTCCTATTAATTTATTTAACTCAAGTGCTGCAGCAGGATTATGTGCCCCATCCAATAAAATTTTTTCATCCTTAAAAAAATGGAACCTACCATTAAACTGAAGTGATTTTAAAAAATCTTCTGCTTTTACTTCGGGAGACATTTTAATTTCAAGTTTGTTTATTAAATATTCCCATGCCTTCAGTGCAATAGCTATATTTTTATCCCTATATGTCAGCAGGTTTTCTACATCCGTATGAATTAACAAAGCATTTCTGTCTTTTGCTTCTTTCTTTATTACTTCATATGAATCAGTAGTTGTAGACGTAACTATACAACCATTATTTTTAATAATTCCTGCCTTTTCTTTTGCTATTTTTTCAATTGTGTCCCCGAGATAATTCATATGATCAAAAGATACATTTGTAATAATAGAGCAAAGTACATCTTCAGAATCTACTATATTTGTTGCATCAAGCCTTCCACCCATACCTACTTCTAAGAACGCTAATTCAATACCACTAAGAGCAAAAAGACAAAATGCAATCACAGTATAAACCTCAAACTCGGTAAGAAAATTATTAGTTCCATTTTCAAAACTAATAATTTGCGGGAGGGTCTTGTCTACGATTTTCTCAAGCAATTCATCACTTGCTACCTGTTCAGAGATTACAAATCTTTCATTCCATCTCGTAAGATGCGGGCTAATATACCGCCCGATCTTGAGATCAGTAAATTTATTAAATAAATTAGACAAATAAAAAGTAACAGAACCTTTCCCGTTTGTTCCTCCAATGAGAACTGATTTAAATTGTTTTTGTGGATTTCCTAAATACTCAAGACAGGCTTTAATCCTCTCAAGCCCTAACTCAATACCAGTTTTTTTTCTGGTACTTTTTATAAGCTCAGCGAGATCTAATACAGCAGAATGAGGCTTAGGATTCACTTTCTTCTTTTGGTGTCAGTGTAAAAACACCGGACACATCATCAGGCTTAACATTAAATTTTGCTTCTTTTGAGTATGAATCATCAGAGTCGTCTTCATTTACATCTTCTTCAGAACCATTGTATTGAGTTTCCTCTTCAAATTCATTTCTCGAAGATTCATTTTCAAGATTTTCTTGTTCATCATCACCCGGAATTACTTCTTCTTCATCCTCTGTTCCCCCAGAAGATGATTCAGGTGGTGGCTCAGAAAGTTTGGCTTCAGGAGATGGTTCCGCCTGAGATCCATAATAAGAAGAACCTCTCCTTCTTTGATCATATCTTCTCTGCATGCCTCCACCGCGATGACGATATGAGGATCTGTCACCACCTCGATCACCACCCCGATCACCTCTGTCTCCTCTTTCATTCCTATCATCCTGGCCGCCCGATCTTTGTCTTCTTAGCTCACCATCAAGACTAATTTCATAAATAAGTCCGCCGCCGCCACAGGAACTACACTGATGACCAAAAACTTCCTGCAGACTTTGTCCCTGTCTTCTTCTTGTAAGCTCTACAAGCCCAAGATCGCTTAACTGTCCTATCTGTGGTTTAGCCCTGTCATGCATTAATGCATTTTCAAAAGCTTCAAGAATAGTAATTTGATCTCTTCTTTCATCCATATCTATGAAGTCTACAACAATCACACCGCCTATATTTCTTAGTTTAAGCTGTCTTGCAACTTCATGGGCAGCTTCAAGATTTGTTTTAAGAACAGTTTCTCTTAAAGTTCGTGAACTGGTAAACCTGCCTGAGTTTACATCTACCACAGTCAGTGCTTCAGTAGTCTGAACAAAAAGATAACCACCGCTGGGAAGCTCAACTTTTGTCTGCAGAGAGTTTAATATTTCTTTTTCCACACCTCTTGCTGCAAGGATGTTTCCTTCCTTATGGAGCATTATTTCCACATCTCTGCCGGTCCAGTTCTTTAATATTTGCTGTGCTCTTATCTGACCATGTGTTGTATCAAGAACAATTTCATTTATATCTGCAGTATAAGCATCTCTTATTACACGGTAAATAAAATCCAGATCCCTGTGAACAAGCCCCGGATATTTGTGATTTTCATGTCTGTCTGTTATTTCTTTCCACAAATCCCAAAGCATCTTAAAATCTTCTTCAAGATCATATTCATCTTTCCCTTCAGCTTCAGTCCTTACCACAACTCCAACACCAGGTGGCTTTAATAAAGTAACCATTGCTTTTAAACGGTTTTTCTCATTATAGTCAAGTATCTTTCTGCTCACTGAAACATTATTATTCTCAGTGGTAAGAACCAAAAACCTGCCAGGTAAGCTTATAGCAGTATTAACTCTTGGACCTTTATTGCTTGTTGGTTCCTTTACTATTTGAACAAGAAGCTTCTGTCCTGGCTGCACTCTGTCATATAAATTCCCTTGACCTGGTATATCACTTGCATGCAAGAACCCCATCCTATTATTGCCCAAATTAACAAATGCTGCTTCAATGCTTGGCATGACATTTTCAACTCTTGCTGTATAAATATCCCCCAGCAGTAAATCTCCCTTATGTACAAAAAACTCTACAGCTTTTTCATCTTCCATGATTGCTGCAATTTTATCCTTTTCAGAAATAATCAATGATTTCATAAATTTATCCTTTCTTGAAACCTTGCACTTACAGTTTATTAACTGTAAGCAACCTAAACCCTTAAAACTTAAACACTCTTATTACCTCAAAAATAAATCTCTTCTTTTTTTATTTTCCAGACTAACTGCCAGTTATCAGAAACTTCATTTTTCTCTTCATCCGGCAATATGCTTTTCACAAAGTAATCCAGCACTAACTCTGCTCTAGTACTCCCAGTCAGCAAAAGTTCAACTTCAAACGGAAACTCACTTAATACTTTAACCCTTTCCACAAGCGGCCTTATATCTATTTCTTTTTCAATTAAACCATTTTTAGCTTTATTGTTTTTTAAAACTTTAAAAGGCTCTGAATCTTTTGCGAGGAAACTTTCTATTACAGTTCTAGCCTTGCACGTATATTTTTCCCACAAGTTAGGGTTATAAGTCAAAATTTTATATAAAACCTTAACATTCTCAGGTAAAGTAAGGTTTTGGTCCAAATTTACTGTTTTTACAGATTTTACATATATTTCAGGCGGTAGCTGGGTATTCAACATAATCTGTAACTCTGAATCATTAACCTCTTCAGATAATTCAAGATGCATCATTTCATAACCACTTTCATAAAACAGCGGTAGAGGCATTAACCACTGCATCTTTGGCCTTGGGTTAAAACCTTCTGTAAATGCAAAAGGAATATTTGCTCTCCTCATGGCCCTCTCAAACACCCTCTGAAGGTCCAGGTGGGAAATAAACTTAAGATCAGATTTTTTTGTGTGTACAATTTCTATCTTTTGAACAGATTTGACAGGAAGTTTAAAACGAGGCTCATTCTTATCTGCATTGGGATTAGTTACAAAATCATTCCTGGGTTTATTGGCTTCACTAGAATTAATAACTTTTACAAATTTATTTTTTTCTGACTTATCAACAGTCACTTCATTAAATACATCCAATTCAAAACAAACTCCGCATGCATGACATTTGTTTTCAGTACATGCAGGTGTTTCATTTACAGACATTGCTTTATTAAATTCATCAATAAGGAATTTATCAAGTAATCCGCTGTCAATTACATACCATGGGCATGCTGAACCTACCTCCCTGTATTTTATTGCTTCATGATTTAAATCAATTCCAAGATCATTCCCGGCTTCGTTCCAGACACCAATATTAAGCCTGTCATCCCATGCATCAAATTTGGCACCCCTTTTATATGCCCGGTAAACTAATTCAGACATTCTCCTGTCACCCCTGCTTAAGACTGCCTCAAGAAGTGCAATCTTAGGATCAGTACAGTTTAGTTTTACAGTCCTGAGTCTGTACTCTCTGACCTTACTTTTCAGATATGAGATTTTTGATCTAAATTCTTCTTGTGTATTCTGGCTAAACCACTGAAAAGGTGTAAAAGCTTTTGGAACAAAAGTTGAAATTGTACAGGTTATATCAAGAGGTTTTTTGTTTTTAACTTTAAAAAGATTATATGCCCATCTTAAAAGTTCAATAATTCCATCCAGATCTTCATAAGTCTCGGTTGGAAGACCTATCATAAAATAAAGTTTTACATGATGAAACCCACTGTTATAGACATTTTCAATTGCTCTTTTAATCTCATGTTCCTTTAGTCCTTTATTAATTACAGCCCTTAGCCTTTCAGTTCCTGCTTCCGGCGCAAGAGTAATTCCTGATTTTCTTACTGTATTTAACTCATTTGCAATATCCATATCAAACCTGTCTGCCCTCTGTGAAGGCATCGATAGTGATATTCCTTTTGAAGCATGCGTATTATTTAATGTTACTGCTGCTTCATGCAAACAAGTATAGTCACTCGCTGATAAAGAGAGAAAAGAATACTCATCATAACCAGTGTTCTTTAATGCTTCAGTTGAGAGTTTCATAAGCTCTTCAGGAGTTCGTTCCCTGACTGGCAGATAAACATAACCAGGCTGACAGAATCTGCACCCGCGATCACATCCGCGCCTGATTTCAAGCACCTGCCTGTCCTGTACTGATGCCAGATAAGGAATTGGCCCTTTTGTTGGCTGATTTGATCTGGTAAGACCTACCATCCTTTTCGATATTTTTTCAGGAACATTGATTTTATTTCCATTAAACATTTTGGGTTTTGGAAGATGATTTTCATCAGGATCAGCTTCATAAAACTCAGGCACATAAATACCCTCAATTTGTGCAAGTTCCAAAAGTAAATTAGTTTTCAGATTTTCATCTTTGGAGTTAAGATTTGTAAGATTGTTTTTATTCTTAAAGTCCTTAACAAGTTCAAGTATTTCAACTATTACTTCTTCACCATCACCAATAATAAAAAAGTCAACAAAATCTGCCATTGGTTCAGGATTAAAAACAGCAGGTCCTCCAGCAAATACAAGAGGGAAAATTTCTTTCCTGTCACTTGTTCTTAATCCAATTCCGCTCAGTTCGAGCATATTTAATACATTTGTATATGAAAGTTCATATGACAATGAAATACCAAGTAAATCAAAGCAGTTTAAAGGTTTAAAAGTCTCCCACCCCCAAAGCGGTATATTTTCTTTTCTTAAAAGCTCTTCCATATCAGACATTGGGGCATATGCCCTGTCACAAAGATATTCTGAATGACTATTTATAATTTCATAAAGAATCTTGGTTCCAAAATTTGACATGCCAAGTTCGTAAATATCAGGATAAATCAATGTTGCCCTTACAGCAGCTTCTTCCCATTTTTTAAGTTTGTTTAAGCCATCTTTTCTGTTCTTACTTGTATTTTCCAGCAAATGCCCCCATTCAATACCAAGATATTGAGCTGGTTTTTGAACTTTAAGTAAAAGATTATTTGTCAGATAATCATAAATATCTGTATTATTTAATTTTTTATTTAGAGAAATTTCTAAAGCAACGCTGTTCATCTGTATAATATTATCTATGGAAAGTTACGGTTTTGATTTAACTAACTTAAAACATCCCATAACAATTGGAATTTCTGGTGCAAGTGGGACTATCTATGCAATCAGGACCTTACAGTTTTTACTTGAAAACAATTATAAAGTAGACCTGGTTATATCAGATGGAGCCCTTAAAGTAGCCCAGAGTGAAATTAATTTAGACCTCTCACAGAATCCTGAAATATTAAAAGAACAGGTATTATCCTATTTGGAAAATTGTTCAAAGAAAAAAATTCAAAGGGCCTTTCTAAATGTCTGGTCAAACAATGATATTTCTGCTCCAATTGCAAGCGGCTCATACAGAACATTAGGCATGGTTATAATTCCTGCTTCTATGGGAACAGTTAGTGCAATTGCAAATGGCTCATCTGATAATTTACTTACACGTGCCGCTGATGTATGTTTAAAAGAAAGAAAAAAACTTGTTTTAGTCCCCCGTGAAATGCCTTATAGTACTATTCACCTTGAAAATCTTCTTAAACTAAGCCATGCAGGGGTAATTGTTGCACCTGCATCACCTGCTTTTTATCATAATCCCAGTGAATTAGAACATGTTATAGATTTTGTTGTCGGGAAAACGCTGGATTTATTTGGCATAGATCATAATCTATTTAAACGTTGGAAAGAAGAATGCTTTGAAATAAGTAAAATATAAATTAACCATGAATGATTTCTCATTTATAGATGAAGAGCTTAAATTACTTACAAAAGAAAATTTAAAACGCGATATTAAAACAGTTTTAACTGCAGGGGGAGCATGGGTTGAAACATCTAATGGCAAAAGGGTTTTACAGTTTGGATCAAATAATTACCTGGGGCTTGCAAACCACCCTGAAATTATAAATGCATCTAAAAATTCTGTCAGCAAATTTGGTACAGGAAGCACAGGTTCTAGGCTTTTAAGCGGGACAACAGAACTTCATGTACAACTTGAAAAAGCAATAGCCGATTTTGAAGGAACTGAAGATTCAACTTTCTTTTCTTCAGGATATCTTGCTAATCTGGGAGTAATATCAGCACTTACTGGAAAGGAAGATGCAATTTATTCAGACGAACTCAATCATGCATCAATAATTGATGGTATAAGGCTCTCACGGGCAGAGAAATTTATTTATAGACATACTGACTTGAATCACCTTGAAGAACTTATAAAAAACAACAGCAGTAAATACAGAAACAATTTCATAATTACCGAAACTGTTTTCAGTATGGACGGGGATATTGCACCTCTTGAAAGAATAGCTGAAATCGCACAGACACATAGTTGCATAACTATAATTGACGAGGCACATGCAACAGGGATATTCGGGAAAAACAGCCGCGGTATAGCAGAAGAGACTAACCTGGAAAATAAATTCCCCATAAGAATTGGTACATGTTCAAAAGCACTGGGAGTAGAAGGTGGATTTTGTGCTGCACCAAGAAATATAAATGAACTGCTTAAAAACAAGTCCAGAGCCTTTATGTTTTCAACAAGTCCAGGACCCGGCGTCTGCGGAGCAGTTTTAAAATCAATTGATCTGATTAAAGATGGAAACTGGAGAAAAGAAAAACTATGGGAAGTTGCAAAAAAACTACATTCTGGACTTAAAAAAAATTACAAACTTATATTAAATGAGTTTAAGACACCTATAATCTGTATCTATCTCAATGAGATTCAGGAAGCACTTAATTTATCAGAAAGACTTTTTAATGAGTGTCATATATGGGCTCCAGCCATTAGACCTCCGACAGTAAAGCAGCCACGAATCCGATTAACACCAATTGCTACACACAGCCAAGATGACATAGAGTATGTAATCAAGGCATTTGAACATGTAAGCCGTGACTTAAAGCCACAACCAATTACTTTTTAAAAGAATATTTAGTAATAAATAGCATCTAGTCATTCAGTTCAAATACAAAAGCTAGTAAAATGTTTTTTACTGAAAAGAATCCTCCACGATGTCAAAATTACAAATTAAAAATATTTCAAAAAGCTATAGCAACACTTGTATATTAAATAATATAAATCTTCAGGTTGAAGAGGGTGAGTTTATTGTACTGGTTGGTCCTTCAGGTTCGGGGAAATCAACAATACTCAGAATTATTGCAGGACTTGAACAACCAAGCAATGGTGAAGTCATTATTAATAACAGGGTAGTAAACAACCTGCCACCAAAAGACCGCAACATTTCAATGGTGTTTCAGAACTATGCTCTTTATCCACATATGAACGTTTATGATAATCTTGCTTTTCCCCTAAAAATGCAGCATGTAAAAAAAGAAAACTTAGAACAGTCTATAACCAAAGTAAGTGAGATGCTCGGAATAAATAACCATTTGAGAAAAAGACCAAAAGAACTCTCTGGAGGAGAAAGGCAAAGGGTAGCATTAGGAAGAGCAATTATAAGAAGTCCACAACTATTTCTAATGGATGAACCACTAAGTAATCTGGATGCAAAACTCAGAACACAAATGAGAGCAGAACTACTGAAACTTCATAAAACACTTTCATCCACAGTAATTTATGTAACTCACGATCAGATTGAAGCACTGACAATGGGAAACAGAATAGTGGTTTTAAACAAAGGGCAGGTTCAGCAAATCGGCACACCGCATGAAATCTATTCAAATCCACAGAATATTTTTACAGCAACATTTATTGGAAATCCTGGCATGAATTTGTTCGATATCAAGGTACTCGACAACTCAGATATTTTAATTTATGATGAAAAAATAATCTCTAATATGAGCAGTAACCTTAAAGAATTATTTACTCGCAAGAATCTCATAAATAAAAAAATCAAAGCAGGTATCAGACCAGAACACATGAAAATCACAAATAGTCCTGCTGCAGAAAATGAAGCAAATATTTCAGGAAATATTAATCTTTTAGAAGTACTTGGCAATGAGTATTTAATACATGTTTCATCAGTTTTCAAGAAACAAGAATCCCTCTTTGTTATTAAGGTGTTTGGAGAATGTAATCTGGGAAGAAATGAAAAGATAAATATATCCTTTGACCTGAAAAAGTTATATTTCTTTAATCCCGAGACAGGAGAAAGAATCCACCTGTAAATAAATGCTGTTTACACCCCAACTAATCATCTCAACTATTGCTGTGTTTACTGTTTCAACATGCTTTGGAAGTTTTTTTAAACTTGTTGTTGACAGATATGACACAAATGAATCTATTATAAATAAAAAATCCCACTGTAACAATTGCCTTAAAGAACTTATCTGGTGGCAGAATATCCCAATTCTAAGTTATCTTTTTCTAAAAGGCAAATGTCATTACTGCAAGTCAAAAATTGATATTAGTTGTTTTTTTACTGAGTTATTTACTGCGCTTATACCAACTGTTATTTTTTTAATGCTTTCATATAAAGGAATAGAACCACACAAACAATTAATGCTTTTTCCTTTGATACTTATATTAATACTGCTTTCAATATTTGATCTGAGGCACAGAATAATCCCTCATCCAATTACATATTCAGCCATTGCACTTGGAATCCTGTACTGTTTTATTTTCAGGGAAGAAAATCTTTACAAAATATTTGCAAATTTAGGAATTGCATTTGCATTTATGGATTTTTTATATTTTATTTCCGGAATTATAAAAAAATACAAAGTAGATCTCGACAATGTTCACCTGTTATTGTTATTATGGTCTGTCTTTTATTTTTTTACAAATGAAATAATCATAGTTTTATTTCTGATTTCCTTGTATTCATTATTAGGTAAATTTGACCTGTCAGAAAACACCTTAAAGAAAATCGCTTCACTTTCATTCTTAATTTTAGTTATCCAGATACTCAGACTTTCTGTTTTTACCTTTGAGGTTCAAGATTTAATTGTTTACTTATCAGGTATTGGTATAATTTACTTTTTCTGTGAAATAGTTTATTACCCACTGCATCTTATTTGTTTCGTAAGACATACTCCTGAAGCCACACCGCCAGGTGAAATTGCAATTGGAGGCGGTGATATTACTGTTTTTGCATTAATTTGTGTAATACTTGGCTATAACCTTGGATTTTTAACTTTATTTCTTGCATCTTTATTGGCAATAATCAGTCATCTAATTATAAAAGCTGTGCAGAATTCACGAGCTTCAGAAAAAGGGATTCCATTTGTACCATTTCTTGCAGTTTCATGTTTTATTATAATAATAGGATTTTATGTTTTTTAAATCTGACAAACTAAAAAAATTAAATAGAATAATCGGAATTGAAATATCTGAAAATGATGTTATAGGAGTAGAACTTTTATTTATAAAAGACAAGGTTTATTTAAAGAACGGCTTCAGGTTAAATGTTCCGGTTTTCCAGGATCCAAGTAAAACAATCTCACTTATAAAACAAACCTTAAAATCACTAAATATTAAAACCAAAGAATGTGTCATAGGATTTTCTCTTCAGTATCTTAAATTATTATCGATACCAATCCCGGCAACAATACCACAGGATGAAATTCCTTCAATTATTGCTCAGGAAGGAAATATCGATCCAGTCAATGAGTCAGTCACATACATTCAGCTAAATAACACTCAAAGAACTGATCCTGACGGTACAAGCAGATTTGATGTTCTTGGAATTGCAATACATAAACAGCTTTTGGGCATGGCTTCTGAGCTTTGCAAAAGCTGCAATTTAAAACTTGTTTCGGTAACACCTGCTTTCTGTGGAATTGGTTCTTTCTTAAGTCCGCTTCCATCAAATGAGCTATTAGCATCTTTATGGATTTCCCAGATTCGCTCGGAATTTATCGTGTGGTCAGGGCAGGAACCAATATACGAGCATTTATTTTTTACACATCAGTTAAACGATCAGTTATTCCAATCAATAAGCTATATACAAACACAGCTTGGCGGTACCCAAGTTGCAGAAGTAATTACAAACGGCACTTTTGTAAATGAAACTGATTTATCCCAGCTTCCTTTTAACATTCAGCAGTTTACACTGCCAGGAAATATAATTGACACAGGTAAAGTACTTATGAACATAAGTCCGGCAGAAATTGCAAATGTTCTTGGTATTTCTTTTGCATCAACAAATATTTTCCCATATACTACTCCGAATTTCCTCTCTTCAGGAAAAGTTGCAGCACCTCCAAAAACCGGTGACTTAAAGGACATTTTTAAGGGTACTGCCAAGCCTGCAAAAGGAATTTCAAAAGAAATTAAATTTTCTATTCCTTTCATGAAAAATCTTGATCCCCTGGTTGCAAAATTTATTTTTCCTTCTGTCGCAGTAATTATTTTTTCAATGCTCTGCGCTTTCTATATAAACAGTATGCTCATACCAAATGTAGATACTGATCAAACCAATCTGGAAGGTAAAGTAAAACTTTCAGAGATACAACTTGCAAAGCTTTTAAACATTGAAAAGACAAATAAGGTTTTAACACTAAAGGCAGATTATTTTTCACAACTAATTGATCAAAGAAGGCCATGGTCAAAAATCCTTCGTGAAATTGCAGATATAACACCTAGAGAACTCTGGATTGACAGGCTTGAAATAAAAGCAGGAAAAATTGATGTTTTTGGAAGAGCATTAAATGTAGATGCTGTTGCAAACTTTTCAATTAATTTAAATCACTCTGCAAAATTGCTTGACGATGCACAGATTATTGCCATGAGAAAATTTCAGGAAGAAAATATTGATTTGATAGAATTTCAGATTAACACCAGGATAAGAAATACAGTCAAAGAATTATCTCTGGAGGAAGCCTCTAAAGAAAAAAAAGAATTACCGCAGATAAAATCAACCCAGAAAACATAATAAGATGAACCTTTTCTCAAGGATTTTAAGACACTCTGCAATGATACTGCTAAGCATAATATTTTTAATCCCTTTATTCTGGATGATCTCTACATCGTTAAAAACACCGGATCAGATCTTTTCTTCCGAAGTAAGCTGGATACCAGCTCCAGCCGACTGGAGCAACTACACTAAAGCTTTTGAGTTCGTTAATTTGTTTAATGCTACAAAGAATTCACTTATTATTTCAGTCTTAAGCATTATAGGTGCATTATTCTCATGCTCTCTTGCAGCATATGCATTTGCTGTACTGAAGTGGAAATTTAGGGATTTATTTTTTTATATCACATTGTGTACCATGATGTTGCCTGAAATGGCTACATTAATCCCTCAGTTCATTATTTTTCAGAAGCTTGGCTGGTATGGAACTTATCTGCCTCTTATTGCTCCATACTTCTGTGGAAATGCTTTTTATATTTTTCTGCTCAGGCAGTTTTTTCTTACAATTCCAAAAGAACTCCATGAGGCAGCATGCATTGACGGCTGTACAGAGTTTGATATTTACAGAAAAATCTATCTAAGGCTATCAATACCTGTCTTATCTGTAGTAGCCTTGTTTCAGTTTTTAGTCAGCTGGAATGATTTAATAAAACCTTCAGTATATTTAATAAATCAAAATCAGTATACACTTTCACTGGCTCTTCAGCAGTTCAAAGCACAACACGGTGGGACAGAGTGGGCTTTACTTATGGCAAGTACAACAGTTACTGTTCTGCCTGTAGTTATTATATTTTTCCTGACACAAAAAACATTCGTGCAGGGAATAACAATGACAGGAATAAAAGACTGATTTAAGATTTGTCAGAAAATTTTATTTCCTGTAAAAGTTTATATGCACTGTTTCCTATTTCTGTATCAGGCTGCGATGAAACAATCTCTACTAGGAGCATGGCAGCGTCCTTAATTTTCTTTTGACTTATATATATTTTTGCAAGCAGTAAATAGCATCTGTCTCTGGCATTTGCAAAGTCGAGTGCATGTGCTTTTTCAAGCTTTGCAGATTTGGTTTTTTTCTGATTTTTACTGAAAGTCTGAAATAATTTATAATGATTTTCTGATGCATCAGTAAGCCAGTTTTTTACACCCAGAAGAAGTTTTTCAGCATCTTCTGTTTTTCCATCCTTTAAAAGTACAGATGCCTGCTCAATTTGTTTTATTGAATAAATAAGTCCAAGAGTATTTTTAGGATCATCCTGAACACTAAGTAAATTTACATTTTCTGCAAATGCAACTAATGATGAAAAACACACAACGACTGTAAATACTATAGTTATGTAGTTAATTATTTTGCTCATAAGAAGTTATTTTACCTTTTAATTATGTAACCTTGCTTTTATTATTCTATTAATCTAAAATCACTAGGTGAACTGAAAAGAACAGGCTTTCCTGTTCACACAGAAAAATGACATGCGCCCTCATCGTCTAGTGGCCTAGGACATCGCCCTTTCACGGCGGTAACACCGGTTCAAATCCGGTTGGGGGTAATTATTTTTATAAGTTCAGACAAGCTGAACTTTCTTTCGGTCAATCCCTTTCATAGGATCGGATTTGGTGGGTAAACCACACAAATCCTATAGTTTTTATTCAACTTATTCTAAATCTGCCCAACAAGGGTACCATAATAAATTGCTTTTAAGGTCTATTCTTGTTAAAATAAAAACACTTTTTACAGCCAGATTATAATTAGTCATTTGAGTACTTAAAATGTCTTCAATAGCTATAGATCCGATATTAAAAGCAAGGGTTGCTCAAGTACTTGCAAGACCACTATATAGAGATGCACAGGAGAGATTGTTCTTTAAGGGACTAGTAGACCAAGTTCAAAATGGAAGATATTCTGAATTAGATGAAAGAGTAATTGATATTGCAAAAAGAGGGTTAGATGAAGAGGTGGTTGATACAGTTCAAGAGAGACTACACCTCAATGAATCTTATCCAGATGGTTTAGAAGTTAAAGTAATTGATTTTAAGCCCTGGTTTTCAGTAAGTCGTACTGAAATGGACCCTGAAACAGGAAAATTTCATTCTACAAGTCCCCTTGTTCAAGATTTAATTGACTATGTTTATTCAAAAGGACTAGATGTGGTTGTTAGAGAAAACACTATATATGATAGCGATGACTTTGCTTATATGTGTGCAAGGATTCCACCCGAGTGGTTTCATCTAGATCCAAAGGAAGTACTTAAAGGATTAACAAGTGCCCCTGATTCAAAAAAAGATAAAGTAAAAGTAAGAATTGTTGAAAATAAAGCACTTTTAAAAAAGTACAATATTGATCCAAAAAATGTCTCTATCGTAAGTAAGAGTAGTTATATGATGCCTGAGGACTTAAGTGAAATTGAAAGTAAGAAAGAACTTTTTTTAGTTAAATTACTTAAAGCACATGAACATGCTTTAAAAAACAGAAGACTAGGTACTTCAATGTTTTCAAACAGGCAATACTCTACGAGTATGCAGCTTGAACTTAAGCAAGGTGACCAGTCAAATACTTTCTGGGTACTTGCAGGTAACTTTGAACTGAATATTTCAGAGCTTATATGTGGAGAACGTGGTGGCATGACAATTGCAGTAAATAAAGCAGTAGGAAAACTTGAAAAAGAGCTTGTAGACAAACTTCCAGAAACTGCAAATATACAAGATATGTTAAAAGTTAAACGCTTAGTTATGACAAGCTCAAAAGGCTTAGGAGAAGATACTTCAGCATGGCAACCCTGTTCAGATTGTTACGGATGGATGGGAGCAGGAAGGTTTTTTAGCTTGGATACACAAATACTCTCACTTGGGAAAGATGAAAAAGGTAGTTCTACCTTGGAAGTTAGAACATTAAAAGATTTACTCCCAATGCAAGGATTACATAAAATTTCAATGTCAGATGACTCTATTGATGCTATGCCAATTGAGTATTCGAAGGATGGAAAAGAAATCTCAGAAGCAACTAAACTTTCAGAAACAATGATTAGAAGACTACTTAAAAAAGCAAAAAATGAATATGAGAAAAGTGTAAAAACCAATGAAGGTTTTTCAGGTAAAGAGGATGCTGCAGCAGTTTTATTTAATGAATCCAGGAGAATATTTGAAGGGAGAAGGATTGAGTGGGTTCCAAGATGGCCTGAACCGGCTGATCTTATAGCTACAATGATTGGAATAAATGAACTTGCAAAAGTTGGGATAAAGAACCCGACAGTAAAAGCAATTGCTCATTTTGGAGATCATATTGAAGCTCCAAGTATTAAAGGTAATGGTCGATTGGCACAAAAACGTGGTGGAAAAGATGTTGTTCGTATAGTAATTGAAGACAATATAATAAAAGTTAGGACAATAAAAGACTATCAACCTTCTGTGCATGGATCTATAAGAACACTCTCAGCAAACAGATCTACTGTTTAACTAAAACTTAAACAACTATTCCATTTCCTAAAAACTCATTCACTTTAATTTCAAGCATCTAATTTACCAAATTTCTTTAAAGATTCAATATAAGAAGTCAATTGTAAAAGTGCTAATTTTACAAAACCACGTAGTTTGGAAGGATTAAATAATTCCTTAGCTTTTATTGGTTTTAAAGTTATAAGACCATCTGGCAAAAACCAGACTCTTAGATTTTTATCTCTAAAATCAATACTTCCTGTTTCGCTTTCTCTACGATACATAAATCTGCTTTTCACATTATTAAATGTTGATGATGCAATAACAACATCAAACCCTGTAGAACGTGTTTTAGCTGTATATTTAAATGGTCCTGAATCAACTTCAGCAACACCATGATGTGGCAAATCAAGAGGAATATCCTGAAGATTTGGCGTAATTAATTGCCATTTGTTAGATGCCATAACTCTCATAAGTAGCTCTTACTTACAAAAACGAGAACTTAATTCTTTTTATTTCAAGAAGATTGTAAAGATTATTAAATGATTTTACTAATGTTACGGAATAAGATTTTAGATTGTTCGTTTTAAATGATCATTTTAAATTTGTTTGCAAATTACATCAGTCAAAGAATTAGATTATAAAACCTATATTTATTAACAAAATACTGTTTTAAAAAACTTACCAGAATCTTCTTGTAAGCAAGATCTTACATTGTTCTTAGTCACTATTACAAAATAGTACAGTTAAAAAAAATCATGTTGTATAAACTTGCATCACTGGGAATAAATATTATGTGGATTGTTATAGAAGGAATTATTTTAAAAACAATCTTAACTACAAGAAAGTCATATCAAAAAAGTCCTCTATTTAAGCAATATAAAGCAAAAAGCAAAAACCAGAAACAATAAAAGCTGATTACTTTAGCTAAGTATCCTGCTGAATGTAAATCAAACCATGAAAAATTCTGCACTCAATATCATCTTTTTTAACTTATTATTAATTATCCTATTAATAGACTTTCCAGTAAAAGCAGAAGAAGTCAATAGCTATGACTCTGTGATTGTCTCTTTAAAAAAGAGCCTATCAGATATTAAAAGACCAAATAAACTAATGTACAGAGAAGGTATTTTAAGATTTAAAAAAGTTAGAAATAATGCATATTTAATCCCATTAAATGAATATGAAAACAAAGAAAAACAAATTGAAGAACTACTACAAAGTGATTTATTTGATTTGATTGAACCAAATTATAAACTAACTCTGGATAGGATATACACCAAAAGAAACTATAACAAAATAAATATAATTCAAGAAGATAAAGAAATTACAACTAATGACACAGCATTTTCTTACCAGTACTACTTAAAACAAATAAAATCTACCACTGCTTGGGCTACTACTGTTGGGGAAGAAACATCTGTAGCAATTCTTGATACAGGCGTTGACATAAATCATCCTGATTTAGCAGGGAAAGTTCCTTATGATGTACAACTTGATGCCTTAGATCAAATTGATCTAATAGGACATGGAACACAGGTAGCAGGAATTATTGCAGCAAACACAAACAATTATAAAGGAATAGCTGGAATTGCCTGGAATGCAAAAATAATTCCAATAGGGATTACTAGTGAAGATGGGGAAGCAAGCATTTCAACAGTTATAAGTGCTTTAGAAAAAGCATATGAAAATGGAGCTAAGATAGTTCAAATAAGTTTAGGTACAAATCAATATTCTAAATTCCTTGAAGATGCAATTAAGTCTGCACAAAACAGAGGTATTCTAATTGTTTCAACTGCAGGAAACTCTGGAACAAATGAAATTAGATATCCAGCAGCTTTTGATGGTGTAATTGGTGTTGGTGCAGTTGATAGAGAAAATAAAATAGAGTCCTACAGCACAACGGGTAATCATGTAACTTTAGTAGCACCTGGTTCATTTATTTATACAACTTCCCCAGACTCTAGCTATGCAACAGTTTCAGGTACATCATTTGCAGCACCCCAAGTTACAGGAGCTGCAACGCTAGTCTGGTCTATTGCTCCACATCTTTCTTCAGGAGAAGTCAGAGAAATATTAATTCAATCTGCAGATGAATTAGGAGAAGAAGGAAACGATATAGTATATGGATATGGACTATTAAACATAGAAGCTGCTGTTAGCATTGCAAGTAAAATTGCAGCAGGTACTTCCGTGGCAACAATAAATGATTAGCAGATTTGTTAATGATTTGATTCGTACTTGATTCATGAAAGTAAGGTTTGTACGTGAAAATTTTTACAATAACAATTTGTAACCGGTTTGATTAAGCTTAGATAAAACAAAAGGTTTATTTAATTGCATTTTAATTTTTCAAGGTACATATCTACTAGGGTAATTTAAGTGAGGTGGGAAATGTCAATAAGTAAACCAATAATTCATATAGATAATGAAGTCGAATATATAACACCTAATAATAAGAACCATGAGCTTGTTCAGATTAATCCAGATGTTTTTAAAATATGTTTTATAAGAAAAGCAGATAAATCAACTAAAGGCTTTAATAGTGATGAGCAAGCAGAGTATCTAACAGGATTTGATTCACTAAAGAAAGTACCTATAATACTTAAACTCCTAGCTGTTGCATAGTTTTAAATTACGGCATATACCGTTCAAAGAGTTTTATATTGAGTTCTTCAAATCCATGCCCTTTGTTGTATTTCCTGTCTCGAACAAACTTAAAGCTTTTATTTAATTTTTTCTGAATGAATTTTTTTTTATCTTCAATATGATACTCAAGCAACCATACTCTTTTACTTTTACGTAAAGCAGGTTCGAGTTGCGCAGAGATTGCATCATAATTAGCTTTTGAAATATCCCTCCAAGGAAAACCAATTTCATTTAAGTTCTTATTTATAGGGTAGTAGTAAAATATTAAATCCTTAATAAAGGGCGAATCATAAATTACCAGATCATTACTGGTTACATTTTCTTCAATGTAATTTTTAACCTCCTTCCAATTTATTGTTTTATATGTAAACGGGGCATAGGTTTTGTAATAATTTTGAAGAGATAACACTGATAATATAAGTATTGGAATTATTAAAAGCACTTTCAGTACTCTTTTATACTTCCCTGCTTCTATAATGCCACAAGCTACCAGGATATAGTATGGTATAGAAGCAAATAAAGTGTACCTTTCTATAAATGCTGGTTTCCAGAGTTTTGAAATTCCATATAGTATTAAAACTGGAGTAATTAGCTGCAGAAATAAAAAGTACAATTCTCTTTTATTGCTTGAAAGGAACAAACCTGTTGCTATTAAGAGAACAAATATGACAAATAATGTATCAGAACCTGAGAAGTAAATTGTAAATGTTCTAAATACTCTAATCAGGTCAGCCTTAGGTACCCAAAAAGCTATCTCACTTAAGCCTTTTATTTTACTAAATATTGCAAAAGCCAGTGGAAACAATAAGACCAGAATGATTAAATAAGTTAACAACCAATCTTTTAGATTGAAACCATTCTTTTCCCGGAAAAGCAAAGTTGTAATGAGGTAACCAACCTGAGCAATTATAGTAAATGTTCCAATAAACAAATGTGTGTAAACTAGTAAGGTTGTAGAGATTACATATAAAAGTAAATCCCAAAAGCTACCTTTTTCTAAAAGCTTTATAAAGAAGTAAATTGAGATAAGTGATAATAATGTAGCAAGAGTATACGGTCTTGCATCTTGTGAGTGGTCTATATTAAATACAGACACCGCTAAAAGAAAAGAACTTATAAGAGCAATTTGGCTATTTTTAAAGAGTCGGTTTGATACTGCATATGTCATAAAGACCGATGCTAAGCCAAAAATAACACTTGGTAGTCTTAATATGAATTCAGATTTGCCAAATAACTTAATCCATAAATTCATGATAATGAAATAAAAGGGTTGTTGAGAAGTGCCTAATACACAGTCTATGGTATATAACAATGATTCTTTTGTTGACAGCTTAACGGTAAGACATTCATCGGTCCATAAACTTGTGTAATCTAGTTTATTTAATCTCAAGTATAAGGCTATTAGTAAAATTATAGTTAGCAATATGCATTCATAAATTTTTTGCTGATTATTATTTTTTGATATGTTATTTTGCATAAAGCTTTATATCTAGCCGGTAGAAATCAATATCAGGAATAAAAGCCCAACTGTCTTTCAACTTAAAACTTTCATTAATCTTTCTTACAATGTACCTGTTTTTGTCATCACTATGAAACTTGATCAACCAAACTCTCTTACTTTTTTTCAAAGCTGGGTCTAACTCATTTGAGATATCTGCGTAAGTAGCCTTTGATATAAAAGGATAATCAAAGCCTATAACTTTTATATCTTTTTTTATAGGATAATAATTAAAAATCAAACTCTTAATAAAATACGCATCAGGTATCAGAAGATCATCTTTCTTAGCATTGTTATCAATAAACTTTGTGACATCTTTCCAGTTTAAGTTTTTATACAGGAAAGGATAGTATGTTTTATAGTAATTGTTAATGCACAAGAACCACAATGAAAATGAAAGAAAAATAAGTACAATTATTAAAGGTATTTTTATACGATTTCTTATTTCTTCTATACCTGATGCTACCAAGATAAGATATGGTGTGTGAGCACAAAATGTGTACCTATCTACGTAAACCGGCTTCCACAATATTGATGTAAAATATAAAATTAGAAATGGAATGAGGAATATTAAAAACAATAAGTATATTGGCATTTTATCTTTTGCAAGGAACAAACTAACAATAATCAAGCATAAGGATACATAGAAAACCGCAAATGAAGAAGCATAGTAATCAGTAAGTGTGAATAATACTCTTGAGATAGTAACCTGTGGAACCCAGTAAAGAAATGCATTCAGATCCTCACTAATTATTCTTATCAAATTTAGAAGCCATGGTAAGAACAAAAATAAAACTATAAGTTGTAAAAATAACCATGTTCTCCAATTAAATGTATTATTCTTTTTTTTTAAAAGCCACATTGAAACAGCAAATATGCTTTGAGCCAGTAAAGTAAAAGCTCCTTGTGAGTGGGTATAGATTAATAATATTGAAGAAATTAAATAAAAAAACATATTTTTAAGACTGTCTCTTTCCAATACCTTCATAAAAAATAGATAGAAATAAGAGATAAAAACAGGGCAAGAGTATATGGTCTTACATCATGAGAATAGTTTATGTTCATAACAGATAGTGCAGCTAAGCAGGAACTTATAATACCCACTTCTTGGCTCTTAAATAATATTCTTGATAGCTTATATGTCATAAAAACTGAAGCAATACCAAAGATTACACTTGGGAGTCTAAGAGAAAGTTCAGAGGTTCCAAATATCTTAATCCAAAAATGAATAAGGAGATAATATAATGGTTGTTGTTTTGTTCCTATAACAACTGTTAATAGCTGTGATAGTGATTCTTCAGAAGCTATCCAGAATGTCAGACACTCATCGGTCCGTAAGGAATTATGATCTAACTTAAAGACCCTTAAGGAAAGTGCCAGAAAAAGAATAATAATCAGGTAAATAATTTTAGTAAATTTTTGTAGTTTGCTGTTATTTGTAACAAAACTTCCCATAATGTAGTTTTACTTGTTCTATATTATAGAGTCTAAACTTGTTAGGAAGTTTCTACTTAATTTTAGTTATCTGTTCTTTAGTTTCCCATGTTGCGGTTCGAATAGAATCTAAATCGCTTGAGAATTTAAAAATGAAAGAAAGAACGATTACATTGGTTAGTAGTAAAAGAATAAGTAAAAGTATGTTGAATCTTTCCATGAATTTTAATTTTAAATCTTATTTAATTATTTGAGAATGGTTCCTTATCAGAGTAACAAAAACCTTTCTTGATTAATTGTTTTAAGTTACCTCTATATTTAATTAATGACTACAGATTAGCCTTTATATTACATACATTTTCCATATATACTTTAAATCCACACATATTAAGGAAATTAAACAGTAGCTATTGCCAAATCTAAATAAAAAATAAACATTCCCAGTACACTGTATTGACTCTCATACTTAAATATAGTCTAATATTTAGTGTGTCATTTTAAAACAACCTGATTCAAGCACTAGATATAGTATGAGAGACAAATATAATAGATGCCACCAACAGCACCAGTAGCTGAGCACAGGACTGTTCACCGGTCCACAGGGAGTTACTTTCTCCCTAAACAAAACCATGACCCGAATCAAAGAAACCTCGAAGTTGATTACAGTAGATTTATTCAGGAAGGAATCTTTGAATATAAACCACTTAAAGGAACTGTAAAGCCTGGAATACAATTCATAACACACGATACTGTTTCACCTGAAAAACTTGAATGGCAAAGAAGAGGAAGAATAGCAGCAACAGCTGGTTCAGTAGCTTTGAACATAATGGCTTCTGCTGGTTTAGTTTATGCAGGCGGGAAGTTAATAATGAGCAGTTTATTTGGGAGAGGTAGTGAAGACGAAGCGTATGAAACGCTTGGGAGTGCCTACACAAAATCCTCTATTGCAGGTGTTCTGACCGGCGTTGCACATGAAAGCCCGAACTGGGCAATTGGAAATCTTGGGATGGGGATTTTCGGCAGGTACTTAAATGACATTGGCGGACTGGCTGGATTCTTATTCTCTGATGGGCTTGCATCTATCGGTATGGGGCAGGTTCGTTTTAAAGAAAAAGGAAATGCATTTGCAGTTCAAAGCTCTATATTCGACAACCCAAATCTTTCATCTCTTAGTTTTTTAAAACCAATTGAACAATCAATTTATTCTTTTGGACGAAGGGTTGCAAACCCAGGCGGATGGAAGCATTTTATAGAATCAGAACCATATGCATTATTCAATACTGCAGGCGGTGGGCTGGTTACAGCAGGGGGAATATTAGGAATTACATCTTTGTTTAAAAACAAACTTTCAGACGGATTTAAATCTTTTACTTATCTGCCTGCAGCGCTTCTTTCACTTGGAAGCCTGATTGGATTTTATAGAGATGGCGCTGTAGAAGTAGACAGATCACATTACATTGGCGGCGGAAAGAGAAAAGCTGAAAACTATACCCAGAGAGTAGAAGGATATGCAAAACAAGCAGCCTCCCCATTTCTTGCTGTAAGGAATATTCTCTTCTCCTTAAAAGGAATTGGAATGGATTCAAGTGGGGTACTTCATAATTTGGCCATAGGTATGCAGGCATTTGGTGCAGCAAGTGCATTTTTAGGATTTACAGCACAATCATTTTTGAAATTCTTAAAACCTGAGCTGTTTGGTGCAAAATTTAAACAGTTTATCGAGATAATTCTTGAGCCAAAATTAGCTGCACAACATCTTAAAAAATTAATGGGCTTTTTAAGAACTGATGAAGGCAGAGAACGATATGAGAAACCCGACAATATTACTCCTAAGTTAGAAGAGATTGTTTACAGCGATAAACATGCACCAGTCTTAAGAAAAATAATGAAATCAGATGATTTCCAGGCAACATATGAAAGATCACAATGCGGACTGGTTAATTATATAAACAACAAAACTTTCTCCAGATTCTATCTGGATCGCGGAAATCACATGGTAAGAACAAGTGCAATTATAATAAAACAAATTGAAGCATTAAAGAAAAATACTACCGATCCACAAATATTAGATGAGTTACTTAAGAATGAGCTGGCATTAAAAGTTGCAGCACTGTTACATGATCTAAAACACGGTCCATTCAGCCATGTTCTGGACAAAGCAATTCCCGGGTACGACAACGACAGGGAAACAATTCTTGCAATAAGAGATGAAAATTCACCAATTCATAAAACAATTCTTGAAGCCTGCAAGGCAGAGGGTGCAGATGGGAAAAAAGTTATTGACCAGATTCTGCACATTTTAGGAAGGCGGAGTCCTTTCTATCCGCTCATTAGCGGATGGGGCGCAGACAGAATAGACTACATAAGGTTCTCAGATTTTCCGCTTGTTAACAATGGTAGAGTTATTTTTCCTGAATGGGATATGAAAGATCTTGATAATTATGTTGATACTTTCAGGCTATACAAAGATGAGGGAGGTAATATCCGAGTCGGATTTACACCTGAAGGTGCACTGCTTGCATTTATGATGTGTTCAGACAGAGAGCTTTTTGATGTAAGTGTAAACAGTAATCCTGGTTCAATATCTATAGATTTACTTGCTGCTATTGCACTCTCACATTATTCACCAAATGACATAAAAGGTAAATCACAAAAAGAAGTTGAGCAAATGATTTTTAAAAACATTGCAGCCTTAAAAAATGTTCAGACAACAATAAACTTTAAACAATCCAAAGGGGCAAGAGATGGATACTCTTATTATTCACCTATTCCGGATGATCCTAGCTGTATAAATGTTGTAAATGGCTCAGTACACGAATTTACTAAGTATTTAGAACAAAGAGGCATAGGAAATTATCTAGCTGATCTCAGCAAATCAAGTGAAATATTCAGGAGATACCCTATTTCTGAGACAGAACTTGTAAACAGAATTAAAGCTGCAACTACTAAGCATGAATTCTATGTAAGAGTACATGCAAGAAGTAAAAATTAATTGTTTTAATAAGGAACAACAATAGTAGTAAATGGTACAGTACTATACAACATGGCATAATTGCTAACACAAAGAAAGAAAATTCAAGATCTATCTAAGTCTTACGAAAGCTGGGTAACCTGGGGTGGCATCATCTGATGAAACCAAGAATCTTAATGTCAATGAGAAATTAATCCTTATTGTAATCATCCTTATTGCATTTCTGCTCAGGATATATAAACTGGATTATAAAAGCATCTGGCTTGACGAAGGCTTATCAACCTGGATAGCATCTCACAGTAATTTCATCCAATTATTAAATGAAACTTCATTCTCAAGACAGAATCCATTGTTCAGTATAGTTCTACACTTCTGGATTTCTATCTTCGGGAAATCAGAGTTTTTCATCAGATTGCCAAACGTTGTTTTTAGTTTAGGACTAGTTTACATGGCTTTCAGAATTGGGGTACTACTATACAGTAATCAGGTTGGGATTTTAAGTTCTCTCTTGCTAACAATATCTGTTTTTCATATAAATCATACACAGGAAGCAAGACCATACACTCTAAGTTCTCTATTAGCACTCATTTCAGTTTACTTTTATATAAAACTAATTGAAGAAGGTAATTTTAAATACAAGGCTGGTTACTTAATATCTTCAATTCTCTTAGTATACAACCATATGATTGGATTTTTTATTATAATTGCCCAGAATATTTACCTGTTAATTTTAAAATTAACCAGAGATAAAATTCCCGGGATTAATTTAAAATCCTGGATAAAATTACAATTACTAATACTAGTTATATTTCTACCCTGGATAATCAAACTTTACAGATATGTTAACCCTTCTCTTCTAAAGATTCGTCCACTTGCTGGAGGAATTCCTGATCCATCCTTAATGACGGTAATGGACACATTTATATATTGCTTTTCGGGTTCTTTAATACTGGCTACTATTTTCATAGCACTAATAGCTTGGAATTTATCATCACGGAATAAAAGAAGTCTTTTTTTATTGTTGTTTTTTCTGACACCACTGTTAGCCATGTATCTTATTTCAAAACTTTATAGACCAATTTACCTGGACAGATATAATCTGATTAACTCTTCATTTTTTTATATTTTAATAGCAGCAGGTCTGACAGGAATGAATAAATACTTCCGGACCCTTATTATCAGCTCAATAATAATTTTAAGTCTTCTTAATATTCGAACTTACCATATTAACTCATTCCCATTTACATATAGAGAAACCAACTGGAGAGAAGCCGTTAAAGTTATTGATAATAATGCCACCAACTCAGACTTATTAATATTTGATGCCTGGTACAACAAAAGGTATCTTTTCGATTATTATTCAAGAAGAAATGACCTGACAATAAAATATTTTCAATATGAGCCTCCCAGGTTAATGCATTTAATTTCAATACCAGAGCTGGAACCATACTTTAAAAAGCACAAAAGGGTATGGCTAATAACTTTTCACCCCAAAGACAAAGGAAGATTAATAGAAAACAGACTAAGGGAAATCTATAAGATAAATAAAGAATGGAAATATAATGAGAATGACCCTTTTGATAAATTGGATATAAAATTATTTGAAGCAAAAGTATAAAATGCAGTCCCAAAAACTTGAATTAGAAGGTAAAAAACTAAATCCTCCAATATTTATTGTTGGGTGCGGGAGATCTGGCACATCTCTTCTAGCTAAAATCTTAGGAAATCATAAAAATATCTATTGGATAGAAAATGAAACTCATTTTTTCAGAGACATTAAACCAAAAGTTTATTCTGTTTGTAATTATTATGAAAAACAAAGAGATTTTGAGAAATTAGCATTAAGTGTTTTAACTATTTTTCAAGAAGGCATCTGGAACACTTATAGTGATATTAAAAATGGAAATTTTTCTACAGAAATAATTCAAAAATACAATGAAATAAAAAAAATAAATGAATCTGGAAAATTAGATAACAAGACTGATGTTTTTAATCTATGTGTAAATTTTCTAACAATAAGAAAAAATAAGACCAGATGGCTTGAAAAGTCTCCTGGACATATTCGTACAGTCTCTCAGATATTAAAAGCATACCCACAGGCAAAAATTATTACTGTTTATAGGGATCCAAGAGCGGTTTATTGTTCATGGAAATACTCAGATTTCTTTAAGGATTCAGCAATGAAAAACATAATAGTTTTTATATTTATATGGACTATTGCAGTTAAAATTGGGAAATCTTTATCGAAAGAGCTGCCTACTCAATATCACCAGTTACAATATGAAGACTTAATCACAGATCCAGAAAAAAATATTAAAGCAATTTGTGGTTTCATCAATGAATCCTATGAACCTGCAATGCTTGAAAATATTGAAGTTCTCAACAGTTCATTTAAAATTGATAATCAAAAAACCGGTATATGCAAAGATCTAACAACAACTAAAAAATGGAAAGAATTGCTTACAGCTGGTGAAATAACCTTTATTGATCTTCTAACAAAAAAGTACAGGACAATGTTTAATTACAGTGATTCAGGTTTAAAGTTATCTGTTTCCAGGCTCTTTCAACTCATATTATTAATATTAAAAGCTGCATTTCAACTCTTATTTATTACAATGAGTAAGTTCAAATCAAAGTATAGGTTTTACATGGAACAATTATTATATGAATTTAAGAAAACTTAGCCCTATTCAATTGAAGTCATAGAACTATAGGTGATAAATATTTAAGAATATGTTTGTTAATTATTTTATTTTTGTTCAATTACTCTTAAAAAATATGCAAGCAGAATAAAAATATAAGAACTGAAACTATAAGCCAAATCATTAAAATCTAACCCCCCGAATTCAATACAGGAAGTCGCTACAGCTAATAAAGGTGCAATTAGTAAAATAATTGCGCAGCCTTCAAGAAATTTTATTTTATTATTCTTCATCCTTTGCATAGAAATTAAAAGGCAAAAAATAATCATTAAGATTACTTTAATCAAATTAAGAATAGGATCTAAATATAGAATTTTGCCTGATTGCACCTGCAATGGAGTAAAGCCAGAGGGAGCATATAAATAAAAAGGAAGAGTAACTATAATAAAAGCTATTAAAACAATCAGAAAATACTTTATAGATTTTTTTGGACCCACATTCTGCATTAAAAATGAAAAGAAAACAGGTAATGTTAAAATCAGGTCGCCTCTAGATGACAATGCTATACCAAGAAAAATTGCAGATAAATATTTCTTCCAATAACTGATATTATTTCTGCTCAAATGGTTAATTAAAAGAATTAAAAAAACTAGAACTATTATTGTAGATGATAACTTATAACCACTTACTATAAGTTCATGTAAGGATTCAGGTGAAGTAAACATTAAAGTCCAGATAAATAAAAGAGAATATCTCCAATCTCCAAGGATCTTTTTTAAACATAAGAATAAAATGGTTAGCCAAAAAATGTTTTGTAATGCCATGTTGCCAAGTAAAACAAAAGGAACAGATAAAATTAAAGAGCCTGGTAATGGTCCTACTGGGTTTCCAAGATAAGATTTAGTATAATATGGATATGTAAAATTTATTAATGCTTTTACTGCTGCTGCTGTTACCTCATCTGCATCACTACCTCCTCCACCTTTAAATCCTAAATTAGCTATTGGATATAAGAAGTAAGGCACAATAAGAACAATAACTATTAATGTAACCAAAGCTAAAATTAATGCTTGTTTTTGAGAAAGATTATTTTTTATTAAATTACAGATTGATTTTAATTTTGTGTAATAAAAAGTAATAAAAACCAAATAAATAATTAATAAAGAATATCCTGAAAATTTAACTAAAATAAATCCTGAAGAAATTATTGTAATTAAAACTATCCATAATAGATTCACAACTTTTTTTAAAAATATAAAATAAAAAAGCCCCCCAACGGGATTGAACCGTCGACCTCGTCCTTACCAAGGACGTGCTCTACCAACTGAGCTAGAGGGGCATGGGCGGCGCTGGGGTCGAACCAGCGAAGGCTTACGCCAGCAGATTTACAGTCTGCCCCCTTTGGCCACTCGGGCAGCCGCCCTTTCTTTATAACGCTTCGTCGCTGCTACGCAGACTCCTCGCTATTTTGATCATCACTTAACGGCGCTCAGATTTTCGTTTCAGAAAATCTTTGCTTAGCAAAGCCGAAGATCAGATTTGAACTGACAACCTACGGTTTACAAAACCGTTGCTCTACCATTGAGCTACTTCGGCATATTGCTCCAATAGTTTAGCAAATATTAAGTCTTTCTCTAAGTATGTTAATTACTTCATTATGTAAAACCTCAACTGTTTTGGTACCATCCAGCACAACATACCTGTTTTTATATATTTTTGCAAGCTCATCATATCCTGAAATTACAGCATTATAAAACTGAGCTTTTGAGTTTTCTATTTTATCTTTTGATGCCTTTTTTTCTGCCCTATCAAGAAAAACATTAAAATTTATCCTGAAAAGAAATGTTAATTTAGGCTCTGGAAGTCCTGTAACTTCAACCAGTTTTAAAATTTTATTTATGTCAAGCCTGCGCCCAAAACCCTGATAAGCAATTGTAGAGTCATAATATCTGTCACAAAGTACTGTTTTATTTGCAGATACAGCAGGTAAAATAACTTTTTCATAATTATCCTGAATACCAGCAAAAAATAAAAACATTTCATTTATTTCGGATAATTTTAAATCAAACCTGTGAAGCAGTATTTTCCTTAATTCTTTCCCAAGCTGAGTATCACCAGGATTTGCAGTAAAAACAACATTCTTATTCTTCGAAAAACTTTTTCTTAAAAGTTCTATCTGTGTAGTTTTCCCTGAACCATCTATACCTTCAAAGGTAATAAAATACATGGTTATTTACCCATCAGTGAAGTTACATACTTGTATAGTTCATTAAATTGCTCTGGGTTTGAAGTGAGATTTTTAAACTTTGGCATTGGTGGCGGAGGGTTATCAATAAAATCCTTGAAAACTGCTTTTGAAAGTATTTTTTTAGAACCAATTATTGATTTCTCAGCTTTTATAAGATTTCCACCACTTAAATGACACCCTGAACAGTTTTTTTTAAATAATCTTTCACCCGTACTTAGATCTCCTTTATGCTGGGCATTACCAGGCTGTACAAGTAAAGTATAGGCCAGTACAAAAACTGTATAAATACAGGAACCTATTAACAGAAACTTCAATGAATAAGGGATTTTATTTAACATCTATGGGAATTAAGAAGCAGGTTTTAAGGGAAATTATAATACAAAACTTTACTGTTCTTCGTCCTTAATAACAAGCTTTATTTCGGGTGTAATTTCACTATGTAGTTTAAATTTAATCTGAAACTCACCAACTTCAGATATTGGTTTTTTTAAAAGAACCTGTTTTTTTGAGATTTCAATATCAGCATCATCTTTTAATCTTTCTACAATTTCTTTGGCAGTAATTCTTCCGTAAAGCTTACCTGCTTCACCTGCTTTAACAGTAATAGTGATTTTTCCAAGTTCTGTTATTTTTTTTGCAAGTTCTTCTGCTTGTTGTTTTTCTTCCTGATACTGTTTTTCTAGGAGAGCTTTTTTCTTCTGAATCCTTTTAATTTCACCAGGTGTTGGAATTGTTCCAAGTCTCTGTGGAATTAGAAAATTTCTGGCATAACCTGGTTTAACCGAGACTATTTCACCCACTTCACCCAGCTTGTGGACCTTTTCATTAAGTAAAAGTTTTACATTTGGCATAGTTAAATCCCTTTTTAGCAGAAAATAATTCTATCATTTTATCCTGTCAAATTATGTATTAGCAAAAAAAAACAGCAAATCAACCTTTTAGAGTTACATATCTGGCTTCTGAAATTCCTTCTATTTCTCCAACTTTCTTTAAGACTTCGGCAGGAATAGGATCATCTAAATTTAATATCATTACTGACATTTTTCTTGGGCCTTCTCTGCCCACATGCATTGAACTTATGTTTACGTTCTCTTTCCAGAGTATTGTAGAAACCTGTGCAACCATACCGGGTTTATCCTTATGATGCGTCACCAGCATATGTTCAGCCAGAGTAGCACTCATAGCATAGTCATCTATCTGGATTACTGCAGAAACATTATTTGCCAGCAGGGTACCAGCAATGAGTTTTTCCCCTTTATCAGTTCTTACTATAACTTTCAATTCTTCAACATAATCACTCGTATCAGAAGATTTTGACTCAACTATTTTTATGTTTCTGGTTTTTGCAACAACAGGAGCATTTACAAAATTTACTCCTTCAATGCTGCAGGATAATACTCCTTTTATAACTGCTACTACAAGTGGCTCAGTATTTTTCTTTGCAAGCTCTCCCCTAGCTTCAATCCGGATCTCAAACACCTTTCCATCTATAAGCTGTGCAGCTATCTTGCCAAGACTTATTGCTAAATCCATAAACGGTTTTACCTGCAGGATAGTTTCAGGTTTCATTGCAGGCAGATTAACTGCACTTCTTGCAAACCCACCTGATAAAACGTCTCTTATTTGTTCTGCTACATCAAGAGCAACATTTAACTGGGCTTCTTCAGTGCTTGCTCCAAGGTGTGGTGTAAGTACAATCTTATCCCCAAGATAAAGTAACGGACTGTCTTTTAAAGGTTCTTCTTCAAATACATCAAAAGCAGCACCAGCCACATGCCCGGTTTTAATTGCTTCAGCTAAAGCATTTTCATCCACAATCCCACCTCTGGCACAATTAATAATCCTTACACCCTTCTTGCATTTTTTAAAAATTTCAGTGTTCAGTAAATTCGTAGTCTCTGGTGTCTTTGGAATATGAAATGAAATAATATCAGAGTTCTTCCAGATTTCATCCAGGGTGACAAGCTGAAAACCAAGTTTTGATACTGCTTCTTTATCAACAAAAGGATCAAAAGTAATCACTTTCATGCCCACAGATTTTGCAATAATACCAACCCTTGTACCAATTTTGCCCAAGCCCACAATTCCAATTGTTTTATTAAAAAGTTCAAATCCAACAAAACTGGATCTTTTCCATTCTTTTTTCTTCATTGAGGTATCAGCTGCAGGAATTTGCCTGGCAAGAGACATAATCATTGCAAATGTATGTTCTGCAGCTGCTGTAGTATTTCCTTCAGGTGAATTAACTACAATAATTCCTTTATTTGTAGCAGCTTCTAGATCAACATTATCAACACCAACACCTGCACGTCCTATAATTTTCATTTTTGAATTACAGGCTTCAATTATTTCTTTTGTTACCTTGGTACCACTTCTTATTAGCAGGGCATCATAATTCTTTATAATATTTTTAAGTTCCTCAGCAGATACACCTGGCTTGTAATCAACTTCAGCAATCTGCTTAAGTATTTCAAGCCCTGATTCATTCAACTTATCTGTAACAAGAACCTTTGGCACAAAATTTACCTCAAAGATATTCTAATTCATTATATTAATAAAATGTTGTTTCTGCCTACCGCCCTCCTCGCTCATTCTTCGCTTGTCGGGCTTTGCAATGTGCATTTGGAACATCCTCTTGCTACATTGCTCAGATTTTACCGAATAAATCGGATAAAATCTTACCTTTTAAATAGCTTATTCAGAAATGTTACCCTAGCTAAGTAGTAACAAAATGTTATTTATTGTGAAAAAAACTCTTTATATTTTCACATATATAGTCTTTCTTTTCCCTGTCCAGCTCCGGATACATAGGAAGTGAGAGGATTTCATTACATATTCTTTCAGTAACAGACAGATTATAATTTCTTCCCTTTAAGTAAGAAAATGCTTTTTGTTTGTGAATAGGTATTGGATAATAAATCAAAGTATCAATTTTTTTCTTTTTTAGCTCTTCCTGTAATTTATCCCTGGATTTTGTCCTTATAGTATATTGATGAAAAATATGGGTACAGTTTGGTTTTATAGATGGGATAACAATTTCTTCAATGCCTGAAAGACAAGAACTAAAGTAATCCCCAGTATCTTTTCTTGCCTGGTTCCACCTGTCCAGATGTTTTAATTTAATTCTTAGTATTGCAGCCTGAATTTCATCAAGCCTGCTGTTAAAGCCTACAATATCGTGGACATATCTTTTTGGAGAGCCATGCATTCTGAGAAGTCTGATCTTTTCAGCAAGCGCAGAGTCATTCGTAAAAAGTGCACCGCCATCACCAAAACACCCAAGATTTTTTGTGGGATAAAAACTGGTAGTGCCAATATTTCCAAAAGTACCAACCATTTTGCCATTGTATTTTGCACCAATTGCCTGTGCACAATCCTCTATAACATACAAACCATGGTTATTCGCAATTTTTACTACTTCTTCAATTTCACATGACTGACCATATAAATGTACCGGGATAATACATTTTGTTTTTTTTGTAATTGCTTTTTCAATCTTTGATACATCTATATTAAAATCACTCTCTACTATATCCACAAAAACAGGTTCAGCCCCCACTAATGCAACAGCTTCAGAAGTTGCAAAATAACTGTGCGATACAGTAATAACTTCATCACCAGCTCCAATACCCAATGCTTTTAGTGCAAGTACTATTGCATCAGTACCGTTTGCACAGCCAATTACATTTTTACATGAAAGGTATTTTGCAAGATCCTGTTCAAAGGCAGTAACATTAGGGCCTAAAATATAATTTGCACTTGAAAGAACATCATTTACAGCTGCATCAATTTCATCCTTAAGAGCCTCATAATGACTTACAAGGTCAATAATGGGAACTGCAATCTCTTTTTTATATTCAACTTTACTCATTCTTTAAATTATTATTTTGACTGTATAATTATACCTTCATTGTGAAAAAGCAAGCTCAAGCAAGATTGATTTACACTCAGTTAAATCAATTTTTTTTCTTGAGTCATCCGGGTTAATACCCTTACCATAAATTGCTAATATTCCTTCAGGAGTATGATAAGCTGTGGCTACATCAAGCTTATGCATTTTAATACCAGCCAAGTTCCATTCTATAGTCTTACTTTTATTGTTGCCTAAATTGTAAGTAAATACTTCACTAGTTGCATCATCATAAGTTGGATTATGAATTGTAATACTAACACTGTTCCCCATTTCATCAACTGAAAAAAGCCTTTTTCCACTAGAAGTAAAACAACTATTTAATGCTTTGTTAATTTGCTTTCTAATAATTGGATCCTTAACTTCAATAGCAACTTGAGGCACCATTGCTAAGAGTGGTTTATAATCATTTGGATTTATACCTATGATTTTAAAAAGTTTATTTATATTTTCAAGTTCAGCAGAGAACCCTTCATAAGAACTATATTGAATAGTATCTTGCCCCATGCTTGTAGCAAATACAAGGGTAATATCAGGATTCTTTTCAAGAAAACTCATTGCATCTTTAAAAATATTATCCAGGATCTCCAGCCCAAACAAGATTGCAGAAAGATGTTCACTCTTTCGGATTACTTTAAAATCTTTAAAGTCCTCAGGAAAAATATCATGCCAATATCTATGCATTAGGCTTGCAACATGATTTGTAAAAAAGCTGGAAAAAGCCGGTGGATCTTGCACACTATAAAGCGACTTAAAAATATCCCAAAACAAAATACATTGAAAAGTTGTTCTCCTTGCAAGATGATTTTTGTTAGTAAGTTCCATAAGTAACTGAGTAAAAGACTGAATCAAGGTACTAAAAGTAATACCAAGCCTTGGTAATAAAAAAATAAGCTGAAAAAATTCTTTCGATAAAAGTTCTTTTTGTCTAACTACAAGCCCATTTTTTTGAACTTGATCCAGGTTAAACCTTTGAAAGATTTCTAAGTAATTAGGAATACAACGTTCATCATGAGCAAAGGTATCAGGAACATAAAACCCATTATTCCCAGGATAAAGAGGTGGCCAGCTTTGTAATGAGCCACAAACACCAATGTTATAGCCTCTATCTATAAAATCCTGCCAGATTGCTTTACCTTTAAAAGTACTTATGTCCTGCCCTAAAAACTTAATCTGGTGTTCATTACTTGATATCCCACGGTGAAATGTTGGCCAAGTAATCCAAGGAGATAATTCACCACTATCAATAACTATGTCTTTTCCTTCTCTTGACTTTCCTCTAACAAGTTTTGCTTCATCCAAATCTCTTTTCACATCAGTTATTACTGTTGTATAAGTCTTTGAGCCTTCAAAAAACTTTTTAATGTTTGATAGCTTGGGGTGATTTTTAAATCTATCAATTAATCTCCATGGTATTTCATTAATCTCTAAGACAAGAAGCTTCTTATTTAACTTATTTTCCTCTGAACCACTCATTATAATAAATAATTATTCCACGTAATCAAGATTAGATTTACATATGTAATATAATAAGCTTTATATGCAAAAGAAAGCTTTAATTACCGGAGTCACAGGACAAGATGGAACATACTTAGCAGAGCTATTACTAGAAAAAGGTTATATGGTTCATGGTATTAAAAGAAGATCTTCTACATTTAATACTCGTAGAATAGATCACCTTTATCAAGATCCACATAATCCTAATTCAAAATTCTTTCTTCACTATGGAGACTTGACTGATTCAACAAGCACTATACGTTTAATTCAAAAAATTGAACCGGACGAGATCTACAATCTTGGAGCACAGAGCCATGTACAAGTTTCATTTGAAAATCCCGAATATACTGCGAATGTAGATGCTCTTGGTACATTAAGAATGTTAGAAGCTATAAGAATTTTAGGACTTGAGAAAAAGACACGTTTCTATCAAGCATCATCTTCCGAAATGTATGGTTTAGTGCAAGAAACCCCCCAAAGAGAAAGAACACCTTTTTATCCTCGATCTCCTTACGGAGTTTCAAAAGTGTTTGCATTCTGGATTACTGTTAATTATAGAGAAGCATATGGCATGTATGCTTGTAACGGTATACTTTTTAATCATGAATCCCCAATTCGTGGAGAAACTTTTGTAAGCAGAAAAGTAACTAGAGCAGTAAGTAGAATTGCAGTAGGATTAGAAAATAAATTGTTTCTTGGAAACCTTGAAGCTAAAAGAGACTGGGGGCATGCAAAAGATTTTGTAACTGGTATGTGGCTTATGCTTCAACAAAAAAAACCAAAAGATTATGTACTTGCTACAGGCATTTCTACTTCTGTTAAAGAACTCACAGAAATGGCTTTCAAAGAAGTAGGAATAATAATTGAATGGGAAGGTAAAGGAACAGAAATAAAAGGAAGAATTAAAGACTTTACAACCAATCCAATTCCAATAGTTACCTCAAATTATAAAAAAGGTGATGTTTTAATTGAAATAGATCCTAGGTATTTTAGACCTAGTGAAGTTGATTCCTTGCTTGGAGATCCAACACTTGCCGAAAAAGAGCTTGGATGGAAAAGAAAATATGATTTACCATCACTTATAAAAGAAATGGTTAAATCAGATTTAGAAGAAGCCAGACAAGCTTTATATCTAAAAGAAGGCGGATTTAAAGACAGAGAAATTATTCATAGTTCATAAAATGAAAAAATCAAAGATATATATTGCTGGACACACAGGCTTAGTTGGTTCCTCAATTTTAAGAGAATTTAAAAATCAAGGGTATACAAACTTAATAGTAAGAATACACAGTGAACTTAACCTCCTAGATTACAAAGAAGTTACATCGTTCTTTGAAAAAGAAAAACCTGAGTATGTAATATTAGCTGCAGCAAAAGTTGGTGGTATTTATGCAAACAACACCTTCCCAGCAGAGTTTATTTATGAAAATTTGCAAATACAAAACAATGTAATTCATTGTTCTTATTTAAATAAAGTAAAGAAGCTTTTATTTCTAGGTTCTTCATGCATATACCCAAGAGATTGTCCTCAACCTATTAAAGAAGAATATTTATTAAATGGAAAATTAGAGCCAACAAACGAACCATATGCTATTGCAAAAATTGCAGGTATAAAATTATGTCAAAGTTATAACAGGCAATATAAAACAAATTTTATTAGTGTAATGCCAACAAATTTATATGGAGTTGGGGATTCATTTGATACTAAAAACAGTCATGTTTTACCAGCCTTAATATATAAAGTACACAGAGCTAAAATTAATAATGAAAAAAATGTCACTGTTTGGGGAACAGGGAAACCTCTAAGGGAGTTTTTATATGTTGACGATCTGGCAAATGCTTGTTTATTCTTGATGCAAAATTATTCAGACAGTGAGATTATAAATATTGGGTCAGGACATGAGGTGTCAATTAAGCAGTTGGCTGAAATAATTTGTGAAATAGTTGGATATACTGGTCAAATTAGTTTTGATACTTCAATGCCAGATGGCACACCAAGAAAATTTCTCGATATTTCAAAATTAACCAAACTAGGATGGAAAGCTAAAACTGACTTGCAGGCAGGTATTAAAAAAACATATACGTGGTACTTGGAGAAATTTGTAATCAAAAAGGTAACCATATACAATGATTGACGTTGTTAAACTTGATCAAAAAGAAATAAAAAATTTACTTCGGATAGAAGATCCCTTGATTTTAGAAAATGAATCTCTAATCTAAAGACTTATTTCCTCAAGCAGTTTATTAAATTTACCAGTGCTAACTTTTCTATCGAAAAATTCAACTGCTACTTTCCTGCTATTTTGACCCATCTTTTTTAATTCACTTTGATTATCAAATACCCATTCCAAAGATCTAATCATTTCTTCGACATTGCCGGGTTTTACAACTATTCCACAATTATATTTTTTTGCAATATGGCTAATTTCACTTTCCTTATCTACCCATGCTATAAAAGGTTTTCCACATGCAAGGATGCCATATATTTTACTTGGCACAACAATACCAGCTAATCCTCTTTGAGAAGTAATTAAATGAATATCTGGAGAATTTAAAGAATTATTTAACTCTTCCTTAGATTGATAAGGTAAAAAACTTATATTTTTTAGTTCAAGCTTGGATACTTGAGCTTCAAGATTAGGTTTATCAGCGCCATCACCAACCAACAAGAACCTAAGATTATTTTTTTCTTTAAGCCTTGAAGCCACTTCCACAAGTTTATCTAGTCCCTGCGTAAATCCAATATTTCCAGAATACATAACAAGAAAAGAATTATTTAAATTATGTTTAGTTTTAAATTTATTTTCATTGGGCAGAATAGGATACAGAGTATTTGTATCAGCCCAGTTATGAATAACAAAAATCTTATTTTTATCTATACCTTTGCCTATTATTCTATTCTTCATGTCTTCACCAATTGAAATCACACAGTCTGACCACTTAAAAGAAAGCATGGTTATTTTTTCAAGTAAATAGTTTAAGAAGGAGCTCTTTAATTTTCCAGTAATGATTCCAACATCTGGATACAAATCCTGGCAAGAATAAACAAACTTTGCTTTATACCACTTAGAAAAAAAAATCCCCAATGGTCCTAATAATGGTGGATCAGTTTGCACAATAACAACATCAGGTTTATTTTTTACTAAAAATCCAGCGATAAAAGCCAAGAAAAAGTAGGTACTAAGGTTTAAAAGTCGTAAGAATAAAAATCTTTTTAAAAACTTTGTACCCCAAGCTCTAATTACTTCAACTTTCTTGTATTTATCAAACTGAAGATAAAAATTAAATTTTTTATCTCCCAGATAATATGATCTTCCGCAAATTACAGACACATTATGACCATACTCAGTTAAATCCTCACATAACTCTGTAAGCAACTGCCCAGTAGATTCAACATCAGGATAAAATGAGCGATTAAAAAAAAGAATATTCATAAGAGCTAACGTCCTGTTAGCATGCTTTCAAGCTCATTTTCTACTTTGGTTTTATTTCTACTAGAGAAATACCATTCAACAGTCCTTTTAAGACCTTCTTTCAACAAAACTTTTGGCTCCCACTTTAAAAGCTTCTTAGCTAAAGAATTATCAGCCACTCTATTTAAAGGACCTACTGGCATATCTGGTCTGAATTTGATTTTTGGTTTATGTCCAGTATATTCAAAAACCAAGTTTACAGCATCAATAACTTTATTTCTTTCCATTGTACCTAAATTAATAGCTGTCCCATCATCAATTTTTTCAGCTGCTAAAATAGTGCCTTCGACAATATCATTTATATAAGTCCAGTTGCGAATTTGATTACCATCGCCCCACACCTCAAATGGATCTTGCTTAATAAAAGCCCTAGCAATCATTGCAATAAGAGCATGATTTTCTACCCCGCGCGGTCCATAAACTGTAAAATAACGACATGAAGCAGCTTTAAGTCCATATTCTTTACAATAAGATTTTAATGTTAATTCACCCATTAACTTTGCCCAGCCGTACATATTGTCAGCATCATAGGGGGGACGGGCCATATCTTCAGTTAAAAATATTTCTTTTGAGAGATCTTTTTGAATAAAAGTAGGATAGACACAACCACTTGAAGCAAAAATAACTTTTTCAACTTTTGCTTTCAGTGCAGACCAAAAAACTAGACCATCTAGGTATAAATTTGTTGCAGGTCCTGCTTGGTGTAAATCTACATAGCCTCTTCCACCATGATCTGCTGCCAAGTGAAAAACAACATGAACATTTTTAAACAAACCATTTAAATTAGAATATGCACGAATATCATGGCTTACAAACTCAATCCTTTTAGCATCAATATGATCTTTAATATTTTCAATTTTTCCACTAGTTAAATCATCAATTACTTTAACAGCTACACCTTTTTTAATTAAGGCATCTACAAGAGTAGAACCAATAAAAGAAGCACCGCCAGTTACCAAAACATTTTTATTTTTCCAGTTAAAATTATTTTCCATTTTTTGTAATTATAAAATCCTCTAACACTAAAATATCCATTTGAGTATTCAAAAAGCATTCTAATGCATTATTTACAGTGTTGACAATAGGTTCATTATCATTAAATGATGTATTTAAGATCATTGGTATGTTTGTTAGCTTTTCAAATTCTTTTATTAATTTATAATATCTTGGATTTGTTTCCTTAGAAACTGTTTGTAGCCTACCTGTTCCATCTACATGACAAACAGCTGGGATCAGTTCTTGTTTTACTTGTTTAATTTTATAAACTCTTTCCATAAATGGAACCCGTTCAAATTGTTCAAACCATACTGAAGTCTCTTCTTCAAGAATCGATGGAGCAAAAGGCCTAAACCATTCCCTCTTTTTAATTCTTGCATTTAAAATATCCTTCATTTCTTTCTTTCTTGGATCAACCACAATACTCCTGTTACCTAAAGCTCTTGGGCCCCATTCAGCTCTACCCTGAAACCAGCCAACAATTTTTCCACTTGCAATATACTCAGCAGTTTTTTTACACAAAAGAGTTTCTTCATTAATATATTCAACAAGGCATTTATTCTCAGACAATCCCTTACTGTGCTTTAAAATTTCTTCCTTAATTTCTTCTTCTTTAGACCTTGCTCCAAGATAAGGATGTTTCATTGTAAAGTTTCTTTGCTTTTTGCAAATTTTATTCCAGACAACCATTGCAGCACCAATAGCAGTACCAGCATCATATGAGGCAGGAGGAATATATACATTTTTAAATGGTGTCTTTTCTATTATCTTGCCATTAGCTAGAGAATTTTGAATACAGCCACCTGCAAGTACTATGCTGTCCAGCTTTGTTTTCTTATAAGTCTCATTAAGGATATGAAAGAATGCTTCTTCATATACCTCTTGTACTGCTCTTGCAATATTTTGATAATGTTCAGTGATTTCTTCATCTTTTTCTCTGGGCTTTCCAAGCAGATCTACCAATCTATCAGAAAACAGTTTTCCTATTTTTGGACTTCCTTCATCCCAAACCATTTCAACACCCTCTTCATCATGTGTAAAAAAAGATTTATTAAGCTCAAAAAGTCCATTATCAAGCAATTTAATTGTTTTTTTCATTTCATTTACACAACTTGGTTTTCCATAAGCAGAAAGACCCATAACTTTATACTCATCTCCATAATTCCAAAAACCTAAGAACTGGGTCATTGTATTGTAAAAAATGCCAAGGGAGTGAGGATATTCAACCCAATCAAGAATTTTTACATTATTTCCTTTTCCGATTCCTCTCATAGTACTAACGAAATCGCCAAAACCATCTACAGTTATGCAAACTGCTTCATCAAATGGTGAAACAAAAAATGCACTCCCAATATGCGCTAAATGATGTTCAATATTTTCAACTTTTGCTTTAATAGTTGATTTTTCTACTTGTAAATAATCTGCAATTCCAGTTTTTACATCTTTAATTTGTGCAGCATTTATTATTCTGTTTTTATGAAAATTGAGTGACTTGGCTTTAGTAAGTAGCCTGATGATTTTTTTATGCATGTGAACAGATGGATTTCTCGAAATTGCAATATAATCAACATCTTTAATATCTACATTTGCATCAGAAAGGCACCAAGCAATTGATTCTGTAGGCAATCCAGCCCAATGCTTAATCCTTCTAATTCTTTCTTCTTCAATAGCATTAACTACAACTCCATCTATAACAAGACAAGCTGAAGAATCACTATGATAAGCATTTACCCCTAGAATAATCATGAATTGTTTACAGAGCAGACCCTTTCTTATGCATTTGCCTTTTTATTTCATAGATTTTTGCATCTACTAAAAGACGAAACCAAAAGCCTTGCAAGAAATGAAATATCAATCCTTCAATCCCATCCAAGAATCCTAGCCTAAGGAAGTAACGATAAAAGATATAAATAAAAGGTCTAACAAAAAGAGGAAGCTTCATATAAAAAGATTTCAAACAGCGTCTTCTTTCCATAGAATTTCCAAATATATTAGGGATTACTCCAGATTCCCTAGACAACTGATCTTCCCCTAACGTTTGATCAAGCGCTTCAAATGATGACCATTTATTGTGGCGGAGAGTAAAATCGGATAAAGAAGCAGTAACTATATCAACTATATCCCCTTTTATCTTCTTTGCTTTACCTTCTACAGTAAAAAGTTGATCATATCGTGACTCCTCACATATTCCATGTCCTTTCTTAAATAAGACCACATCATAAACAGGGTAATGACCTCCATGCTTAATCCATCTGCCCATAAACATTGTCTTTCGAGCAATTAAAAAACCATTAAAATCCAAATGCTCATTTTTAGAAAATATTCCGGTTAGTTCTTTTTTTAAATCTTCAGTAATTCTTTGATCAGAATTAAGATTCAAAATCCACTCTGTAGTAATCGGCAAATTATTAAGCGCCCAGTTTCGCTGTTTTCCATAATTTTCAAATTCATGCTGAAAGATTTTATCCGTATAATGCCTGGCAATCTCTAATGTCTTATCAGTTGAGAATGAATCAACAATAAATATTTCTCTCAGAAAACCACTAATACTTTTTAAGCAGTTTTCAATATTTTTTTCTTCATTGTAAGTTAGGATTACGGCTGATATTGGAAACTTCATGACTTATAATCTCTTTATATGCATTAATCATTAAATCTGCAACTACTTCAATATTGTACTTTTCTTCTACCAATCTTCTGGCATTTCTTCTAATTTCATTACATAAATTAGGATTATCTAACAAGTTTTTTATCCCTTTATACAAACTTCCTGCATTCGTTTCAATTATAATTCCTGAATTTGAAGCTTGAACTTCTCTGTAAATTCCAACCTTGTTTGATATTACTACAGGAGCTCCACATGCCATAGCTTCAACAACAGACATCCCAAAATTCTCAAAATAAGAAGGCAAAACAAATGCTTCTGCATCTACATAAGCCGATAATTTATCCTCAGTTAACATGCCAGTAAAAATTACTCTTGATGACAAGCCATAATCAATAAATTGTTTTTCAAGTTCTTTTTTATACCCAGCCTCATCAGGACCAGCAATAACAAGAAAAAGATCTTTAAAATCATTTGCCAAATTACTGAATGCACTGCTTAAAATATCTAATCCTTTTTGCTTATTTATTCTCCCAAGAAACAAAATATACTTTTTATCTTTTAAAACAGAATATTTATTTTTAAATAAGTCCTTTGCAGGAAGATTCGCAAATTGACTGAAATCAAGACCATTAGGAACTATAAATGACTTTGTATTAGTTTTTATACAATTTGCAGCCCCTTCTAATTCATGCTGTGTAGTAAAGTGAATTCCATTAGCAGCATTTAAATAATACTTTCCTATTAAAGAAAAATAAAGTTTTTTTATGCACTTAGACTTTATATTTATAGCTTCTTCATATAGGACTCCCCTAGGAGAAATTATGTAAGGTTTTTTATTTAGAATACTAGCTATACTTCCAGCTAAAACAGGAAAATTCCAAAATGCCGTTATGTGAACGAGATCATATTCTGAAATATTATTTAAAACATCAAAGAATAATTGCGGTGAGAAAGTATAATGTTCATAAAAATAATAAGGGAGATATTTAACTTTAACTCCTTCCAGATCTATCCATTTATTAACTACAATGTCTTTTCTGTTTTCTAATCCTGCATTCGTAGTTAAAACTGTTACCTTTATACCTTGTTTAACAAGAGCTTTATTTAAAAGATAAACAGACTCTATCGGTCCACCATACTTAAATGCTGGATAATAAGAAGGAACAATGTGGAGAATATTCATAATTTAAATCTATTCACTAAATTATATAAAATCATCTATTATTAATAATTAAAAATTTTTCTATCTCCTTCATCCTCAGGTTTCTCTTTTTTCTTATCGAGTTTAGGTAGTAGAAATAAAAAGCTCAGTATAAACCAATAAAAAATTAAAGTAGTATGATTAAAAAACAAACTTTGTAATCCAAGAAATTGAATTTGAAATAGCATACTAATTAAAGCAAGTGATTTAAGATCTTCATCTTTTAAAGTCCTATATAAACGCCAAAAATAGTAAATAAACAGAATCCTAACCAAGAAAGCTACAGCAAGACCAATAATTCCCATCTCTACAATAATTCTTTCTGGTTCTTCTTCAAACCCACCTGTTATAACCTGCAGTCTATTTATATTACCTCCAATAATTTCACTCCCCGGATAAGTGCTGCCAATACCAAAGCCATAAACTCCTACAATTTGAGCAAATATAAATGGCGCAGTATAAGTACCAATTAAACGTGGAAGAAGATCTTCTGATCCAGTAGTTCTTTCCATAAAAGCACCATATACTTTTTGACCTATAGGTGTATAGAAAACAAGAAAAAGTAAAAACAATCCCGCTATAATAAATCTAAAGAAAGACTTTTTAAAGAACTTTGCATTAAAAATACCAGTAAAAAACATATAAAAAATAATACATATGAAAGTAAATATTGTTGGGCCTCTGGATCCTGTCATCATAATATTGAGTATTGCAAATCCAAGTAAAATAAAAAGAAAACCATTAAATACAATTGAATCTTTTCGTAAACTTAATAAATAAACAATCAATAAAATTAAAACACTAAGATAAGTTGCATATCCTGAAAGATAAGCAAATGTCGAGGTAATACGAGGAAAATTTCCTACAAGTGCTATATCAACTGGATTAACTTCCGAGACGTACTTGTTTATTAGACTGTCTGCCGGACTAAAGAATTGAATGATGCCTAATATAAGTAAGGGGATTGAAAAAAATATAAAAATTCTGAGTACTTTAAGTAATTCTTCCTTTGTATTAAAAGCATTTGGAATTATATATAACATTGGGATATAAAAAAAATGAATAATAACTCCTAGAACTCCCACTAATGGGTTAGGCAATTGTGGGTTAAGCATGCATGCTACAGCCCAAATAATTTGAATTAAAATAAAAATATTTACTGGATGTTTTATTGTTATTGCATCACGTTTAAGTAATCGTTCAGTAAAAAACTTGATGTATACTCCAGCTAAAATAATATAACTAAACAAAAATATAATTTCTGCTAAACCTGGCAACAACCATTTCCTAAAAACTCCTACAAATAAGATCCATACCATAAGCAGATTTAATGCTCTTTTCCAAAAAAGATAGGATAACAATGCAATAAATACAAAAGTAACCACAGTAAAATGAATTGGTGAATCCATTTTTAGACTTAAAACACTTAATTCATATGCAATAAAAAAAGCACCTAATAAAATTATCGTTACAATGGGTTTATCTCTTGAAATAAATTTATGATCTTTCATATCTATGATTGATATATTACTGTCTAATTCTTAAATAGGGTGTTTGTCATAAAGAATACTAAGCAAACATTTGCCGGTTTTTTCAATAGACAGATTTTTCTCTATAAATTTCCTTCCCCTTACTCCTAATTCTTCTGCATAGGATGGTTGATTTGTTAACTTTTTTAAAACCTCTTGAATCTCTTCTTTTCTTAGCATCTGAACTACTTCAACGAGTGGGGGAGAAGGACTATATCGTTTTAATTCTCTGGTAACAAGTCCCTGGTTCATTATTACCGGAACTCCACATGCCATCCCCTCAATTAGTACAGTCCACCCCGCAGGCTGCCAGGTATTATCCACAAGGTTTAAAACACACAGTGCATTTTGATAACCATATCTAACTTCCTGAAAGCTCAGATGGGCTTTACACAATACTTCAAGATTTGAAGATTTGTTCTTGTTCCAGTCCTCCCAAAACAATTGCGTTTTCACTGATTGGGTAAGTCTTAAAAGTTTTAATCCACTGCCTTCCATTACATTAACAATTTCCAATTCGTTACGGAGTTGATCACCACTAACCACCACATATTTTTTCAATGGTAACTTTAAGACCTCTGGCGAAATAAAATCACTGTTATTTTTCTCATTAAAATATTCAACATCTACACCTACAGGTAAATGAAAAACGCGTTCAGGAGATAAGTTAAACTCATTACATACTTGCTCAATCTGTTCTTTAGTCATATAAATTAAACCACCACACAATTTTAAGCCTTTCAGAAATAAAGAATTTTTTACTTTACTAAATAAGTTTTTTAATTTGCTTGATTCATTAGCATATACCATTGTAAAAATTTTTCTATTTTGACAGAATGGCAAAAGAATAAAAGCAATTACAGGACCAATAAATCCCCAGGTAATAATAAAGTCAAACTTTAAAATATATGGCACTAATAAAAAAAGTTTTAAATATCCAAAAATAGTATTAAATCTAGGCTTTGATTTCCCTTCCCATGATTCAAAATTTAGAGAAACTATTTCTACATCTATACCTTGATTTTTTAAGTAACCATAGAAAGGGTATGATAATGGTAATTTAGGCAAACTAGGACTATCACCCCCAAGTTCTTTAAATCTTTTTGTATCACCACCTATAACTATTAGTACTTTCATAGCGACTTTATTTTGAATTTAAATAATTAGCCATCTTTTCGCTTAATGTGCTCCAATCATAAGGAGCCACAATATTATCCCACTCTTTTTGCCACTTTGAATTACGTGCTTGCTTAATAGCACTTATCCACTTATTTATATTTTGTTCAGCAAGTATAACATTTGGCCATTTTAGTTGCTTCCAAACCAACAATGGTGTAGAAACAACAAATTTTTTACAGGCAGTGTATTCTACCATTTTAATTTGAAAAGCAAATTCGGTGCCTGGCGATTTTTCCTGAGCTAAAATACCAATATCTATTGCATGAAAATAAGCTGGCATATCTTTTGGATCAACAAGTCCTGCAAGAACTACATTTTGAAGATCTGCTTTGGCAATTACTTCACTCCAACAATCAGTTGGACCGACAATAAACAACACTGCATCACTCATTTCTTTTCGTAAACCGTCAAACGCTTTAAGTAAAAAATCTATCCCTGTATAAGGTCCGTGATTACCAATATAGCCAATAACAAATTTATTTTTCAACCCCCATCTCTCTCGAACAGCCTTTACACTTTCAGAAGATACACTGGAAAAAAGTTTCAAGTCCACGCCATTTGGAATTGGAACAGACTCAATTCGATATTCAGTGCTTAGTTTTTCACAAAGTGCATCAGAAACCACAAAAAAATTGTCAACATTTTTATACAAATAAGATAAATGATCAAGGTTATCTTTTAATACTTCTTTGGAAATAGAATTTTCATCAAACCAATCAAAAAGATCAAAACTTTTTTTCACACTTGGCATTTTCTGTAGATAAAAGTTTAAGGAAGAAAGCAATATTGAATTGATTCTCAATTTACGACAAACAATGCTCAATATAAAAGAATTAAAAGTTCTACTAAGATACCAGGCAATCTTAACTCCTAATAATTTTTCAAGAAGCAAAGCCTGAAAATAAGGAGCTTTTACATAAGTAATGTCATTGATTTTTTTTTCAATACAAAAAAGTTGAAATATACTTGCAAACCCATATTGAAGTCTTTTAATCAGCTTTTTAAAAGGATTTATGTCATCTACATGAATCATATCCTTCCACTTTAAGCAATAAACATCAAAATAAGGTGTCATTTTTTTAGCAAATTCAATAGTACGAATTTTAATATCACTGGTAGATATGTGAGGTATTACAAATAGTTTAGGTTTAATTTCTTGGCTCATGCTTTATTTTTTATAACAATAAAAATATCTCTCAATTTATCCTTAAATACAAATATATAAATTCCGAATATAGTTGCAGTACTAACAAGAAACAGCAACCATCCCGAATCACCAATAAAGCTAATTAAAAGATGACGAGCAACAACTGCAATAAATGTTGCACCTACTGAAATTAAAAGATAAGGAGTTACACTTTTTAACCCAGACAAAAGCCTATTCAGTGAACTTGAAGCTATATACAAAGCTAAAATATGTGCCCCTCCGACTAATATTAAAACTGCAACTGCAACCCCAATTATTCCATACTTTAATCCAAAATATATTCCACCTATACTTAAGATACAAGTCATTAAACCAACCAAGAAACTAGATTTAAAATTACCCAAGGCTCCAAAGGGATCAATCCAAAAGCATCTAACCATCGCATATATTGCAAGAATTTGAAATGGAACAATTGCATCATTCCATTTCGTTCCAAAAATAATTGGGAAAAAGTCAGGAGCAGCTATGACCAAAAAACATGCAATAGGACAAACACTAAAAGCAAGAAAGCGACTTAATTTATAAAAGGTTTCCCAAAAGTGTTTTGAATTTCTATCTAAGCGAGCTAATTCTGGAAAAATAACATTTCCAAAAGAGTTTGCTATTAACGTAATAGGAAGAAGTGCATAGTTATATGCAATAGTATATAAACCAAGTTCATTCATACCAAGAAATTTGCTTATCATCAAATTATCAATATTAAAAACTATATACCAGACAATAGCTGAACCTAAATACCATGTGGAAAATGGAGCTATTTCCTTAAATGAAGCACTTAAAAATTTAAACCTTGGAAACCAGCCTGAAGCAAAAAATATTAGAAATGCATTAACTATATTTGAAATGAGTGTTGAGAAGACTAAAGCCCAAACTCCATAATTTCTAAATGCTAGTGCCACAGCAATTAAAAAAGAAATAATGCTAATAATAACATCAATAACTGCTATTCTACGTAATTTAAGATCTTTTCTAAGCAGACTTCTGTGCACATTACAAATCATCTGAAACCAAAGAGAAAGAGCCAGAACATTTAGTATTGGCAATAAGATCGGCTGTTTATAAAATTTTACTATAACTGGAGCCGCTCCAACGACAATTAGTGTCAAAAAAGTAGCAATAAAAAAGTTTATCCAAAATGCAGTGTCATTATGTTTATCTCTTTCATCTCCATGCTTATAGATAAGAAACATTCCTGCACCTACATCACTAAATATTGTTGTAAATCCTATAATTATGCTAGCTAATCCAAACAAACCAAAATCTTCAGGAAATAACAACCTGGCTAATATAATTCCTTTTAATAGATTCAATGCACGTCCCAAAACTGAGCTATTAAACATCCAGAAAGTGTTTTGAAATACTCTTATAATTACTTCATTTCCAGCTATATTTTTTTCTTGCAATATTTTTATCTCCAGGACCTATTTCCAAGCAATAACAGAAGAGAATTTTTTTTTGTCGTTAATTGATTTCAAAGCTGAGCAACAATCAATAAGAATTTTTTGTGTCAATGATTGACCATTTAACGAGATCTTATTAAGCTCATCCTGGGGAGTAAGCAAAATGACGACCTCAGTTTCACTAATACATTTTTCTAACGATGAAGAGAATTCTATTGGACCATTAAGTATACTGCTTGCTTTTTTAACAATACTTTTATCAGGCTCATATACAACCACCGGATATCCCCAGCCTAAAAATGATTGAGCTAAAGAAATCCCATCTAACACTTTATGACTACCATTACTACTCTTAGCTTTTAATCCTATAATGCCAATAACACCATTTTTCGAAAGCTTTGATAAAACAAGCATCTTTAAGCGATGTATAGGAATCAATGTTCTACGTTTAATCTCTTTAAAAGTTCTTACAAAGTTAATTAAGATTTTTGGTATAAATAACAACAAAACAAAATAAGAATTTAAAATCGGCAAATTATTAATGGTTTGAATTAGGTAACGAATTCCTGATGGTTTTTTCAAACCGTTAGGTGTTAAAAGATGAGTTGCATCCATAAGCGAAAAAGCAAAGCATATCTTTTTACCAATTATTTCATAGTTTTTATTATGCTCTTCACGGAATATTTTCAAACTATATTTATAGGTAGCTCTATCATGATTTTGATGAATAACCATTAAAGATTCGCTGGCATCAATTACTGAAGCATTTAACTTTCTGGCTTTATAAATAAGCCATGAATCCCAACCGCCCCTGCCAATTGCAAGTGGCAAAAGACTGTCCCATAGATCACGATTAAATAAATAAAAATCACTGTTTCCAGGCGGTGGAGCTTGAGCACCATTTTCTAGAACATAATTTCGTAGACTTATCTCCCAATCCTGTTTATTAAAATCCCACACATTTTCAATGTTACATCTCCAGATCCTCCCAACCATTAAAAACTTAGTAAATTTTTCTTTTACAATTTTTACTGCTTCCATAAAATCACTTAAGACAATAATGTCAGCATTTATGTAACACAACAAGTCATTCTTAGCTAATTTTTGTGCTATTTGAAACATTTGATCTAAAAGCGGGGCGCCATATTCATTACATGCTACGTCAGGAACATGTTTTAAATTTAATTCTTGACAGATCTCAGCAGTACCTTCATCGTTACCAAACAAAATAATTTCAGGCTTAGGAGCTAGCTTAGTCCAGCTTATAATTGCATTTCTTTGAATAATTCCAGAATGTCCTTTAAACGGTTTACATGTTGCAAAAATAGTAAGCATTATTTTTAAACTCCGACACCCAACTGAATATAATTTATATCTTTATTTGACTTTAAATGATTAACAATTCCCCAGCAATCAATTACGACGCGAGGCGAATTATCCCGTGCCCATTTACTGGCTGGCACTTCACAAAACTCTTTCCACGGTGTAGTCAAAACAATAACATCAGCTAGCTCAATACATTTTTCAGCAGACTCTACAAAATTTACTTTATCTCCTAAAATAAACTTAGAAGGAGGGATGCCTAAAGGATCATATGCTGTAACATTTATTTTTCTATTTACCAGTTCACTCACTAATAAAAATCCTGCTGCTTCTTCAATAACATCACTATCCACTTTATAAGTTAAACCTAAAACACCAACCTTACCACCTTTAGGTAAATATTCTTGGACTTTATCAGCAAGTAAATTAATTTGTAACCGGTTAAAAGTATCAGTTGCTTTGGCAATATCACTTCTAGCACCAATTTGTTCTGCTAGAGTTGAAAGAGCAACATTATCCCTAGGAAAACAAGGACCGCCATAGCTAATTGCACCTTTTAAATATTTTGTCCCGATGCGACTATCTTGCCCTAAAGCACCAGTAACTACATTTACGTCAGCACCAGGTAACTTTTCGCAAATTCGAGCCAGCATATTTGCAAAACTGATTTTAGTAGTAACAAAAGTGTTAATTGAAATCTTTGTAAGTTCAGCATTGACAAAATTCATCCGGGATACATAAGGTTTATTGTTACAAATCGAAGGATAAATACTGGCTAATAATTCACCTGCTTTAGGATCAGATTCACCTATGAGAACTATATCCGGGTTATAAAAATCTCTAACTACACTTCCTAAAGCAATAAACTCAGGATTATAACAAAGACCAAAATCTTTCCCTGCTTTTTTACCACTAATTTCTTCTAAGGTTGGTTTTATAAATTTTTCCATAGAACCAGGCATAATAGTACTTGTTATAGACACTAAGTGATATCCAGCTTTTTGCTTAAGGGCTTGTCCAATCACATTACAAGCATCTAAGACAAATTTGTTTGAAAAGTCACCACCTAGATTGCTTGGTGTAGCAACAACAACAAAAGTTATATCAGTATTTTTTACTGCATCAATACCATCAAGTGTAACAGTCAGTTTTTTCCCATATTTATTAAGCATTTCTTGTACTTCTGGTTCATAAACAGGAGATTTAAGCTGTTTCAATGATTCAACTTTCCTAAAATCAAGATCTACTCCAATGACTTCAAAATCTTTTGCAATTAAACATGCAACCAAAGGCACTCCTAATTTCCCAAGTCCAAAAATTGATATTTTTCGTTTCATGTTTTGTTTTATCCTGCTTGTTCCAAACTACTAATTTCCTTAATTCGCTCCTTTGGAACTGCTATATAGTTACCATCAAAATTTTGATTGTCAATTGAAAGTCGCTCTAGTCTTCCTCCATTTATAGCCCTATACCAATAATAGTTCAGATTACTTAGAAAAGAAACGATTTCTTTTGCATCATAACCCCACGGCTTTGTCCTGGAATTTGTTATTTCACAAAGTATAATAGGCTTATAATTTTGCTGTAACAACCCCATTGAACCTTTCAATAAATCCAGTTCTGCACCTTCCACATCAATTTTCATAAAATCAACCTGTTTTATATCTTTTTGTTTTAGATACTTGTCCAATGCTACCACTCTTACCTGAAGTTTTTTTACAGGATCATTAACTGCCGGCGGTCTTAAGCTATTGCAACCAATATCCTTACCTTCTACTAAAAAAAAATCTTCCATACCTTCTTTATTTCCCAAAGCAACATTTTCAATCTCTACATTTTTACAAAAATTTAATTTTACATGCAAAAATAATTTATTCACTTCTCTTCTAGAAGGCTCAAAAGCAATTACTTTACCACCAGGGCTAACTTTCTTTGAAGCTAATATTGTGTAGTACCCATGGTTAGCGCCAATATCTAAAAAGATCATCCCTGGTTTTAGAAAATGTTCTACAAATAAACTATCGTTTTCTTCATACCTTCCAGCAAAGACTATATCAGAATCATAATCATTCCAAGCTAACCACAGACCTCCAAATGGTAGACAAACAGGCAATGGCAAGCCAAAGGAAATCATGTTCCAACATTGTTTAAAACGTAATCTTATTGATCGTATTTTTTCAGTTAAACTTTTTTTGTAAAAGCGTTTGAAATCTATTTTGAGTGGGGGTTTTAATCTTGTTTCCATTGTTTAGTCTAATTTTTGTTTGATTTAGGAACAGCAGTTATACACAAATGCCAACCAAAATGACGTTCAAGAAAGCGAAAAAGAAACAGTGGCATCCACCTGAAATACCAAACTTTAACATATTTATACTGTACATAATCAGGAATTGAATACGGAAAAATATGATCTATAAATATTTCAGTAATTTTAAATCCATTATCTTCTAAAAGCTTTTTTATATCATTTTTAGTATATGTGTATGTAATAGGACAGCCTTCTTGTGCTTCTGAATAACGAGCAATCAATTCTCGTAATTTCCAAAATTGAAATTTTCCATAAGTCAATAAGATCCAGAACACTTTCCAGGAATAACGATTATATACCATTATTTTGACAGTACTTCCTGGGTGCACATAAGAACGAATCTGCTTAATTACATTTTCCGGATTAGGAGTATGATGAATAACTCCAAAGGAAAAAATTAAATCATAAGCTTCTATAGGTACAAATTTAGAAAGTTCTTCACTGTTTCCAAGATAAAATCTTATATTGTTTTCGAGTCCATAAACTTTAGCTCTTTGTTTTGTTATTTCTAATGAGCTTGCGGATAATTCTACAACAGTAACTTGAGCACCATGTCTTGCAAAGTTAATTGTATCAGAACCAATGCCACAACCAATTTCTAAAACTTTTTTTCCACGCCACCGTTCAAAGTCAACAAATGGCAAAATATGTAAACCAACAAAATATTTTCTAGCTTCAACCTCATCAAAATATTTTTTTGTGCCAATCTTTTCCAGAGAATAGCGAACATTACATGGACGCTCATCCCAATATTCTTTAACATCTTCAATCTTTTTTCCCATAAATCTGTATCCTTTATATACCACCTTTAAGTTAACTTTTACAAATGAAAATAAGAAAGTAACATTTGTATTTCAGGAAGATACTCGTCTGGTCTTCTATACCACTCAACCTGACAGCCATGATATGCATTATTCCAGTGACAATGCCTGCTTAGAATTGAAAGAAGATAATTGTAGGGGATTTTGACTTGTAAAAATTTTTTATCAGACGAAAACAGATCCAATGTCTTAATTTTTTTTACAGCCTCATCACCCTTCATTGAGAATGTATAAGTAAAATCAGCTGATTCAAGAACAGTAATAGCCATCAACCAATCTTTTTTAAATCCATGCTTATTTTGGTAAGATTTCATTCTTGCGTAAGCTGAATTTAATAATGGTAACAATTCAATTTGCTCTTCCTTAGGAATTTTAAAAGTATCTTCCCACCAATATGAGGATTTTTTTATGGTATTGACTTGTGTTTCAGTAGGCTCTTTATGAGTAATCGTTTTTGTAACTTTAAAGGTATCAGCATCAAACACATCCCCTTCTCCAAGGAGAGTAAGAGGATATTTCTCACTTTCAAGCAAAGATTTTGCATCTTGGACTTTAGGGATTCCTAATATTTCATTTTTATAAAACATTTTCCCTCCCAGAATCATTTGTCCTGCACATGGAATTGTCATCTTAGGCTTAAGTACCTGAACATTTTTAATAAATCTATCTAAGTATTTCTTCTTTTTTTCTTCACTGGCAATCTTTTTTTCTTCTAAAGTAAGGTTCTCATAGCTTGAAGGGAATGGACCAACGCCACTATATGGAAGGAGGGCTATAGTAATTTCTTTATGTGCTTTTAAAATCTTTTCACAAGCAGATCTTGTAGGAATATTATCGTTCGCATTAAAAACTACCGATTTACCATCAGACACTACAATTGATGAGTCAATTACGTTTGGCACTTCAGCATCTTCTATAAAAGCGCTTGGAGTAAAAGCACTATACATTGTTATATAAACCCCAGAAGCAATTTCTTTAGTTTCCCTGTCTCCAAGTTCAATTATATTTAAAAAGCCACAACTAGCTAGCCTTTTTTTTAAAAACTCTTCTTGCCCTTTTAATATAATGACTGGGGCATCTTTGTTTTTTAATCTAATTAATGTTTTTGGATCACAATGATCAGAATGAATGTGGGAAATATAAATATGGGTATATTCTGTTAGATCTTCAGGTTTTGTAACAAGCGGTGGCCACTGCCACCATGAACCATCAAATGCGCCTGGAACAAACCAAGGATCACAAAGAATTCTAGCCTTATCTGTAATAATTTCCAGTCCAGCATTTGTATAAAATTTTATTTTCATTTTTTAGCCAACACCAACTACTTGTACTTTATACCCAAGGAATTGCTTTTCATAAGACACTAGAGAACCTTTTGTTACATATTTCTTCAGTTCAGGAAGACATAATCTTTCTAAATACCAGCTTTGTTTTTTAGGATTACATAAAAAAAGTTTATTAAATGCTAAAGCAAAGGGTGCCAATGACTTTCTATTATTTAAAAACTTATAAACCCCCTCAATAACCTCTGGATAAAAAATATTACAAAAATCATCTATTGCAATCACCCCACCTTCAACTATAGAATCTGCTGCTACTACCAGATCGCTATAAGTTTCATCCACAGAATGTCCACCATCAATATGAAAAAAACGACGATTTTTACATTCTTGTGTTGTAAGTTCTTTGGATGGTTTTTCATAAACTTCTATAAAATTTATTACATCAAAATAAGAGGAAAGATTATTAAGGAGTATTTTTTTATCACCTTTTCCAGAATCACTAATGTTGCACTCCTGCTTACTAAAGAGATCACACAAACCAAGAGATTCCTTAATAGGATCAGTCATTAAAGCAAGCATAATTGAGCTTCTTCCATGATGAGCACCAATCTCAAACAAGTTTCCCACAATACCTTCTTTTTTTTGAATATAATCTATCCATAAAAATATTTGTGCGGCTTCTTTTGTAAACCAGCCTTCAATAAAATTCATTCCAAAAAGATAATGATTCACCTTATTATTATTTATCTTATGAGAAGAATTCAAATATTGACATTTAATTAAAGCTGGCAGAGACTTGGCTATTCCAGAACGAACAAAAACTGTATAAAAAAAAATTTTATATACCTTTTCAAGGTAACTCATGATCAACTCAGGATGTTTAAAAATATTTTTCATGTATTTAATTATTGTTTTTAACTACAACACTATTTAAGCAGTGCAATATCCCTTCAACTCCTTCTCTATAAGACCATTTTGAGATTATCTCCCGGGAAACTTTTCCCATCTTTTGTATAAAAGCTCTGTCTGATAGAAGCACATTTAACTTTTCAGTGAGCATTGACACATCACAGCTTGGATAAATAAATCCATTCACTCCTTCTTTCACCAAGTCCCCTCCTGCTCCAACTTTGTCACTAACTATAACTGGCAAACCAAAACACATTGCTTCATTTACTACGAGCCCCCATGGCTCAGAACTTGAAGGTAAAACAAATATATCTGACATAGCATAAAACTCAGGTAACTCTGTTTGGTTTCTAAATCCCATAAAGTATACAAACTCAAGATTGTTTTCCCTGGCATACTCTTCAAGCATTTTTCTTAACTTTCCATCACCAACATAGACCAATGCACATTTATATTTAGCAAAAACCTTAGTATAAGCTTTTAATAAATCCATTGGACATTTAGCATCAATTAATTTTCCAGAAAAAAGAATTACAGGTAAATCAGCAGGTAAACCAATTTTTTTCTTCAGCTCACTTTTTCTTGGCAATAATTCCTTTGCTTTACTAATAAAAAAATCATTATTCACACAGTATGGCACATTAAATATTTTTTCTTTTGACACTCCATAATATTTATAAAATCTGGAATTATAGGAACCAATTGATAAAAATCCAGATACCTTTTTGAATAAACTTTTTAAACCTATTTGTTTTAAAATTTTTTTTGGAAATACTGGCTCATCCAGGAGATTTGATTCTGCTCGTAAAAGCACAGGTACATTATAAGAGAAAGCTGTAAACATACCAAGCCAGTTTGTAAAACTATTCCAACCATGAATCCATATAGCATCACACTTTTCATCTTTTATTTTTTTTATAATGCCAGGATTTATCATTCCCCAAAAGGTTGAAACATCGGGGAAAGGACTAATGTTACTTAAAAACTCTGACTTATAACCTTCAAGCACTGGGATATCCCATTTAAGCACTTTTTCAAATCCTTCATCTTTATAGTCATCTTGTCCCCAGCTTGAATAAAATAAAACTTTTAAATCAATCTCAGGACATTTTGAAATTTCTTTAAAAAATGGCGCTTGATATTGTATGGGGTGCGAAAGAAGCGCTAGCAGCTTGTATTTTATATTTTCCATATAGGTTATTTTTTACACTCTACAAAAAGAGAATCTTCACGTGTTTCAACCAAATTAATATCTTTAATTTCACTTTCCATAAATCTTTTTTGTTCAATATTTCTAAAGCCTGTCTCACGCAATATATGTGAAAGTGATATAAAATCATACATCCACATATGAGAATGTCTATCTGACCTTGAAACCATTAAATTAATAAAATCACCAGCAGCTTTCCAGTCATTTGTAGAACCTTTTAAAGAACTTGTTACCCGTTCCACATAATTTTTAGCTTCTCTGAAAAGATCTGGCACAGCTACCCTCAAAATACCACCAGGAGCCAGAACTTCATAGCATTTCATAATTAATCTTTTTGTACTTTCTAAAGGTATATGCTCCAGAAAATGAGAAGTATAAATTACACTACATGAATTTGAAGATAAAGCAGGAAAACTTTTAGTAAGATTACAATAAACGACATTTCTTTGCCACTGAGCCTTATACCCTTCTTCAGACATTAAATGCATACAGTATAGTAATTTCTTTAGAAATTTATTTCCTGGTATTTTTGCAAGTAAAACATTAGGAGATGAATCAATATTTAACCATCCTTCAGGAAGAGTTGTACCACAACCAAGATTTAATTTTAAATGTGTTTTTTCCATTAATTAATTATAATTTCCTTTAATTTTTTTTTATAAATCTGAAAAGAAAAATTGTCATTAAATCTTTCATACCCTGCTTTGCCCATTAAAGCACTTAAACTCTTATCTTTTAAAAGTCTTATAATTGATTCAGACAAACTTTTAAC
>Ga0080064_1000988_pt1 | contig 64903 bp, 57 predicted proteins | sample Subgrocontami54m_FD_69260 | JGI IMG/M metagenome (GOLD analysis project Ga0080064, IMG submission 69260) | Subsurface groundwater microbial communities from S. Glens Falls, New York, USA - GMW46 contaminated, 5.4 m (SPADES assembly) (version 2) ... | reverse complement strand
GCCCGTTGACCCGAGGTGGGAGCCCGGTGCGGGAAATCTGCTCGCCGGGTTCTGTCCGGGGGGCCGCCCGAAAGGGCGGTCCCTACCGGAACTTGTTTGACTCGGAAGGCTTGGCATCGATCGTCGCCGAACCGTCCGTCGCACGATCTTGCTGCCGAATTCTAGCCAGTCTCCGCTCCGAACAACACCAATACTCCCCCCTTCCCGCTCTCCCTGTTCAATCATTCCGGCGACGCTAGCGGCCGAATGCGCGATCGACGATCTGCTCCAGCGCGCTGCGCTGCGATCGAACCGAATGCGCGACCGAGTGCTGCGACCGCGCGCGAACGAGGTTGTGCTCGCTTCGCGACGCGAATCGCGAGTTGTCCCAACCGAAGTAACTCTCGTTCAACGCGTCCGCACAAAAGCGCGCCGAGAGTTCGAGCGCGATCGTCTCCGCGCCCGCGACGATCGCACGCTGTTCGTCGGGCGTGACCAGTTCACCCGCAGCGCTCGCGTATGCGCGAACGGCCGACTCGAAGATCGCGGCGTCGAACGACGCGGACTCCGCGCTCTCCCCCGCAGGGTTGCACCACGAGCGAAGGGCGTCGCCCATTTCGATGGCCAGCGGCAGGTGGGCCATCGTGTCGAGGTCGAGCAGCGCGCGGGCGTGCAGGCCCGTGTTGTCGAACAGGACGTTGGTGACCTTGAGGTCCCCGTGAATGATCCGGCGAGGACCGGTTGGCAGCGGTTCGAGCGTCTTGGCGTGCTCGAGAATGTCCGACGCGGTCGGCGCAACCGCATCGTATGCGCGATGGGTGCGCAGATCCCGGAGAGTCGCCTCGAGGCGCGCCATGTGGGCGGGCGTGTCGTGCGCGCCCGGCCGCTCGAAGTGGAATCGATGATCGAGATCGGACACCGCACGATGGAAGCGGCCGGCGATCTCGCCGGCCCCCTGCGCCATCCACGGCTCCGTGATCGTCGCGACGATGCGCCCGTCGAGAAACGTCATCATCCGCCACACGCCGCCGTCCGCGTCGCGTGCCCAGAGTTCGTCGGCCGTCGTGCGAAACAGCCGCGGTGTGACCATTCCCCGCGACTCGATGTGTTCGGTAATGGCCTCGATGTCGAGGTTCACTTCGGGCGCGAAGATTGGATGCAGTCGCTGGAGGATTCGAGGCTGCGCGGGCGTTTCCACCCGCCAGGTGTGATTGATCAGCCCGATCTCGATCGCGACGGCGCGGCACCGGTTCGGCTCGAGACCGAACGAGTGCAAGACCTCGGGCGGGACGATCATCGCCGGATGCAATGGAACTGCGGCGCCGGACGCGTTCGGGACATCGAACGGTCTACCGTTTCGACTTTCGACCCGCGCGCTTGGTCTTCCGCGCTGGCGTCTTTCGCGTCGCGGACTTCCGGGCGGCGGCCTTGCGCTTCGCCGGCTTCGTGCGCCTTGCGGACGTCGCGCGCTTTGCAGGTTTCGCAGACTTCGCGGTCTTGGAGGTCTTTCGGGTGGCCGATTTTCTTGCGGGCTTCTTCGCCGGTGGCGCTTTCGCCGTCGCCTTGGGTTTTGCAGTCTTGGGCTTTGCAGCCCGAGCGGGCTTCGCGCGCGACGTCGTCTTTCCCAGGAACGCTCGCATGGGTTTGAAATAGAAATCCACCCAACCCGATTCGTACTTCTCTCCTTGCCCCTCTGGAATCTCGGTGTGGATCAAGATCAACTCCACGCCATCGTCGACCTCGCGGAGTTTCACTTCGACGCGGGAGTCGCCGGCGTCCGCGGGAAACTCCGTCGTGCGCCACCGCTGCACGATGCGTCGGCCCGGTTCGAGCTTCTCGGTTCGTCCCGAGATGTACCCGTCCCATGCCTCGAATGCGCCACCCTCGTGCGCTTCGACGACCGCCCCGCTGCCCGTGATGTGCGCATGGCCTTCACTGTCCATCCAAAGGTCGTAGATGTCCTTCGGCGTCGATGGGAACACATCACGCAGCATGATCGATTCGAGCGGCATCGGGGTCTCCTCGGTGAAGGGATCGTCGCCCGGCATGATAGGTCAACGCGTGAGCACCAGGAACGCCCAACTGGAAGTCGCGATCAGGACACCCAGGGCGATCCCGAGCGACTTGTAGCGCGAGGGTCCGCCACGCGAGCCGAGCGCGTGGCCCGCGAGCGCCCCGGCGAGAAAGAGGCCGCCAACGATGACCGACGACAAGTAGCTCGCCACGTGCGTGGGATTGCGCACGCGACGGACGAGCACCGTCACTTCGATCACGTACGTCAGCAGGATACCGCCCACCAGACCGAGGATTCCGCCGACGAGCCAGCCGAATCGGGGCGCCCAGCGCTTTTGCCGGGTCGACCGGTCGTTTGTTTCGTCGATCAAGCCGTCGTCCCCTTTCCGCCCCGCTCACAAATCCACTATAACCCTCCGCCCGTCTACACCCCTCACGCCTGCGCAAGGTATCTCCCCGATGGCTCCACGTGCGTTTCCCAAGCCCAAGTCCGGCAGTCCCATCACGCGTCGCAGCGACGGCAAGCTCGAGGTTCCGAACGATCCCATCCTGCCGTTCATCGAGGGCGATGGCACGGGACCCGACATCTGGCGCGCGAGCGTTCGGGTGCTCGACGCGGCGGTACAGAAGGCGTTCGGAGGCCAGAAGAAGATCGCGTGGCACGAGGTGTTTGCCGGCGAGAAGGCCAAGACGAGATTCGACACGTGGCTGCCCGACGAGACCGTGGACGACTATCGCGAGTTTCTCGTGGGAATCAAAGGGCCGCTCACGACGCCGATCGGCAAGGGCATTCGGTCGCTGAACGTGGCGTTGCGGCAGATGCTGGATCTGTACGTATGTCTGCGACCGGTGCGCTGGTTCAAGGGCGTGCCGAGCCCCGTGCGCGCGCCGGAGAAGGTGGACATGGTGATCTTCCGCGAGAACACGGAGGACATCTACGCTGGCATCGAATGGCAGGCCGAGAGTCCCGAAGCGAAGAAGGTCATCGCGTTTCTGCAGACCGAGATGGGCGTGAAGAAGATTCGATTCCCGGAAACGTCAGGCATCGGGATCAAGTCGGTGTCCCGGGAGGGGACCGAGAGGCTCGTGCGCGCGGCGATCGCCAACGCACTTCGGTACAAGCGCAAGAGCGTCACGATCGTGCACAAGGGGAACATCATGAAGTTCACCGAGGGCGCGTTCCGTGACTGGGGGTATGCGCTGGCCGTGCGCGAGTTTCGCAACGACGTGGTGACGCAACGCGAGAGCTGGATTCTCGGAAACAAGGAAGCGAACGCGAACCTATCGGTCGTCGACAACGCGAAACTCGTCGAGCCGGGCTACGACATGGCTCCCCCGGATTTCCGAAACGACTTGCACGCCGAGGTCGAGTCGGCGATGAAACTGTGGGACACGCACGGCGCCAAGAAGTGGAAGTCCAAGGTGATGATCAAGGACTCCATCGCGGACATCACGTTGCAGCAAGTGCTGACCCGTCCCGACGAGTTCGACGTGATCGCAACGCTCAATCTCAATGGCGACTACCTGTCCGACGCGCTTGCGGCACAGGTCGGTGGCATCGGCATCGCTCCGGGGGGCAACATCAACTACGTCTCGGGCCACGCGATCTTCGAGGCGACGCACGGCACGGCGCCGAAGTACGCGAACCTCGACAAGGTCAACCCTGGGTCCGTGATCCTCTCGGGCGAAATGATGCTGCGGCATCTAGGCTGGGACCCGGCTGCGGACCTCGTCATCAAGGGAATGGACGGTGCGATTTCGGCAAAGACCGTCACGTACGATTTCGCACGACAGATGGACGGCGCGAGGGAAGTGAAGTGCTCGGAGTTCGCGACGGCGGTCATTCAGCACATGTGAGCGTTCCGACGGCGACGACCGGAACGCGCGATCAACACGCAGACACAAGCATCCTACGGAGTCAGACGATCATGGCGAAGCGCAAGAAGATCTCTCTCATCGGTGCGGGGAACATTGGCGGCGAGTTGGCGAATCTCGTCGCAGGCCGGCAGCTCGGCGATGTCGTGCTGTTCGACATTCCTGCGAAGGCAGATTTCGCCAAAGGCAAGGCCCTGGACCTCGAGCAGAACAGCTCCGTGCACGGAAACGACGCGCGCGTCATCGGCACTGCGAATTGGGAAGACTGTTCCGGCTCCGACGTTCTGATCATTACGGCTGGGATTCCGCGCAAGCCGGGGGAGAGTCGCGACGATCTGGTCGGCAAGAACCTGCCGATCATTCGCGACGTTGCGGACAACGCTCACAAGCACTGTCCCGACGCGTTCGTGATCGTCATCTCGAACCCGCTCGACGTGATGGTGCACGAGTTCATGAAACGCGGCGGATTCAAGCCCGAGCGTGTGGTCGGCATGGCGGGCGTGCTCGACAGCGCACGGTTCCAGCTCTTTCTCGCGCGCGAGGCGAACGTCTCGATCAAGGACGTGCGCACCATGGTTCTCGGCGGCCACGGCGACGACATGGTCCCGCTGCTCACGTACACGAGCGTCAACGGCGTGCCGATTCGACAGCTCGTCGCGAAGGACAAGCTCGACGCGATCATCGCGCGCACGCGCGGTGGCGGCGGTGAGATCGTGAAGCTCATGGGGACGAGCGCGTACTACGCGCCGGCGAGTGCGGCGGTGGCGATGGCCGAGGCGTACCTGCTCGATCAGAAGCGATTGCTACCGGCGGCCGCGTTCCTCACGGGCCAGTACGGGTACAAGGACATGTACCTCGGCGTTCCGTGCGTCATCGGCGCGGGCGGCGTGGAAAAGATCCTCGAGGTCGAGCTGTCCGATGAAGAGAAGGCGATGCTGGTCAAGAGTGCAGCGTCGGTTCGCGGCGTGCTCGACGTCGCGGCAAAGATGTAGATGGGTCTCCCACACGTGAGAGTGCGATGAAGATTCACGAGTATCAGGGCAAGGAACTGTTCCGGCGGTACGGCGTCACGACGCCCGTCGGTTACGTCGCGTCGAGCCCCACCGAAGCGGAAGCTGCGGCGGAACGTGTGATGTCGGAAACGGGAGCCGCCGTCGTCGTCGTGAAGTCGCAGATTCACGCGGGGGGGCGGGGCAAAGGCAAGGTGATGCGCGACGGCAAGGAGATCGGACGCGGCGTGAAGGTCGTCACGTCGGGCGGTGCGCCGGCCGCGAAGGAAGCCGCTGGCAACATGCTCGGCGGAACGTTGATCACGTTGCAGAACGCGCCGAAGGGCAACCTGGTTCACAAAGTGTACGTCGAGCAAGGCATCGACATCGCGCGAGAGCTGTACCTCGGCATGCTCGTGGATCGCGACACGCGGCGGGTCGTGATCATGGTGTCGACCGAGGGCGGCATGGAAATCGAGAAGGTCGCCGCGGAGACACCGGAGCGGATTCTCAAAGCGTGGATCGATCCCGTCGTCGGACTCGCGGGATTCCAAGCGCGCGAACTTGGCTTCGGACTCGGACTGACCAAAGAGCAGGTCGCAAAGTTCGCGACGCTCGCGGCGAAGCTCTACGAGATGTTCACCAGCGAAGACTGCGCGCTGGTGGAGATCAATCCCCTCGTCATCACCAAGTCGGGCGACGTGCTGGCGGGCGACGCGAAGGTCAGCTTCGACGAGAACGCCGAATTCCGTCACCGCGACCATGAGGCGATGCGAGACGTGAGCGAGGAAGATGCGACGGAACTCGAGGCCAAGCGCTCGGACATCTCGTACGTGTCGCTCGACGGCAACATCGGCTGCATGGTCAACGGCGCCGGGCTCGCGATGTCGACGATGGACATCATCGCGCACTGCGGCGGATCGCCGGCGAACTTCCTCGACGTCGGTGGCGGCGCGGACGAAGCGCGCGTCACCAAGGCGTTCGAGATCATCCTCACGGACCCGGACGTCCGCGGAATCTTCGTGAACATCTTCGGCGGAATCGTTCGATGCGATCTGATCGCGACGGGCGTGATCAACGCCGCGAAGAAGCTCGGACTCAAGGTGCCGGTCGTCGTGCGACTCGAAGGCACGAACGTGGACCTGGGGCGCAAGCTCCTGTCCGAATCGGGGCTGGCGATTACGCCGGCGTCGACGATGCTCGAGGGCGCTCAACTCATCACCCGGCTCGTGAAAGCGGCGTAGCGCGCAAGCGCAGGAGCGAGAACGATGGCGATTCTAGTCGACCGAAATACGCGCGTCGTGGTGCAGGGCATCACCGGCAGCGCCGGCGCGTTCCACGCGAAGCAGTGTCTCGAGTACGGGACAAAGGTCGTCGCCGGCGTGACGCCGGGTCGCGGCGGCGAAGTGTTCGAGGGCAAGGTCCCCGTGTTTCACACCGTGGCGGCCGCGGTGCGCGAAACCGGAGCGAATGCGTCTGTGATCTTCGTGCCGCCCCCTGGCGCGGCCGACGCGATTCTCGAGGCGGCAGACGCGGGCGTCACGCTCGTGATCTGCATCACCGAGGGCATCCCGGTGACGGACATGCTGCGAACGCGACGCGCGCTCGAGGGTCGCATCGGCAAGAGTATGTGGCTCGTCGGCCCAAATTGCCCCGGCGTAATCACACCGGGAGAGTGCAAGATCGGCATCATGCCGGGGCACATTCATCGACCCGGACGCGTCGGCATCGTGTCGCGTTCCGGCACGCTGACGTACGAAGCCGTGGGACAGACCACCGCCGTCGGTCTTGGTCAAAGCACGTGCGTCGGCATCGGCGGCGATCCGGTGAACGGCATGGACTTCGTCGATGTGCTGCGATTCTTCAACGCAGATCCCGAGACCGACTCGATCATCATGATCGGCGAAATCGGCGGTGGTGCCGAAGAGCGCGCCGCGGAGTACATCAAGGCGCACGTGCGCAAGCCTGTCGTCGGGTTCATCGCAGGACGAACCGCACCGCCTGGCAAGCGTATGGGACACGCGGGCGCAGTGATCTCCGGCGGAAAAGGCACGGCAGCGGACAAGATCGCGGCGCTCGAAGCCGCGGGCGTGAAGATCGCGCCGTCCCCGGCGCAGATGGGTGAAACGCTCAGGGCGTTGCTGCGCTAGCGGTGCGAACGGTTGAATGTCCGGGCGTGTCGTGGCAAAAGCGCCGCGCCGCCCGGCGTTCGGGTGTCTTCGAGAGGAGTGCTTCGTTTCATGTCGATCGAACGTACGTTTGCGATCATCAAGCCCGATGCGGTCGAGAAGGGCAGCGCGGGCAAGATCCTCGCGCACATCGAGAAAGCCGGGTTTCGGATCGTCTCGGCGAAGCGATTGCATCTCTCTCGCGCGCAAGCCGAGGGCTTCTATGCGGAGCACAGCGCGCGCGGATTCTTTGGGGAGCTCGTGGCGTTCATGTCGCGCAGTCCCGTGTTCGTGCTCGCGCTCGAGAGCGAGAACGCGATCGCCAAGTGGCGCGACACGATGGGCGCGACGGATCCCGCGAAGGCCGCCGATGGCTCGATTCGGAAACTGTACGGCAGCAACGTCGGTGAGAACGCGACGCACGGTTCGGACAGCCCGGCGTCTGCCGCGCGCGAGCTGGGGTACTTCTTTGCGGGCTACGAAGTGATCTGAGCCCGTCAACGCGTCGTTGCGAGCGCGGCGCGCACACGCGCGACGGCTTCGTCGACCGTCTCGTTGTCGATCTCGACGACGACGCGGCGCAATCTGCCGTGCTCGACATCGAGGCCCACGGTCTTCGCTGGGTCGTGAACGTCGTAGAACGCGAGGTACTTGGCTTCGACCGGCAGTCCCGCCGCGGTCAGCCCTTCCTTCAGTGCCCGTGACGCGGCGTCGAGGTGGCCGCGGACGTCGCTCGCGCGGAACGAGCCCTCGTCGGGCGTATTGGCGAGCAGCCCGCGCGCCTCGTCGATCTTCGCGAGCGCGTGCGCACGGTCGGACGCGGGCGTTCCCGTCACCCAGAAGTACCCCGCCGCGAACGAACCCGGCCAGTATCCGCCGGCGACGCGGAGTCCGGCCATGTCGTCGTACTTTGCGTCGATGGGATGCGCCGTCACGCTCTTCACTTCCGCGAGCGGGATCGTGAGCGTGCTGCGCAACGCGAGGAACTTGTCCCACCCGTGGATGTGAACCACCAACTGCCCGTCCTTGATTTCGATGCTCGCCATGCTGCCTCCGTGTGCGTCGGTCTATGCGCGATCCGCGCGGCCAGTCTCAGGACTTCTCCGCGACGGGAGCCTCTGCGCGCCGCCGCCGAATGATCGAAAACACCGCTGCCGATGCGAGAAACACATTCAGCGCCAGCAACCCGGCGAGCGCCCATCGCAGCCTGGATGCACTACCGCGCGCGACGGCGATCGGTCCGACCCACGTGAGTCCCGCGTCGCTGCTCGCAGGTGGAAGTGGACGGGACAAACCGATCACGCTCACGTCGTCCGCGCGCAGACCCGCGACGGCACCGGCCACGAGCCGGCGAATCGCGTCGTCGTCGAACGGAGCGCGGGCGCCGACGTACCGCAGCAGAACACTTGCGGAGCCACGCGGCGGAGACGCTCCGTCGAGCGGGGCGTCTTGCGTGTCGGGCAACGCAACGTGCACACGAGCGTCGATGACGCCGTCGATCGACTCGATGGACCGCGCGAGTTCCCCTGCGATCGCTTGCGAAGCCCGCGCGCGTTCCTCGCTGGCCCCGGGCACGAGAGACGCTTGTCCGTACGTCTCTCGGTACCCGGCCTGTTCTCGTCGCGGCATCCCGTACGCTTGGAGAACGCTCACCGCTCGTGCGACTTCGTCCGCGCCGACGGTCACGCGAAACGTTGCCGCGCCGCTGCCGCTCGACTCGTCGGCTTCCTTGTGTGACGGAATCCCCGCGCGATCGAGCACGGCGACGGCCCGGTTGGCTTCGCGCTCCGCCGCGCCCTGAACGACCGGCACCTCGCTGCACGCGAGCGTCACGCACGCGACAGCCGTGGCCGCGACCAGTCGAAGGAGGTTCATGACGTATCTCGCGCTCCCCCGGTTTGCTCTGCGTCTACTGCAGCGAGAAGCCCCAACTGAACCCCATGCGAGGACCGCCGAACGCGCGCCATCGGATCCCGCGTACGACACCGCCGACGCACGAGCGGAACGCCCCCGATCCCGATGGCACGCTGAGCCCGATGGCCGAACCATTTCCGCCGACGGCGATTCGCATCGAAACGTTTCGAGCCGCACCGCCGCGGGCGAGTTCGGCCGTGGCGCACGATCCAAATCGCCCCAGCGCGGCGTTGAGCGGCCCCGCGATCTCTCGATCGTTCAGTACGCCACCGCCCATGTTCCCGCTGCCGAAGTTGAACTCGATCGGCGCATTCATCGCGGCTTCGTACGATCCCTGGAAGCCACCCCCCCCGCCGCCGCTGTGTGCGCGGCGCGTCGTCGAGCCAGGCGGCGGCGACGTCGGCGCTTCCAAGACCTGCAGCCCTCCCGACGCGAGGTGCAACTGGCCACGCGCGACTGCCGCCTCGAACTCGGCCTGGCGTCGAGCAAACGCGCGTCCGGGGCCGAGCGTCTTGTAGTACACGACGCCAATGATCGCGACGACCATCACGAGTGCCACCGCGACCGCGCCTTTCGCCTTGATGCTGATGGCGTCGTCACGGATCGCTCCCTTGACTTCTTTCTGGTGCTGAACGCGTTTGCGCTTTTCGCGCGCTTGCTCGGCAAACTCACGGTACTGCGGCCACTCGCCCAGCTTTCGGCGCTCGCCGCTGTCCATGTTGAACACGACGTCGTCGTCCATCACGTCGTTGCGGATGATCGACTGGATCAGTTCGCGTGCCGAGAGCGGACCGTGATCGAGCCCACCGCGGACGAACATCCATCGCTGCGCGTCGTCCGTCGTCGCCGCGTCGAGCAGTCCCTTCAGGTCCACGCTGCTCAGTCGCGAGTTGTCCGACACGGGCGCCGGCATCTCACCGACCATCGAAACGCGCGAGCCGATCTGCGGCGCTGCGGCGGGCGGCGGAATTCCCTGCGCCATGGGATCGTACCCGCCGGCGGGTGGCGCGTTGTGCGGTGCGCCGGGACGAGTCGATTGGCGAATCGTGCCGGGTGGAATGGTCAATCGTCGCGGCGGTGCGGCGGCCACGGCAGCGCTGACGTCGATCTCGACGTCGAACTCGATCGGAACGTCCAGCGCCTCGGACGGCGGTGGGGCGATCGTGGGCGCGACGAGGGACGCCAGCGCTCCCTTCATTTCGGTCACGCTCTCGAATCGATCCGCCGGTGAATCCGCAAGGCAGTTCTCGATGATGATGTCGAACGTCGCCGGCAGTCCCTCGACGAGGCTCGTGGCAGGTCGCGACGGGTCGGGCGGGAACCCGGTGCACATTTCGTACAGCACGGCGCCCAGCGAGAAGATGTCGCTCTGCGCGGTGGGCGGACTGCCCGCACGAACCTCGGGTGCCACATACTCGGGTCGAACCGAACCTGCCATCACGAGCGGCGCAAGCAGCCCGAGCCCCGCGAGCTTCACGTGGCCTTGCTCGTCGATTCGGATCAACTCGGGGGAGACGGCGCCGTGCGCGAGGACCGCGTGCGCCGCCACCAGACCGTTCATCGCATGGGCCAGCACGGAGTACGCGGCGGCCAGGCCATGCACGTGGCCCTCCGCGCGCTTGCGGTCGATGAGATCCCGCGCGCTGGTCTGCCCGATCGGCTCGCTCGCGATGAACAGCGTTCCCGTTGCGTCGGTCGACGAACCGAACGGCACGACGAGATCCTTGTGCGCCGCGCCCGCCGCGGCTTTCACCGCGGCACGCGTCGCGTTGATCACGTCGGGGCCGATGATGCCCGCCGGAATCGCCCACAATCCGACCGGGCGTTGGGTGCGCTGATCTCGCGCGGCGTAGATGCACACCGGCCCGAGCTGCGTTCGCAACCCCTCGACCACGAATCTGCCGCTGACGGTCGCGCCGGGAGGCAACACGGCGCTCGTGGCGACCCCCAGCAACGTTTCCTTCGCCATGGACTTCTACCGGTAACAAATCCCCACGGTTTCTTCAAACCTTCTCGGTCCCGGTGGAGCGATCCGGCACCCGCGATGCCGTGACGCCTCCCGCGCGTTCTGGTAGCTTCCGCGCCCGCGCCCAGTCGCCCGCTGTCCGGGCCGAAATCAGCGGATTGCATGGAACGTTCCCTTCTTCTCGAGATCGGCTGCGAAGAACTTCCGACGTCGTTCGTCCGGTCGGCGCTCGACCAGCTGCAGCGCATCGTGCCCGAAGAATTCGCACGCACCCGCGTACCGCACGGAACCGTTCGCGTGTTGGGAACGGCACGCCGGCTTGCGGTTCACGTCGCGGGCGTGTCCGCCGCGATCGCGGCGTCGTCGGAAGAGCTGACCGGCCCGGCGGAATCCGCGGCGCGCGCCAAGGATGGCTCTTGGACCAAAGCCGCCGAGGGATTTGCGAAGAAAAATGGCGTGTCGGTCGACGCGCTCCGAGTGATCGACACGCCGAAGGGTCGATACGTTGCGGCCACGCGCACGCTCCCGGGGGGCGAGACACTCGCGCGGCTTCCGGAGATGCTCGCGACGGTTGTCGGACGAATTGCGTTCACGAAGAGCATGCGCTGGGCGGACATCGAGACGCCGTTCGGGCGGCCCGTTCAATGGCTCGTCGCGTTGTTCGGCGAGGAGATCGTGCCGCTCGAATTTGTCGGGCTGCGGGCCGATCGTGTGACGCGCGGGCATCGATTTCTCAGTGCCGGGGCCGTCAATCTTCTCAACGCCGACGCGTACGTGGCTGCGATGCGGGACGCACACGTTTTCGTCGAAGTCGACGTCCGCGCCGCCGCGCAGCAAACGGCACTCGAGTCCGCGGCGCGGGCCGCGGGCGGAACGCTCGTCTCGAACCCGGCGCTCGCGGACGAAGTGCTCGGCCTCGTCGAGGAACCGTTCGTGGTCGTCGGCAATTTCGACTCGGACTTTCTCTCCTTGCCCCACGAACTCATCGAAACCGTGATGAGCCACCACCAGCGCTACTTCGCCGCGCGCGGTCCCGACGGACGCTTGTTGGCGAAGTTTCTCACGGTGACCAACACGGCCAAGGATCCCGACCGGATTCGCGAGGGCAACGAACGCGTGATGCGCGCGCGACTCGCGGACGCGCGATTTTTCGTTCAACAAGATCGCGCCGAGCGGCTCGCGTCCCGCGTCGAGCGGCTGCACGGGGTCGTGTTCCATCCGAAGCTCGGCTCGTACGGAGACAAAGTCCGCAGGTTGGAACGCCTCGCGGCACCCCTGGCGCCATTGTTCGGCGCGGATCCGGGACGCGCGGCGCGCGCGGCGCTGCTCGCGAAGGCCGACCTCGTGTCGCTCGCTGTTGGCGAATTCCCGGAACTTCAAGGGATCATGGGGCGGGAATATGCGCGACACGACGGCGAGCCCGACGACGTCGCCGAGGCGCTCGCAGAACACTACCTTCCACGCGGCGCGGAGGATTCGGTCGCCAGAACTCCCGTCGGAGCGGTCCTCGCCGTTGCCGACCGGCTGGACACCCTCGTAGCGTTCTTCGCCATCGGTCAGAAGCCGTCCGGCGGCGGCGATCCGTTCGGGCTTCGACGCGCGGCGCTGGGAATCCTACGGACGCTGCTGACACACCGGGCGCGAATCGAACTTCGCGCGTGGTTCGGCGCGACGTACGACCTGCTCGAACGAGATGTGTCGCGCTCGCGCGACGAAGTGGTCACGGATCTCGACGCGTTCGTGCGTGAGCGCCTGGAGGGAATGCTCGTGCTGCGACATCCCGCGGATGTCGTGCGCGCGTGCATCGCCGCGGGATCGCACGACGTCGTCGACGTCGAAGACCGCGTGTCGGCGCTGGCGACGTTTCGCAACGATCCGCGGTTCGCGCGGATGGTCACTGCGTTCGAACGGGTGTTCAACATCTCGCGTGAGTCGCCACCGGGCGAGGCGGATCCGGCTGTGCTGTCGCTGCCGGCGGAGCAGGAGTTGTTCGAGGTCGTTGGCGCCGTTCGACCGCTCTTGTCGGAACTCGTGCGCGGCGCTCGATACGCAGACGCGCTCGCGCTGCTCGCCGAGCGGCTCCCGGGTCCCGTCGACCGCTTCTTCGAGAACGTATTTGTGATGGATGACGACTTGAGCATTCGCAACGCGCGCCTGCGACTCCTCGGTCGCCTCGCGGACGACGTGGGTGCAATCGCGCGATTCGACACCCTTGCAGCGGCGGACCGCGCCGGCGGCGAGAGAGCACAGGCGCATGGCTGAACCCAACGACGCTCGCGGCGCGAACCCACTGGCCGGATTGCCACCGATCGACGTGCTCGAGTACGGCGGCAAGCGAGACGGCGTTCGGCAGTCGATGGACCGCCGACTGTTCATGCAACTGCTCGTCGCGCGCGGTGAAGTCGGATGCGACCCGGCGGTGACCGTGAGGCTGCTCACGGATGCCCTGCGCGCGAGCGCCGTGGATGCAGTGATCTACGACGACACGAACGATCCCCGAGGCATCGGCTTGCTCACTTGGTCAGAGGATCCTGCCCACTTCGTCGAGCGAGTCCGTCCGCTGTTTGCTCGGGAGCCGCTTGCCGCGTGGAGCGTTCGCCCGGAGTTCACGATGCTTGGGCGGACGTACAGCCTGGGTCACGAGCCCGACCTCGAGCACGCGATGCTGAGACGTTCCATCGAGCGCGTCCTCGACGCGAAGTGTCCGTGGCACGTTTGGTATCCGCTTCGGCGCATCGGGGCGTTCAATCGACTCGAGGGTCCCGAGTTGTCGACGATCATGCGCGAGCACGCGTCGATCGGCTTCGCGTACGGCCAGCAGGAACTTGCGCACGATGTTCGTCTCGCGTGCCACGGGCTGGACACGAACGACAACGAGTTCGTGATCGGGCTGACGGGACAGACGCTGCACCCATTGTCCCATCTGGTGCAGGCGATGCGAAAAACGCGGCAAACGGCCGAATTCATCGAGAAAATGGGGCCGTTCTTCATCGGGCACGTCGCTGCGCGGGTCTCGAGCGCCGAAGGGAGTACACTGTCGCGGGATTCGTGATGACGACATGCGACGACGCGAGCGACGCAGCGCCATCCGGGAGTCGCGGGTCACCTTGCCGCCCGATGTCGGCCGCACGAATCGCGCACACGATCGCGCTCGCGCTGCTCGGCGCGTCGGCTAGCGCGTGCGGCGTGCGCCCCACGACGTCGCGGTGGACCTGCCCCGCGGGTTGGGTGCACGTCGCGCCCGAGGGATGTGCACCGGCGGTGCTCGTTTGCGGCGACGATGCTGGCGCGTCACGCGCAGAGTGCGACACCACGCCGTGGTCGACCACCGGACGCACGGATGCCGCTGCGTCGGACGGCATCACGCGCGAGTCCGACGGGGGCTTCCACGGCCCGTGGCCGACTCCCGGTGCCGCCGGCGGACCGCCCGCGATGGACTTCGTGCCAGATCCGGCGCCGCCAACGGCCGACTGGATGCCGACCGTCGGGATTCGCAACTGCCGTGCAGGCTGGCGTCAGACCGAGCCCGGAGTCTGCGAGCCGTCATTTGCGGCCACGTGTCCCGTGGGAGCGGCCCCGTTGCCGGACGGATCGTGCACCCGCACATCCGGTGACGGTTGTCCGACCGACGAATTCGCGACGCTGCCGCCCGAGGCCGCGGGCGCGCAGGTGCTCTACGTCGCCCCGCGCGGTCGCGGCACGATGGGCGACGGATCGCTCGCAATGCCGTTCGGCACGATCGGCGCGGCCGTCGCAGTCGCTACGATGGACGCATGGATCCTCGTCGCGGCGGGTCGCTACGACGAGAGTGTGGCCGCGGTGCGCAACGTTCACATCGTGGGTGTGTGTCCGAGCACCGTGATCGTCGTCGGTGCGATCTCGACATTCACGTTCGATTCGTCCGGCGGACTGCTCGACATCCGCAACGTCGAGATCCGCGGACCCGCGGGGGGTGTCGCGGCACGCCCGCCGGGTCGCGTGCGGATGCAGAGCGTTCGAATCGTGCAGGCGTCCCTCAACGCCGTCGTCGCGAGCGGAGCGGGCGCGACGATCGAACTCACCGACGTCTGGATCGATCGGACGGACGCGCCGATCGGGCGTGGCGTAGCGCTGTATTCGTACGCGGGCGGGAGGATCGTGGCGACGCGCGCCGCGCTCACTGAAAATCGAGAGATGGGCGTTCAGGTAACCGGCGCGGGATCGCGCGTCGAGATCGTGGACAGTGTCGTCGCGCGGACCCGGCGGCGCGCCGACGGTGGGCTGGGTCGCGCGATCTTCGTCGAGCGAGGCGGGCGGCTGGAACTTACGGGCAGCGTCGTCGAGGACCACTACGAAGCGGGCATTCTCGTGCTCGGGATGCAGTCCATCGCCGTGGTCCGGCAGAGTGCCGTGCGAAGGACGATGTCGCTCACGACGGGAGACAACGGGTTTGGCGTCGCCGCGTTTGACGGCGCGCGGATCGAAGTCTCGGACACGCTTGCCGATCGGAACGCCATTGCCGGAATCCTCGCATCGGGTGCCGGCGCGACCGCCGACGTGGCCGACGTGGTTGTGCGTGCAACCACGACGGTTCACGACAGCCCACACAGCGCGGGCGTTCTCGCGCTGTCCGGCGGTGCGGTCATGGCGCGCGGCGTTCGTGCGGAGGACATCGTAGGGTCCGGTGTGGGTTCGGAAGGCGCGGGTTCGCACCTGGTCGTTCGCGACGCGCTTCTCCGCGGCAACCACTCCATCTCGGGATTCGCCGGCACGGGCGTCACGGTCACAACGGGTGCACTCGCGACGATTGAACGCGCGCGAATGGTCGACAATGAGCGCAGCAACGCAGGCGTCATCGGCGACGACAGCGTGTTGGAGATCACCGGGTCGTTCGCGGGTCCCGTGCGGGACGCGTCGGGACGAGTGCCGTCGGGGCTGATTGCCGCACAACGTGGACGCCTGGTCTTGCGTTCCGTTCGCGTGCGGGATTTCATCGGCGCGGCCATCGGCGTTGTCGACGACGGTTCGACACTGGACGTCGACGGTGCGGTGGTTACGGGCACCGGCGCGGCGCTCCCGGGCGAGGGCCGGTGCTTCAGCATCGAGCACGGCGCGCGCGCGACGCTACGGCACGTTGTCGTCGACGCAACGGTCGGACCCGCGATCCTCGCACAAGACGAAGGCACCGACGCGCGGGTCGAGGACTCGGTGCTGGCACGCGGTCGGTTCTCCGAACGCAACGACAACGCCGCCGCCGTCTTGGCCCTTGGTGGCGCGCACGTCGCTGTGAATCGGGTGCTTGCACTCGAGAACGAATCGGTGGCGTTCATCGCGGGGCTCGGAGCGTCGGTGATCCAGCTAGAGGACTCCGTTGTGATCGGACCGGTCGCGACGCCATCGCTTCGATACGGTGGCGGCATGCGAGCGCAGTCCGGCGGATCCGTCACCGTCACGCGCACGCTCGTGCAGCGAACTCATGCGCTCGCGTTGGTGGCAGCCGATCCGGACTCGCAACTCGATGTGCGAGACTCGCTCATCGTCGACTGCGGCCCGACGAGCGCTGTCGACTATGGTCGCGCGATCGTTGCCGGGGTGGGCGCGCGCGTCAGCGCGACCTCGACGGTTGTCGTCGGCGCAACCGAAGTCGCGATTCAGTCGGTCGGCATGGGATCGCGGCTCACGCTCGACGATGTGATCGTCGTCGACACGCGTGCCAGCCGCCTCGGCTACGCCCATGGCCTGCTCGCCCTCGACGGCGCTACGGTGACCGTGCACCGGGCTGCATTCCTCGGCACGCTCGGCGCGGCGATCTTCGTGGCGCCCGACAGTGTAGGTCGAGGATCGCTCTCAAGGCTCGACTTCACGGATCTTTACGTCGCCGATGTGCGCTCGGCCAGCGTGGGTGGGCACGGGCCGGGAACGTCGGATCCAACACTGGCGCTGGGAATCGGCGCCGGTGTCGGTTGCGTCATCGAGGGGGTCCGGGCCGTCGTCTCGGGGGGTGGGCTCGGAGTCGGCTCCACGGCCGCGACGGTTCGGATTCGCGATGTTGCCATCAGTCGCCAACTCGACGGCGTCGGCGCGCGCGACGACTCACCGATGGCTGCAACGCTCGAACTCACCAACCTGTCGATGGCGGACAACGCCAATGACACGATCGTCAGCCGGTCCGATCTGCCGCCCAGCGCAGCGCTGGCGGCGCCGACCGGAGTGTGCCTGATGACGGAGTGTCGATAGGGTGGACGCATGTTGACACCGCTCACCGGCCTCCGGACGGCGTTTGTCACGATTGCTGACGCGACGAGTGCCGTCGAGATCGCACTCCGCGACGGCAATGTCGTTTCCGAGAGCGATCGAATCGTGGAAGCGGCGTGGCTCGGTCCCGCAATCCCCGGGCGTCTCTGGAGGCGAATCCTGCGCGGATTCGGGACGACGGCGGATGCTGGACTCCAACTGCCGTTCGACGCCGCCGGCAACGACGCGCTCGGACTGCTCTCGCCGAATTCGGAATTTCGTCCCGACGGCGAAGCGCTTCGCGCATGGCGCGGAACCATACGCCGGCCTGCCCCGAGCGATCGCTCGCAGGCCGATGGCGGGCGCAGCGCCGTCGTCGTTCGCGACGTGTGGGTCGTTCACCCGGTGGACTGGCGCGCGACCGAAATGCGCGAGTTCGAATTGCACGGCCACGATGGCCGACGCGTTTCCGTGCGCTGCACGAAGGCACCGATCGTGATCTCGGTTCCGACCGGGACGACCGTCGGCGAGGTCGAACATGCCCTTGATCCATCGACCGTCGCGACGCTGCGCGGCCGCACACGGTTCCACGCGGAGGATGCGGCCGTCGTCGTCGAGCTTCGAACGGAGGACGTCGTCGACGTGCTTGGGATCGAATTTGCGCCACAGTGGCAGGACAACCCCGAGGCGCGCGCGCCGAACTACCGGGCCGTCGCCGGCACGCGTGTCGACGTCGCCGGCGATTTGCCCGAAGTGCGACTGGTGATCCGGCGCGTCGCGTAGTGCCGGCTGGGACGCGATCGCCTACGTATGGTGCGATTTCGACCACGACCACGTTCACGACCACGACTGATGTTCGTACCGAGCCTGCACAGTGTCAGGATTCAAGCCGCGCGCCTGGCGAGCAGTTCCTCTACGCGCGCCGCGAGGTTCGCCCGCGCCGACGCGTACTCCGTCGCCTCCAGCTCGTGCCCCGGCAGTCCGTACTTCCCCCACGCACCGTCGTCGCCCGCCGCGCCGGAGTGTTCACGCCACGCGTGGGGCAGGGCGGCAACTGCGCCACGCAACGCGTCCTGCACGATCGATCCCCCTTCGCTTACGCACCAGCGGACAACATCCCATCCGTGCGCGGCGTGCCGGCCCTCGTCCGCCGCCAACTCCTTGAGCACGTCTCGCACGCGGGGGTCGGCGGCACACTTCGCGAGCCGCGCGATGACCCGCGCGGACACTCCCTCGTTGAGCGCGCCATCGACGAGCGAATCCACGGCGAGGGCGGCCAGTGCCAGTGATCGCGTGGGAGCGCGCGTTGGCGATCGGCGCGCCGCGGGAAACGGAGCGGGACCCGCAGCGCGAGCATCGATGGCACGCGCAAGCGCAAAGCAAAGTTCGGCGTGACGGGTCTCGTCGAGCCCGTCCTCCTGCGATGCGGCGATGAGATCGGGCGGTGCGCCCAGCGCGACGAGTTCCAGCGTGAGTTGCGCGAATGCTGCGACCGACGCGTGCTCGTTCCGACCGTTCTCGCGCCATCGTGTCGCCACGGCTGCGCGCACATTCTCGGGAAGGGACACCGTGCCTCCGTCCGTCGCCCACGCTGGACCGTCCTGGATGTCGGCCTGCAACACAAGGCCGCGACGACGCAACTGCCGCCCGCGCGCGAATCCCGTCATTGCCCATAGCGCCATGATTCCGCCGAACAACGCGACCACTCCGTTGCTCAGGAGTGCGACACCGACCGCCAACGTGAACAGCGGCGCCTCGCGAGCTTGCACCGCGCCACCGGTCGCGAGCGACTGCAACGCGCGCACGAACCCGACGAGCGCAGCGACCGCGCCGCCGCCGAAGAGGACCATCGCTACCTTTGCGAGCCGTGCACCTCCCGCCATCGGTACGGCGAGCGCGCCGAGTGTGAGCGCGATCGCGAGCAGTGCGAGTGACCACCCGCCAAGGTGCCGCGCGCGGGATACCGAGGCGCTCGGAGTGGCGCTCGCTGCGGGAGGGGAGCGTGGGGCGTGGTACGGGTTGGCGACGTCGGATTCATGTGAGAGCACGGATCTTCCTCCGGCGATTCGGCGACGTGGGCGTCGAGCCCAAGGCAACGCGCGGCGCGCCCTATGTGTTCCACGGGCAAGGACAGGCCAATTCCACGTCAAATGCGAATGCCCACGACCGTGTAGCAGCGGTCGCTCCACCGGGACTCGTCGTCGTGTCGCGGCAAGAGCGGTAGTGCGGCAACGTCGGCCGGCGCGAATATGGTCAAGAATGCCCCGCTCGCGTTACCATTCGACGGAGTTGGTGTTGATGAACTCAAACGGACCCTGGGAGGTGTTCGACGACCAGCTGCCACTGCTCAGCGCGACGTACGGTGGCGGCAGGGCTCGCATGGTCGCGCTCGGATTGCGCGGCGGCGGGCTGGCGGTGTGGAGCCCTGGCAAGCACGCCGACGCCGCCCGTGACGCGCTCAAACACTGGGGCGACGTGCGATTCCTGCTGGCACCGAACCATTTTCACAACGCGGGGCTCGCAGAGTGGATCAAGCACGCTCCCGGTGCCGTCGTGGTCGCACACCCCGACGCGCACGCGCGCCTGCGCAAACAGGTGCCGTCGATCACGGCCATCGCGGGTCTCGATGATCTCTCCACCGCGCTGCCCGACGGTGCGCGCGTGTTCGGTCCGCCGATGGCGAAGCAGGGCGAAACCTGGCTCGCCGTTGAGAAGGGTGACCTTCGGGCGCTGGCCGTCTGCGATTCCATCGTCAACATGCCGCGCGTGCCGTGGGCGTTCTGGGCGCTCGGGTTTCGCGCGCGGTTGATGACCAACCCCCTGTTCAAGCGACTGTTTCTGACGGACAAGACGGCCTACAAGGAATGGCTTCTCACCGAACTCGCGACGCATCCGCCGAACGTGTTCATTCCGTCGCACGGTGACGTCCTCCGCGGTGCCGGCGTCGCGGATGACTTGAAGCGCGTCACGGAGATCGCGTAGCGACGTCGACGGCTGCTCGGTGCGCCGTTCGCGCGGCAGACGCTTGGCGACTGTACCCGGGGGGGCGACTGCGCGCCGTCCGTGGCGTACGCTCGGCGGGTCATGACGCTGCGACTTCGCTCCCTCCTGGCGCTCGGATGTTTCACGGCACTGTCCCTCGCGGTGCCGCGACGCGCGCGTGCGCAGTCTCCGGAGGACCGCGGGACGATGGCCTTCATGGAGTGGGACGCCGGGATGCTGCCAGCGGCCGGGACCATGATTCGCACGCGAGTCTTTTACCCGAACGATCCGGGACTTCGTGCGCTCGTCGGCGTGATCCACGGCGCGAGCGCCAACGGCAGCTACCACCTCGAACTCGCGAGGACACTCGCGTCCCGCGGCCTGGTCGTCGTGCTTCCCGACATGCCGTGCAGTGTCATCACGGGGTGTGACCACGACGCGAATCAGCGCCAGATCACTGCGCTCCTTGCGTGGGCGGTCGCGCAGAGCGGCGACGCCTCGTCGCGTCTCGCGGGCAGAGTCGACGGTGCGCGGCGCGGACTGATCGGTCACTCGTGGGGCGGTCTGTCGTCGCACCTGACCGCAGCGCGGGATCGAACGATCACGTCGCTCGTGTTGCTGGATCCCAACGACGACCGCGGCGTCGGACTGGCGGCGACCTCGACGATCACCGCGCCGACGCTGCAACTGCTCGCGCAGGTCCCGGGTGGGTGCAATTCCGCGTGGGACGAGGCGACGGTGCGGTCGCGGTTGCCGCCGCCGAATCTGCAGATGACCGTGAGCCGCTCGGGCCACTGCGACGCGGGCGAGGTGGATCTGCTCTGCAGCATTGCGTGCAACCCTGGCGACCGCGCGACGGTACCGCTGTTCCGCCGCTACGCCGTCGCATGGACGATGTGTGTACTCGACCGTGACCCGACGATGGCGCCGTGGCTCGGCGGTGCCAGCATGAGCGCGGACGCGAGCGGCGGGCGGATTCAGGGTGTGCTCCCCACCGCGTTGGGTACGCTTCCGTGCCGCGTCGCCGCCGGCGATGCCGGAATGCCGGGAACCGATGCTGGCGACGCACCTGGCTCCGATGCCGTCGCAGCCGATGACGGCGTCGCGGCGGATGTCACGACGGTGGACGCCGCAGCGACCGTGGACGTGAACGATGTGACGGCCGTCGACGACGTCGTTCCGCAGCTCGACGCGGGAGACGCATCGGTCGGCGACACGGGGACCGGCTCACGCAGTCGAGGATGCGGATGTGTCGTCGCAGGCGCGCGGTCGGCGATTCGGTTCAACGGCGCATTGTTCGCGTCGGTTGCGCTCGCGGCGCTCCGACGCGGGAGACGCCGCCGCCGGGCGATTCATCCCGAGCGCTGAGCGATCGCTCCGCCGCGGCGCTCGACGGTCGCGCCGGATGCGGTAGGATCACGGGTCTTGACCATGCATCTCGCACCCGATCGCAGGTTCGTAGCGTTTGCCGGCGTACTCACGCTCGGGCTCGCGGGCACCGCGGACGCACAACAATCGCCAACGTCCACGCCCGTCCGGGTTTCGTGTCCGCCGCAAGTTCCGGTGCCCGGAACGGTCTGCGGACCGCCCGCAACACCGAGCGTCTGTTCCTACTACACGCCCGACAAGACGCTCACGTGTCGTTGCAGCACCGGACCGCTCGGGTGGGCTTGCACACCGAGTCCGCGAATCCGAGTCGTCGGCGGGCCACTCGATCCTCCTGAATCCGCGACGATCGCAGCATAGTCACGACATGCGAGCCGACGCGGTCTCTCGACGGGTCCGCTCTTGCGTTTACAATCGCCAGCGGATGTCGAACGACGCGCCGCTCCGCGTTCGTTCCCACGTCCAGCGAACGTCGCGCCGGCCCGCGACGGTCAGAACGGTCTCCAGCGAGACTCCGAGTGTCCGCGCATGCCGATCGGTGACCTCCGGCCAACCCGTCAGCAAGACGACGCCGTGACCCGGCGCGACGCGCCTCGACTCGAGCTTCCCTGTGTTTCGCGACTTCGACCAGATCATCGGCGTTCGCGAAATGAGCGCGTCGTCGGAGGTGAATCGGAGGAGCACACGCCACACAGACCGAAATGTTCTGCGTACCGCCAGCCGGACGGCGCGATCGAGAAGCGTTTCGCAGTCCATCGATGCGGCGCGGCCCATCGCCTCGACGATTTCTGCAACGACGGTGTTGGGAATCCAATCGAGCGGATTGATGTGCTCGAGTGCGCCCTGGGCTGCGGGAGAGATCGTCGCTAGACCATTCGCCACGGTCTCCGCGCCGACCAGTTCCTCGTACGAACGCAGTAGGTCCGTCACCGACGTTCCGATTGTGCTTGGTACGACCACCATCGACCTCCCGCGCGCAACGTCTCACCCAACACTTCACGCGATCGCAGCCATCACGACGCAGCTTCCGAGTCCTGTCAACCCGCGATCGATCTCGTGGCGCGTGACTGGACGCAACTGCGCGGCGCGGCGCACGATACGGCATTCGTCATGAATTCCCGCATCGCGTGGTTGTGGGTCGCGTCGGTACTCGCAGCGTGTCGGTGCGACGCCGGCGCGGCGAGTACGGCGGGCACGTCGGTGCAACCCGTTCCCGATGCGATTTCGGGATATCTGGCGCCGCAGGTCGTGCCGCTTACCGTGCCAGTCGACGGAGATACGGCGCATTTCGGCTTCCCGACGGGCGATCGATCGGTGCGGTTTGTCTACGTCAATACCGAGGAGATCTACGGCGGTCGAAGCACTCCGTTCGGCGTCGAGTCGGCGCAGCACGTTACAGCGATTCTTCGATCGGCACGCTCGATTGCCGTCGCGTTGCGTGCAAACCCCGCGGCGCCCGACAGGCCGGAAGTCGATCGCTACGGGCGCCTACTCGGCTTGATCTTCGTCGACGGGACCCTGCTGCAAACGAGGATCGTTCGAGAAGGCTGGAGCGCGTACTACAACGCGTATGGCTGCGCGCCGCCGCCGATGCATGCCGAGCTTCTCGCGGCGGAGACCGAAGCGCGTGAGCGGGGCGCGGGAATTTGGGCGCGAGGCCATCCGGTGGACTACCGCGCAGAGATCGCGCGGTGGGTTCGCACCAACGGCTGCCGGCCCGGAATCTGACGGATGAGAATCGACCTTCGCCGCGCAACCCACTACATTCCCCGATCGAGATGACGACCGAATACGTCTATTTCTTCGACGAGGCTGCGGGCCTGGGCAAGGACCTGCTTGGCGGCAAGGGACACGGGCTCGCGGCGATGACCTCGCTCGGCATCCCGGTTCCGCCGGGATTCACGATTACGACCGAAGTGTGCGGTCTGTATTTCGCCGCGGGAAACGCCCTACCGGAGCGCGTCCCCGCGCTCGTGCGTGACAAGCTGGCCCGTGTCGGAACGCTCGTCGGCGCCACGTTCGGCGACGCGGACAACCCGTTGCTCGTGTCGGTTCGTTCCGGCGCGCCGGCGTCGATGCCCGGGATGATGGACACGATCCTCAATCTCGGCCTGACGCGTCAGACCGTCGCGGGTCTCGCAAAGCGCACGGACAACCCGCGGTTCGCGTTCGACGCGTATCGCCGGTTCATCATGATGTACTCGAACGTCGTTCTGGGCGTTGAGCGCGAACTGTTCGAGCACGAGCTGCGCATGGAAAAGGACCGATCGGGCGTCCGGGACGACAGTGCGATCTCGGCCGAGATGCTGCAGAAGCTGGTCGAGACGTTTCACTCGATCGTTCGTCGCGAGACGGGCGCAGCGTTTCCGGACGATCCGTACGACCAATTGTGGGGTGCCATCGGCGCCGTGTTTCGGTCGTGGAACAACGATCGCGCGAAGACCTATCGCAAGATGCACCAGATCCCCGCCGAGTGGGGGACGGCGTGCAACGTCCAGGCGATGGTGTTCGGCAACATGGGCAGTGATTGCGCAACCGGTGTGTGTTTCACCCGCGATCCGTCGACGGGCGAGAAGCGATTCTTCGGCGAGTTTCTTCCGAATGCACAGGGCGAAGACGTCGTCGCGGGCATCCGGACGCCGCTCAAGATCTCACGACGCGACGCGGACGCGTCGGGCGCGAAAGACTCGCTCGAGAGTCTCATGCCCGTGAGTCACGCCCAGTTGATCGCGGTCCAGTCGCAGCTGGAGACGCACTTTCGCGACATGCAGGACATCGAGTTCACGATCCAGAATGGAAAGCTCTGGCTCCTGCAGACGCGCAACGGGAAGCGAACGATGCGTGCCAGTGTACGGATCGCCGTGGACATGGTTGCCGAGCGGATGATCTCGCGCGACGAGGCCATTGCGCGCGTCGACGCCTCGCGATTGCCGGAGATGTTTCTTCCGCGACTCGACGCGTCGGACGCCAAGGCCGCCGAAGCCGAGGGCAAGCTACTCGCGAGCGGTCTCGGCGCATCTCCCGGCTACGCGGCTGGCGAAATCGTGTTCACTGCGGACGAGGCCGAGCGACTCGCGGGGCAGGGCAAGGACGTCATTCTCGTGCGCCGGGAGACGTCACCCGAGGACATCCACGGTATGAAAGCCGCGCAGGGGATCCTGACCGCGACCGGCGGTATGACTTCGCACGCAGCGGTCGTCGCGCGCGGGATGGGCAAGTGCTGCGTTGCCGGCTGCTCATCGGTCGGCGTGGACTACACGTCGCAGACGGTGACGGTTCATCGTCCGTCGGGAAAGCTCGTGCTCAAGCGCGGCGACCGGATCACGCTGGATGGAACCACCGGCAAGGTGTTTCTCGGCGTGCTGCCGGTCAGCCCCGCCGCGACCGATCCGCAGTTCGACGAAGTGATGCGATGGGCCGACGAGGTTCGCGTGCTGCGCGTGCGCGCGAACGCCGACACTCCGCTCGACGCTCGAAACGCGCGGCGGTTCGGGGCGGAGGGCATCGGACTGTGTCGGACCGAGCACATGTTCTTCGAGGCCGAGCGCATCGCAGCGGTGCGCGAGATGATTCTTGCGGACAACGAGGCCGGACGCCGGAAAGCGCTCGAGAAGATCCTGCCGATGCAGCGGGACGACTTCGTCGGAATCTTCCGGGAGCTCGCAGGCCTTCCGGTCACCATTCGCTTGCTCGATCCGCCCCTGCACGAGTTCCTTCCCGAACACGACGCGGACTTGAATGCGCTCGCGAAGGACCTCGGCGTGCCGTTCGACGTGCTCAAGCGTCGCAACGAGGGCCTGCGCGAGTTCAACCCCATGCTCGGACACCGCGGATGCCGCCTGGCCATCACGTATCCTGAGATCTACGAAACGCAGGCGCGCGCGATCGCCCTTGCGGCCGCCGATTGCCGGCGCGCGCAGATCCAGGTCAAGCCCGAGATCATGATTCCGCTCGTGGCGACCCGCGAAGAGATTCATCGCCTGCGGGACCTCGTCACGCGGGTGGTCGATGAAGTATTCGCTGCCGAGGGCGTGCGCGTGGACTACCACGTCGGGACGATGATCGAGCTGCCACGCGCGTGCCTCGTCGCCGATCAGATCGCGGAGTGGGCCGAGTTCTTCTCGTTCGGCACCAACGACCTCACGCAGACGACGTGGGGACTCTCGCGCGATGACGCCGGACGGTTCCTGCCGACGTACATCGACCAGAATGTGATCACCCGCGATCCGTTCGTGACGCTCGATCGCGAGGGCGTCGGCGCGCTCATGAAACTCGCGCTACAGAAAGGGCGAAGTGTCCGCCCCGACCTGAAGGTCGGGATCTGCGGCGAGCACGGCGGCGAGGCGGCGAGTGTCGAGTTCTGTCACGGGCTCGGGCTCGACTATGTTTCGTGTTCGCCGTTTCGCGTGCCCACGGCGCGCCTGGCTGCAGCGCAGGCCGCGCTCGCAGCTGACGTAGCCCGCAGCTCGACGACATAGGGCTCGCGGGAACGTCCGCCTACTCGGGATCCTCGATGCGCCACGCCGAGTCTTCGCGAACGAACTGCATGACGTACTGTCCGCCCGCGCCGTAGGTCATCGTCGCCCGATTTCCGACGATCTCGATTGGGCGGTCGGTGCTTTCGCGCAGTCGGCGCAGCATGTCCCGGACGTTCTCGGCATCGGCGCCCGTCTCCCACGCTTCGCGCAGCCGCTGCGCATCCAGATCGTGCGCAAGCCGCGATGGAACGAACCGCATGAGTACGTCGTATCGTCGGCGTTCCAGTGCCCGAACGAACGATCGCAGCGCTTGTCTCGGCGTGTGTTGACCGTAGAAGTCCAAGACGGATGGATCCAGCCGCCACTGCCCGTTTTCCTGCACGAGCAACAAGCTCTCGCCGTTTGGCAGTTCCATCGTCGCGGTGATCGGTGCGCTCGGGTCGACACGATCCAGCCATCGCAGCGTTTCGCGCACTTCTTCGGGATGTTCCCGCGCGAGCCGTTCGAAGTCGCCGTACGGCATTGCGCGTCGCGTGTCGGCCGACAACAGGTTGTACGCGTCGGCGTATCGCGCGTCACGCAGCGCCGCGCTGTAGGCGCCGAGCGTGTCGACGGGACCGGGACGATACGCCGCGCAGCCCGCCGCGACGGTCGCGGCGAGGAGCGCATTTGTAAGTCGAGACCAGATGCGGAAGGGAGGTCGGTCGAACAGAAACGGAGGTGCCACGCGGTACGACGTTTACGACGGGTCGATCAGCCGCCGCCGCCGCCGCCCGAGTCCGTGCCGCCGCCGCCGCTGTCGGTACCCGTGCCGGTCTCGCCGCCGCCGGTTCCGTCGCCGGTGGTGATCACGTCGGGCAAGGTGCCGCACACCGGGTTGCTATCGAACACGCACGTGCCGCTCTGGCAGCACCACGTACCCGTCGAAACGGGCGGGCAACTCGACGAGCACTGGGTATGCGTCGTGCACGTGCTCACGCACATGCCGCCCGTGCCGGTGTCGACGGGAATGCCGTCGTCGGGGGGCATCGTCACAATGTCAGGCCGAATCACAACGTCTGGCGACACAACGTCGGGGCGCACGACGGTGTCCATCCGGGGTACGTCGCCCGCGGTGCCGTCCGGCCGCACGTCCACCGCGCCGTCGTTGCGGCGCACGTCGAAGTCCATGTTGTTCGGAGAACCACACGCGTTGAGCAACGCTCCGACCACCGCGATCATCGGTACAAACGCTCGTACACAGGAACGCATTGCAGCCTCCAAGAAACTACCGATTCGTTGTGAAAACTTGCCGACGCTTCAGCCGGTGTCAGGCATCACGCGACGTGTCGCACGACTGCCCTCTTCCCAGGCCGAATAACTATGACACAGCTTTGTTGCCAAAGAAACAACCCCTCGTTCGGTACCCCTTCCCACGCCCCCCGATACCCGCCCACACCGCCCCAGAGGGCGGTCGGTCGGGCCCCGGGTGGGTGCGGGAGCGCATGCGGTACCCCGACCGCTCCGCGGCGCGCTATAAGCCCCGAACCCTAGAATTCCCCGGGACACCTATGCTGAACGAACCGCTGCGTGAAGCGCTTACTTTCGACGACGTCCTACTCGTTCCGACGTTCAGCGACGTCCTTCCCCGCGACGTCGACACGCGTTCCCGACTCGCGAGGGGTATTGAGCTCGGGATTCCCTTGATCTCGGCGGCGATGGATTCCGTGACCGAGGCGCGGACGGCCATCGCGATGGCCCGCGAGGGGGGCATGGGCATTCTGCACAAGAATCTCACGGCCGATGAGCAAGCGCTCGAGGCTGAAAAGGTGAAGCGCGCGGAGAGCGGGATTGTCGTAGATCCGATCACCGTGCGGCCGGACGATGCACTCCGTTCCGCCGTGGAGATCATGCGTCGTCAGAACATCTCAGGGCTGCCGGTCGTCGAGGGCGACGCACCCGTCGGCATTCTCACGTCGCGGGACATTCGCTTCGAGACCAACCTCGAGCAGCCGGTCCGAAACCTCATGACACCGCGCGAGCGACTCGTGACGGCGCCGCCCGGCATCAAGGCCGACGAAGCGCGCGCGTTGCTGCACAAACATCGCATCGAGAAGCTGCTGGTCGTCGACCCCGCGAGCGGGCGGCTCATCGGATTGATCACCATTCGCGATCTCCTGCAGGCGGAACGGTACCCGGGTGCTGTGAAAGACGAACGCGGACGACTTCGCTGCGGCGCGGCGATCGGACCGGGCACCGATCGAGAGGAGCGCACGCACAAGTTGGTCGACGCGGGGGTCGACGTGATCGTCATCGACACGGCGCACGGGCACTCGCGCGGTGTGATCGACGCCGTCCGTGCGACGCGCCGCGCGTATCCCGAGCTGGCGATCGTTGCGGGCAACATCGCGACGGCCGAGGCAACCGAGGCATTGATCGAAGCCGGTGCAGACGCCGTGAAAGTCGGCATCGGCCCGGGGAGCATCTGCACCACGCGGGTTGTCGCGGGAGTGGGCGTGCCGCAGATCACGGCGGTGAGCGACTGTGCGAGGGTGGCGCACAAATACAACGTCCCCGTGATCTCGGACGGTGGGATCAAGTACTCCGGCGACATCGCGAAGGCCGTCGCGGCCGGGGCCGACGTGATCATGATCGGCTCGCTGTTTGCGGGAACGGACGAAGCGCCCGGGGAAATGATCTTGTACCAGGGGCGCAGCTACAAAACGTACCGCGGGATGGGATCGCTCGGCGCGATGCGCAAGGGAAGCAAAGATCGGTATGGACAGGCCGGCGCGGCGGACGAAAAGCTCGTTCCGGAGGGCATCGAGGGGCGCGTGGCGTACCGCGGTTCGCTGAGTTCCAACGTGTACCAGCTCATCGGCGGGCTGCGATCGTCGATGGGATATTGCGGATGCAAGACGATCGGGGAGATGCAGACGCGCGCGCGGTTCATTCGCAGTACGGCGATGGGTTTGCGCGAGAGTCACGTGCACGACGTGGTGGTCACCGAGGAAGCGCCGAACTATCGCAGGAGTGAATGACGCGTCGCCGATGCTGCTCGGCGACGGTCGGGTCGTGAAGGAAAACGGATCGAGGGATTCGCGTGCTCCCGACGAAAGGCGTGCGATACGAGTTCGAGCTGCGTGCCGGCGATACGCCGACGTGTGCCGTCTACGACGTGCGGGTCATCGACGCGGCGGACACCGTCACGTGTGTCGTGGAGGTTGGTGCAGAGACGGCGACGTTTGTCGGTACGCACGACGGCATCGGTGCCCGCGCGACGCAGGTTCTCGCGCTCGCACGGACCATTGCGCGCCACGCGGACGGCGGACCCTGGCCGCGGCGCGTGACGCGTTGGCGCCAACCGGGCGTGCGGTGACGGCTACTCCCGCGCGTACTCGAACCGGTCCAGACCGAACCGGCGACACGCGTTGTCCGTCGTGATTTCGCAGAGGCGCTCGTACGTGATCCCCAGCGTCTCGGCGAGGCAGGCCGCCGTGTGCGCGACGTACGCCGGCTCGTTGCGGCGGCCGCGGTGCGGAACCGGTGCGAGGTATGGCGCATCGGTCTCCACGAGCAGCCGATCGCGGGGGACGATCTTCGCAACGGCACGCAGGTCGTCCGAACGCTTGAACGTGACGATGCCCGAGAACGAAATGTCGAACCCGAGATCCAGCGCCGATCGCGCGAACGCGGCGTCCTCGCTGAAGCAGTGGATCACCCCGCCGACGTCGCGAGCGTTTTCGGAGCGCAGGATGTCCAGTGTCTCGGCGGGCGCGCTTCGCGTGTGGATCACGAGCGGCTTGCGCACCTCGCGCGCGAGGGCGACGAACTGGCGAAATGCGCTCGCCTGGGCGTCGCGGGGCGAGTGATCGTAGTGATGGTCCAGGCCCACTTCGCCGACCGCGACGACGCGCGGATTCGCTGCGAGCGTCTTCATCGAGTCCATGACGGCCGTGTCCGCGATGCGCGCGTCGTGCGGGTGCACACCGACGGTCGCGAGCACGTCACGGTGAGCCTCGCACAGTCGCACCGCCTCGCCGGCCGATTGCGTCTCCCGGCCGCTGCCAATCGTCACGAACCATCGAACGCCCTGCGCGCGCGCGCGTGCGAGCACTTCATCGCGTTCGGCGCCGAATACATCGAAGTCCAGGTGGCAGTGGGTGTCGACGATGTCTGCGGGTGTCATGTTGGCTCGGGTCGCAGCGCAGCGACTGCGGCACGCGCTTCGTCCCGCACGAATTCGTCCGCGGCGGGATCGTCGGCGAGCGATTCCAAGTCGGGAACCGCGCTCGAGTCACCGATCAGTCCGAGTGCGCCGACGACCGCGGCAACGTCGTCGCGTCGCCGGCGGAGTGCATCAACGAGAACCGGAACGAGTGCCCGCACTCGGCCCGCCGCCGCGAGATGCACCGCGGCTTCACGCCGGGAGCGCAGCGGAGACTTCAACTGCGACTCGATGTATTCGATCGCACGCGCGTCTCCGAGCCGCGCGAGTGCTGCCCGTGCGACGGCACGCTCGAGCGTCGGAGCCCACCGCCACGCGAACTCGTGGAGTGCCTCGCGCGTGGACGCGTCGCCGACGGCCCCGAGCAACTCGATGACGTCGATGCGCAGCTCGGAGGCATCCTCGCCTTCGACCGATGAGCGGCCGGCGATGAACGCCACCATCGTCTCGAGACCGCGCGAATCGCCGAGACGCGCGAGGGACATCGCAGCACTCAGTGCAACGCGAGGCGAGCTGTGATCGAGCCGCGGGCGCAACGCTTCTCTCGCGCGCGCGAGAACGGCTGGGTCGACGGCGTGTCGCTCCGCGCGTTCACCACCCAGAACGAGTCCGAGTTGCGTCGCGGCTTCGGCGGCCACCCAGGCGTCGTCGTCCCCGAGGGCCGCGATGGCGCAGTCGACGCCTTCGTTGGGCGCGGCGGTCGACAGCGCGATCAACGCCTGGAACCGCACGTCGCCACGTTCGGAACGAACGGCTTCACGCAGTCGCGCCGTGGCGTGTGTCCCGCCAATTTCTCCGAGCGCGATCACGGCTTGCTGCCGAACGGTTGCGTCGCCGTCGTCGACCGCCCGCGAGACGGCGTCGAGATGATGCTCGGCGCGTAGGGCGCCCGCCGCGTGCAGCGCCGCCGCACGAACATCGGGCGTGGCGTCGTCGAACACCACGACCAGCGCATCGGCCGCACGTCGCGGATCGTCCTGGCCCGCGATGGACAAGTCGCGCGCCGACGAAGCGCGCACGTCGGCACGCGTCGAGCGCAGATCGCGGATCGCCGCTTCGAGGTTTCTGCGCAGCGGACTCGGCGTGAACATCATGGCGGTCTCCGAAAGCCTACTTCACGCGCGTTCCGGGTGACTGCGGCTTGTCGACGGTCGCGAGCGCGAGGGATTCCGACGGGCCACACGCCAGCAGCATCCCGTGCGAGACGAGACCCTTGCCGAAATCCCGCGGCGCGAGGTTGGCGACGACCACGACGCTGCGTCCCACCAGATCCTCGGGCGCGAACGAAAGCGCGATGCCCGCGATGATCGTTCGCGGTCCGCTCGCCTCGCCAATGTCGACCGTCAAGCGCAGCAACTTGTCCTTCTTGGGAATTCGCTCGGCGGTCCGCACGACGCCCAGACGCAGATCGGTCTTGGCGAACTCGTCGTACGAAATGCCTGCGGGCGGCAGCGAGTCGCCCGACGTCTTCGTCGCTTTCGCGGGCACTTTCGTTGCCGTCGCCGCGGGAGCCGCGCCGGCGAGCGCCGCGAACTCCGCGAGCAGCCGCGTCTCGTCGTCCTTCGTGATGTTTCGAAACACCGGCGCGCCGGGGCGAATCGCGGAGCCCGCGGCCAGCCCACCCCACGCGAACGGCCACAGGTCGCGATCGATCACGGGCGTCACGGGCTCGAGACCGAGTTGATGTCGCAGTTCGTTCATCTTGCTGGGAAGCACCGGCCAGAGCAGAACGGACACGATGCGGAGAAGCTCGAGCACGTGGTGAACGACGACGCCGAGCCGATCGTGCTTCGTGGGATCCTTTGCGAGTGCCCACGGCGCGCACTCGTCGAAGTACTTGTTTCCCGCGGACGCGAGCGAGATCGCGGCTTCGAGGGCGCGGTGCGGCTCGAAGCGGTCCCACGACGCCGCGGCCTCGCGGACGTGTGCCTCGGCCGTCGAGCGCAGGACGCTGTCGAGATCGTCTTCTGCGGCCGGCACGCGCGTCGGGACCTTGCCGTCGAAGTACTTCTGCACGAACGCGCCGAGCGTGCGGTGCAGCAGGTTGCCAACCGTGCCGCCGAGTTCCGCGCGGATGCGCTGAATCAACGCGAGGTGGCTGAAGTCGCCGTCTTGGCCGAACGCGATCTCGCGCAGGAGGTAGTACCGCACTTCGTCCGGCCCGAACGCCTCGGCGAGACGTCGCGGCTCGACCGTATTGCGCGTTGATTTGCCCATCTTCTCGCCGTTGATGGTGAGAAACCCATGCGCGAACAGTGTCCGAGGAAGTTGATCGTCCGGAAACCCCGCGCTCATCAGGAACGCCGGCCAGTACACGCAGTGAAACCGGATGATGTCCTTGCCCAAGAGTTGGAGTGTTGGCGGCCAGAAATCCGCGCGCAGCGATCCGTCACCGAGGGCCGTGAGGTAGTTCGCGAGCGCGTCGAACCACACGAACATGATGTGCGCCGGATCGCCCGGGACGGGAATGCCCCACTTGAACGACGTCCGCGAGACCGACAAGTCTTTCAGGCCCTCGCGCAGGAAGCTCATGACTTCGTTGCGACGGGTCTCGGGCTGCAGCATTTCGGGGTGGCGCGTGTACAAATCGATCAGTCGGTCGCCGTACCGCGACAACCGAAAGAAGTACGACGCTTCGCGCATGCGCTCGACCGGACGCTTGTGCACCGCGCACACATTGCCTTCGAGCAGCTCTTTCTCGGTGTAATAGCCCTCGCACGCAACGCAGTACCAGCCCTCGAAATCGCCGAGATAGATGTCGCCGGCGTCGGCGCAGCGCTTCCATAGCTCTTGCACTCCCGATTCGTGACGGGGCTCCGTCGTGCGGATGAAATCGTCCGGCTGGCACAGGAGCTGCGGCCAGGCCTCGACGTACCGAGACGCCATCTCGTCCACGAACGCCTTCGGGCTGAGACCGCGTGCGGTCGCTTCGCGTTCGAGCTTCAGGCCGTGCTCGTCGGTGCCCGTGAGAAAGCGTGTCTGCTTCCCGCGCAATTGGTGGTAACGCGCGAACGCGTCCGCGGCGATCGTCGTGTAGGCCGTGCCCAGATGCGGCGCGTCGGTGACGTAGTAGATGGGCGTGGTGACGTAGAAGCGCTTCATGGACGGGGGGGCGGTGTAGCGCTTCGGCGCCCCGCGCTCAACCCGCGCGCGCCTCACGAAGGCGGATCCAGAGTCCCTCCAGCGCCATTTGTGCATTGACGCCACCCACGAGCGACCCGGCCGTGCGTCCGGCGGCTTCGGCGCGCCGCGCGGCGCGGGTGGCGACGTCCGCTTGTTCCACCGCCGCCGCGATCGCGTCGTCCCGGTAGCGCCGCTGCAACATCGACAGCACTTCGATGATCTCGTCGCGATCGCGTGTGGACTTCTCGCCCGTGCGTTTCAGTTCTTCCGCGAGGTCGACCATCGCGCCCGGTCTGCCCGCATCGATCGTTGCGACGATTCGGTCGACCCACGACTTGCGTGACGCGAGCACGTCGGCGTCCGCGAGTGCCTTGGCGCGAGACACCGACCCTTCGGCGTACGCCGCTGCGTCGTGCGCGGCGGCGGGTCCGACACCGTCCGCACGGAGCAGCTCCTCGACGATCTCCGAGTCGAGCGGAACGAATCGCACGCGCTGGCATCGCGAGCGGATCGTCGTGAGCAGCGCGCTCGCGCGGGACGTGCACAGTACGAAATGCGTGCGGCTGGGCGGTTCCTCGAGCGTCTTGAGCAACGCGTTGGACGCTTCGACGTTCAGCTCGTGCGCGTCGCGGACGACGACCCATCGAATGGGACCGAATGGCTGGTAGATGAGTCGATCGGCCTGCAGCATGCGGACCTTGTCGATCGTCAGCTCGGTCCGCGGATCGGATTCTTCCTGTTGCGTGCGCACGTCGATCGTGCGCCCCAGCGTCAGCAAGTCGACGTGTCGATTCGTCGCGACCTGGCGGCACGATGGACACTCGCCGCACGCGTCGCGATCCTCGCGCGGCGACGTACACATCGATGCCTGCGCGAGCGCCCGTGCCGTGCGCTCTTTGCCGACGCCGTCGGGGCCTTCGAATAAGTACGTTCCCGCGAGCCGCTGCGATTGGAGCGCGCGCTGCACGAGGCCGACCGCGTGCGCCTGACCCTTGACCGTCCGCAATCCTTGCAACATCGAGCGAATCCGCCCGGTCGCGGTAGCACGCACGTGTCCTTGGTCGCAACCGCGACCACGCGTGGCGCCGGCGTCCCACGGCGCGGTACGATCGCACCGATGTCACGTCCCATGATCCTCGGACATCGCGGCTCGCCCCGCCAGGCGCCCGAGAACACGCTGCGATCGTTCCGGTGCGCGATCGACGCGGGCGCCGACGGCGTGGAACTCGATGTTCGCCTCGCGCGCACGGGGGAAGTCGTCGTCGGTCATGATGCGACACTGACCCGCACGGCGCATGCGAACGTTCGCGTCGCGGCGACCAGCGCGTGGGCGCTCGGGCGTTGGGACCTCGGTGGCGGCGAGACCGTGCCGACGCTGGATTCGGTTTTCGCTGCGCTGCCCGGGCGGTTCATCAACGTCGAGATCAAGCACGACGACGTCGATGGGCAGGCGATCGCTCGGGCGACGGTCGAATGCATCCGACGCGCAGGGCGCACCCGGAGCGTCATCGTGTCGTGCTTCGAGCCGCGAGTTCTCGATGCCGTCCGCCGGTGCGATCCCGAGATTCGCCGCGGGCTGCTCGTGCCACCGGATGCGCTCGAGCGCGCGGACATCCTCGCGCGCGGAGTGGCCGCACGACCGCACGCGATTCATCCGCACCACTCGATGGTGTCGGTCGAGACGGTGCGCGACTGGCACGCGCGCGGGTGGCAGGTGAATGTGTGGACCGTCGATCGTCCCACGGACGTCGCGCGGTGCATCGAAGCGGGCGTGGACGCGATCATCACGAACGTGCCGGGGGAGGCGGTGGATGCTGTCGGTCGGCTCGGCGGGGCCCGGCCGCTCGAAGCGGCGGGCTGAGATTGACCGCCTCGCCGGCGCGAGGCTTCCCGTGCGCGCGGTGGTGAGATCCTCGATGCAGCGCGCGGCGGCGTGCGGGGATGACGTGCGCCCTCGCGCCGGCTGCGGTTGGCGTGGGGGGGACGTGTCGTGCGAACATTGGTCGTTGGAGCGCGGGCGTGAATCCTCCGATGATGACGATCGATGACGGTCCAGCGCGTGGCGTCAGCGCGCAGAGCGAGGCCGCTGAGGCTGTCGTTGGCCCGGAGCAACCCCGATTTCCCCTGGCGTGGCAGCACGCGGGGCTGATCACGCAACAGGCGTTTGGCAAGCGGCTGAAATGGGGTGGGGCGTTCACGGTCGGCGCGCTGCTCGCAGTTCTGCTGTTTCTCTCCACACGCTCGCTCGTCTTCGGAGTCGGCGCGATCGCGTGTTCGATTTTGGCGTCTGCGTGCTGGGTGGAGATCGTGCGTGCGAGCCGACGCGATCGACGCGAGATGCGTCGAGCGTACGAGTGTTGGCAACTCGACACGGGGGGGGAGGAGGTCGTCAGCGCGCTCGCGCGGGCGGTTGCATACCTTGCGACCGAACAACATCGTTTGGGCGTGCCGCAAGACGCGTACGGTCGCATCGAGCGAGTCGCCGACTTGCTGCGCGCGAATCTGGAGACAGCGCACCGCGAGCGGCTTGACGCGATCATCGCAGTGGTTCGCAACTTCGAGCGGGAGACCGATCGCGACGTGAAACGCGAGGAGGCCCGAGCGGTGCAGCGATATTTGGAGCGCGGCAAGCATGAGGAGTTCCTACGGTCGGACGTCGTCCACTTGCAGGACCAGCTTGCCGAAGCGTTGCGGCGATTGGAACGAGATGCCGCGTCGGACAAGGCGAAGGTTGGCGAGCTGCTCGCGGCCGCGCGGCGCCTGGAGATGACGATCGGAGCCGACATGGCTCGGGTGCTGCAGTACGCAGCGCCCAACCCACCGAGCCTGCCGGGCGCCCGCAGGCTGGAGACCGCCCGACAGGAAATGAACGACGCCACGCGCCGCGCGGAGGCGGGGATCGTCCGCGACTCACCCGCGGTCGGTGCGATGATGTCCGAGCGCGGTCGCTGGTCTGCCTACGCGGCCTCGTCGGGAATCACTCGCGAGCTGATGGCGCTCTTCGATCGCGGCGACGACAGCGCGGTCGTTCCGCGATCCGCGCGGCCGCCCGACGACTCGGAAGCGCCGCGCGACGACACCGAAACGAAGCCGAGCACGTAGATTCCCTCGGCGCCCGTGCGCGACAGTCGCTACGAGAGTTCGTCGGTGTCGAACGGAATGACGCGAGTCTCCGCGAGACCCGGGATGGCCTTCTCCAGCGACGCCCGCATGTCCTTCGCCGTGGCCACGATGCTGACGAGCAGATCGCGCGACGAGAGTCGGCGTCGCAGCGCAGCGTTTACGTCGTCGCGTGTGACCGATCGAACGCGGTCGAGATACGAATCGTAAAATCCGCGGGGCAGGGGCACGACGGCCTCGTCGATTCTCTGGTTGAGCCGCTTGGGGGCCGTGTCGATCTCGAAGGCCCATCCGCGCACGAGGAAATTCTTCGCGAACGCCAACTCCCGTTCGGTGACTCCGTCGTGCAACAGTTGGTCGAACAGCTCGAGTTGCAGTGCGACACACGCCGCGGCGTCGGTGGCGGCCGGAAACGTCCACATCGACCACGCCTCGCGCGCGCGGTCGCGTCCCATGCGGCTCGATGCGCCGTAGCTCCATCCCCGCTTCGAACGGACTTCACGCATCAGCCGGGCCGTAAAGGTCCCGCCGAAGATGGTGTTGCCGACGTGGAGCGCGACGTGGTCCTCGTCGAATGGGTGTGAACCCATCCCGCCGATGTAGATCTGCGTCTGCGTTCGCTCGGGTTTGTCGACGATGACCAGCCGCCGTCCCTTCAACCGCGGTGGCTCTGGAAGCGACGCGTCGGGCGCGGCCCCCACGGGCACGGCGGCGAAACGCGACGCGACGACGCGCTCGAACTCGGCGGGGCGGATGTCCCCGGCTGCGGCGAACATCAGGTTGGACTTCACGAACGTTTGGGCAAACGCCTCGCGCGTGTCTTCTCGGCCGACCCGACCGAGCGACGCCAGTGTTCCCACCGATGGCCTGCCAAACGGGTGTCCCGCAAACAGCGTTCTGCGAAACCAGCGTCCCGCGAGTGTTCGATCGTCGTCGCGGGAATCGATGATGTCCGCTCGCGTCTCGCGCCGGACTTGCGAGACCTCCTTTGGCGCGAACGTCGGTCGCAGCAGCACGTCGGCGACGAGGTCGAGCAAGGGTTCGAGGTTGCGTCGAATCACCGTTGCGTGAATCGATGCGGTACACACATCCGCAGACGCGGACAGCTCCGCCCCGAGTCCGTCGACGGTCTCGTCGATCTGCACGGACGACCGCCGGCCCGCGCCACGCCGCAGCGACCGCATCGCAAGCTGAAGCGCGCCCTCGAGGCCGCGCGGATCGCTTGCGGTGCCCGTACGAGCGATGATCACCATCTCGACGATCGGAATGTCATGCCGCGGTTCGACGAGGACGAGTCCGCGCTTCGGCGATGCCCTCCGTCGACCCGCGCCCACGCCCGATGGCGTGCCGCGCCGCGAAATGCGTGCCGACGATCGTCTCACGCCGCCGCCCCCTTCGCTCGGACCGACGCGCTCGGCAGTACGACGATGCGCGTGCGATTCGTTCGACGAAGGTATTTTCCGGCCACACGCGCGATGTCCGCCGGTGTGACCGCGCGCAGTGTCTCGAGCCGTCGCAGGCTGCCGGCCGGATCGCCGAGCACCGTGTCGAAGAACCCGATCGTGTCCGCACGTCCGCCGACCGACTCCAACCCCTGCAAGAACGACAGCTCCATCCGCGCGACGGCGCGATCTCGTTCCTCATCCGTGATCGGTGCCTGGTGGACGCGGTCGAGTCCGCGGTCGAGCGCGCGCTGCAACCGGTCGGCGGGAACGCCTTCGCGCGCCGTGAGGTAGATCTCGAAGAGGCCCGGATCGCGGAAACTCGAGACCGATGCGTTCAACTCGCTCGCGAGTTCCTGCTCAGTCACGAGCAGGCGGAACAGACGCGACGAGCGCCCACCGAACAGCGCGTCGGACAGCACCGACAGTGGAGCGTGATCGTCGTCCGACAGTGCAGGACCCCGGTAGCCCACCGCGATCTTGGGGCTGGGTGTGGGGCGGCGAATCGTGCGCGATCGCTCTGTCTTCTGCGCACTCTCCTTCGGCACTGATCGTCGCTTGATCACCGACGGTGCGATGGAACCGTAGTGCGTTTGCATCAACGTCAGTGCGCGTCGCATGCGCACGTCGCCTACGATTACCACCGTGGCATTGTTCGGTGCGTAGTAGCGTTTGTAGAATTCCCGGCAGTCGCCGATCGTGAACGCGTTGATGTCCTTCATCCAGCCGATGGTCGGGTGGTGGTACGAGTGCCGACGGAACGCGATGGAATACAGCATCTCGTTGACCGCGCCATCGACGTCGTCGTCGACGCGAAAACGCCGCTCGTTCGCAACCACTTCCTTCTCGCTGCGAACCTGTGGGTCTCGCAAGACGAGGTGCTGCATGCGCTCGGATTCCAGTCGCACGGCGAGCGCCAGCTGCGAACTCGGCAAGTCCTCGTAGTAGTACGTCCAGTCGTTCCACGTTGCGGCGTTGCTGTGCGCACCGGCTTGCTCGAGTCTGCGGTCGAACGTGCCGGCCGGGAGGTTCTTGGTCTCGTTGAACATCAAGTGTTCGAACAGGTGCGCGAGCCCCGTCTTGCCGCGCACTTCGTCCCGTGATCCGACGCGAAACCACGTGTGGTACGAAACTACGGGCGCCGTGTGATCCGGCAGCACGAGCACCCGCAGCCCATTGCCCAGCGTGAATTGCTCGATTCGATGGTGCGCAAATGAAACTCCGCCACGATACTCGATCCTCGCGTGGCGTGATGCGGTGCGGTTGAGGTCGGCGACGAGCACCTCGACCTTGGGCGAACGGGGGGGTGCAGTCATCCGGAGGATCCCCAGGGTCGCACGATGCACACTCAGAACGCGCCCGTCACGCCGAATCCCGTCGGGCCAAAGTCCACGCGCGCCACGGGTGCGGGCGCCGAACGCACTCGGCCGGTCGTGGCCGGCGCGGGCGTGGCCGGGGGCGGCGACGACATCGGTCGCGCGAGCAGGTACACGGCGCCGACTTCGAGTCCGACGCCCGCGAGAATTCCGAAGAAGCCCACCCAGCGCCACGCTTCGCCGTGCCCGCGCGTCTCGCTCACGAGACCATTGTTGGGCATGTACGTGCTGGGTCGCATCGGATCGGTGAGGTGGTTGTAGACCCACGCGTCCGTCTGCGCCGCGGCGTATCCATACGTCCCGATGAACATCGAGAACATCCCGACGCCACCGAGGATCCAGGGCAGGGGTCCGCGATCGGCCGAGACGACGCGCACCGTCGGCGCCGGGGCTTCGGGACACGACACGCTCGGCGCGCAGACGGGGCACTCGGGGCAGTTCGCCGGGTGGGGCGGCGGCGGTCGCAGGTCGTTCTCGCCGGCCTCGCGGGCAAGAACGCGCGATCGTTCGACCAGGGCTGCATCCGCGGCAGGCGTCTCGGATCCGACGACCGCGCGAAGACTCTCGAGTGCGCCCTCACGGTCCCCGGCACGCAGCCGCGCTTCCGCAAGGTTGTACAGCGTCGACGGGTGGGGCCGGGCGCGCACCGATCGTTCGAACGCGACGACGGCGTCACCAAACCGTCTCGCGCGAAACGCCGCGACGCCTTCGCGGTACTGCACCCGGGCGAATTCCACGCGCGCGGCGTCGGTCCCCGACGCGGGCGCGGCGGTGTCGCCGACGGGAGCCGCGTCGTCGCCAGTTTGCGCGAGCGCAGGCGCAGCCCACGCCGTGCCGACTGCAATCATCGCGGCGGCGAGAATTTTGGAACGACGTGCCATGGAGGAACGCACGCGACGATGGTCGATGTCCGTGCGCGCCGAGTCAAGCGATCAGAGCATGCAATGCGAAACGCCCTCCGCGCCCGCGGCTAGAACGGCGCGTCTTCGATGATTCCCGGCCGTGCCCGCCTGCGTCGGGTGCCTCCGGTCGACGACGACGTTCCGGACGTGCCGCTCGAGGACGTCGCGGACGCGGGTGTCGAACTCGGCGCACTCGGGCGAGGCTGGGCCGCGACGGGCGCCGCAGCTACGACTGGCGCGGTGCGCGGAACGGCGGCCACGGCTGCCGTTGGTGGCGGGCGCGCGGCGACGGGAGCCGGCACCGCGGGCTGCGGCGGCGTGGGAGTCGGCATCTGCATCGGCATCGCGGGTTGCATTGGCATCGCGGCCTGTGGCGGCATCGCGGGTTGCATCGGCATCGCGGCCTGTGGCGGCATCGCGGGTTGCATCGGCATCGCAGGCTGCATCGGCATCGCGGGTTGCATGGGCATCGCAGCCTGTGGCGGCACCGCGGCCTGGGTCGGCATTGCAGCTTGGGGTGGCATCGCGGGTTGCATCGGCATCGTGGGTTGCATCGGCATCGCGGGTTGCATCGGCATCGTGGGTTGCATCGGCATCGCCGTGGGCTGCGGCATCCCCGGTTGCATCGGCATCGCCGCCTGTTGCGGCATCCCCGGTTGCATCGGCATCGCTGCGCTCGTCTGCGGAACCGCACTCGTGCCCGGAACGGTGGCCGTCGCGGCGGGCGCGGCGTTGGAATTTCCGCCGCCGCGCATCATGACGAGCCCGACCGCTCCGCCCATTGCCAACAGTCCCACCGCCGCAAGGCCGATGATCAGCCCCGCGCGACTCTTGGGCGCTGCGGTCGCCGTGGCCGTTGCTGCCATCGCGGCAGGGACCACCGGACTCGGCGGCATCACGAGACCTGCCGGCGGCGTCAGTCCATCCCCCGTGTGCACCTGCTGCTGCGGCTCGCCGTAGGCCCCTGCGGCGGACTCGGCGACGGGAGCGGGCGTCGATGCGCGGACGACCACGTTTGGCGGCCCGCTGTTCGACGGCGTGTAGCCGCCCGATCGACCGGCGAGCGGTGGCGGAGCGCTCATCGGCGGTGGCGTGGGCGCGCGCATCGGCATTCCCTGCCCGGGTTGCGCGGGGCCCATGCCCTTGACCGTCGGTCGGCCACTGGGAACCGATGCGACGATCCCCGAGGTTCCAACGCCCGACGGCGTCGAGTCGTACCTTCCGGCCGCGGCAGCGATGCCCGGAACGTTCGCGGCAAAGTGTCCGCCGGGCAGTTGCAACGGTCCGGTGGTCTCGTGTCCGACGGTCTTGCCCGCCTCCATCAAGGCATCGCGCATTTCCAGTGCGTTCTGAAAGCGGTAGGTCGCGTCTTTCTGCAGCGCCTTCGCCATGAAGTTCTCGAGCGCGGCAGGAAACGGCAACCCGGTCGCTTGCGACAGCGTCAGCGGCGGATTCTCGAGCACGGCGGCGAGCAGCTGAACCGAATCCTCGGCATCGATCGGTCGCTTGCCGGTGAGCATCAGAAACAGCGAAACCCCCGCGGAATACAGATCGATTCGAACGTCGGTGCTCGACGCTTTGCCACGAATCTGTTCCGGGGCCATGTACGCGATCGTCCCGAGCGTCTGACCGTCGCGCGTGAGTTCCTGCTGCGAGGCGTCCGCCAACTTCGAGATTCCAAAGTCCAAGATCTTGAGCTTCTCGCCACCGGTCGAGCTGCGCTCGATGTACAGATTCGCGGGCTTGAGGTCGCGGTGGATGACGCTCGACGCGTGTGCGGCGGCGAGCCCCTCGAGCAGATGCCGCCCAAACGAGAGCACCCGTTGGATCGGCATGCGACCCGCACGCAGCGCTTGCTGCACGGTCTGGCCTTCGAGGTACTCCATCACGAGCACCATGCTGCCGCCGACCTCGGCGTCGAGATCGTAGATCGCCACGACGTAGTCGCTACGGATCCGGCCCGCGGCGCGCGCTTCGCGGCGGAACCGTTCGACGTAGCTCGCGTCGCGCGACAGCTCGGGATCGAGAAGTTTGAGTGCGACCAGCCGTTCGGTCTGCTGGTGTTTGGCAAGATACACCGTCGCCATGCCCCCGCGTCCGAGCACGCGCTGAACCGTGTAGCGTCCGAGCACGACACCGCCCGGCTGCAACTCGCGCGAACGCGCGTCGTTGGATCGCAGGTCCGTCAGGCCGCGAAGTCGTGGGGGGGGAGCAGCCACCGTGGGAATCGTACCGCAATTCGGACACAGCGTCGCGTAGGATGCTTGGCGATCTCGCTTACCCGGTCGGCATCGCGCAGCGGACGGGATTGACCAGGTCGATGACGGTTGCCGTCCGTTCGTCGGTCGCGATGCGACCCGTCCCCATCTCTTCGACGAATACTTGGAACCGGATGGTCCGCCCCACGAGTTCGTCGGAGCAGCGGATGTCTTCGATCACGAGCTCCGCATCGGTCGAGAATTCCCCGCCGCCGAGGTCGACCAGCCCGCGGCGCACGCCATCGGCGATCCATCGGCGGGCGGCTACGGGCATGTGCGTCACGCGACCGTCGTCGAGGCGTGTCACTCGGAAGGAGATTCGCACGTCGGGGTTGAATCCCCGAAATCGAACGCGTCCCCAGATGTGGTAGCCGCCCTGGGCTCCGTAGATCAGCTCGACGTTGCCGCCCGCGCGGGGAAGGTCCTCCCAGTCGCTCTGGCCCGTGCCAATCGTCACGTCGACCCCCACGACGCCGGAGTCGATGCCTTCGTCCGCAGCGTCGCGCACGGTGGAGTCGGGGATCGTTCCGGTCCCGCAAGCACACACGAGCGCGACCAGTCCGAGCCGCCAACGCCAAGCCATCGTGCGCGCAGTGTAGCAGACGCGCGAATTCACGACTTCGTCGTGAGCGGGTTCCGCGTCCGCAGCGCACCAAAGCGGCCAAAGTCGCGATCCGCGGTCCACAACTCGCGCACGTTGTGACCGATGCACAACGCCGCAACCCGCGCGTCGTGCACGCGAGGGCCGTCGATGCGTCCCGAGTCGAGCAGCGAGCGCAACACCATCCAGTACCCATCGTGTTCGGCGAGCAGCGTGAGCGTCGGCGACTCGAGCCATGCGTCGACCTGCCCGATCGCCTGCGCCCGGGTGCTCGGAGGATCGTAAATTCTCTTGTGCGTCACGATGGCCACGAACTCGTGAATGCACGGCCATGGAATCGCCCAGGACGACGACGATGCGCGCGCCACTGCAGCAACGGCCGCGGCGTGCCACTCGCTGTCTCGCCGATGCGCATACACGAGAATGTTCGTGTCGACGGCGATCACGTCCCGCGTCCCGTGTACGCCGCGTCGCGAATGCGCTCCCACCCGCCCTCGCGAAATTCTGGGCTCACGCCGCGGCCGGGCACGCTCGCGTCCCGCAGGCGAGCGGGGCGCGCTCGGACGGGATCGCGGAGCACAGCACGAAGCCCAGCCTCGACGAGTTCTTTCACCGTTGTCGAGCGCTCCGCCGCGACCCGCTTGGCCCTTGCGAGTAGCGGATCGGAGATGTCGATCGTCGTCTTCATATGGGGAACCATATTGAACGATATGGGTCACCGTCAAATCGGCCTGCCCCGCGGACCCGCTCCCCCCGCGTGTCCCCTGCCACGTGCGGGCCTCCACCGCGCTCGGGCTCTCCCATGCGGCGACCCGGCGCGCGCACATTCGCTGGCCTCGGCGATGGTTTGTCCCAATCGACCGGCCCCGGAACATCGTGCCCTTCCCGCAGGTTGACCGGCGGGGGTGCCCCGTGTAAGTAGCGCCTCCACGAATTTCCGCGATGGCTGGCCCGCGACGGCGGCCCGCGGTGCGCTCGGCGCGGCGCTATTCGTTGGATCGCGCTGCAGGAAATCGACACCATGCTCCACGCACTTCTCGCCACGTCCCACGGCTTCATCGGCCGCGCGCTTCCGCTGCTGATGGCACTGCAAGATCCTCCGCGCGGCGGCGGTGGTGGCGGCGGTGCGGGCTCGGCTGCGAGCGGTGCCGGGCGGGCGGCGCAGAGCAGCGGGTCCGGCGGAGGCTTGGGCGCGTTTGGCTCGATGCTGATTCCGTTGCTGATGATCGGGTTTCTCTACTTCTTCATGATCCGTCCGATGAACAAGCAGCGGAAGGAGCAAGAGGGATTGCAAAAGGGCCTGCAAAAGGGCGACCGCGTCGTGACGACCTCGGGCATCGTCGGAATCGTTGTCGGGTTGGACGACGACAACAAGCTGATGACCCTCGAGATCTCCGAGAAGGTGCGCGTGAAGTTCCTGCGCGAGGCCGTGTCGAAGAAGCTGCCGGACGCTTCGGCCGTCGCTCGCGACAAGTCCAAGTCCGAGGTTGCACCGAGCGCACGCGCCGTCGACGTGAAGAAGTAAGGATTCGAGGGATTTCCCGATGAGTCGTGGTTTCTATTGGCGCGTGTCGATCGTGCTGTTGTCGCTGGTCGGCGCATGGTTCGTGCTGTGGCCGTCGATGGGCAGAATCGCGCCGCCGTGGTTGCAGCGAACGATTCGTGCGCGGATCAACCTCGGGCTGGACATCCGTGGCGGCGCGCGGCTGTCGTATGAAGTGCAAATTGGCGCGGCGGTGGCCCAGCGCAGGGACCGCTCGATCGAGAGCATTCGCGAGCAGCTCGCGCGTGATTTCAGCCTGCACTCGGGTGAGGGTCGCCTGACGGAAGAAGCTGCCAATCGCCTCGGTCGACGCGTGAACGTCCACCGGACCGAGATCGACAATCGGGAGCTGACCATCACGTTCACCAATCCGTCCGACGTGGGACGGGTGAGTCGCAGCTTCCTCTCGGAGCGCGGTCTGTTCGAGCGCTCGCGCACGGGCGGCACGATCATCGCGGCGCTGCGCACGGAAGAGGTCGAGTCCCTCGAGCAGTCGGCCGTGCAGGAAGCCGTGCGGCGCATCGAGAACCGAATCGACGAACTTGCCGTGAAGGAAACGAGTATCACGGCGCGCGGCGAGACGATCGTCGTGGAAGTTCCGGGCTCCGACCGTGCGTACTTCGACCAGATCCGGGACATCATTCGACGCACCGCGCGGTTGGAGTTCCGGATGTGCGCGGATAGCTCGGATGCACTCGATCGGTTCGCGCAGGGAGGCGAGGCTGCGTCCCGCGTTCCGCAGGGCATCACGGTCGATCGGGAGGGCGGCGTGTCGGCCGGGCAACACGCGGATGGATCGACGGTGACAGCCAACCCCGTGTTCTTCTCGGCTCGCGGGCCGGAGGGGCTGCGGCAGTTGCGGGAGTTCATTCGAACGATCCGTGCGGACGTTTCGGACACGTACGATCTGATCATCGGCGAGGACGAACGGGAGTCGCGTCGGCGGCGCGCGGACGTCCCGGTGCCGGACAAGATCTGGCGCACGTACCTCGTGCAGCACATCGCGCATGTGACTGGCGATCAGATTCACTCGGCCGACGTGCAGATTCGTCAGGAGACCAACGAGCCGTACGTTGCGATGAACTTCAAGCCCGACGGCACGCGCGCGTTCGCGCAGGTCACGCGGGACAACGTGCGCCGGCGGTTCGCGATCGTCCTCGACGAGCGCGTCATGTCGGCTCCCGTGATCAACGAACCGATCACGAACGGGTCGGCATCCATCACGCTCGGTTCGGGCGACATGCGCACGCGTCTTCGCGAGGCCAACGAACTGATGGTGGTTCTGCGCGCCGGGTCGCTGCCTGCGCCGTTGAGTGAAGGCACGATGGACTTCGTCGGCCCGACGCTCGGCCGGGACAACATTCGCAAGGCCGTTCTGGCGGCCGGCGCGGGCATTTTGCTCGTGATGGTGTTCATGGGGCTGTGGTTCAGCTGGGGCGGGATGATTGCCAATGCGGCCGTCATCTTGAACCTGATGCTGCAGCTGGCGGCGATTGCACTGCTCGGTGCAACGGTGACGCTTCCCGGATTTGCGGGGCTGGCGCTGACCGTCGGCATGGCCGTGGATTCCAACGTGCTGATCAACGAACGGATCAAAGAGGAAATACGCGCCGGAAAGTCCATGAGAGCTGCCGTGGACGCGGGGTACGACAACGCCTTCCGCGCGATCTTCGATGGACACGTGACGACGTTCATCTCGGGTGTCGTGTTGCTTCAGTACGGTACGGGGCCGATCAAGGGCTTCGCCGTCATGTTGCTCATCGGCATTGTTGCCAACCTATTTACGGGCGTGTTTGCGACGCGTGTCGTGTTCGACTGGTTGGTGCGCGGCATGCGCGTCAAGCGGCTTTCCCTCGGGCAGAGAGCGTAGACGATGGAACTGATCAAGCCAGGTCGCGTCGTCGACTTCATGGCGATGCGCCGTTTTTGGATCATCCTGTCGGTCTCGCTCGTCGTGGTCAGCGCGATTCTGATCTGGAAGCCAGGTCCGAAATACGGCATCGACTTTCTCGGTGGTACGGAGCTGACGGTTCGGTTCGATCGGCGGGTCGAGGTCCCGGCGCTGCGCGCGGCACTCGGTCGTCTCGGCCACCCCGGGGCGGAACTCGTCCCAAGCCAGGAAGCGCCCAACCAGTTCATCATTCGAGTCGAACGGACCTCGTCGATTCCCCCGGAGCGGATCGCACGGTATCGCCGTGCGGTGCGGGAGGCATTCGGCGCGACGCCGTTGCAAGAGTTCAGAATCTCGCCGGGCGGCGACCACGTCATCGTGCAACTCGGTGCGGCGCGGACCGACACGGACATCGCGACGGTCGTTCGAAGTGCCGGCGTCGGCGTCCGTGGCGATCGCGCGCTTCGTGTCGGCCAGGTCGAGGAACGACGCTGGCAGGTCCCGATGGTCTCCATCGGCGATGAGATCTTCAACGGACTGCAGCGCGAACTGAACAGTTCGGGAACGCTTCAAGCCAGCGTGTGGGTCTCGCCGCGTGCCGGACGCGAGTTGCGCAATCAGGCTGTGCGCGCGGTGCTGTACTCCGTCGTGTTCATCATGATCTACGTCGCGTTCCGCTTCGACCTGCGGTTCGCGCCGGGCGGCATTCTCGCACTGCTCCACGACGCGATGGTGACGCTCGGGTTCTTCATTATCACCCGCAAGGAGATCACGATCTCTACCGTGGCCGCGATTCTCACCGTGGTCGGGTATTCCATGAACGACACCGTGATCGTCTACGACCGCGTTCGAGAAAATCTCTCGAAACGGCGTGGGCTTCGCATGCTCGACGTGATCAACGTGTCCGTTTCCGAGATGTTCTCCCGAACGATCGTGACCTCGACGACGGTGATTTTGTCCATGATCCCGTTCACGATCTGGGGCACGGGGATCATCCGCGACTTCGCGTGGGCCATGATCGTCGGCGTCGTGGCCGGAACGTACTCGAGCATCTACGTCGCCGCGCCTCTCACCGAATGGATCGACTCGCGCTACTTCCACCCCGGGGGCGTCGTCGCCAAGCCCGAGCAGGGTCCCCGCAAGGGCCGGTAGGAGCGGACCGGCGCGCGCGTCGCGCGTGAAATGAGGTGTCGCGTGTGGGCGGTTCGTACCGAGACCGATGACCCGGTCGCTCGCGAGCTGGCTCGCGCGGCTGCGATCCATCCACTCGTGGCGCGCGTGCTCGCGGCGCGCGGAGTGTCGACGGCCGGCGAGGCCTCCTCGTTTCTCTCGCCACGGCTCGCGGAACTGACGCAACCCGACGGCATGGCGGATCGCGACGCCGCGGCCGAACGGATCGACGCCGCCATCAATCGACACGAACGCATCGTGGTGTTCGGCGACTACGACGTCGACGGCACGACGAGCGCGGCGCTTCTCACGGACGCCCTCGGCACCATGGGCGCGGACATCACGGCCCTCGTCGCCTCGAGGTTCGAAGGCGGATACGGCCTCTCCGACGCAGCACTGGTACGCGTTCTGGAGCGCCGACCGGGTCTGGTGATCACGTGTGACTGCGGGACGAGCGATCACGCGCGGATCGCGGCGTTGCGCGCGCGCGGCATCGACACGGTCGTCGTGGACCACCACAAAGTGCCGGACGACCCATTGCCTGCGATCGCTTTTCTCAATCCGAATCGGCCCGACTGCAGGTTTCCGTTCAAGGGCCTCGCGAGCGTTGGACTGGCGCTGTCCATCGCGGCGGCCGTGCGCGCACGTCGCAACGCGAAGCTCGATCTTCGAACGTACCTCGACCTCGTCGCCGTGGGCACGATCGCGGACGTCGCACCGTTGCAGTCCGACAATCGCGTTCTCACGCGCGTCGGACTCGATCGGCTGGCCGGCGGACTCGCGCGCCCGGGCGTGCTCGCGCTCGTACGGGAGGCACGTCTGCGCGGCAAGATGCGCGCGTTCGATGTCGGGTTTTCCATCGGGCCGCTGCTCAACGCCCCGGGTCGGCTCGCATCTGCGGAGCCCACGCTTGCGTTGCTGCTCGCGCGAACGTCCGGCGACGCCGAACCTCTCGTCGCCCAACTCACGCGCGCAAATGTCGAGCGCCGACAGATCTCGCAGGACCTCATCGACCGGGGCGACGCGCAAGTGCGGGCCGTGTACGGTAGTGACTTGCCCGCGGGACTCGTCGTGTCGGGGGAGGGCTGGCATCCGGGCGTGGGCGGCATCGTCGCCGGGCGACTCGCAGAGCGATTCGATCGGCCCGTGATCGTCGTGGCCATCGATGGCGACGTGGGTGTCGGGTCTGCGCGTGGGCCGAAGGGCTTTGCGCTGTTCGGCGCGATCCAGGCGTGCGCGCCTTCGCTGGAGCAATTCGGTGGGCACGACGGTGCTGCGGGAATGCGCATGCGTGCGAGCGCCGTGGACGCGCTGCGTGCGTCGTTCGCCGCGGGCTGTGCGGCGATTCCGCGCAGCGCGAGCCTCGAGCGCACGGCGGATACCGAATTGCAGGAGAGTGATCTCGACGGCGAACTGGTCGCACACCTGCACACGCTCGAGCCCACCGGCGCGTCGCATCCTGAGCCGCTCGTGGTCGCTCGCGGACTGCGCGTCAGCGGCGTGCGAGACGTCGGTGTTGCGCACCTGCGCGCTCGTGCGCTCGTGGGCCGGCGCGGGATCGGACTGTTCGCCCGCGATGGAGTCGCGCGGCGCGCACGCGGCTCGCTCGACCTTCGCGACGGTACGTTGGACGTGTTGGGTTTCCTGCGACCCGACGCGTGGGCGGGTCCCGACGCGGTGCAACTCGATGTCGTGGAGACCCGGGCGACGTGAGCGGACCCGACGAAATTCGCGACAAAGCTCGCCGCTCGATCAGGAAGACGTCATTCTCACAGCGCGAGGATCGGCAACGTCCGACGTGCGCCAGGCGCAATCCTTCGCCCGCCGCCCGCGCCCCGCGCGACTGTGAATCCGAATCCGTCCCCGGTGGTTTCTCCGATGACGCCGCGTTCGGTCGCGTCGTTGCCGGAACGCCGCCCCGGAACGACGATCGCGCCGCCCGCCGTTCCGGACGAGCCCGCCGCAAGGAGCGCGCCTGCCACGACGTCCACGAGGTCGTCGCCATCGGTGTCTCCGCAGCCCGCCACGCTGATCCCGAGTGCGCCGTTCGCCCGCATTCCCGACACGACGAGAGGCGACGCGGCCACGAGCCCGTCCGGACCGCCGCGGTGCACGCGAATCAGCCCCGCGACCTCCAGTGCACCGACCCGCGCATTGGGCGCGCCGAAGATGGCGTCGTCGATGCCGTCGCCGTCGAAGTCTCCCGCGTGTGCCACGGAAAAGCCGAGGTGCTCGCCGGACGCACCATCGTACTCACGCGACGGCGCAGGCGGCGGTCCCGAACTCGACCCCGCGAATACGAAAACCGCGCCGGCTTCCGGCAGTCCGTCGGGGTCGGCGTTGGGCGCGCCGACGAGCAAGTCCGCGAAGCCGTCGCCGTTGACGTCGCCGTCGAGGTCGATCTGTTGGCCAAAGTGATCGCGGCGCGCGGCGCCAAGGAGCGTTCGATCCGGTCTGCCACTGAGCGCGACGTCGCTGCCGGTGTACAACTGCACCCGCCCTCCCTCCGCGACGCCGTTGGCGGCGATTGCAACGTCCGCGAAGCCGTCCCCGTTCGCGTCGCCCGCTCCGGCGATCGCGAGACCGAGCGCATCGTCGATCGCGAGTCCCAGGAAATCCGCGCTCGGCGTGCTCTGCGGCCCGTCGCGTCCGCCGAAGTACACGGCAACTCGACCCGCGCCGTCACGCCCATCGGCCCGCGCGCGCGGCGCGCCGATCGCAATGTCCGCGAAGCCGTCTGCGTTGATGTCCCCGACGCCCGCGACCGCACGCCCGAACTCGGCGCCCGAGTCGGGCAGGCTGAACACCCACGCGGGCGATTCCGTGAGACCTGTTCTTCCACCGCGGAAAACGTACGCGCGCCCGTCGCCGCCGCTCGCCATCGGAGCACCGACGACGAGATCGACGAATCCGTCCCCGTCGACGTCGCCCGCCGCCGCCAGCGACCATCCAAACCGCCCGCCGGCGGCAGCGCCCGACAGTGTGCGCACGGCGACTGATCCGCGCGCGGCCCCTGGGACGATCCGAACGCTTCCGGCCTCGCGGCCGGCCATCGTCGTGGCCGATGGCGCACCGATCGCGACGTCGGCACGCCCGTCGCCGTCGTAGTCGCTCACGATGCCGTGCCACGTATCCAACGGCGTGTCCCGAGCCGGCACGATCATCATCCACGCGGCAGACGTCTCTCGTCCGATCGATGCGCCGCGCGTCGAACGCACACGCCAGAACGTCGTCCCGGGCTCGAGGTTGTCGCTCGGCCTTGCGCGGTCGCCGCTTTCGACGCGGATCACCGACTCGAGCAGTGCGCACGCGCGGTCGCGACAGACTTCGACGATCGCGCCGGTGCCGGGATCGATCGGCCGCCAACGGAGCGTTGGACGGCGGGAAGTCACCCGGGACGCGGACGCGGGCGTGCGCGGACTCGGCGCCGCGATCAGTGAGTCCGGTGTGAGATCGGTGTCCGCCGGCGCGCCGGCGTCCGTGGCGGACGGCACGACGTCGATTGACACGCAGCGGCCGCGATCGCCGCACGTCAGGCCACGTTCCGCGCAGAACGTCGACACTGTGCACTGCTCGACGTCGACGCCCGTGCATCCGTACGCCTGGTCGCCGCATGCCTGGGTCAGAAACACGCGAATCTGCTGTGATCGGCGCGCAGCGAAAGCAAACCTTGCCCGGCGTAGAATCCGCAGTGCCGGGCGCCCGGGGCCCGTGCTCGCCGCCGCGGCTTCGATCGTGAGCGTCACGAGCGAGCCTCGCGGCAACGCGCCGGGAACGACGCCAAACGTCGCCGGCAGCTGCACTTCGCCGGGAGCCGAGCCGACACGCCACTGAACCGGGTCGCGCAGAGGTCCGGCCGTACCCGCGCCTGGGACGACTTCGGCGCGGACCGTGAGCATTTGTTCTCGCGGAATGTCGGTGTCGAGCACGACCGTGACCTGCGTGGGCGGGAACCTGCACGACGACAACGCGGCTGTGAGCACCCACCCCGCCGTCGTGCTGCGTTGCCGGACGATCGCGCGGAGGATCGCGGGAGCGCGCTCGGTGGTGGGCCATTTGCCGTCCTCGCGCTGTGCCATGCCTCGCCTGACTCACATCCCGAGCGTCACGCGACCGGCCATCGCGATCGCGCGTCGAATGTGGACGACCAACGCACCACGACGAAATTCGACGTAGTCGTCGCCGTCTCGATCGCCGTCGTCGACGAACCCGCCGTCGAGCGTCGCGCCGTCCGTTGCATCACCGTCGATCCAGAATTCGCGGGACGTCGTGCTCATGGCCGACAGGTCGCCAGCGTTGAACGCGACACGCTGCTCGCCGGGCGCGGTCAGATCGAAACGCTCGAAGTCGTGCACGCGCAGCCGGCCCATGGTTCGGAAGTCCAAGGCCAGCCCAGGTGCGTCGAGTCGCAGGGTGTCGAATCGGTAGTCACCGTCGGGGCCTGCGGCATCACGTGTGTTCAGTCCTCCGTCGAGCCGTCGGAACAACGCGTCGTGCACGACCACGACGTCGTTGCCCGCACCGGCGTACACGACGTCGCCGCCGCCGCCGCCGTCGATCCGATCGTCGCCCCGGCCGCTCGCGAACCGCTCATCGGCGGGCGTTCCCGTGAACTGATCCGAGCCGTCGCCGCCCATGCGCAGTCCCGCGCCGCGCGATCCGATGATGCAGCTTCCATAGCGGATCAGTCCCACACCGCTGTTCGCACCGTTGGCGGTCGTTGCAGATTGCAGCCCGAGAAATACGTCGCCCAGACCGTCGCCGTCGGCGTCCGCTACGGCGATGCGATGGACGCGCCCCAGTGCCATCGTGCCCGTGGTGTGCACACTGCGCGCGTCGATGGCGGGGTCGATCGTGCCGCCCGTGACCACGCGTCCCCACACGATGTAAAATCCACCCGACCGGTCGGGCACTGCGAGATCGTCGAAGCCGTCTGCGTCGATGTCCCCCAGGCCGACCGCGCTGTCGTGCCACTCGCCGCTTGCAATCTCCGCCGTGAACACTCGAACGCCGAGCGAAAGCGGTGGCCGCTCGTCGAGTGTGATCGCGGCAGGCCACGTGCGTCGTCCGGGCAGCACCCACACGTCCGCGCCATACGCAGAATACTGATACCCCCGCACGACGTAGTCATCGACACCGTCGCCGTCGAAGTCTCCCGACTGCGTGCCGGGAAAAAGTCCCCAGCTCGGACCCGACACGCGAAAGCCATTGGACCCGTCGACGTCCGGCATCGACGCGGGCAGTCGATGCTGCGCGTTGCCGAAGTAGACATACGAGCGATAGTCGATCCGCATTCCGTCGTTCGCTGCGCCGTTCATCGCGGAGACATCGAGGTAGCCATCGTTGTTGTAGTCGCCGTGGTTGCCCGCAGCTTCGGCAAAATTGGCCTGCGACGAAACGCCCACCGTGCCGATTCCGATCGAGACTTCTGCGCTGGGCATCTGGCGTGCGGGAAACGTCGGCCGTCCGAGCCACATCGCGAGCCCGTGCCCACCGCCGCGCGTCGAGCTGTTGTACGCGCCCATGAACACGTCCGCGTAGCCGTCGCCATCGAAGTCGGTCGCAGAGATCGGACCGGCTTCCTGGCCGCCGAGCCCGTCGACCATGCGCACGGCGCGCACGCCGTCGAACATCGTGTCGTCCACCCGCCCAGGCGGCATCGCCTGACCGAACACGACGAGCCCTACATTCCGAGTCTCGCGCAGCACGAGGTCGCTCCGACCGTCGCCGTTCACGTCCGCCATGCCGATCCGATGCTCCGCGCCGTTGAGCGCTACGAGATCCGTTCGCGAGGCATCGCGACCGTCGGCACCCCCCGACGCGAGGTCGAGGATCGACCGCTGCCGGCATCCGTTCCCGAGAAATGCCCAGGCAGCGCTTCCCGCGCCCATCGGTCCGCCTCCGCGACTGGCCGTCCCGAGCCAGTCCAACTCGCCGTCGCCGTTCAGGTCACCGAACATGCCGAAACCCACCATCGCGAATCGCGCGCTTGCGCTCGGCCCGAGGACGCGGTGCATCGCGCCGCTGTCCAGTGAATCGCCGGACCCCTCGCACAATTGCGGAACACACGAGCCCCATCGCGCGAATTCCGCGCCGCCCTCTGCGACGCAGTTCTGCCGGCCCGCCCGACACGCCATCACTTGTCCCGCGCGTCCGCTGCTGCATGACTGCGTTTGTCCCGGCGCGCACGCGCACCCCTCGTCGATCGCCCCATCGTCGTTGTCGTCCAGACCGTTTCCGCAGACTTCGGGGGGCCGAGCGTCGCGCGGCGTGGCGTCCGATCCGGCGTCACCGGTGGGAACGCCGGTCTCCCCAGGATGGTCCGACGCTGCATCGGACGGGCGCGCGCGACCGTCGGCGCGGCCCACGAATTCGTCGCCCCCGCTGCACGCCAACACGTTGATCATCCAAGCGATTCCGACTGTGATTGGTCGACTGGCTTTCATGGGACCTTCCCTTTCAAACCAACCTGTATCCAGGCTCCCATTTTCGGATCACTGAAATATTCCATCGGGGCCATCACATCGACGCAACGATTGCGACGGTAAGCACGGGCCGCACCGGCCACGGCGCGAGGAGGCTCTCGAATTGGCCCCCGATTTCGGCGACGTATCGAACCCGTGCGAGCTCGACCTCCACGCCGAGCCCGAGCAGCAGCGCCAGGTGCTCGCGAAGCACGAAGCGCACCTGGCCGTCGGCTCGGAACACACCGAGCGCGATCGTCCGCGGCGGTTCCGCCTGAAAACTCCCGTTGCGGGTTGGGTATGCGGCAGCATCGACGATCTCGACACCGCCGCCCACGGTCGCGCGAAGTTCGATCCCGCGCGCAACCTCGTATCCGCCGACCCCGAGAAAGCGCGCGCCGCGGGGCTGCACGCGCAGTCCGGCGTCCGCGGTCTCGACGACAATCGGCACGGCGTAGTCCAGCAGCACGGCCGCGCCCGCGGAGAATCGTCGTGTGCGCGCCCCCGCTGCAATCGTGACGATCGGCCCCGCGGCAAAGGTCAGCGGCGTGCCGTACGGCGAGACCGATCCGCCCGCGCCGATGTCCGCCCAAGCGCGCGGAAGATCCGATGCGGCAGCCGGTACTGCAGGGGCCCGAGGTTCCGCGGCTACGCGTGGGGCCTGCAGGCCGAGCGATTCGCGAATGCGCGCGCGGTCGACGCCAATGCGTCCTCCCGCCAGCAGCGCTTCGATGGCTGCCGCTACGATGTGGCCGATCGCTTCCCGCTGGATCTCGTCCGCGTTGCCCTCGCGAAGCACGTGACGAATCAGAATCCGCTCCCACGTTGCGTCGGCGATGAACACGGTCGCTCGATCGGGTTGCCTCAGGTCGATCCACACGCGTGCGACTCGTCCCGAAACCGGCGCCGGCGTGACGACGGCTTGCAGGTCCAAGTCGGTGGTGGACGTTGTCGTCAGGCGCACGCCGAGCCAACCGAGGAGATCCTCGAGCACTCGCTGCATCGGCGCCGTGCTCTCCGCCGTTGCGACGATCGAAACGTCCACGAGCCGACGCTCCGCGGGCGCAACGCTCTGAGCGTCGAGTGTCGGCGCCCACAGCCCCAGTTGCGCGAGAATCACCCCGGACACGATCCAACGATGGCCGCGGCGGGTGCGGTTCACGGCGCGTTGCCCAGGCGGTCCCTCGCGCGTTCGGAGTAGATCGAGTCGGGATAGTCGCGCAACAACTCCCGCCAAGATTCGCGTTCTTCCGCGCGGCGTCCGAGGCGTCCGAGCGCGAGGGCGCGGCCAATGAGCGCCTCTTCGCGGTTGTTGCCGTCGGGCGCCAGCGCGAGGTACGCGTTGAACTGCGCAAGCGCTTCGCGCCCGTTGCCGGTGCGGTCGAGCAGCATTCGCCCGAAGGATACCCGAGACTGCAGCGCCTCGCGCGACGCCGGGTACTCTCGCTGCAGCGCTTCGTAGCCCGCGGTCGCGTCCGCCAGAGCGCCCTGCCGGCGGGCGTCGTTGGCGCGCCGGAAGAGATCCGCGGCCGTGGGCGGGACCCCTCCCTGCGAGGCCGCCGTCCTGCGTGGCGGCGCGTCGATCGCCGGCACGAGCCGAGCGGCCGCTTGGGGCACCGTGAGATCGGCAGCGTTGGCGATGACCGTCGGTTCGGTGCCGCGCGCAGGTTCGGCGAGTGGGCCCGCTGGAACGACGGAGGCGGCGATCGGTGCTCGAGGGAGTGGGGGCGTCGTCGTCCGCGCGGTCATGGACCTTCGTCCGAGCCAGATCCCGGTTGCAGTCGCGATGGCCGTCAGCGCGAGGACGGCCGCGGCGAGAAGCCACGTCGTTCGTGCGCGCGGCCTGCTCGCGCGAGTCGTGCGTGCGGCCGGGACGAACGCCTCGTCCGGCGACAATCCCGGCACGCGCGCGAGAACCTTGTCGACTTGTGCTTCGAGCCACGCGTGATCCCCCGCGCGCACCGCGGCGTCGCCCGCGAATTCCGCTGCAACCTCTGCCAGCAGCCGGCATGCCGCGCACGATGCAACGTGTTGCCGGTCCTCGGCCGTCTCGGTTCCCGCGCGGAGTCGGTCGAGAATCTCCGCCGGATGAAATGACACCACGCTCACGCTTCACCTCCGAGCGACCCTGCGAGATACGGATGACGTTCGATTCGCTCGCGCAGTGCGTCTTTCGCCAAGCGCAGCCGCGACCGAACCGTGTTGAGCGGCACGCCCGTGGCCTCCGCAACTTCATCGACCGAGTACCCGAGCATGACATGCATCGTGAGTGCTTCGGCCTGCGACTCGGGAAGTGTGTCGAGCAGTTCCCGCACGAGTCGGCGACGCACGTCCAGTCGAACCTCTTTCGAGGGCGACTCGTCGGACGACAGAGTGTCCGTGTTGCGCTCGACGGCGTTGGGCGCGCGGCGCACGCCTCGGCGCCACGCGGAGGCACGGTGGACAGCGATGCGCGTCGCGAAATGCAGAACCGTGCAGTCGAACCGAAAGCTGCGAAGCGACTGCATCAGTCCCGCCAACGACTCTTGCACGACGTCCTCGACGTCCGGATTGCTCGCGCCAAGCATGACGCGCGCGGTGCGCAACACGAGCGGTCCCACGGCCGACAGCAGCTCGCGCGCCGCCCGGCGGTCGCCGGCACACGCTGCCTCGGCCACGGCACGAAGCGGGTCGAGTCCCGTTCGGGGAGGCGGTTCGGTGGGAATTTTCACCGAGTCGGCGGGCATGATCGGACCTTCCGAGGATACCTGTATCCGCCGGTGGCGTATCGGATCATCGAAAATGGACGGGCTCGGGCCCCCACGGCCGCCGCTCACGACCCGTGCCGGCGGCTCGCACTACACGGGCCTATCGGCACGCCCCGCCGGCACACCCGACGAACCCGATCGCCGTGCAATCGACGGTTTCCCAACGCCCCGCGACGCACGTACGCAACTCCCCGCCGTCGCACCGCGTCTCTCCGGAAGTGCAATCCTCCGCGGCCGCTGCGCACAGCGCCTGACCCGTCTCGCGGGCGACCTCGCATCGCTGGTTCATCGACGCGCAATCGATTCGCACCTCGCGCGGCCGATCGAACTGCCACGTGAGGCCACTGTCGTCGCCCTGCGCCGATAGGCACCACACGGCTGTGCTCCCGTCACACCGCGTTGCGACCGAGTCACACGGCGGCAGATCCGACGGGACGCAGCTCGGTGTTCCTGCCGCACCGACGCGCATGCAGCGTCCACCCGGCAGCGCGTGCCCGCACTCGATCGCCTGCAAGCGCAGTCCCCCGAACGCCGGCATGCCCGTGCAGCTCACGAGCGTGTTGCCTTCGCAGCGGGGCGTGGCGTTGGCCGCGCACATGGAGGGGTTCAGGCATGCGAGCCGGCCGTTGAGCGTGCCGCACGTTCCGCCCGACCAACGGGCGCAGTCGATGGCCATCGGAAGTGGTGTGCCGCGGCATGTGACCAGCACGTCACCGTCGCATGCGCCGCGCGGGTGTGCCACGCAGAAGTCGAGGCCGCGGCCGGCGCCCGTGCAGCGAGCGAGTGCGTCGCAGCTCGTCGCGCGTGCCCCGCAGGACAGGATCGTTCGGGTGAGCGCGTCACTGCCGAGCGACGACGTCGTCTGTGCGGTGACGGCGCACGCTTCGAAGGGCAGACCGACGCCGCACCCGAGGAGCATTGCGCAGATGCGCGCCGTGCTCGAAGCCGAGTACCCCGTGTGCGCTACGCCGGGCGCGCACGCGCTGATCGCGAGCACTGCGGCGATCGTGAGGAATCGTCGAACGTTGCTCACGGTGGTGGTGGGATGGACGCGCACGTGTCGCGGATCAGCCGTGCCAACGCGTCGCCGACGACTTGGGTGTACTGCTCGCTGGTGCCTTCGATGTCGCCATACGTTGGCTCGCGGCCGAAGGAGTTGAGGAACCGCCACAGCGGATCGTTCACCTCGCGCATGCACGGCGGGACGATGCCGGCCGTGATCACGCATCGGTCGCCGCCGCAGCCGCGCTTCGATTCGACGATGAGATCGTGATAGACGCTCGCAGCCTCCGGGGATTTGTCGGGCTCGTCCGTCAGCGCGATGATCACCAGGACCGAGCCCTGGTCGCGAATGAACCCGGCGTTCGTGCTGGCATTCGACGCGTGCGCAGCGTAGCCGATGCCGGCCGACGAACACTCGACACTCGACGACTCTTCGCCGACGCCGGTTGCCGCCGCGGTGAACCACTGCCGCAGCGCGTCTCGATCGCCTGTGGTCGTGTTCGTGCTGAAGAAGTTCCGGTTGTCGTAACGGAACAGTCGTCCCTGCCCACCATTCTCGCCCGTGTTCATCATCAGCGGCGTCATGTAGCGCGACTGGATGTAGTCCGGAGTCGCCGTCGTGCGGCACGCCTGGAAGCCCTCGCCCGTGTCACCGACGTAAAACGACGTCGTCGTGATGCCGACGTGCAGGTCCGTGCCCTGCGGCAACTGCTGGAACATCGCGTCGACGAAGCGCGGGAATGCCTCTGCCAAACGCTGCTGCTTGGGCCGCATCGACGGCGAATTGTCGACAAGGAAGAGAATGTCGACGCCGCGGCAACCCAACGGTCCTGGCGGCGGCGGCGTCACTTCGATTGGGCGGACGTCGCGCGGCGGCGGCGCGTCCCATCCGCCGTCCATCGAATTCGAGCCCGCCGGCCCGCACGCCGTCCCGAATGCAAACGCGCCCAGAAGCAGAATGAGACTCAGAACGCTGGGTCGTTCGCGTTGCACCATGCCATTGCGAGAGCACGTGGCGTACCAGCGCCGTTTGTCCGCGGCGCGCGAGTGGCGTCCGCGCAGTTCCCGGACAATCGATCGAAGCGCCAAGCCGCTCGACGTGTGGGCCTGACCACCAGACCCCCCGAAGCGGTCAGCGAACTGACCAGTACGCCGGCGGATCGCTCCCGCGGAATCGCTCGCGAACCACGCGACGTGGTCGTGGTCAGCGAATTGCAACGCCTCGCCCGAGGCACGGCGCGCTCGATCGAGATCGCGGCAGCCCTGTCTCCACTTTCCAATGCGACACGTCCCGCTCATCGCTTCTGCTGCGCTCGCACTGTTGTGCATTTCGGGCTGCGGTCCGCTGCAGGAACGGCCGCGCGACGTCGGCCCGCCGTCCGACACTTCTGTGTACACACGCGAGATCTGTCCCAACGGCCTCGACGACGACGGAAACGGTCAGGTCGACGAGACATGCGCATGCCTCACGGGCGAAACGCAGCGTTGCTTCGGCGGAAACCCCGCGATGGCGGGCGTGGGCCGCTGCGTGTGGGGCCAGCAGGCGTGTGTCGGCAACGTGGAATTGGGCGTGTGGACTGAGTGTCGTGGCTGGGGCAACGCACCCGCGTGTCTCGATCCGGGCGGGGGCGACACGACGCGACGGCGCGACGGGGGCCTGCCGAGCGGCGGCGACGACGGCGGGCACGCGACCTTGGACAGCGGTCTGCCAAGCGGCGGCGACGACGGCGGCGGCGTGCGGCGGGACTCGGGACTTCCGAGCGGTGGCGACGACGGCGGCCTCGTACGTCGGGACTCCGGACTTCCGAGCGGCGGGGACGACGGCGGCGGCGTGCGGCCCGACAGCGGATTGCCGGGCGGCGGGGACGACGGCGGCGGCGTGCGGCCCGACAGCGGATTGCCGGGCGGCGGCGATGATGCCGGACGAACGTGCACGTGCGTGCCGGGTCAGTACCGCTGGTGTGACACGCCGCTGGCCTGCGCGTGGGGACGCCAGCAGTGCCTGCCCGACAGTCGTTGGGGCACATGCGTCGAGACGACGTTGCGCCCGGCCGGCTGCAGCGGGTACTTCTACAACCGGAACTGTTGCGTCAGTGCCGGCCAGTGCTGTCAGAACTTCCCGTACAACAACGACAGCGTCGGCAACTGCGGCGGCATCTTGATGTGTCGCTGAGACACGAGGTTGCCCTCCTCGCGATTGCGGTGAGTGTGACGCTCGCGTGTCGCCGCCGCCCAACGCACGTCAGCGCCGCGCAGGCCAGCGTGGCCTCCGCGCCGTCGCATGCGCGCGGTGGTCCGTTTGCGTGTGACGCCGGCGTATGCGTGCAACGACATGTTCGGCTACCGGATGATGGCATCTGGGAGTGCATCGAACAGGACGGTGTGGCCGTCTGTCATGGCGGCAGCGAGTCTGCGGGCGTCGTCCCGGGTTCACGCGACGATGCATGGCGATGCGGCGCGCGGCGCGGTGTGGTTGGCGAGCGCGTGTGCGTCGACGAGTCGGGCGATGTTCCCGAGCCGACAACAGCGACCTGGCTGTGCGAGTACGAACACGATCCGGACGAGCGACGCGTCTGTCGCCGCGGAGCGGGTGAGTCGCGCCGCGCGAGCGAACGCGGAACGGTACCCTCGTGCTGGCTCGACGGCGATTGCGGGCCCGGTCAACGCTGCCGCCAGGGGATTTGCGCGTCGTGAACGGCCACGTCACGCGCGGGCGAATCGCGTGCGCGCTCGTGCTGCTCGCGGCGTGTCGCAACCGCGGAGGCGGACCGGCCGCCGACGCTTCGCGTGCCTCACTCGCTCGCGCGTGCGCCACGGACGTTCGGATCAGCGACGTGGGCTTCGACGCGCCCATAACGATCGCCCTCGACCGGCGTTGCATGCCGCCGGCGGGCGCGACGGTCACCTGGCGCGATGTCTCACGACTGCCCCTCGCAGATCTCCGCGTCGAACCCGACGGCCTCGTTGCCCGCGCTCGCACGCGAAGCTGGGCCGAACATCGACCGGGCGCGGTCCCCCACGGAATCGTGCCGCTCTCACCCGCAACGCGTGGCAGCTACGAGCTCGTCGCAACCACGCACGTGCTCGGGCGCGCCGACGTCTCACGCCACGTGTACGTGACGGCGGCTGCGCGAGCCACCGGCGTGCCGAGCATCGCGACCGACCAGCGCATTTACCTCGGCGGCGACGACTGGACCGTGCGCGAGCACCCTCCCGGCGCGCGCGGTCAGATCGAGATGCGCTCGGGGCTCGCGACGCTGCGCCCCGACGCGCGCGGACGATGGCTGCTCGCCGACCGTGCAGGACACGAACTCGCACTCGGCGTGATGCGCTACGACGAGACGCGCCTAGACTGCGGGCGACCCGAATGCCACGCGAACGAAACACGCTTCGCCGCGCGAAGTCCGATGACGTCGATCCTGTTTCGCGCAGTGGAAGGCAGACTCGGAGCCGCACACACCCCCGGCTGTGCGTTGGGCTGTCACACGCTTGGCGAACCCGGTCTGCGCGACGGAGGCTTCGCGCACGTCGCCGAAGAGATGGACGCCGCGCTCCCGGCGCACGGATCGCTTGGAGGCTGGGATCGCCTGCCGCGCGCGCTTCGGCGACTGGGTGGCGTGGGCTGCGGCGCCTGCCACGGGCCGGGCTCGATCCCGCAGCGCGACGCACGGTGGGCCATCCTCCGCGCGGACGTGTGCGCGGTTTGCCACGATGCGCCGCCGCGCTACGGACATGTGGCCGCGTGGCGCACGAATGCGATGTCCCGCGGTGACGCTGCGCTGGGCGTGGCGGGCAATTCCCGGTGCGAGGCTTGTCACAGCACGCACGGGTTCCTCGTGGCGATCGGCGCGCGCTCCGTCGCATCGCGCCCGCCGGACGATGTCGGTTCGGTTGGCGTCGCGTGTGCAGCCTGTCACGTCGCGCACGCGCGCGAATCGGGGCCCGCGCTGACGCGCGTCGTGCCGACGGCGGGACTATTTCGCGCGGGGTCGGACGCCGATCCGACGGGAAGATCGCGCGTGTGCGTGCGCTGCCATTCGCCCGATCCCGACGCGCCGTGGCCCGAGGCATCCGCGGCGGCCGTCATCCTCGGACGCGGGGCGCGATCGATCGTTGGCACCGTGGGCGGACACGCTCGCGTCCCGGGCGGGTGCATTGGCTGCCATCGCGCGGGACCCACTGGGACCGTCGAGTCGCACGGCGACGGACACGCGTTTCGGGTGGATCGTGCCGTGTGCACTTCGTGCCACGAGGGCCGCGTGCCGCCGGCGCCGGCGTTGGCAGATGGACGATTGCTCACGGTCGTTGCGGCGCTGCGTTTCGCGGAACTGTCGCGCACGGCCGGTGGGGCCGATCCCGCAGTGGCCCGCGTGCCGCACGGAGCGACGATGCCGAGTGTAAATTCGACAGGCGCAATCGGGCGCGTTCTCTACGACGTGCGATTGGTGGTCGAAGACCGCGGCGCGGCGTTCCACAACGCGCCGTTCGTGCGGGCGGTGCTCGCAGCAGCCCGGTGAACTGTACGGCGGTCAGAGGATCGTGACGTCGTCTTCGCGCGCAAGATTCTTGTCGAACGTGACAAGCGCGCCGCCGGGGCCCGTCCGCGCCTTTCCGAGGATCAAGTAGTCGGCCAGTCCGGCTTTTCCGCTCGCGTACGCCTCGAGCGCCGCCTGCACGAGTTCGAGTTCCTCGACAACGACACCGCCGGTCCGGACGAGGCGCGACAGTTGCGCGTGAATTGTCGTGCGATCCCACGCATACGTCGCATGCAGCACCCACGAGACCTCGGCGAGCACGACCAGCGACACATAGACGCCCTCGGCTGCCGCATGAGACGAGAATGCGCGCTCGGCCTTTCGCGTCTGCGTCGGATCGTCGCCCACGAGAACACGGACGAGGACGTTCGTGTCAAACGCGGCCACGCACGGCCTTCGCGATCCCGCGATCCATGTCCTCGATCGACGCGACGCGCCTGACCCGCGGTCGGTCACGGAACAGCTCTTCGGGCTTGTGGAGGGCGGGCGTGAGGATCAGCCGGTTTCTGTCGTCGACCGTCACGTCCACCTTGCTGCCCGGAAGCAGCTTCAGGTACTCGCGAACGGCCTTCGGAAGAACGAACTGGCCCTTCGCGCTCATGGTAATCGTGAACATCCGGTGAGGGTAAGCGCGGGCATCACACTTTGCAAGAAGTACCACGGTACTTCGTGTGGCGAGTTGGGCACACGCACCGCCGCGTGTCGTCCATTCACCCCGCGTGTGTGCGGATGAAACTCACGGCCGCATCGAACGCCGCTTTTCCTGACGGGTGGAATCCGGCGAACAGCGTCGGATTGTGCGGCATGTCCTGCGCGACGTGCAGTGTGCAATCGACTCGCTGGGTGCGCAGAGCTTCGACGAACCGTAGCGCGTCGTCACGCGGACCCTCCGCGTCGCCGACCGAGACGAACGTCGGCGGAAGCCCGGCGAGCGGATCGTTCACGAGCGCAAACGACGAGAGCGGCAGCGTCCCCGCGACGCCGAGCGCGTGTCGCACGAGCACGTCGCGCGTGCCGATCTCGTACGTCGCGTTCTCGACCCACGAGCGCCCCGGCATCTCGAGGTCGGCCCATGGGGACAACAGTACGAGCGCGCGTGGCTTGATCGCGTTCGACACGCGCACGGCGAGGTGGCCGCCGGCGGAGTCGCCCGCGAGGATCAGCGGCGAGTCGCCCATCGCACGGCACGCTTTCAGCGCGTCGTCGAGTTGCGCGGGCCACGGGTGCTCGGGTGCGAGTCGGTATTCGACACCGATCACTTCGAGCGATGTCGCGAACGCAACGTGCGCGCAGATCTCCGCGTGGGAGGTCTCGGTGGACCCATAGATGTACGAGCCGCCGTGGAAGAACACGATGCGCGTCGCGCCGGGCGAGGGTGGGATGAAGTGTCGCACTGGCACTCCATCGATGACGCCGGTTCGCACCGTGACCCGCTTCACGTGCGGCGCCGGATAGAACTTGCGCGCGAACACGGCACGCTGAGCGGGGAGCGGCCACGATGCAGTCTCCTCCCAGTCGCGTCGCACCTGGCGAACGATCCATTCGAACATGAATGACCATGACGGACGGAGGGGCCCGCGGCGAACGCGGGATGCGATCGTCGGCCAGAGCGTCGCGAGTGCGATTCGAAGTGCGCGGAACACTGGAGCGAACGATGCTCACGCTCCGCGACTTTCGTCTACGAAACGATGAAGCCCTCCGCGATCGCCGCCGCGGAAAGCTGCCGGTCGGCGCAGACGAACTCGACGGGCTCACCCGTGTCGACGAAGGCACGCGCGAGCGCGGCCGCGGACGCGAGGTGGATCGCGTCTGCACCGGCTGCCATCGCGTACGCCGCGCCAGGCGCCATCAGATGGGGAGTCGAGGCTGCGCCGAAGCCAAATGCCATCTCGCGACCGACGCTCGCGCCCCCAACGCATCGGCGGACGTGTACAGTGCGCTCGAGGGAGTGTGAACGTGAACTTCGCTTCGACCGTGTGTTCGATCGGGCTGGCTGGCGCATTCGTTGTCGGAGCGTGCGATCGCGCGGACGACGGGCAGGCCGTTCAACAAGCCGCCGCGCAGGCCGCGCAGCAGGCGGCGATGGCGCAAGCGCAAGCGCTCGCAGCACAGGCTCAGGCCCAAGCGCAGGCGCAGATGCAGGGTCAGGCGCAAGCGATGGCACAAAATGCCATGGCGCAGGCGCAAGCGATGGCCCAGGCGCAGGCGCAGAACGCAATGGCGCAGGCGCAGAATCAAGCGCAGGAGGCAATGGCACGGGCCCAGGCGCAAGCCGAGGCGGCGCGCATGGCCGCGCTCCGAGCAGCACTCGGGCAACCGCCGGTGGTCCCGAGCGCCGGCGGAGCGCCACCGGGGTATCCCGCAGGATTTCCGTACGTACCCGGCGGCGTGATGCGAAACGTGCCGGCGGGTCCCGTGAGCGCGGTGTCCCTCGCGTACACGATGCCGGCGGCGGCGCTTCAGGCACAGTTGCAGGCGGCACTGACTGCCCAAGGCTGGTCGGTCGAGTCGAGCGAGGTCTCTCCGCGCGGGTCGATTCGCATGCGCGTGTCGCGCTCG
>Ga0080064_1000986_pt1 | contig 64985 bp, 65 predicted proteins | sample Subgrocontami54m_FD_69260 | JGI IMG/M metagenome (GOLD analysis project Ga0080064, IMG submission 69260) | Subsurface groundwater microbial communities from S. Glens Falls, New York, USA - GMW46 contaminated, 5.4 m (SPADES assembly) (version 2) ... | reverse complement strand
AACGGCAATAGCCCTTCTTTATCCGCCATCCTTTCACCTCCTCGGTGAAACACGATGACTCACCTTACCATGAAAAAACCACGCCCAGTCTGACAAAATCAGCAGAGCAAAAAATTAGCTACGGATCAGGGACAATTCTGTTGTAGCAACGTAACGATGTCAGGGCATGGAAACAACCATAGTCCTGACCATGGAAGAAAAGCGGCTTCCTGCTATCATTCCTTAGGCGAGCATCTTGCGGAGGGATTGGATCTCTTTTTTGAGCCGGATCAGGCTGTTTTTGTACTTTAAATCCGGCAGGGGCAGCTTGAGCTGCTTTCGTTCCTCTTTTCTATTTTCCTTCAGTTTCTTTTTGGCCCCCTCGATCGTGTGGCCTTCCTGGTAAAGGAGCCTCTTGATCTCCAGAAGCAGTTCCACGTCCTTTTTCTTGTAAAGGCGATGGCGGGAGGGGGCCTTTCCGGGCTTGAGAAGGTCGAACTCCGTCTCCCAGTACCGCAGCACAAACGGCTTCACTCCGACGATGCGGCTCGCCTCGCCGATTTTAAAAAAAATTTTGTCCGGCACTTGCTGCATCGCGGGCATTCAGGAACTCCCCTAGGAGGACGAGACGTTGAGACTTTTCTTGAGGATCTGGCTGGGTTTGAAAGTAAGGACCTTGCGTCCCACAATGATGATGTCATCGCCGGTCTGGGGATTTCTTCCCTTGCGCGGACGTTTGGTATTGACCACGAAGTTGCCGAATCCGGAGACCTTTACCTTTTCTCCACGTTCCAAGCAACTCTTGATGATCTCGAAGGTCGCCTCCACCACGTCGGACGCCTCTTTCTTGGAGAAGCCGACTTTCTCGTAAATGCGGAGAACGATTTCTGCTTTGGTCACTGGCAATCCTCCTCTCCGATCAAATTGGAAACCACTGATGAGCCTGCTCTAAATGGTTTTTCAATACCCACCTACATCCTGGGTTGGGCGTCGAACTCCTTTGCCAAGCGGGCCATCAACTCTACATGTAAGGCATTCATCTCCGAATCCGTCAAGGTCCGGTCATCGGCGCGATAAGAGATGGTATAGGCCAAGCTCTTTTTCCCTTCGGGAATCGAAGGGCCGCGATAGTCGTCGAAGAGCTCAACCTCTTCAATGAGAGAGTTCTTGAGCCCTTTGATCCAGCTAATGATCCTTTGCGCGGGAAACGCATGATCCACGATCAAGGCCACGTCGCGTTCAATGGACGGAAACCGAGGTAGGGCACGAACCGTTCGTTGGCGCGGAGCATACTGAACCAACCTTCCGAAGTCAAGTTCGAAAAGGAAAAAGGACGGGAGATCCGACTCTTCGCTCAAGTTGGGATGGACCTCCCCCAGGATGCCCACCACCGTTTCTCCCGTCTTCAAGGTTGCCGCCTTGCCGGGATGGAGGAAGGAAGGCGGCTCGTCCCGGCTCCAAGCGATCATTTCTTCCATTCCCATTATCTCGAGGATCCCTTCCAGCAAGCCCTTCAGTTCGAGAAATGTCCAGGCGGTCTCCGGGACCCGGAGTCCCTTGCGTTCCCGATGACCGTAAAGGACGCCGGCGAGATGCTGCCGTTCCTCCCACGGATCTCCATAAAAAACTTTGCCCAGCTCGAAGCCCAAAAAGCTCTTGAGTTTTTGCTCGGCGTGGGCACGCAGGGTCCCGATCAGCCCGGGGATCAGGCTCGCGCGCATTTCAGATTGTTCCTGCGTCAAAGGGTTCAACACGGAGACCGCTCTTCGGCCTCCTCCGGTGAGTCCATGGAAAGAGCGGTTCATCTTCTCCGAGGCGAAGGAGAGATTGATGATTTCAGTCAGTCCTTCTCCCACCAAAAAGGCGCGGGCCTTTCGCTCCCATTGTAATTGGGAATCCCGGCGGGCCCGGGGCGTGACGAGGGGGAGGGTAGAGGGGATCCTCTGATAACCGTAGACCCGGGCCAGTTCCTCGATGAGATCGGCCTCCCGGGTAATGTCGAAGCGATAAGAGGGGGCCGAGACTCGGAGGCCGCTTCGGAGGCGGCTCTCGATCTTCAGCCCCAAGGATCGAAGGATCTCCTCGATCGTCTTTCTTTTTAGCTCGATGCCGAGATGCGTTTTTACCTTGAAGTCCCGGACGAGAATCGGTTTCGGTCTCTTCCGCCCGGGATATTGGTCGATCGCCCCCTGGAGCGGAGTTCCTCCGGCGATCTCCGTCAAAAGAGAGGCCGCGCGGTCGAGGGCATAGAGCGTCCCCTCGGGATCGACTCCGCGCTCGAATCGGTGGGAGGCCTCGGTGTGGAGCCCCAGCCGTTTGCCCGTGCGGCGGATGGAAATAGGATCGAAATGGGCGCTTTCCAGGAGCACCGTCCCGGTTCCCGGCCCGACCTCCGAATTCGCCCCCCCCATGATTCCGGCGAGTGCCACCGGCGTGTCACCGTCGCAGATGAGAAGGTCGCGGGGGTCGAGGGGCCGCTCGACGCCGTCCAGAGTAACGAAGCTCCGCGTCTTGTCTGCGGGGCGGATGACGATTTGCTTCGCCGCCAAACGATCGAAATCGAAGCCGTGCAGGGGTTGCCCAGTCTCCAGCATCACGTAATTGGTGATGTCCACCACGTTGTTGATGGAGCGGATGCCGCACTGTTCCAGGCGCGAGCGCATCCAGGAAGGGGAGGGAGCGATCCGGAGACCCTGGACCATCCGGGCGGAATAGCGCGGACAGAGACGGGGCGCGGCGATCTTTACCTTTACCTGCCGGCGCACAGGAACCCCTTTTTCCGAAACGGATACAGAAGGCGGGTGGCAGCGTCCCCGGGTCAGCGCGGCGATTTCCCGGGCAAGTCCGAGGATTCCGAGGCAATCGCTACGGTTCGGGGTGACGGCGATCTCTATCAGCCAATCTTTGCGCTTTCCGTCGTTCTCCGGCAGCTCGACCAAAGACTCGATCTCCAGGCCGGCCATCGTGAGCCGCTCGGCGATCTCTTCCGGCGACCCTTTGAACGTCGCGAATTCTTTTAGCCAGCTATAGGTCAGCTTCATGGATCAATCCGGCCGTTAAGAAACACTCAAAATTCCGTGCTCGTGCTCGTTTCTCGTGCTCGTTGGGAGGAGATGGGGACGAACACGATCACGAACAACGAACACGATCTAAGACGACCACGAGCCACGAACACGAGTAACGATCGCTGCTAGCGGAATTGCCTGAGAAACCTCATGTCGTTCTGAAAAAAGAGCCGGATATCGTCGATCCCGAACTTCAGCATGGCGATTCGCTCCACGCCCATGCCGAAGGCGAAGCCGGAAACCTTTTCAGGATCGTAGCCCACAAAGCGAAACACCGCGGGGTCGATCATCCCGGAGCCCAGGATCTCCAGCCACCCCGAGCCCTTGCACACGCGACAGGATGACCCTGTGGGAGTAGAGCCCCGGCCGCCGCAGATGAGGCATTGGATATCCACCTCCGCGCTGGGTTCGGTAAAGGGGAAGAAGCTCGGGCGAAAACGGATTCCGGTTTCTTCGTTGAACATCTGGCGCAGAAATCCGCTCAACACTCCCTTCAGGTCGGCGAAGGCGATGTGACGATCCACCATAAAACCTTCCACCTGGTGAAACATGGGGGAGTGGGTAGAGTCGTCGTCGTGCCGGTAGACCGCTCCGGGCGCGATCACTTGCAGCGGCGGTTTGCGGCTCTCCATGGTGCGGATTTGCACCGGCGAGGTATGCGTTCTGAGGAGCCTTTCCTGAGAGACGAAGAAAGTGTCCTGCATGTCCCGGGCCGGGTGATCCTTGGGAATATTGAGCGCTTCGAAATTGTGATAGTCATCCTCCACGTCCGGGCCGCGCGCGATCTCGAACCCCATGCCGAGGAAAATATCGATAATTTCGTCCATCACCTGGGTGATCGGATGGATTCCTCCGCTGACCCACCGGCTCCCGGGAAGGGTGATGTCTACGCTTCCTTCTTCCAAGAGCTTTTTTTTGGCGTGGCCCCGGAGCTCTTTGAGCCTGCTGCCGATTTGCTCCTCGCAGCGATCCCGCAGCCGGTTGAGCTCCGCCCCCCATTGAGGGCGCTCTTCCGGAGGGACCTCCCGCAGGCCCCGGAAGAGAAGAGTGATCTTTCCATTCCGGCCGAGATATTCGATCCTCAGGCGCTCGATCTCCTCTTCCGAGGAAGAGCGAGTGATCCGATCCGCCATCTCCTCTTGCAGGCGCTCCAAAGGCTCTTTCATCGGATCGAAGTGAAAAGGACGTTACGCGGTGAGTCGGCTCTTGGCCAACTGTGCGATTTGGCTGAAGGCGGAGGCGTCTGAGACTGCCAGCTCGGCCAGGATCTTCCGGTCGAGATCGACCCCGGCCCCTTTCAACCCCTTGAAAAATTGGCTGTACGACAATCCGTTCTGCCGGGCAGCCGCATTGATGCGGGTGATCCAGAGACCGCGGAATGTGCGCTTTTTCACGCGGCGGTCTCTATAGGCGAAGGTCAGCGCCCGTTCCACGGTCTCACGGGCGGAACGATAGAGCCGCCCCCGTCCGCCCACATATCCTTTGGCCAGTTTGAGAATCTTTTTCCTGCGTTGTCTGGATTTGCTTCCTCCCTTGGCTCGCGGCACGTTTGGCTCCTTTCAAAATTAAATAGGCAATAGGCATTAAGCCCGGACTGAGTTGCTACCCTTAAAGATAGGGCACCAATTTTCGGATATTCTTTTGCTCCTGAGGCGATACAAGGGTGGTTTTCCTCAGCCGGCGCTTGCGCTTCTTTCCTTTTCCCGAAAGCAGATGCCTTCTGAAACCACGGCCCCTTTTGATCTTTCCGGTGGCTGTGACTCTGAATCTCTTCATAGCCCCGCGGTTACTCTTCATCTTCGGCATTGTTTCTCCTTCTAAAATAGCTTTGAGCACTCAGCCGTCAGCTCTTGCTTATGGCTGAGTGCTTACTTTGGTGTAAGGAGGATCGCCATGCTTCGTCCTTCCAGCTTGGGCGCAATTTCCAGCTTGGCGATATCCAGAACCTGACCTGCGACTCCGTTCAACATTTGCCGGCCGAGGTCCGTATGGGTAATCTCCCGGCCGCGAAAAAAGACCGAGACTTTTACTCTCTGTCCTCTTTCGATGAAGCGCCGGATGTTCTTGACCTTGTAATCGAGATCATGGCGGTCGGTTCGCGACCCGAGCTTGACCTCCTTCATGGCGACGAAGGTCTGTTTTTTCTTCGCCCCTTGAGCCTTCTTCCTCTGGAGATAGCGGAACTTCCCGTAGTCCATGATGCGACACACGGGAGGTTGCCCCTCGGGCGCTACCTCGACCAGATCCAACCCCTGAGTCTCGCCCAGCTTCAAGGCGTCCTGGAGCAACATGATCCCCAATTTCCCGCCCTGGGCGTCGATAACCCGAACCTCTCGGGCCCGGATTTGATGATTGATTCTCGCTTCGTTAGCTATCGGACACCTCGCTTTTTAATGGGGTTTCCCTTTCACCAAGTGCCTGAGCGATCTCTCTTCGGAGAAGCTCGTGGAATTCTTGAACCTTCATTGGCGGAAGCATCTCCCCGCCTCGTCGCCGCGGGGCAATCGTCCGGTCTTTGACTTCACGGTCCCCGACCACGATCGCGTAGGGGATCTTCTGAGCCTGCGCCTCGCGGATCTTATAGCCCAGCTTCTCGTTCCGTTCGTCAAATTCTACGCGCCACCCCATACCGCAGAGTTCCTGGAAGACCCCCTGGGCATACTCTTTCTGCTGGTCCGTCACGGTGAGAATCCTTGCCTGAACCGGCGCCAGCCACAGAGGAAAATCTCCCGCGGTGTGCTCTACCAGGATTCCCATGAAGCGCTCGATGGAGCCCAGGATCGCTCGATGGATCATCACCGGCCTGGCCTCGTCTCCGCTGCGCGAGACATAGGCGAGGTCAAAGCGCTCCGGCATGGAGAAATCGAGCTGGATGGTAGCCAACTGCCATCCACGGCGCAAGGCATCATGTACCACGAAATCGATTTTGGGGCCATAGAAGGCGCCTTCCCCCGGATTCACGCGGTAATCCAATCCCTCCTGCTTGAGCGCCTGCGCGAGCGCCGCTTCCGCTTTTTCCCAGGTATCCAGCGAGCCCATATGGTGATCGGGACGGGTGGAGAGCTGGATCTCCATCTCCGTGAACTGGAAGGTCCGATAGACCTCCCTGAGCATTTTCAGGAGCTGTTTCATTTCGGTTTCGATCTGTTCCGGGGCGCAGAAGATATGGGCGTCGTCTTGGGAGAAAGTCCGGACGCGGGTCAGGCCCCCGGTGACCCCGGATTTCTCGTAGCGATGGAGCCGTCCGAAATCCGCCAGGCGCAAGGGGAGCTCTCGATAGGATCTCTTCTTGGAGGCGTAGATGAAGGTGTGGCCGGGACAATTCATCGGCTTGACCCCGAACTCCCTCTCCTCCACGCGGGTGAAATACATGTTTTCCCGGAAGTGGTCGTAGTGGCCGGAGCGGCGCCATAACTCCACGTCGAAGATCTGGGGTGTGATCACTTCCTGGTAGCCGTAGCGGATATAGAGGCGCCGCATATAGGATATGAGCGCGTTGTAGATCACCGTCCCTTTAGGGTGGAAGAAAGGACTTGCCGGGGCGATGGGATTGAAGCTGTAGAGGTCCAGCTCGCGGCCCAGGCGGCGATGGTCCCTTTTCTTGGCTTCTTCCAGGAGCCTAAGATGTTCCCGCAGCGCCTCCTCCGTGGGCCATGAGGTCCCGTAGATGCGCTGGAGCATTTCGTTGTGCTCATCTCCTCTCCAATAAGCCCCGGCCACCCCGGTGAGTTTAAAGGCGCGGATAGTCCCGGTCGAGGGAACGTGAGGACCGCGGCAGAGATCGACCCAATCGCCTTGACGATAGAGCGAAACCACCGGATCCTGGATCTCCTCCAAAATGGCGACCTTGTAATCTTCCCCCATCGACTGGAACAGCTGAATGGCCTTATCCCGCGCCATCTCTTCGCGGGTCACCTTGAGGTCGAGCGCCGCAATCTCGCGCATCCTGGACTCGATTTTCTCCAGCTCTTCCGGCGAGAAGGGCTTCTCCCGTTTGAAGTCGTAATAAAAACCGTCCTCGATCGTCGGACCGATCGTGACCTGAGTGCCGGGAAAGAGGCTCTGCACTGCCTGGGCCATCAGGTGAGCCGTGGAATGGCGCAGGACGTCCACGCCGGCCGGTGAATCTAGCGAGATCCACTCCAAGGCGCAATCCCGGTTCAAAGAGCGGCCAAGATCCACGGGAAGACCGTCCAGCCTGGCCGCGACGATCTTGCCGTTCACCCCCAGCGACGACGCGATATCCTTGATCTTCTGGCCGGAAGCCACGCTCAGCGCTTTTCCCTCCGGCAGTGCTACATGAATTTTTTCCACGGAGTTCTAGATTTCTCTTTCGGGATGCCTATTGCCTTCTTTTAAAAATGGTAGGCACGGGCGGGATTGAACCGCCGACCTCTTCCGTGTCAAGGAAGCGCTCTCCCACTGAGCTACGTGCCTGAAAACAATAAAGGATGAGAGAGGAAGGGGAAAGGATAAATTGCATTTAGTTAAAAGTAGTCAAGCCCCTCATGCTGCAACCGTTCGATTTTATTATCAATTTTTCTTATGCGTGTCAACTTATCCGGCGCAGGGAATAAGACCGGTTCTGAAGCCAGATCAGACCTTGATAGATGTAGTGAAGTCCGGAGACCACGGTGGTCGCCGCCGTGGCAATGATCAGGGAGAAGAACCACGCGGGTGGTAAGATCTCCGGGTTATGAAGCTGAAGTAGGTCCGCGCATACGGTGACGAGTTGGAGAAGGGTATTGAGCTTTCCGATCGGACTGGGGCGAGCTTCCAGCCGCTCGCCCGAAAGAAAATAAATGATCAGAAAGCCGGCCAGAATAATCAGGTCCCGGCTCACTACCAGAACTCCCAACCAGACGGGAATCCCCCCCAACATGCTGAGAATCGCAAAGGAGCTCATGAGCAGCAGCTTATCCGCCACCGGATCCAGATAGGCTCCGAGAGGAGTCTGCTGGTGCATGATGCGCGCCACCATTCCGTCCAGGGCATCGGTGATGCCTCCTAGAATAAAGATTGCCAAGGCTTCCAGATAGAGATGCATGGAAAGCAGAACGAGAAAGACCGGAATGGTGACGATCCGGACCAGCGTCAAGGAGTTAGGAAGGTTGAGCATTTTCCAACCATTTTCTCAGCTGGCCGGCCAACTTGGGAGTCACGAGGGCGGTGACGTGAATACCCTCTTCTTCGTAGTTTTCTTCCAGGATACGCGCCCGCCGGCGGAGCCGGGCGAGGAGCTCACCCTGGGAATGAGACAGATAGAGCCGCATACGTTCTTTTCCCCGGTCCAGTATCGTTCCGATGGTCGCCAGCAACGGGCCGATTCCCTCGCCGGTCAGCGCGGAGATGGGGCAGACTTCTTCTGCGCCGTTCGATTTGAGTCGCTGAAGGGCCGGGGCCGGCGCGACGTCGATTTTGTTGGGCACGAGGAGGCGAGCCGTCTCTCCGGCCCCGAGTTCTTTGAGGACCTCGTCGACGACGTGGATCTGTTCTTCCTCCACCGGGCTCGTCATGTCCACGAGATGGAGCAAGAGATCGGCATTCCTCACCTCTTCCAGTGTACTCTTGAACGCCTCGATGAGCGAGTGGGGAATCTTGCTGATGAATCCCACGGTGTCCACGACCAGCACCTCGTCGCCATTGGGAAGACGGAGGCTGCGGGTGGTGGAGTCGAGAGTGGCGAAGAGCTTGTCTTCCACGGCGACGCCGGCCCGGGTCAGCGTATTCATCAGCGTTGATTTGCCGGAATTGGTGTAGCCCACTAATGCCACCGTAGGGTAGGGAACATGACTGCGCTCCAGGCGATGGAGGGTCCGGGTGTGCTCCACCTTCAAGAGGCGGCGCTTGAGCGTCGCGATCCGCTCGCGCACTCTCCGGCGGTCCACCTCGAGCTGGGTTTCGCCGGGACCTCGCGTTCCGATTCCGCCTCCGAGCCGGGAGAGATGGGTCCAGGCGCGGGTGAGCCGGGGAAGAAGATATTCCAGCTGGGCGAGTTCGACCTGGAGTTTTCCTTCATTGCTGCGCGCCCTCTGCGCGAAGATATCGAGAATCAGCTGGCTCCGGTCGACGACCCGGACCTGAAGCGCAGCTTCCAGGTTCCGCTGCTGCGCCGGGGTCAGATCCTCGTCGAAAATGACCATATCCGCTTCGGTCTGCTTGAGATACGTCCGGATCTCTTCCACTTTTCCCTGCCCCACCAGGGTGGCGGGATTCACCCGCTTCAAGCGTTGCGTGAATTTTCCCACGACTCGCGCGCCGGCGCTTTTGGCGAGGTTTTCCAACTCTTCAAGCGAGTATTCCAGGGGCACCGGCGGATGAACGGAGTGCGCCTGGGGGCGCTCCACCCCCACCAAGACGGCCTGTTCTTGCGAGTGAAGCTGATGCAGGTTTAGCATTAAAGGTCTGACGGGTTCGTGACGATCCGGCCGCCGAAGAGCTCTTCCACCGCCTGAAAGAGTTCAGGGGTCGAAGCCACCTTGAGCTGGTCGGGCAGCTCGATGATGGTTTCTCCCCGGTTGGCCGTGCGGAGGTGGAGAAAAACCGTGCGGTTGCCGGGATACCGGCACAATGTTTCGTGGAGGCGGTTGAGTTCCGTGGAAGTTGCCGAGGGGCCTGTAATGTAAAGATGGACGCCGTCGCCGGCTTCTCCCGTCCCGCCGGAATCCCGCGGGACAGGGGCGCGCCGCTCCGCCTGGGAGGAGGCCCGGGCCAACGGGCTCACGTCGTTGGCGATCAGCTGGACCCTTTCCTCTCCGACTTCCAATCTCGCCCGGACCAGGATCGGGTCATCCTGGACCAGCGTCTCGGCGCAGCGCCGGTAAAGATCGGGCCACACGAGGACCTCGATAAATCCGCTTCTGTCCTCCAACTGGAAGCTGGCGTAGCGCTCTCCTTTTTTCGTGTTCTTGAGTTTCAGGGCCGTGACGACCCCGCCCGCCTTGACCTCTCCATTCGAGGATCGCTCCTTGAGACTGGCGATGGTTCCGCTGGCCAGTTTTTTGAGCTGCTGCTCGTATTTATCGAGAGGATGGCCCGTGATGTAGAAACCGAGCGCCTCTTTCTCGAAGGCCAGCAACTGCTGCGCGGGCCACTCTTCCACCACGGGATAGACATCGTGGCTGGCGGATCCGCCGTTGCCTTTGAGTCCCGGGGTGTCAAAGATGTCGATTTGACTGCTCTCCCGGATTTTCTGATGCGATTGTCCTACCTTGATGGCTTCGTCCAGGCCGGCGGCCATCCGGGTCCGCGAGACGCCCGTGGAATCGAAGGCGCCGCATTTGACGAGACTCTCCACCACCCTCCGGTTCACCGCGCCCAGATCCGCGCGCCGGCAGAAATCGAAGATAGACTTGAAGTTTCCCTCCGCCTCCCGGCTCTGGAGGATCACTTCCACCGCTTTTTCCCCGACGTTTTTCACCGCCGCCAGGCCGAAGCGGATCTTATCTTCCACCGCCGTGAAATCGGCCCGGCTTTCATTGACGTCGGGCGGAAGAACCTCGATCCCGCGCTCGCGGCATTCCGCAAGGTTCTTGATCACTTTGTCCGTGTCGCCCATCTCCGAAGTGAGCAGCGCGGCCATGAACTCGACCGGGTAATGGCTTTTCAGATAGGCGGTCTGATAGGAGATCATGGCGTAGGCCGCGGAGTGGGACTTGTTGAAACCGTAGCGCGCGAAGGTCTCCATCTGGTCGAAAATCTCGCCCGCTTTGCGCTGGTCGATCTTGTTCTTGCGCGACCCATCGATGAACCGCTCCCTCTGGCTCGCCATCTCCTCCGGGTCTTTCTTTCCCATGGCGCGGCGGAGGGTGTCCGCGTCTCCCATGCTGTAGCCCGCGAGGGTTTGGGCGATTTGCATGACCTGCTCCTGGTAGACGATGACCCCGTAGGTGTCTTTGAGGACCGGCTCCAGCGAAGGATGGAGGTAGCTGATTTTTTCTTTGCCGTGCTTGCGCTTGATGTACTCCTCCGTCATGCCGCTATCCAACGGGCCGGGGCGAAAGAGGGCCAGGACCGCCACCAGGTCCTCGAAGCAGTTGGGCCGGATCTTCACCGTCATCTCCCGGATCCCCGCGCTCTCCAGTTGGAAGATGCCGGTGGTGTTGCCCGAGCAGAGGAGCTGGTAGATCTTCTTGTCGTCCAGCGGGAGATTTGGGAGATCGATTTTCACCCCGTGGCCGGCGTCGATGAGCTTCAGGCAGTCGTGAATCAGGGTCAAGGTCTTCAAGCCCAGGAAGTCGAACTTGATAAGCCCGATCTTCGCCACGCCATCCATGTCGAATTGCGTGACGATCCCCCCCTCCTTATCCACGTAGAGCGGGAGATAGTCCACCAGCGGCAGGTTCGATAAGACTACCCCCGCGGCATGGGTGGAGGCATGGCGGGTGAGCCCCTCGAGGCGCTGCGCAGTATCGATCAGTTTTTGCACCCGGGGGTCGCTTTTCATGAGCGCCGGCAGCCGGGGCTCCATCTTCAGCGCCTCGGCCAGCGGATAATCGAATCCCTGCTTGGGGGCGGGAATGAGTTTGGCGATGGCGTCGGTCTCCGCGAAGGAGAATCCCAGCGCCCGGCCGACGTCTCTGATCGCCGCTTTGGCCTTGAGCGTCCCGAAGGTGGCGATCTGGGCGACTTTGTCCGGCCCGTATTTTTCTTTGACGTACCGGATCACCTGATCCCGCCCGCGGATGCAGAAGTCCACATCGATATCCGGCATGGAGCGCCGCTCCGGGTTGAGAAAGCGCTCGAAGAGGAGTACGTGGCGGATCGGGTCCAGGTCGGTGATCTTGAGCGCATAGGCGACCAGGCTGCCGGCCGCGGAGCCCCGGCCGGGCCCGACGGGGATCCCGTGATCTTTGGCGTAATTGATGAAATCGGCCACGATCAGAAAATAGCCCGAGAACTGCATTTTTTTGATCACGCCGAGCTCATATCGGAGCCGGTCTTCGTAGGCTTTTCTCGTCGCGGGGCTTACTGCGGCGGAGCCGGACTTTTCGAGCCCTTCCAGCCTTTCCTCCAGCCCTTTCAGAGCCAGCTCGTCGAGATAATCGTCGAGACTCACGGGCTTGGGCGGCTGGAAGGGAGGGAAGTGGTAATTGCCGAACTCCAGCTCCAAATTGCATCTTTCGGCGATCTCGACGGTGCGCGTCACCGCCTCTGGGTAATAGTCGAAGCCCGCCTGCATCTCTTTCGCCGACTTGACGAAGAGCTCGTCGGTGGCCATTTTCAGGCGGTTCTCTTCCTGCACCGTCTTGCCGGTTTGGACGCACAGAAGCACGTCATGCGCCTCAGCCTCTTCCCGCTCGCGATAGTGGCAGTCATTGGTGGCGACCACCGGGATGGAAAGATCCTTTCCCAGCTCGAGGATCATCCGGTTGACCTTTTCCTGCTCGGGGATTTTGTTGTCCTGGATCTCCAGATAATAGCGATCGCCGAAGATGGAAGCGTAGGTCTCCGCGGCGGCCTTGGCCTTCTCGACCTGTCCAGCCGAAAGGGCGGAAGACACTTCACCCTGGAGACAGGCGCTGAGCGCGATGAGTCCCCCGTTCAGCTCTTTCAAGAGATCCTTGTCGATCCTCGGCTTGTAATAAAAGCCCTCGGTAAAGCCCTGGGTCACGAGCTTGCAGAGATTCCGGTACCCCTCCCGGTTCATGGCCAGGAGGATGAGATGGTTGTTGTACTCCCGGTTTCCCTTATCCACTCCTTTGCGCTCGAAGCGGCTGGTAGGCGCCACGTAAATCTCGCAGCCGATGATAGGCTTGATCCCCCGGTGCATGGACTCGTTATAGAACTCGATCGCCCCGAACATGTTGCCGTGGTCGGTCATCGCCGCCGCGGGCTGTTTGAGCTGTTTGACCTTGTCTAGGAGCGGCCCGATTCGATTGGCGCCGTCGAGGAGGCTGAATTGGGTGTGGCAGTGGAGGTGAACGAAATTGGAATGTTCCATCGGATAAAAATTACTAACACAAAAAGATTGTTTTCACAATTTTTTTTGCCTTCCTCTCGCCCACCTTAAATCCAGTTTTTCATAAACTTCGCCTTCCCTTGGATTATGGATGAGCAAGCCGGGTGCCAATGACAAATAGCTGAAATTAAAGCATTTTAATTGTAATGCTGCGGGGAATGTAGAACGTTTTAATCGGTTCTTTCGCGCGATTTAGAAAACGATAGAATGCGCTGATTCCCGACTGTGTCCATTACTTGCCGGAAGAGCAACCGGAGGCGGTTATCCGACAGATCTTGGCCTTCGCCGACGAGATCGGCATCCTGTTCTCTGATTAGCCACTACATGAGTACAGGACGGACCAGCCGGGCTGGGCATCAACTTACACCGACCGGTGGCAGATTGCCGTCTAATATCGGGCTGCTTTAAAAAGAATTACCCCGTTGAAGAGCCGCCAACGAGCGAAAACTAATCAGTTTTTGTTGTTTTTCATCGTAGAGAGCCAGGCGTAGCGACTGAAAGCTCGTTCGGACGGTGACGGGCTTGATTGCGTGAAAGGTGGGAGTGTCGTCGTGGCACCGTTGCAGGTTGTAGTTGGGAATGTTGGGTCGAACGTGGTGAATGTGATGCAGCCCGATATTGCCTGTGAACCATTGCAGGATTTGCGGCAGCTTGAAATAAGAACTGCCCCACAGCGCCACTTTCATCGGATCCCAGGATTCGTGGTGTACCCAATAAGCGCTCTCAAATTGGTGCTGGATGTAGAACAGCCACAAGCCAAGGCTGGCGCCGATCAATATGATGGGCAACTGAATCAAGAGATAGGTCTGAAAACCGATCGTCAAGCTCGCCATTCCGACAATGGCCAGGAGCGCCACGTTGGTGAGGAACACGCTCTTTCGCTCCCTCTTTCCCGCGCCTTTGGTGGAAAATCGCTGGAAGAATAAAAACAAGAGTGCCGGACCCGGACCAAACAAGACGAAGGGATTCCGATAGATCCGGTACGCGAGTCGTTTTCGCAGGGACGCTTTCAGATACTCTTCTGTCGTCATCGTCCAAATATCGCCGACTCCCCGACGGTCCAGATCTCCGGCCGTGGCATGATGCAGGTTGTGGGCAAACCTCCAGTCTTCAAAGGGTGTGAATGTCAAAATACCTGAAACATAGCCCAGGATGGTGTTGGCCCGGCGCGACGCAAAAAAAGAACCATGACAGCAATCGTGGAAAAGGATGAAAATGCGCACCAGGATCCCTCCTGCCACCAAAGCCAATGCCAGAGTGGTCCAATACGGATACCCTTGTTGAACGGTATGAATCATCAACGCCCATAGGACGCCATAAGGGACCAACGTATCGAGAAGTTGCCAGAGCGATTTGCGGAGATTCGAATGCCCGTACCTGGCGGTAGTCTGATACCAAGCGGTTTTGAGCATTTTAGGATTGGCAGGGCCTGCGTCAACGAACATTGGGTGTTTTAGGAGTAAAAACCGATTGGAATAGATCTAATCATACGCCGGCTGGCAAGAGATTACCATCTAATATTGAACAATTTTGAAAGGAAATATCGCAACGCCCCGGGATGCCCAGCCGCGCTAGGCGATCTGAGCGAGGTAAGCAGTGAGCTTGTTTTTTTTAATGATGAGAAAGCGGTCTCTGTTTATCTCGATCAGCCCAAGGTTCCGAAATCTTTGCATAAACATGCTGATCCGAGGCCGCGTTGTCCCTACCATCGTCGACAATTCTTCATGGGAAATCTTGAGTTCGATGCGAATGCTGCGCGGGTCTTTCTTGCCGAGCGTGCTGGCGAGCTGCAACAGCGTCTGGCCCAGCCGTTGTTCGCTATCGACCGTCACCAGATTGGCGATCACTTGCTGTTGGTCGGCAATGCGGACCGCCAGGTAGCGCACAAAGCCCTCAAACAGCGAGTCCCGGCTTAAACGCGCAAAGAACTGGCCACAAGGTATTTGTCTTAAGATCGTTTGTTTCATTGCGGTCGCCGTTTCCAGACGGGAGCCCAACCCGGACAGGCACAGCTCGCCGAAAATATCTCCCGCAGTGTGGATCGCCAGGAGGCACTCTTTACCTTCCGACGAGACCATGAGCAATTTGACCTGCCCGCTCTCGATAAAGTAGACCATCTTATCCTGATCGCCGCACGTGTAGACGCTAGCGTGTCTCGCAACCTTGACGGCAGGAGAATTGAGGGTCTCGCGATGCAACGAATGGCGTAATTGTTGTTTGAACTCGTCAGCTTGAGGCGTCTGTTGAATCGTCATCATGTCTCCTATCGGCGCCCACGATGATTAAAACAACGATCGGCTTCCGGGGGGGCTTGGCCGGTTATTGTTGGTTTACGCGCTCCAATAATATTACCTCGTGGCCGGCGCCTTGTCTAGGCGGCGTGGGGTCCCATCTGTCCTGTCCGCGCGGCCGCTTCGGAGGTACCCGGTGAACTTGCCGGTATTTTTTATCCACATTCAAACCCCGCTCTTTCGAATACTTTTTCCCCCTTCGGAACCTAAATTCCTCGTCTCCACTTCTGCTTTTGGCTTCTTCATTTTGAGAGATCTGTCTACCCGTTTCTCGGCCGCGCTCTTCGTCTCTCCCATCACTTCAGAGATCTCGCTCACCAGCAGCTTTCTGGCCCTTTCCAGCATCCGGCTGTCGCGGGGCAATAGCGCCTTGATTTCGTTTAACGCGGTCAGGGACTCAACGACCTCAGCCAAGTCAAAGGCCGAACCCGAGGTGAACAGTCTTGAGTTGTCTATAGTGCGCTGCTTCCAGTTCTTGGCCGTTCCGGCTACCTTCTTTAGGCGGCTTAGCAGCTTCGGGATCTCCGATCTCTTCAGCAGCCGTCGGACGCCTAGGGTCTCGACTCTATCGACCGGGACGAACAACTCGCCGCCGCTATCGTCCAGGAGGGCCAAGCGGTAGAATCTTATGGGTCTGCCGTCGACGACTCTCTCGACGACCGGGGTAATCAGGCAAGGGCCCTGACCCGGATAAATGATCTTATTCCCAACGGCCAGATGCACTCGAATCTCCTTTCCCGGCCAGATGCCGGGTGTTGTCAAATTTGAGCCGCGCCCTTGACTCGATGGCAGTCGCTTACTGTTGAATGGCCGGAGCAGAACTCTCCTCCAGGTTCAAATTCCTGCGCAATCTCCAGGTCAGGCGGGTCGATGCACTCAACACGGCGCAGGCCTATGAATAAGAATACGGTGAATCAGTGGGGATTACTGTCTAATATTGGACTATTCTGGGAGGAACGATTACGACGCATGCAGGCATGCGCAACCGCTCTGGCCAGCCTGTGGAGGGGATCGTGTGCACCTCCCAGGGCCTGAAGTTTGACCCCGGCACTCGTCACTCTTCAGGCTTTTTTCGCCTCATTCCGCCTTCCACCATCTTGTACTCGAACAGCCGGCATTCGAGTGGCCCGTTGAAAAGGGGCGTGCGCTTTGTTGCGGCAAGCCGGATGAGCTTCGGCAGGCGCATGTCGGCGCTGAGGATGTAGGCGCGCCAGCCGCCGAATTGTTTCTTCAGTAGGTCCCCGAGCTTTGGGTAGAGCTCCGCCAGTTCCTTCTGTTCCCCAAGACGCACTCCATAAGGCGGGTTGGTGACGATGATCCCTTCCTTTGCCGGCGCGGGGAGGTCCAGGATGTTCGCCTGCTTCAGGGTCACCACTCGCTCCAAGCCGGCGGCCGCGAGATTGGTGCGCGCCGATTTCAACGCCTCGCCGGAGACATCGCTGCCGTAAATGGAAAGCGGGACTCTGGATTTTTGCCGGGCCGCGCCTTGCCGCAGCAGCTCCTGCCAACGCCGCCGGTCGAAATTCTTCAGTTTCTCGAAGCTAAAATGGCGGCCCAAACCGGACGCGATATCGAGGGCCATTTGCGCCGCTTCGAGGAGAAACGTGCCGCTGCCGCACATGGGATCGAGCAGCGGAATGCCCGGGAGCCATCCGGCCAGGCGCAGAATCCCGGCGGCGAGATTTTCCCTCAGCGGCGCTTCTCCCTGAGCCACGCGCTTCCCGCGCTTGAATAAGGGGTCGCCCGTGGTGTCGAGATAGAGGGTAAAGTCGCGCTCTGTCAGATGGCCTTGGATGGGGATATCGGGCCAATGGGTATCCACGCTGGGACGGCGGCCCGAGAGCCGGCGGAATTTATCGCACACGGCGTCCTTGATCTTGAGCGTGACGAAATTGAGACTCGTGAGCGGACTTTTGATGGCTGAGACATCGACCCGTATCGTGCGCTCCGGCTCAAACCAGTCGTTCCACTGGAGCGCGTGAGCGGCATGGTAAATATCGTCCTCGCTCCGGTAGCGGGACGTTGCGACCTGCCACAGAACGCGGCTCGCGATGCGACTCTCCAAATTGGCCTGATAACAGAGCGCGAAATCGCCGCCGAACCCGACTCCGCCCCCGACGGCGTGAATGTTCTCCGCGTTGAGTTTTTGCAGCTCCTCCGCCAGGAGCGGTTCCAAGCCGCGAGGGCAAGTGGCAAAAAATTTTTCCATCGCATTGAAAACGATAGTGCTGGAGAGAACCAATCGGAATCATGCTAGTATATAAAAAGTATTGCCTTTTGAGAACCCTGCTGCTATGTTTTTCTCGGAGGTCAGATTGTAATGGCCAAAGTGATGATTTCTCTTCCCGATGAATTCCTCGAAAAGGTGGATCGCACCGCCCACGCCCAGGGTCGATCTCGCAGCGAACTGATTCGCGAGGCCCTGCGAACCGTCATCGGCGGCAAGGATTCGCGCAGGCGATCCTGGAAACAAGCGCTCGCTCCGCTGCGGGAGCTTGAGCAGCATTGGGTCGGCCAGTGGGACTCGACCGACATCATCCGCTATTACCGGGATACCCGATATGGCGCAGAAGATCGTCGTTGACACTTCGGTGCTGATCAAGTGGATCAAGACCAAAGACGAAGAACTCGTTAATGAAGCCCGCCGCCTGCTCACCGACGTAGAACGTCGCTCCCTGGAAGTCCATGTGCCCGCCTTACTCCTGTATGAAGTCGGCAACATCTTGCTCTTAAAGACCGACCTTGACGCCGCCGGCTTGAACGATGCCATTTCCAACCTCGAGGCCCTGCCATTTACTGTCGCCCCGCCGGCCACGCCGCTGCTCAAACGAGCTGCTCGTCTAGGCAGAGAACTTCGCCTCACTTTCTACGATGCCTCTTTCCTGGCGCTCGCCGTAGAGCTTGATTGCCCATTTATCACCGCTGACCGGCCCCTCTTCGAGCATGCCCGCTCACTTCCTCGCGTCCGCCACCTCTCCAAGATCGGCGCCCTTTAGTTTTCACGGGCCTTTTGGTTTTTGCTTGACGGATACTTGGGGGTGGTCTAACGTACACTCATTCTCACCGCTAAACTCATAGGAGCCTGACCACAGATGCCGGTTTTGCAATTCAAAGGAAAGACCGCGATTGAGTGCTATCACCACACGGAAGATTTCGAGGACGAGACATTCCGTTTCCAAGTCCTGGACGAAGGGGAGTACACGGATCGTGACTGGCGAGATGACCTAAAGAAGCTGCTGGAATCTACTGTCTAAACAAAGAGGAGAGCCAGGTTTTAACCAAGGCGGATCTGCTTAGCTCTTGCTGTTCAGGGCCGCGGGAGACCGGGCCGGAACGATCTGAGAATCGACGGAATTTAAGGGGTCGGGAATCTTTTCTGGACCAAGACGGCGTCGATGAAAACAACCGTGTTGTTGGATCGGGGTTCAGGCAGATCTTTTTGATTTTTTTGGCGGGCCGCTTCTTGGTCGGACAGTGCCGCTGCGAGGGGCAGGATTTGGGTGTCGGGAATTAGGGTTTGGGAATTTAGGTCTCGCCGGATTTGGAATCTACATGCCTGTTGACTTAGAACCACGCGCGTAAATTTCCACGTCTCTACAAACGAGCCAGGCTTGTCACGTTTGCGCAATTGCGCAAACGTGCAACCATCGTCGGTCAAGCCTTTTTGAGCGGTCTGAATAAGTAGCGCCGCCGACAAGGCCGGCATTCAGTCCCTGACGGCTTTGACAGCCAGATGATAGAACTCTGGATCTTTGTTTAACTTCGAGAGCGTTTCCACGGCGGACAAAAAAGCCTCAACTGCCCGCTTCTCGCCCCCTTTGACTCTGGCAACCTCATCCATAATCGCGGGCACATCCAGGCCGGTCTTTTTCGCAAGCTCGCTTAAGGACGCCTTTCCTTCCAGGTATTCTCCAGCGGCGTAATTGAGAAGTTCCGCCTTAGCCCGGTCTTTAGCGAGGCGAGCAAGGTATCCAGTCTTGGAGGTCTTTTTAAGCATGCAGAGACGGCTCAAGACCTGATCTTCCTCGTCCGTCAATCTTATGGTAACAGTCGTTTTCTCGTGTTTTTCCTTTTTCATCAAATTTCCCCTTTCCGTCGGATCTCCGATACAATCTTCACCGCAGATTGTATCCACTCGGGTCTCAGAGTTCCGCGGCGCGTTATCCTGGCCAAGGCATTTAATACCTGCTCGAACGCGATCCGCTTCTGTTCGTAAAGCCCGACCAAGTAAGCTAGAGAGTTGACGACTTCAACTCCGGCTGCCTGTGCCGCCTCATAAGGTCTCCAGTCATCGATGAGCAATAGGAGCTTGCGCTCCAAAGCCAGGTTAATGGCAGCCCTTTCCCCATCTCCATACAATCTGATCTTCTCGGATCTTGGCGCAGCTTGTTTGATGCTCTTGTCAGCCAGAAGTGCTTTGAGCCGGAGGCTCGTCGGGTTATCTCGCCCTAGCTCCTTTTCCACGGCCTCAGTACAGGTCAACTCAAAATCCGAAAGCAAGAGATCGACAAGATCCAGGTAAACCGCATGGACCCAAAAGGAGCTGTCAAAAGTGGGCCCTCTTTTCATTGATCGATTCTAGACTGCTTTCAAAGTGAAAGCAACAGGCGAATCGGCCCTGCTGAGGGCAACGCTTCCGGGGACGGTCTGTTGGAGAGGGATTTTTTACGGTCTGTAGCAACAACTCTTCTTAAAGTCATCTGATCTTTTGCCCCTTGCGCTCTTTTTCCGTCACCACTTTCCAGCCTTCGGCGGTGTGGCATTCGATCTGGCGGAAGAGGCCGGTCAAGATGCGCACGTCCGTTTCCTCCGTGGCAGAAACTCGCGCAGGATTCCAGGACGAAACATTCCGTTTCCAAGTCTTGGACGAGGGAGAATACAAGGATCGGGACTGGCGGGACGACCTAAAGAAGCTGCTGGAATCTACCGTCTAAACAAAGAGGAGAGCCGGGTTTTAACCAAGGCCGATCTGCTTAGCTGTCGCTGTTCAGGGCCGCGGGAGACCGGGCTGGAACGATCTGAGAATCGCCTCTTGGCCCTTCAACTTTCAGTTCCTATCAACCCACTCCCTTGCTCTTCGCAGGGCATACTCGTCGGCTTCACTTTCGGTCGGGAAAGATTCATTGAATTGATATTGCTGTGACGGAAAGCCGGTTCCCTGAGCTCCGGTTTCCTGGCGAGTCATGGTGTATTGGGGAATCCAGGCGCCATGGTTCTCTCGCTGAAACGATTCGCCGCGAATGAGGTAGTTTTTATATGAGATGTCGTTTTTCATCTGGGGTCCTTTTCAACGGAGTCGTTTGCCTACTCCCCTGGTCTGTCCGCCGGTTCTTTTTGGCTTCGTTCAAGCCACTCAAGAATGACGCGAATACTGCCCGTGGCCAGGGCAATGCTCGAATCCGCCGCGCCATAATATAGGTGGATGGTGTCGCCGTCGGGGGCAATGGTGGTGCCGCAAGGAAAGACGACGTTGTCCACGTCTCCACGTTGCTCATAGGGTTTCTGCGGGCCGAAGATCCACTCGTCGCTGCGTTTCAAACAACGGTCCGGCGCCTGCAAATCAAACAGCGCTAATCCCAGCCGGTAAATGGAGCCTGCGGCTGTCTGCCGCACACCGTGATAAATCACCAGCCAGCCCTGCGGAGTTTCGATCGGCGGGGGCGAGAGGCCGATTTTATTCGCATCCCACCACGCGCCATGCCGGGCTTCCAGCATCAGCTTGTGGTTGCCCCAGTGCCTGAGGTCGGGCGAATAGGAGATCCACATGTGCGCGCCGGGAGCGCTGACCGGACGATTGATCAAAGCCCACTGGCCGCCGATACGATGAGGAAACAGGGCCGCATCTTTATCTTCCGGCGGCATGATCATCCCATAGCGCTCGAAGTGGTGGAAATCTTCAGTGAGAGCCAGCGACACGCCCGGGCCGACGCGTGTGTAGGCGGTATAGACGATGGCATACTTGCTTAATTCGGCGAGGTAGGTGATCCGTGGGTCTTCGATGCCCCACATTTCTTCCGGGAAGTGTTCGGGGTCGGGCAACAGGGTGGGCTGGGGGTCAATTTGCCAGTTATCCACACCATTGGCGGAGCGGGCGACACAAAAGTGGGAATGGCCGCGCCGGTCCTCCACGCGGCAGAGTAGCAGGGTGGTTCCATCCGGCAGCAACGTGGCGCCAGGGTTGAACACGCTATTGGCCGGATAGGGCCAATCGGCGACGGTCAAGATGGGATTGAGCTCGTGACGGCGAAAGAGTTCGGGGTGATGGTTGTTCATAGAGACCGCGCCTCCACAGATTGGAGGGCATTCTCAGCCAGGCGCAGCTCCAGCAAGGTCTGGAGAAAAGCCAGCGTGGACTCCGCGCCCTGATTCTCGTTCGCGCGGTCGGGATGCAGACCGTCTCGACAACCGCCGGTCGTCGGGTCGTAAATGGGAAGGCTCAGGTCGTTGCGCCCGAGGAACCACTCGAAGGCGCGTCGAGCTTCCTTGCGCCAGCGCTTGTCTCCCGTGATCCGGCCCGCTTCGAGGCAGGCGGATACCATGGCCTGGGCCTCCACCGGCTGTTGATCGAAGCGGGCGCGCTTACCGCCCCGCCGGTAAAAGCCGTTGGATCCGATGGGAACAAAATGCCCCCCAACCGCGTCGGCGCGCTGCAAATCGGCCAGCCAGCCGAGCGATTCCAGTCCGGCATCGGTCATCGCGTTATTCGGCATCGATTGGCCGCACAGGAGTAAGGCGTGAGGCAACGCGGCGTTGCAATAGGCCAGCGCTTCCTCGTACCAGCGCCATTCGTCCAAGCGGTGAGTTTGATACAATGCCAGCAGACGACCGGCCAATTCCTCCCGGACCTGGCTCGCCCTGCGGTCGCCGCCAAATCGCTTCAGATACTCGTGGATGCCGATGAGCGCAAAAGCCCAGGCCCGCGGGCTGGTCGTGGGGACAATGCCGGGCAAGGCCTGCTCGAACAACCAGCCGGCCATGCTGTGGAGGGCCGGGGTATTGGACCGGCCCAAGACCGTGCCTAACGCGCACAACGCGCGGCCGTGGCTGTCCTCCGAGCCGGTAATTTCCAGCCAGCGGCGCTGGTAATCCATAAAGTTGCGAAAGCGTCTGGTCTCAGGATTGAAGGCATACCAGACGAAGGCGAGATAGCGGGAGGCCAGCTCCAAGGCCTCGCTGCTGCCCAGTTCCTCCAGGAGGGTGCTCACCATCAGAGCGCGGGCGTTGTCATCGGTGGTGTAGCCTTCGTGATAGTTGGGCACCGTGAAAATCGCGTGTTGCAGTATGCCGGTCTCGTCGGCCATATGGCGCAAGTGATCGAGTTTTAAAGGGGGGAGTTCGCCCGGATGCTTGTCCAGCGCTTTGACCGTGAAGCCCGGGGGGGTGAAATGGCGGCGCTCGGCTCGGGCGCGCTCAAAAGTCTCCATGTAGCGTCGGGCCACCTGCGGCCAGATCATCTTCCGGCCAAACAGATAGGCGCGCTTGCGCATGGCGTGGCGCTTCGCCTCGCTGTCCAACAGGCCGATCACCTGCTCGGCCAACGCCGCCGGATCACGAAACGGCACCACGACTCCCCGTTCCTCGGCCAGCATCTCTTCCGCATACCAGTACGGCGTCGAGATCACGGCCTTGCCCGCTCCCAGGGTGTAGGCAAGCGTGCCGGAGACGATCTGCGCCGGGTTGAGATAGGGCGTGATGTAGATGTCCGCCGCGCCGATGAACTTGACGAGCTCCTCCAGACTGACAAAGCGGTTGTAGAAGATCACCTGACCTTCGACGCCTTTCTCTTGGGCCATCCATTGCAGAGAAAGCCGATACGTTTCGCCGTCGGTTCGCACGACGTGGGGATGGGTGGCCCCGACGATCATGTAAACCACGTTCGGATATCGGGCCAAGATAGCGGGCAGGGCGGCAATGACATTTTCGATCCCTTTGTTCGCCGAGAGGAGTCCAAAACTGAGCAGGACGGTTTTGCCCTCGACGCCGAACAGGTCTTTATGGAAACTCGGGTCTACAAAGGGCAAATCGGGGATGCCGTGCGGGACGAGATCGATCTTCTCCCGCTCCACGTGATAGACCTCTTGCAAAAATTCCGCGCCGCGCTTGCTCATCACGACCAAGCGATCCGACAACGCCGCCACTTCTTCCAGCACCCGCCGCTGATCCGCGTCGGGCTCGCGGAGAATGGTGTGCAAGGTCGTGACGATGGGCATGCGCAACTCGCGTAAGAGGGCCAGGATGTGACTGCCCGCGCGCCCGCCGAAGATGCCATATTCGTGCTGCAGGCAGACGAGATCTACGTTGTTGGTATTCAGGAAGTCCGCGGCGCGGTGGTAAGACTCAATATCTTTCTCCGTCAGCTCAAATCGAACGCGGGCGGGATAGGCGTAGCCGGCCTCGATGTCGTTCACCGGCAGCGCAATGCAGGTTGTTCCATCGTATTCCGCGGCGATGGACTCGCACAAGTCGGTGGTGAATGTGGCGATGCCGCACTGGCGCGGCAGGTAGTTGCCGATGAACCCAATCCGCTTGATCGTTGAATGGGTTGGGTTGTGTTTTGTAACGAGCCTCTCCTTTACTGACATCATCCACCCCCTTATGGCTATTTCCTGGTTAATAAACGCAAAGAGGGGGTTACCCTAGGGACCGCCTCTGCAATACTCGGAAAAGATTGGGCCGAGTGTGTTCTATTTGGACGTTGGGCCGCCGGTCGTTACATCGTCCATTAATATATCAGATGGGTGGGATAAAGATACCTTTTGTCACCTTGGTCGGCGCCGAAGGCAGAATATTCTTAGGCCTCTGTCTGGCTCCGCTAGTTGGACCGGAGGGGGAGTTTGCAGTCACGGCGCGCTTTGGGTAGATTAAGCTCCCAAGCGGGTTCTCTAAACCGCGCCCGGCAAGTTTTCGAGGAGGATCATGGCTGCAAACAATATTTTTAAGAGAATCGGGCTTTTGACGCCGCTGGCCGGATTGATTCTCATTTTGGTGTTGCTCAACGTGCTCTTGAGTCTCGGGAATCAGGCCCTCCGCATGCAGGTCGGCGAGAGCCAGCAGTTCGTCAGTCAAAGTATGCAGCTCGAAGGGCTCAATCGGGAAATCATGTTGACCCTGGCCACGATCGCCGTAAAGGACAATGACCCGCAGCTGAAAAGCCTGCTCGCGTCCCAGGGACTGAAGCTCGTCGATCCGAGCGCGGCGGAAGGCACGAAATAGTTATGGAAATGCAAGAAAGTCAAATAACGGAGCCCGCGTCCACCGAGAGACCCGCCTGGAAGCTGCCGCTGATTTTGCTGACGGTTTCCCTGCTGGTCTGGTTTGGTTTCCAAACGGCGCAGCTCATCTTGGAGCGGAGGAGCCTTGTGTCCGTGTCGGGAAATTTTCAATCGGCGGTGCAGGAGGCGCAAAAGCTCCGGAAACAGCTCGAGACGCTCATCACCAAAACCGCCGAACTGGCGAAGCAGGGTAATACCAGCGCCAAAAAGGCGGTCGAAGAGCTCGAACAAAAAGGCATCCCGATCCAGACGGGCACCCCGCCCGCGAAATAAGCGCGGCTTTTCAGCGCCGCTCGCCTGTTGCCTGCCGCTTTCACCGGAGAGTCTTCAGCACCGGCTCCAGGACCTTCCACACATTGGCCGCGACGATTTCGTGTCCTTTGGCGGTTGGATGGATGCCGTCGGGGAGGTTAAGTTTTTCCATGCCCCCCACTCCCTCCAGGATAAACGGAATGAGCGACGCTTTGTTCTTCTTCGCCAAATCCGGGAAGATCGCTCTGAACCGGCTACTGTAATCGCGTCCCATGTTGGGCGGGACCATCATTCCCGCGATAATGACCTTCGCTTTGGGATACCGGGTCCGGGTCCGATCGATGATCGCCTGAAGATTTTTTCTCGTGACTTCGGCCGGCAGGCCGCGCAGCCCGTCATTGCCCCCGAGCTCCAGGACCAGAACGCCCACTCGGTTTTTCAACAGCCAATCCAGCCGGCCCAGCCCCCCGGCGCTGGTATCCCCGCTCTGGCCCGCATTGACAACTTTGAAATTCCAACTCTTCGCGTCGATTTTTTTCTGAATCAGGGCGGGAAAGGCCACGGAGAGATCGAGGCCGTATCCGGCCGTGATGCTGTTTCCCAAAAAAAGGACAATCTTCGGGGCCGGGGCGGCCGCGCTCAGGCCGAGCGCGCACAAGCAGCCGAACGCCAGAAGTCCGATCCTCCTAAGGATGAGTTGTGTTGGAGTCATAAAACATCTAAAGTTCATGCAATCCCGCTGCCCGGAACATGGTTCCGCTTCGCCGCCGTCCATGACCAGCAATCCCATCTTAATCGTAGAGCATTTGAGCAAGGTTTTTAAGAGCGGGGACGAAACCCTGACTGTCCTCAAGGACGTTTCCTTCGCGGTGGAAGAGGGGAGCGCCTGCGCCATTGTCGGCCCTTCGGGCAGCGGTAAAACCACGCTCATCGCGATCTGCGCCGGCCTGGAGCGTCCCAGCCATGGATCGGTGACTTTCAACGGGCATCCCATGCACCTCTCGACCGAGGAGGAGCTTGCGCGGATCCGGAACCAGTTCATCGGCTTCGTCTTTCAAGCCTTTCAGCTGCTCCCGTCGCTAACCGCGATTGAGAACGTCATGGTCCCCGCCGAAATCCGCGGGGAAAACCACGCGCGCGAGCGCGCCGCGGAGCTGCTCCGGCAGGTCGGCCTCGGCGACCGCCTGCGTCATTATCCGATCCAGCTTTCGGGAGGGGAGCAGCAGCGCGTCGCTATCGCCCGCGCTTTCATGAACCGGCCGAAAATGCTCTTTGCCGACGAGCCCACGGGAAACCTCGATACGGAAACCGCCGGAGAGATCGCGCGGCTGATCTTCGAGTTGAACGCCACCACCGGCACGACGCTGGTGCTGGTTACGCACGACCGCGAGCTGACCGAGCAGGCCGGCCGGGTCATCAGCCTGAAAGGCGGGATGATGCTCTCCGACTCCCGGGCGGATGGAAAACCCTCGGAGAGAAACTAGCCGGCCTGGGGGTCTAGGGAAAGGCCGATGGATTGCTTGGTCGCCCCGCCAGACGGGGGGATCTTGAAGGACCGATCCACCGAGATCGTCACTCGTGTTCGTGGCTCGTGTTCGTCTCCATCTCCTCCCCACGAGCACGAGAAACGAGCACGAGCACGGAATTGGCAGATGGGCCTTTTTCAACGGTCTGGTAGTTTTCGGAGTAATAACTATGAAGCCGATCTTTAAAGGGTGGGTCTGGAGAATGGCCTTCCGGGATAGTCGGCGCGGTGTCAAAACGCTCCTCCTCTCGATGTCTTGCGTCGTCCTGGGAGTCGCCTCGGTGGTTGCGGCGTTCTCGTTCCGCGACAATTTGGATTCGAATCTCCAGGAGCAATCGAAAAGCCTGCTCGGCGCCGATTTGGCGATTGAAAGCCGTAACAAGCCCTTCTCCGACGAGGCCGAGGCCCTCATCCGTTCCCTGGGCGGGGAGCAGGCCCGGCAGATCGGTTTCTCTTCCATGGCCTATTTTTCCGAGAGCGGCAAGACGAGGCTCGTTCAAGTCAGGGCGATCAGCGGAGATTTTCCCTATTACGGCGCTTTGGAAACCGAGCCATCGCCGGCGGGCAAAGAGTTTCGGAACGGCCCCCATGCCCTGGTCGATGAGACCCTGATGCTTCAATTCAACGCCCGGCTTGGAGAGCGCGTGAGAATCGGCGAGCAGGATTTCCAGATCGCAGGGCGGCTCCGCAAAATACCGGGAGAGGCGCTGGCCTTCTCTTTGATCAGTCCGCGCATCTATATTCCCCTCTCATATCTGGACCGGGCTCCTCTTCTCCAACGGGGCAGCCGGGTTCGCTACCGGGCCTATTTCAAGCTGGATCCCCGTCAAGACGTCGATCAACTGGTCCAGCGACTCGGCCCGCAGCTCCTGCAGCTCGGTCTGGAGGCCGACACCGTGAACCGGCGCAAGGCCGCTATCTCCCGCTCTTTGGAGAATCTTTCCCGCTACCTGAGTCTGGCGGTTTTCATCGCCGTCTTGCTTGCCGGAGTCGGGGTCGCGAGCGGTATCCACGTTTATACCAAAGAGAAAATTCCTTCCGTGGCGGTGCTCCGGTGCGTCGGCGCCGAGCCCGGAGAGACCGTGCTCGTCTACGTGATTCAATCATTGGCGATCGCGCTCCTGGGCTCTTGTTTGGGAGCGGCCCTCGGCGTTGCGCTGCAGTCGCTGCTCCCTCTCGCGCTCAAGGATTTCCTGCCGCTCAAATCCGCCTTTTCCTTCGCCCCGAAGGGGCTCCTCGTGGGAATGGGCATCGGCCTGGCGACGACCTTTCTTTTTTCTCTCCTTCCCCTGGTGCCGCTCAGGAAAATCTCTCCGCTGCTCGCGCTTCGATCCACATATGAAAGGGGACGCGGGGCGAGGGACCCGCTTGTCTGGCTGATTTTTTTTCTTATTGCCGCGTTGCTCCTGGGATTCGCCGTGGCGACGACGGAGCGCTGGTTTCACGGGCTATGGTTTGCGGCGGCGGTGTCGGGCGCCTTTGGATTTCTGGCGCTCGCCGCCAAGGGAATATCGGCTCTGATGAGGAAGCTCGTTCCCGATTTCTTGCCCTATCCGTGGCGCCAGGGGCTCAAGAATCTCCATCGCCCCAATAACCAGACCACGGCCGTCATGCTCTCGATCGGGCTGGGAACTTTTCTGCTGGTCACTCTTTACAGCGGCCAGGAGATGTTGTTGAAACAGGTGGCCGAACGGGGCGGAAAGGGCGAGCCCAACCTGGTGCTCTTCGACGTTCAAATGGATCAGAGAGAAGGCATCCGGGCCCTCTTCAAATCGTTTGGCGTCCCTCTCTATGAAGAGGTGCCCGTCGTCACCCTGCGGCTTGCTTCGGTCAAGAATAGGCGCGTGGAAGAGATCCGGGACGATCCCACGTCAAGAATTTCTCCCTGGGCGCTCCGCCGGGAGTACCGCTCCACCTACAGGAGTCGTCTTACGGGCACGGAGCAAATCGTAGAAGGGAAGTGGCAGGGGAGAGTGACCGGCGATTCGCCGGTTCCGGTCTCTCTGGAGAAGGGAATCGCTGAGGCGCTGAAAGTCACCGTCGGCGATTCGCTGGAATTCGAGCTCCAGGGAGTTCTTCTGCCGGCTCGAGTCGCCAGTATCCGGCAGGTGGACTGGCAGCGCGTACAGCCAAACTTCTTCGTCGTCTTCCCAGAAGGCGTGCTCGAAAGCGCCCCGCAATTTTACGCCTTGGTTACCCGGACCGACTCGAGCCAGCTCTCGGCCCGCCTCCAGCGCGCTCTCGTGGAGAGCTTTTCCAACGTTTCTTTAATCGATTTGACGCTTGTGCTGGACACGCTGGATTCCATCCTCGACCGAGTTTCGAGCGCGATCCGCTTTGTCGCGCTTTTCACCATCCTGACCGGTCTCGCCGTGCTGGGCGGCGCCGTTTTGAGCGGCCGCGCGCAGCGTCTCAAGGAAAGCATTTTGCTGAGGACGCTCGGGGCCCCGCGCTCTCAAATTATCGGCGCAGTCATCGCGGAGTATCTCTTTTTGGGGACGATCTCGTGCATGGCCGGCACTCTCCTTGCCATCCTGGCCGGCTGGGGGCTGAGCTTTTATTTCCTGGGGGTAGCTGCTTCCATCCCGCTCGCGCCCGTCATAGGGATCCCGGCCGTGGTAACGGGCGCGACGGTTGTGGCGGGTGTGCTGGGCTGCCGCGGAATTTTCCGCCGCCCGGCTCTGGAAGCCCTCCGAGCGGAAAGCTGAAAAGCGGAACCGTTCGCGCATGGTGTATCGGACCATAATCCGTTGGTAAACGTGCAGCACCTTTTATGTCACGTTCGGTGAAAAGAGCTCGGCGGCGTTTTGCCGTTCGCAAGTCTCCCATTCACGGCCGCGGCGTGTTTGCCCTCACGCATATTCCGAAACATGCCCGGATCGTCGAGTACAAGGGCGAGCGAATATCGCATGAGGAGGCGGAGGCGCGTTATGGGAAGGTGCATGAGACTTCCCCGCACACCATGCTCTTCACAGTCAATGACAAGATCGTCATCGACGCCGCCAGCCGGGGGAATTCCGCCCGTTGGATCAATCACTCCTGCTCGCCCAATTGTGAGGCCGTGGACGAGGAGGAGCGCATCTTCATTGAAGCATGCCGCGACATCCGGCCCGGAGAAGAGCTCGCCTATGACTATAATCTCCAACTCGGCGAGCCCCACACCCCGGCGGCGAAGCGCGCCCATGCCTGCGCCTGCGGCGCGCGCCGCTGCCGAGGAACGATACTCGGCAGCAAACGCTGATGCCCCCTGATCCGTCGATAAGGGGCATCTGCGGCGTTGGAACTTCAGGCCCGCATCCTCACGTACTGCCTCGTACGCTCCGGTGCGGGCCTTCGTTCCGCCTTGCACCTGCCTCCTTCTCGACGGCCAGGGTTTCCAACATGTTGTGCGCCTATCTACGGATTATGGCCCCCCCGGAGGGTGACGCGGGCTTCGATCAGATCGGAAAAGATGAGGTCCCGATGGCGCGGGGCCGCCGGATCAGGCCGGCGAGAAGGTCGAGATGATTTTCTGATGGCCGCCGTTCTCGCTCAGCGCTTCTTCGTAGTAGAGGCCCAGGGCCTGAAGAACGGGCTTGTCCTGGATCGAGAAAAGCAGGGCGTCCTCGCTTTTGGAGGTGTTGGCGTGCTCGTGCAGCGCCCAAGGAGGCAGGGCGATCATGTCGCCTTTCGTCCAGGCAAAACGCTGTCCGTCGATGACGGTCGCGCCTTCGCCCTGAACGACATGGTAAACGGCGCTCCCGGTGTGACGGTGCGCCTTCGCGCGCTCGCCGGGCCGGAGAAGCTGAATCCAGCAGCCCATCGTCGGCAATACGGGACCCCCGGTCTGGGGGTGGGAGTACTCCATGGCGATGGCGTCGAAAGGGCTTCCCTCATATTCGCGCAAGGCAGTCAACGCCTCCCGGGTCCGGCCCCAGGAATAGAGCAGGAGCGGTGAGGATCGGGGTCTTTCCTTCACCCAGGTCGGGCTCAGGTGCGCGTGGCCGTGGAGATGCTTGGAGGCGTTGGCCGGACGGGTCGCCGGCACTTGCGGGGCGCCGTAGAACTCGAAGAACATCGCTTCCAGGGAATGAATCAAGGGGATATCCAGGCCGTCCATCCAGACGACACGCTCGTTCGTGTCGTTGCCGTGGTCATGCCAGGCCCAGCTCGGCGTCAATATCAAATCTCCCGGCGCCATATAGAGGCGTTCGCCGTCGACTGCGGTATAGGCGCCCGTCCCCTCGATGATGAAGCGGATCGCGGTCGGCGTGTGGCGGTGCGCGCGGGCGACTTCGCCCGGCAAAAGCACCTGGACTGCGGCGATGAGATTGTTCGTCGTCGCCCAGCGGCCGCCCAGACCCGGGTTGAAAAGCTGCAGCGCCCTCCGCTCGTCGCCCACCGGCACCGCTTGGCCCGATTCTTCGATTATCGACTGGAGCAGGGACCAGCGCCACATATGGGCGATCATCTTGGGCTGCGGGTGAGGCGTCATTTGGCTCGCCAGCTCCCAAAGACCGTACATGTGGTTTGAGTGCATCCGTTGGTGGAACGCTTCCCGGACCTGATCGACTGAAGTGATCGGGGCTTCCTTTGCGGGTTTAGCCATGGAGCGCTCCTATCTTTTCCACGAAATTATTTCTACCCGTTTCCTTTCCTCAACCCATTCCAGTGGTTCTTGATATCGGCGATCGTTGCCTCGGCAGTTCGCGTGTCTTCCCATTTTCCGCAGAGATCGATCTCCTTATGTTTCTTTCCGGGAAGTTCCTTCATAGCTTTTTTCATTCTTAACTTCCAGCTCTCAAAAGCAGTTAAACGCTCCACTTCTGACAGAACGCAGCGGGGGTTAAGATCGGGATTCCTTCAAAGATCTTTAAACCAATAAGGTGTTCGTCTCCTGAGACCATGACATCTGCCTTTCCTTCTACCGCAGCCTCGAGTACGCGGTTATCCGGCGCATCCACGGTGATAACATGAACGGCGCGTCTGGGATTTACAACCTGTTCCGGCGCGTGGAGCCACTTGAGGATCTCCGGAAGGTCAGGGTGCTGAGCGACGACCCGAAGCTTCGGATAAGTAAGAACCCTGGTTAACTCTTCGAGGAGCTGTGGACTGGTAATGAAACTAAACTGTCCAGTCCGGCAGGCACGCAAGATGCGCGCCGGAGGCCCCTCCCATCCGATAGCAGAGACCAGAGCATTGGTGTCCAGAACGATCTTCAAGACGACCGGACTTTACGGATCGCTTCCTCGACTACTTCGCGCTTGAGTCCGGCCTTGCCTACTGCGGAGTGGATTCGGTCCAGGGCCTCTTGAAACCGGCTCTCAGCCGCCTGAGCTTCCTGTGCCTTAAGTCGCTCATATTCCTCATACCCCAAGAGCACTGCCCGCTCGGATTTCCGCCTGGCAATGATAATCGGCTTCCTTGACGAAGTTACCTCCAGGACCAGCTTCCCAAGCTTCTTCCGGGCCTCTTCTATAGCAACTATTTTATCCATAAGGATCTCCTTAAGGTAACCCTATAGGAAATTCGTAAGTGCGTCAACGGCCCCTCATCCTACGGTAAGGTTTTTAAAAATGAGTTGACCGGTGTAAAGGTCGTCCTATAGGGAAATTACTCCCACTCGATGGTGGCGGGCGGCTTGGAGGAGATATCGTAGACGACGCGGTTGACGCCGCGGACTTCATTGCTGATGCGGTTGGAGATTCTGGTCAATAATTCGGGAGCGAGCGGAACCCAATTGGCGGTCATGCCGTCCTGGCTATCGACGACGCGGAGCGCGATCACGTTCTCGTAGCTGCGCTCGTCTCCCATGACCCCGACTGTCTTAAGAGGCAGCAGGACCGCGAAGGACTGCCAGACCTTGTCGTAGAGTCCGGCGGCCGTGATCTCGTCCAGGACGATGACATCGGCATCGCGCAGAATCTGCAAGCGCTCCTCGGTCACCTCTCCCAATACCCGGATCGCCAAACCCGGTCCGGGAAAGGGCTGTCGCTGGATCAGCTCCTGAGGCAGGCCGAGCTCCTGGCCGAGTTTCCGCACCTCGTCCTTGAAGAGCTCGCGCAAAGGCTCGATGAGCTTGAATCGCATGTTCGGAGGCAGGCCGCCGACGTTGTGGTGGGACTTGATGGTGGCGGAAGGGCCGACGAATGAAACCGACTCGATCACGTCCGGATAGAGAGTCCCCTGCGCTAGAAAAGGAATCTCGCCCAATTTTTCCGCCTCTTCTTCGAAGACCTCGATAAAGATGTGGCCGATCTTTTTTCTCTTCACCTCGGGATCTTCGACCCCTTTGAGGGCCGCGAGAAAGCGCTCGCCGGCATCGATGTGGCGAAAACTCCGGCCGAAGCGGTCCGTGAAGAGGCGCGAGACCTGATCCGCCTCTCCCCTGCGCAAGAGGCCGTTGTCGACGAACAGGCAGATGAGCCGCTCGCCGATCGCCCGGTGGATCAGCGTCGCCACGACCGAGGAGTCCACGCCGCCGCTGAGGGCGCAGAGAACCCGCTGCTCTCCCACCTGCTCGCGGACTCTGTCCACCGAGGCTTTGATAAAATGGCCCATGGTCCAGCTCGGCTCGCAGCCGCAGACGCGAAAGAGAAAATTTTCCAGGATCTCTTTCCCGCGGGGAGTATGGACCACCTCGGGGTGAAACTGGACGCCGAAGACGCGCCTTCCCGGATCGGCGAACGCGGCGATGGGAGAGTTGTGGCTGTGCGCCAGGATGCGCCAGCCCTTCGGCAGCGAGATCATCTGGTCGCCGTGGCTCATCCACACCTGGGCCGTGCCATTTTGAGGAAAACCGCGAAACAGGTCCGCGTCGTCATCGATCACCAGCTCCGCCGGGCCGTATTCCCTCCGTTCCGCGCGCGCCACTTCCCCGCCGGCCGACCGATTGATGAGGCCCATGCCGTAACAGATTCCGAGGAAGGGGACGGGAAGGGAGAAGATCTCCGCCTCCGCCTTTGGGGCATTTTCCTGGTAGACGCTCGCCGGCCCGCCAGAGAGAATAATTCCTTGGGGCCTGAGCTCGCGAATTTTTTCCGGGGAGATATTGAAGGGATGGATTTCGCAGTAGACCTTGGCCTCACGGACGCGCCGGGCAATGAGCTGTGTGTATTGCGAGCCGAAATCCAGAATTAAAATCATAGTTGGTCAGCTCTCAGCAAAATCCACCTTAGCTGAACGCTGATCGCTGAAAGCTTTTTATTCGAGTCGATAATTGGGGGCCTCTTTGGTGATGAAAACGTCGTGGACATGTCCTTCTCTCAGCCCCGCCTGGGTGATCTGAATGAAGCGCGCTTTGGTGCGCAGCTCCTGAATGGTCCGGCAGCCCAGGTAACCCATGCCTGCGCGCAGCCCGCCCACCAATTGATAGATATTGTAGGCGATCGAGCCCTTGTAGGGCACTTGCCCTTCCACGCCTTCGGGCACCAACTTCCTTTCTTCGGTCACGTCCCCTTGCCCGTAGCGGTCCCGGCTGCCTTCTCCCATGGCGCCCAGGGAGCCCATTCCCCGATAAACCTTGTAGGTACGGCCTTGATAAAGGACCGTTTCGCCCGGACTCTCCTCGGTGCCCGCAAAGAGGCTGCCGATCATGGCCGAAGAAGCCCCGGCAGCCAACGCCTTGGTAATGTCTCCCGAATACTTGATCCCGCCGTCGGCGATGATCGGGATATCGTGCCGTTCGGCTACTTTGGCGCAGTTCGCGATCGCGGTGATCTGGGGGACTCCCACTCCGGAGATGACGCGGGTGGTGCAGATGGAGCCGGGTCCCACGCCCACCTTGATTGCGTTCACGCCGGCCTCGATCAAGGCCAATGCGCCCTCCTCCGTCGCCACGTTGCCCGCGGCCAGATCCAAGTCCGGCCGGCGGCGGCGGATCTGTTTGATGACGTCCAGGACATTTTTGGAATGGCCATGAGCGGTATCCACGGCGATCACGTCCGCCCCCGCCCTGACCAGCGCGTCGAGCCTTGGCTCCCAGTCGGGTCCCACGCCGATCGCGGCGCCCACGCGCAGGCGTCCTTTCTCGTCTTTGCAGGCCAGGGGATGTTGGGTTTTCTTCTCGATGTCTTTGACCGTGATCAAGCCTTTGAGCCGGAATTGCTCATCTACGAGGAGGAGTTTTTCGATCCGGTGGCGCTGGAGGATCTCCTTGGCTTCATCGAGCTCGATGCCCGGCCTCGCGGTGATGAGATTCTCCTTGGTCATCAACTCGGACACCGGCCGGTCGAGCCTTTTCTCGAAGCGCAGGTCTCGATTGGTGAGGATGCCCACCAACCGGTTTCCCTCCGTGACGGGAAGCCCGGAGATGCCGTATCGCTGCATGATCTCTTGCGCTTCGGTGATCTTCTGGTCCGGCCTGACCGTGATCGGGTCGGTGATCATACCGCTCTCGAATTTTTTGACCTTTTCCACTTCGCCCGCCTGCCCCGCCACGGGCAGATTGCGATGGATGAAACCCAGCCCTCCCTCCTGGGCCATCGAGATGGCCGTCCGGGATTCGGTGACCGTATCCATGGCGGCGCTCAAGATCGGAAGGTTCAGGCTGATTCGCTGGGTAAGTCGGGTGCTGACATCGGTGTCTCGCGGTAGGACCGAGGACTCGGCCGGGACGAGAAGAACGTCATCAAAGGTCAGGCCAAGGGGAAGGATTTCCTGGTTCAACATGGTTTACCTCCAGCAGGGAGCTGAAAAGGCGTAGAAACAAAAAAACCCAGGCACGGGGCTGGGTTTTTGAGAGCGAAAAACGACTTCAGCGCAAACATAGAGTCTTATACCAAGAATCTCCCGGCCTGACAAGGCCGGTTTCTCCCATCTCGTGATGGATCGGCTGTGGTAGAACTGCTCAATCTTCCTTTGCGACGCGCAGATTCATCGCCCCGATTCCTTCGATCTCGACCTTTACGGTGTCGCCCGGTTTGAGCTCCTGTTGAAATGCCGGGTCATCAGGGTTGCCGGTGGCAATCAGGTCTCCGGGATTGAGAGTGCCTATATGCGAGAGATAACTGACAAGGTCGGCGACGCTGTTGATCATAGCGTCCGTCCTGGCCGATTGTCTGAGCTCGCCGTTCACCCACAGGCGCATGGCGAGATTTTGGGGATTTGCGATTTCATCTTTGGTCGTGATCCAGGGCCCGGTCGGGGCGAAAGTGTCGAAGCCCTTGCGCACGCACCTCGTCTGGACCAGGTCCTTCCGCCATTTCGGACCCCGCGCCGTTACGTCGAGGATGATGGTGTAGCCGAACACGGCTTCCAGCGCCCGATCTTTCGAGAGATTCCGGGATTTCTTTCCGATCACGACGCAAAGCTCGAGCTCGGGAAAAATAGTCTCCGCCCGTTTGGAAATCAGAATCGACGCCTCCGGACCGATGATCGCCGAGGGCGGCTTCAGAAAAATCGCCTCAAGAAGTTCCTCCGCGGCGGAATCTTGAGCGCTTCCCCTTCCTCGGGCATCCTCCAACCCCGTGCTGCCGCGCTTGTAATTGGATGCTGCCGCCCAGAGCTTCGAGGGTCTCTCCACGGGAGGATGGAGCCGCTGGGGATCGAGCTTTATTGCGGCTCCGTTCGCGGCTGCCTTCGCGATCGGATCCCGTAAGCGATCGTATTGGGTGATGAGGTCGATCATCGAGGCCCCTTGGGGCAAGAGCCCGTCTCGCGCCAATTGAGCGCCCAAGAGAATTAGGGAGCCATCCCTTACGACGGCGAGATCATTGGGTTTTACCGAAGCTAACTGCATGGAGAGTTTCCTTTCTCGGTTCGACTATCTTTCATTCCCTCATATCCCAAGGCTTCTCCTTTGTCCAAGTGCCGGGCGCTCCCCATTTCGTAGAATAAGCTCGTGACATATTGAGAGTACTGGCCGTCGGATCAGTGCATGAATTGACAGCGCTTAGGTGAGAGGGATATAAGGATTTCGTTTTCGTCGACTCGGCGATTGGGTTCGAGATCAAGAGGTGTTGCATGAAACAGAGACTCTTCAAGGCGATCTTCGAAGCGGCGTTGCTCCTTTTAGTTCTTCCCGCACCCTCCCGGCCGGCCGAGTGGGACCAAGTTCTCCAGGCCGCCAAAAAGGAGGGCAAAGTATCGGTCATCGGTTTTCTCGCGCGGGAGGTACGGGATGTGCTTACCGAACCCTTTCAGAAACAATACGGCATCCCGGTCGAGTATCTAGGATCCCAAGGGCCTGAGGTTCCAACCAAGGTCGCGGCGGAACGGCAGGCCGGCCAGTATCTTTGGGACATTTTCATCGGCGGCACCACCACGAGTCTGACCGCGATGGTCCCGATGAAGATCCTCGACCCGCTGGAAACGTCGCTGATTCTTCCCGAAGTTAAAGAGCCGAAGAACTGGCGCGGAGGGGCGTTGGAGTTCGTGGATGAGGGCCGCCAGATCCTGATCATGATCCGTCGCCAGCGGGGAACCCTCTTCGTGAATCCCGGCCTGGTGAAGCCCGAAGAGATCAAGTCCTACAAAGAGCTTCTCGCCCCTCAATGGAAGGGGAAGATCGTCATCCACGACCCCCGGATCGCCGGCCCGGGCCAGGCCACCTTTACCTTTTTCTATTTGCATCCGGATTTGGGTCCCAATTTCATCCGGGCGCTCGGCAAACAGAGCCCGACGATTCTCCGAGAGTTCCGGCAGGAGGCCGATCAGGTGGGGCAGGGGCGCTATCCTATTCTCGTAGGAGGCAACGAGGCCACGGTCGAAGAATTGATGAAGAAAGGCGTGCCGATTGCGGTCGTGGAGCCGAGGGCGTTGCGCGAAGGGTCGGACGCGAGCCCCGGTTTCGGCGCCGTATCCGTCTTCAACCGGGCGCCCCAGCCCAATGCGGTCAAAGTGTATCTCAACTGGCTCCTCTCCAAAGATGGGCAGACCGCCTTCAGCCGGGCCACGGGTTATGTGAGCAACCGGTTGGACGCGCCGATTGATCACGTAGCGCCCTGGAGAGTCCCGCTGCCGGGTTCCATCAAAACCTACACCCAAGAGGCGATGAAGGCGAAGGAGCCTTTGCTTACCCTGCTCTACGAAGTCTTCGGTCGTTAACTGCCAAGTCACAAGGAGGGCTGAAGCATGCAAGGCACAATGAAAGCAGCACGCATTCACGGTTTCGGCGCCGGAGACAATATCCGGGTCGAGGATGTGCCGATTCCCGATATCGGTCCGGGCGAGGCTCTCATCCGCGTTCTGCGGGCGGGGTTCAACCACGGCGACCTCCACATGCGCGAGGACGCCGTGCAGTACACCCCCGACGTCAAAACGATTCCCTTTCTGCCCATGATTATAGGCCACGACGGGCTCGGCGAAGTCGTGGAGGTGGGCCCGGAGGTGAACAACGTGAAAGCCGGGGACCGCGCCGTCGTCATGTGCTCGATCACCTGCGGGTTCTGCAAGTATTGCCGCTCCGACCGCCAGCATATGTGCGTCTCGCACCGCGTCATGGGCTTCATCGCCAAGTGGGGAGAAGCCGCATCCCAAAAAATTCTTCGCTACAAGGATGGTCTCTGGGCGGAATATTGCCGGGTGCCGGCGACCAATCTGGTAAAGCTCCGGCCCGGCGACGATATCAACGAGATGTGCAAGGTCTCCCAAATGACCGTGGGATATCGGGCCTTGAAGCGCGCGCGGCTCCACAGCGGAGAGACGGTGATCGTGAACGGCGCCTCGGGGATCACGGGGATCGGCACCGTGCTCTCGGCGCTGGCGATCGGCGCCGCGCATGTCATTGCCATCGCCCGCAACCCCGCGCGGTTGGAGAAGGTCCGGGCTATCAATCCCAAGCGGATTTCCACCGTGGCATTGGGCAAAGGGGAATCGATCACGCAGCGGGTGCGCGAGCTGACCGAGGGTCAAGGGGCGAGCGTGCTGGCCGATCTGACTCCGAGCGGCGCCCAGACGACGGTCGAATGCATCCGCAATCTGGAAGGCGGCGGGCGGGTGGCGCTGATCGGCGCAAACCCGGAGCCGCTCAATCTTCCCATCCGTTTTCTCATGATCAAGTCTATCGAGATAAGCAGCGTGACGGGCCGCCATTACAACGATTTTCCGGAGCTGCTCGAGTTGACGAGGCGCGGGGTCATCGACACACGCCATGTAACGACCCGCTTCTTTCCGGTGGGGGCGGTCAACGAGGCGCTGGATTACATCGAAAAGCGCGGGGAAAACGATCCCGTCTGGCCCATGTATGCCGCCGATTAAGAAAAAGTCGACGGAAGGAGGAATAGCAATGCGCAAGAGCTTCCCTCTTCACCACGCGGGAGAACGAGCGATGTGGGGCAAGGGGTGCGTTGCCAGCGGAACGTTCGCCTTTCTTTCGGGCACGGAAGGCATACACCCGGACACGCTGATCGTGGAAAAAACCATGGGCGAGCAGGTCGACATGGCCTGGGACAAGATCAAAGAGAGGCTCGATGAGATGGGGACCTCTTGCGAGAATATCGTCCAGAAGATGACCCTGGTCACCGACATGGACGAGTGGTTCCGCCACGGCGTCTGGTATCAGGTTCGCTGGTTGCATCGAAATTGCCCCAAGCTGCTCCAGGAAGAGCCCGCCGGGACCTTGCTCCAGGTCTCCCGCCTCGCGCTCCCGGAGATGATGGTGGAGATCCAGGTGATCGCCGTGGTTCCGGAAAAGAGACGAAGGTGAGCCCGTACGGGCCTGGCATGTAACGGATCGGTGTTGTCCTTAGAGATATAGCGAGGTGGCTTCATGAGACAGAAACGCACTTGCTTCGCTATCCTAGTCTTGGCGCTCCTCGCAGGACCATGGGGGGTTGCGACCGCTGGGGTGGCCTGGCAAGAAGAATGGGACCGTGTTCTCCAAGCGGCCAAGAAGGAAGGTAAATTAGCGTTGCTCGGACCTGTTGGGGCTGATATTCGCCAAGTCCTCACTCAACCCTTCGAGAAGAAATACGGTATCAGCGTCGATTATCTGGCACTTCGAGGGGGCGAGATGGCGGCTCGCCTGATGACGGAGCGGGGCGCCCGTAAATATCTTTGGGATGTCTATATTAGCGGCACCACCACCGCGCTGGCCAATTTGAAGCCCGCTGGCGCCCTCGATCCCATCGAGCCGGTGTTGATTCTGCCTGACGTCAAAAATCCCAAGAAGTGGCAGGGGGGAAGACTTTGGTTCTCTGACAAAGACCGCATCAATCTCGTCCCGGCATTGACAACTCGACCGGCTTTCGCCATCAACTCCAATTTGGTGAAGTCCGAGGAGTTCAAATCCTTCAGAAATCTCCTTGACCCTAAATGGAAAGGAAAGATTTTGGTTGCTCGGGATCCACAGCAGCCCGGACCGGGTCAGGCCATCTTCACCCACTTTTTTCTCCACCGAGATCTCGGGCAGGAATTCATTCGGGCCCTGGCCAAGCAGGAGCTCACCATCTTGCGGGATGACCGTCAGGCGATGGATTGGCTGGGGCAGGGAAGGTTCCCTATTGCCCTCGGACCTCCCGAAACCATCGCCGAGGACCTCATGAAGCGAGGAGTGCCGATCATGCTCATCCCTCCTCAGCAGCTTCGTGAAGGCGGGGATTTGAGTCCGGGACCCGCCAGCCTCGGATTGATGAATAGGGCGGCGCACCCTCAGGCTGCGAAGGTCTATATCAACTGGTTTCTCGGGCGCGAAGGACAGATGGAATTCAGCAAGGTGACAGGCATCCCTAGCCTACGTGTGGACGTTCCTCGGGATCATCTGGTTAGCTGGCGGTTACCCGTTGAGGGCTACATCGAGACCTATACAGAGGAAGCCTTAGCGGCTAAGGATCCGCTACTCCGTTTGCTGAAAGAAGTTCTAGCCAGATAGGGATAACCTTAAAGGTGATTTTCAATACTTATGGAGGGAGGCAAAAACCATGAAAACCATTCCGGAGCTTGTGAAGGTTACCAAAGAACACGTGGGGGCACGGCCGGCGGCGAAGGAGCAGGTGGGCACGGTGCGCGTCGATCTCACGCACGTCGAACAAAAAACCCTCAAAGCTGTCTATAAGACCGAAGAGAAAGAATTCGAGTTTCTGTTGGACGAGCCGGGGGTGCGCGGCGGTCTGGGGCGTGGCCCCACTCCGCTCGGCTTTTTTATTGCCGGCGCCGGCGGTTGACTCCTGATGCAATACGCCAGTTTGGCGATCGCGCATGAGCTTCCCCTGAACTCTCTAAAATTGACCGTGCGGGGCCATAACCTTCGCGATCTCCCCAGAAGGTTTCGGGATATCGTCTTTCAAGTTTATTTGGAGGGCGAGGTCTCGGAAGCGGAGCTGAGATCGTTGGCCGAAGATGCAAGCCGTCACTGCTTCGTAGAAAATACCTTTGCGCCGGTTATTCCGGTAATAACCGAAGTCCATTTGAACGGGCGCAAGCGCTTTACCTTGGAGCGGGGTCCCAAGAAAGAGGGTCCGAATGCGACTGGCGGATAAAAATGGCCCGGCACTATTCGAAAGAAATTTGGCCGGTGGCGTGTTTGACTGAAAGGAGATCGGAATGGCAGCTTTCAGGGATCTGCGGGAATTTCTAGCGGAGGTAAAACGCCGGGGCCGGTTGCGCGAGTTCACCGAACCCGTGAACAAGGAAACCGAGCTGATGCCTCTCTTCCGCGTGCAGATGCGGGGCCTGCCCGAGCATGAGCGCGGCATCCTTATGTTTGACGATGTTCGGGGGGCCGGGGGCCAGCGCTATTCCATGAAGGTTGCGGCAGGGGTATACGGCGCCGCGAGCGATCTTCTGGCGTTGGGCCTGGGGGCGGACAGCAGCCGCGAGGCAATGGAGCGCTGGCACGAAGGATTGAGCCATCCCATAGAGCCGGTCATCGTGAGCGATGGGCCGGTGCATGAAGAGGTGCACACAGGCAAAGAGCTCTCTGAGCTGGGTTTGGATGAGCTGCCGGCGCCCGTGGAGGAACCGGGCTTCAGTTGCATGATACGGACGGGAATGCCGACCATCACCAAAGATCCGGAGACGGGGCTCCGCAATGTGGGGGCTTACAACGCCTTCTTCCGGGGGCGAGATCGGCTCGTAACCGGATGCGCGGTCTTCCACGACGCCATGTCCCGGCACTGGCCGAAGGCTCAAAAGCGCGGAGAGCCCCTGCCCGTGGCCGTTGTGATCGGCGGATCTCCAGTGCTGATGGCCGTAGCATCCGCGCCGATCCCTTACGGAGGGCCCGACGAGCTGGCCGTGGCCGGAGGGGTCGTGGGCGCCCCCATGGAGCTCGTGCGCTGCAAGACCATTCCGCTCGAAGTGCCGGCGACGGCGGAGATCGTGATCGAAGGGCTCATGTCCACGGAAGTCACCGAGCCCCTCATTCCCTTTGGAGAGTACCCGGGTTATCTGGCGACCGAGGAGACCTACCTGCCGGTTATTAAAGTCACCGCCATCACGCACCGGAAAAACGGGATCTTCACTCCGATCACGGTCGGGATGTACCCCAGCGACAACAATACCATCCTGAGTTTCGTCTACGGCGCGACTCTCTATCATCATCTCCGCTACGGCGCCGGCTTTCCGGTGGAGGACGTCTATTTCCCGGAGTCCACCGCGGGGAGAGAATTCTGCCTCATCCGGCTGCGCCGCCAGAGAGGCGTCGATCCCTGGGCGGTGCTGCATGCCGCCGCAGGATTGATGGCGGGAGCCAAGTTTATCGTCGTCGTGGACGAGGATATCGACGTGCGGGATACGGATGCGGTCTTGTGGGCCATGTCCTTTCGCTTCCGGCCCGAGTCCGACATGGAGATGGTTAACGGGCGCGCTCCGTCCCTGGATCCTTCCGGAACGCCGCCGGGCAGCGGGCGCGGCGAGATGGTGTACGGCGCGGCGCTCAATCAAAAGCAGCACGGGAAAATTCTCATCAACGCGATGCGCAAGTGGGCTTATCCTCCAGTAGGTCTCCCCGCCAAAGACTACATGGAACGGGCCCTGGCCATCTGGTCCAAGCATGGAGAGCTGCCCCAACCGAAGCTCCGGGAGCCCTGGCATGGGTATGAGCTGGGAAATTGGACAGAGGAAAACCGCGAGGATGCGCGGCTCATCGCGGAGGGAAAATATCTCCAGGTAGGAGAAAAAACCGCGAAGCGCCAGCGGCGCGTCACCGGAGATATGATCCGGGACGACATCCTGATGGGAAGATAGGGGACACGAGGACCGTTGTTCGTGTTCGTGGCTCGTGCTCGTGTTAAAAGAAAGAGTCCTCCTGACTTTCCGGAATTGTTTTTTCACGAACACGAATCACGATCACGAGCACGAAGGCGGGGTAGTTGAAGAGAGGGGAATCTTATCATGCCGCCGCTCTTGCTCAGTGAAGAAGACGTCTCTCAAGTCCTGAAGATGGACGAGAACATGCAGGCGCTGGAGAGCGCCTACAAGCAGGAGGCGGCCGGCGCGGCGTCGTACCGGCCGAAGGCGACGGTCTATGTGGGCTCCGAGTGGGGCGGGGCCATGACTCACGTCACGAGCCTGGGAGGTCTTCGGAATCCGCCCGTGGTCGTCATCAATATCCGCTCCATGGTCCAAAGGACGTCGAAAGACAGGGACGTCCACAAACTCGCAGGCGCCGGCGGAACTTATATGTCGATGCTTTTTAGCGGGGAGAGCGGCGAGCTCTTAGCTATGATGGCCAACGGCGAGATCTCGTGGTACCGCCATGGCGGCACTGCCGGACTCGCAGCGCGGGAGGCGGCGTTGCCCGATGCCAAGGTGGCCGGCATCCTGGGCTCGGGCAGCACCGCCCGGGCACACGCCCTCGCCTATGCCTGCGCCCGGCGGCTGGAGCTGTTTAAGGTCTACAGCCCCAGCCTGGAGCACCGGAAGATCTTCGCCGACTGGCTCAAAATGAAGACCGGGGTTCCCGTCCAGGCTCTGGATAATCCGGAGGCGGTCGTCCGGGGCTCACAGATTGTCGCGGCATGCACCTCCAGCCGGTTCGGATCCATCGTCAAAAAAGAATGGCTGGAGCCGGGCGTCCACTTTACCGGGGTCCAAACCGGAGAAGGGGGCACGGAACTGGAGCCCGAAGGACTCAAGCTGTTCCACCGTCTGGTCACAAGCTTCGATAGCTCCTCGACCCACCATTTTACCGAGCCCGAACACAGCCCGCTCAGGACCGCTGTCACGGAAGAGAGCCTGGCACAGTTCAACGTGATACCCCATCATCATACGATCGCTGAAGTGCTCAGCGGAAAAGCTCCGGGGCGGGAGAGCCGCGAGGAAAGGAATTACTTCGTCAATAACGGGACCGGCGTCCAATACGCGGCGACCGTCGCGCTCGTCTACCAGAAAGCCAAAGAAAAGGGCGTGGGAACCGAGATGCCGGAGAAGTGGTTCCGCTGGTTCCAGCGCTGAGAAGCTATCGTAGCTCGTGATCGTAAACGTACACAAATCTGAAGGGAGGGTCATTTCATGTTGGAGCGAATCAGTCCGAAAACGGTAGCCAGTCCGATTGGCACTTACGACCACGTGGTTAAAATCCCCTGCAAGAACCTTGTCTTTGTGGCAGGCCAGATTCCGATAAACAAACAGGGCGAGATGGTTGGGCAAGATCCGAGCCGGCAACTGAACCTGGAGACGCAACTCCGGCAGACCTATGCCAATATCAAGGCCTGCCTCAACGCAGCCGGGGCCGACTTTAAGGACGTGGTGCGCATGAACACCTATGTCGTGGCTTCCGCGATGAACGAGTACCGTAATCTCAACATCCGGAAGATCAAGGAGGAGGCGATGGGGGGAACCTACGGCGCGGGCACAGTTGTGTTCGTCCACGGCCTCATGCGCACCGAGGCCCTCGTGGAAATCGAGGTCATCGCCGCTCTGGAACAGTAGGCGTTGTCGTGGGCCTGCTGACCCGCTACGGCTGGATTTCTAACGTGTGAGCATATGGGGTCAGGTCTTGCATCTTGCTATTCGCCGCTTTTTGGATAGTTCCGATGGGTCATGGCTCTTCCTCTCAGAGTGGAATTTGACGGTGTCGGGAAGCTGAGGGTCTGGCTTGAATACGTGAATTGTAAGTTTTAAGTTCGACTGAATGGAGATGGCTTGGCTGTTATTCTCACGGACTATATACGGGGCGAGCGATTCGACTAACGACGTGCAACGGACGGATGAAAAGACCCATAAAATGGGCTATAGTGACGGTTACGGAGGTTTAACATGACACGAGCCGCTAGGGTTACTCGACGATACCCCATCGTAGTCGTGAAAGAGAAAAAGGAATACTGGAGCTACATTCCAGACATTCCGGGGATCTACGGTTGGGGAAAAACCGCGAAGAAGGCCAAGGAAGATATCCGGCAGGCACTCTCGCTCTATATCGAGGATTGCCTCGCAGAGGGTGACAAAATACCCACTTCATCCGCAAGAGTCGTGGGCATCGATATTCTATCTATAGCCGTAGGAGAATAGATGCCTACGGCCAGAGAAGTCGTCCGATTTCTCAAGCGCAAGGGCTTTATCGAAAAGCGACAAAAAGGCTCCCACCTCTTGTTTCAACATCCAAGGACAGGATACCGGACTTCGGTCCCAATGCATCCCGGCGACCTTCCAACAGGTCTCTTTCTGAAAATCCTCAAGGACGCTGGATTTACCCTGGAGGATTTCCGGCAAGGCTAGTCTTGTACCTGCCAACCTGACCGTTAAGATTAAAAACGGATATGTTGTGCGGGGCATAAAACTGTGCGGGGAAGCTGAGGGTCTGGCTTGAATACGTGAATTGTGAGTTTTAAGTTCGACTGAATGGAGAGAGCTTGGCCGTTACTCTTCGGTGAGCACGGCGTATTTGAGAATGAAGGAACGGGTTAACAAGGAGCGAAAGCTCAGCCGGAGGGCAAGAGAGATCGAAAATCAGCTGCTAAAGAGCCAAGAGCAGTCTTGACCCCTTCTTTTCTTAGAAGCGCCTGGTGTTCTTGGCATGCCTCGCTTCTGCCGCAGCGAACACCTTCTAGCAAGAAAAAGTAGAATGTCCCCGTTTTCTCTCCCTTTGGCCGGCAAAACGCTCTGGATCGCACGGGTACTGTTCTGGGGCGTGCTCGCCGCCGCGACCGCCTGGCTGCTCTCATATATGGTGACCGTTCCGGGAACATCCTATTCCGGCCCGCTCAAGCCGCTCTCCGACGAGGAGAGGCTGCTCGCGGACAATTTGCGCCGTCACGTTGTCGCGATCGCAAGCCGCGAGCACAACGTGTGGAGAATGCCGGCATACGAAGAAGCGGCGCAGCACATCGAGCGCACGCTCGCCGGGCTCGGCTACGCAGTGGCGGTGCAGCGCTACCTGTCGGGCGACGCCGAGGTGCGCAATATCGAGGTGGAAGTCAAGGGCGCTGCGCGCGCCTCCGAGATCATCATCGTCGGCGCGCACTACGACTCGGTGATCGGTGCAGTGGGCGCGAACGACAACGGATCGGGCGTGGCGGCCGTGATCGAGCTCGCGCGGCTGTTGCGGGAGGCGCAGCCCGCGCGCGCGCTGCGCTTTGTGGCCTTCGCGAACGAGGAGCCGCCGTTTTTCAAGACCAATACGATGGGGAGCCGCGTCTACGCGCGGCGCTCGAAGGAGCGCCAGGAGAACATCGTCGCGATGTTCTCGCTCGAGACCATCGGCTACTACTCCGACCGACCCGGCAGCCAGCGCTACCCCTTCCCGCTCAGCTTCTTCTATCCTTCGACCGGCAATTTCCTGGCCTTCGTCTCGAACCTCGGCTCGCGCGCGCTGCTGCACGAGGTGCTCGCGAGTTTCCGGCGCCACGCCGAGTTCCCCTCGGAAGGGGTCTCCGCGCCCGCGTTCATACCCGGGGTGGACTGGTCCGACCACTGGTCGTTCTGGAAGGAGGGATATCCGGCGCTGATGGTGACGGATACCGCGCCGCACCGCTATCCGTATTACCACATGATGCAGGACACGCCGGACAAGGTGGACTACGAGCGGCTCGCGCGCGTGGTGACGGGGCTCCACAAGATGCTGCGCGAGCTCGCGCAATAAAGGCATAAAGGGGTCACCCATAGAAGAAACCCAATATTCGCGAGCTGGGAGAATCCGGGCCTGATATTTGCCATTCGATGGCCCAGGGTTTGCTTAGCTTCAAAAAGCCCTTATGACTGGGGCCAGATGCAAACTTTATGGAGATGGGCTCTGCGGTGAATATACGAAAACCGCCGTGAAATCTTTATACCGCTAGGACTCGCAGAGAAAAATCCTTATGCCGGTGAATGAGTTGGAAGTCGTTCTTGTTATAGGTCAGGAGTGTCGCCCCGATCCTGCGCGCGCAGAGCGCAATGAGGAGGTACTTCACCGATAAACGGTCCGGAAGCGACCTTTCTTGATCAGCCCGTCGAGAGACTCTTCAATTTCTCGGTCGTCAATAGTTTTTTGCAGCGCCCTTTGAATAGCTTCCGTATCCGTCTTGACGTTAAACAGCCGACGGGCCTTCTCGATCATCCCTTCATTCAAATTGTAGGTTTTCTTTTTCACCGCGGCTTTCATGGAGCCTCCCGTACGTGAGATACAGATACTTTTTCAGGTTGATCCATATCGGTCAATTGGCCTCTTTTTCTCAAGACAGCCCGAGTCGAGCGGGGCCCGTCCTTAACCGTTCAGTCCTTCAGGTACCCTAGCCCTTTCAACCGCTCCATCACCATCGCTACCCCTTCCTCCGGAGTTTGCCTGTCCGAGTGGACCGTCACCTCCGGGTTCTGCGGCGGCTCGAAGGGGTCGTGAACCCCCGCAAGGTCGGTGACCCGTTCCCTGGCGGCCGCGTAGAGTCCCTTTGTATCGCGCTGCTCGCAAATCTCGATGGCGCAGTCCACGAAGACCTCCACATAGCGGCCGATTTCCTTTCGAACCTCATCCCTCCAGGATTGTTCCTGCGAGATCCAGGGTACAATAACTATGCCGCCCGCCTGGGTAATGAGCTTCGACACGTAGCTGAGCCGCTGGGTAATCTTATATTTACCTTCTTTGCCGAAGGCGCGCTCCTTTACGCCAAGGTCCTTAAGGAGCCTCGTCCACAACTCCTTTCCACTGGAAGGCTCCAGCACCACGGAAGAATAGCCTCGCTGCGAGAGCCGCTCTTCGAGGAGGTACGCCAACGTACTCTTGCCCGCGCTCGAAAGGCCTACGATCCAGATGGCGAATCCCAATTTGCGTTCCATAACATTCAGTTTCGTCTATTTGGTTGCGTTGCACGGAAACCGAGTGGCTCGGATTATCCGGTAGAGGAAATAGCCTGTCAACCATTTCGCTCGTGCGGAATCGGCAAGCCCTTATAAGTGATCACGCCCCTAAGGCGTGGATTCTCTCGTTGACACCGTCCGGATAAGAGTATAAGGGTCCAGTGGATTAGCAGTCGTATATATAAAGGAGGAGTTGCAGCCATGATTCAACGTCTCTTCTTATTGATTTTACTGTTGGGGCTGACGGATCCGGCCGGCGCCGCGCCTGCTTGGCAGGAGGAAATGGATCGTGTAATTCAGGCGGCAAAAAAGGAAGGGACCTTGGCGATCATCGGCCCGCCGGGGGCCGACCGGCGTGATTCCCTCACCGTGCCGTTCCAGAAAAAATACGGCATCAGCGTGGAGTACTGGGCGGAGCCGGGGCCGGGAATCCCGCCGCGCCTCATGGCCGAGCGCCAGGCGGGGAGATATCTATGGGACATCGTGATTGCCGGCGCCCTCGAAGACCTGGTCCTTCCCCTCAAGGTCCTGGAGCCCATAGAGCCGGCGCTGATCCTGCCGGATATAAAAGATCCGAAGAACTGGCGCGACGGGGCGATGGAGTTTCTGGATGCGGGACGCCAGGTCCTGGTGATGACGCCGTTCCAGCGCGGGGTTCTCTTCGTCAACACGCAGCTCGCGGATCCCAAGGCATTCAAGTCCTACAAAGATCTTCTGGATCCGAAATGGAGCGCGAAGATCGTCACGGATGACCCGCGGAAGGCCGGGCCGGGCCAGGCGAGTTTCACCTTCTTTTTTCTCCACCCCGAGCTGGGTCCGACCTATATCCAGGCCCTCGCGCAGCAGAAGCTGGTCTTCATGAAGGACTACGCGCAGGAGGTCGATGCCGTGGGCCGGGGCAAATTTCCTATCGTCATCGGGACCTCCGACAGTCTCGCCGAGGAGAGGATCAAGCAGGGAATCCCGATTGCCATCGTCGATCCCCGCCAGCTGCGCGAGGGGTCCGACGTGAGCCCGGCGAGCGGAGGGGTCGGCCTCTTCAGCCGCGCTCCGCACCCGAATGCCGCCAAGCTCTATCTGAACTGGCTGCTCTCGAAAGAGGGGCAGACGAGCTTTGCGCGGGCCGCGGGCTATGTGAGTTCCCGGCTGGACGTGCCCACGGATCATGCGGCGCCGTGGAGGGTGCCGCAGCCGGGGGCGATCAAGACCTACGGTCTCGGGCCCCGGCAAGAGATGCGGAACAAACTCATGCCGTTGCTCTACGAGATCTTCGGCAGATAGAAGACCGTTGTTCGTGTTCGTGCAATAAGAATGAATAATCTTGTTTCTCAGAATGCGTTTGCGAGCACGAGAAACGAGCGCGAGCACGAAATTTGGTAACACCATGAACGATCTGCGCGGATTTTTGGCGGCGCTGAGAGAAGCGGGCGAGCTGGCGACCATTTCGACTCCCGTCGCTCTCGAGCACGAGGTGGGGGCTATTTGCTTTCACAATCTGAGCCGACGTGGTCCGGGTTTACTCTTCGAGCGACCCGGCGGCCTGGAGATCGCGCTGGCGGTCGACCTTCTGGCGACGCGCCGCCGTTATGCCTTGGCCTTGGGGGTGAAGCCCGATGAGCTGAGCGCGGAGTGGAACCGACGGGTCAGAGAGCCGCTGAAGCCGGTCATGGTGGAGAGGGGAGCTTGCCAGGAGCGGGTGTGGACAGGAGAAGATATCGATCTAGCCAAATTGCCGGTGCCGGTTTGGAATGGCAAAGACGGCGGGCCGTTTTTGACTCTGTCTTGTCACATTACGAAGGATCCCGAGACCGGCTTACGCAACGTCGGCGTATACCGCAACCAAATCCACGACCGAAATACTCTCGGTATCCTCACGGAGCCTTATGCGCACTTGAGGCTCCAGATGGGGAAGGCCCCCGGCCGGCCATTCCCGGTGGCAATCGTATTGGGGGGAGATCCCGTGGTGTTGATGACGGCTACGGCGCCGGTGCCGTTTGGCGTGGATGAGTTGGAGATCGCGGGGGCGCTCCGCGGCAAACCGATCGAGATGGTGAGGTGTAAGACGGTGCCGTTGGAAGTGCCGGCGACGGCGGAGATTGTGATCGAGGGGGAGATATTAACGGATGAGCTGCGGGAGGAGGGACCCTTTGGAGAGTTTACGGGATACTACGGCGGGCATCAGGCGCCGCGCCCGGTGGTGCGGGTAAAAGCCGTCACGCACCGGGAACACCCTATCCTGCACGCAACCTACGAAGGTCTTCCCCCCAGCGGCTCTGCGATGTTGGTCGCAGTGCCCCGCGAGGCGGAGCTCATGCGCCAGATCGCGCTCCCGGGCGTCAAGAAGGTCCACATGAGCCCCGGAGGCGGAGGCGCCTTTCACGCGGTCATTTCCGTGGAAAAATCCTACGAGGGCTTCGGCAAGTATGTCGGCCTCGCCGTTCTCAGCGCCACAGCCGGACGATCGATCAAGCGGGTGATCGTGGTCGATGAGGACGTGGACCCGTTCGACCCGGTGGCGGTGGAGTGGGCCATAGCCACTCGCGTGCAGCCGCATCGGAACATAGAAATCGTGCGCGAGATGCCCGGCGTCATCCTGGATCCTTCACTCCCGCGGACCGGCGGGCATGGCCCGGCGCTCACCTCCAAGATGATCATCGATGCCACGCGCTATGATGCCAAGGCCTTCCCGCCCGTGTGCCTTCCGGCGGCGGAGGCGATGGAAAAAGTGGAGCGGGAGTGGGAGCGCTACGGCATCGCGAAGAAAAATTGACTTTTCTCGAGTCCTGGATAGGAAAGGTGGTTGGCAATGGTAGAGACTGACATTTTGCTGGACGGATTTACGCGGGTTTACGAATCCCTGCATCGCACGCTGGCGGACCTCACAGAAGAGGAGCTTATCAAGGAGCCGCACCCGTCCATGGGCTGGCTTGCCTGGCGGCTCACGCGAATCATGGACAGCAACGTATCCCAGCTTGCCGGGCGGAAGCAGCTTTGGATTGGCGATGGCTGGGCCGCTCGCTTCGGCATGCCGCCCGAGCCCGCGGACTTCGGGCGATCGGCCACTCACACGCGCGAGCAGGTGAAGGCTTTTCGCGCCTCGAAAGAGCTGCTGCTGGCGTACCACGACGCGGTTTACGAGGAGATGAAGAAGTACATCAACACGTTGAGCGCCGGGGAGCTTGCGCGCGAGCTCGACGAGCCGCGCTTTCAGCCGCTTCCGACCGTCGCCGTGCGGCTCATGAGCGTCTTGGAGAACGGGATGAACAACGCGGGACAGATCGGCTACTTGAAAGCTTACCACCGGCTCGGCGGCTGGTTCCCGCACGAGGCCAAGGATCCCATGAGCTTCCGCTAGAGCCTTTCCCTGTCAGCGATAATTTAGTTACCCGTTGCCAGCCCCACCACATTTTCGATGATGTCCAAGATTCTCTGTGTGCGGCGGTCAATTAGGATTACATGCCGGCCCAATATAACCCGTCCCCATGTCTCCGGAAGTTTTGGGAGTCGGATTTCTAGTTCCGAGGGCAGGGGCTCCAGGCGCTTCTGAAGGCCCGGCGGCAGGTTCCCCTTCCGCTTGAGCTGCTTTTGCAATCCCGGGGGCAGGTCGCCGCCACGCTTTGCCAGGCCGGGGGGAAGCCCGCTAGCTGGCGGCCGGCGAAAGAATTCAATGATGATCTCTTTCTCCTTCGGAAGAAAGCGATCCGGATGGCCTTTCTCTCCGGCGTGGGCGAAAATGGAAATAAGGAGATAGAGGCTGATACAAGCCAGAAAAGCCGCTGTGGAGCGGATGGTGCGGCGACGATGCGGGTTGGTAAACGGCACTGTCGTCTCCTTTCATTTGATGTTAGATCTGTCGGTCGGGCATAATCAGCAATTCTAGGTGATTTGCGTGCGAAGAGAAAGAGTTTGTCACTTCTTGACAGGATCACGCCGGCGGCGATAAACAGGCAACAGAACAGTGAGGAGGCGAGCATGAAGACTATTATACGCAAACTCGCAGGGTTTACGTTCTCGTTTTGCCTGGTCGCCGCGCTGGCCTTCACCGGAGCCGGAAAGGCCCACGCTTCCTGGGAAGCCGAATGGAAGGGAACGGTAGAGGCGGCAAAGAAAGAAGGAAAAGTCACGATTTATACCTCATCAAACCAGAACACCCTGCTCTTTGAGTCGGGGGCCTTTCAGAAAAGGTTCCCGGAGATCAAAGTCATCGTCGTGTTCGGGGATCCTTACCAGCGCATCCTCACCGAGCGGAGAGCGGGCCAATACCTTGCGGACATCGCGCTCACCGGTCCGGACACCCTTTGGGACCTCTATTTAGCCCGGGTCCTCGACCCAGTTAAAGATGCGATTATTTTGCCTGAGGTGGCCGATGAGTCCAAATGGTTTCGGGGAAAACACCACTATATCGACTCGGAGCAAAAATATATTTTTTCCGCCATCGGAAACGTTGACTTAGGGAGCATCTTCTACAACGCCAAGCTCATCAATCCCAACGAATTTAAGTCCATGTGGGATTTTCTCCGTCCCGAATTGAAAGGAAAGATAGCGGCCCGAGATATCCGAACCCCGGGCCCGGGGGGAGTTACCGTCAGGTTTTACTATTACGTTCCTGAATTAGGTCCAAATTTCATCCGGCGTCTCTTCAGCGAAATGGATATCACGCTTTTCCGGGATCAACGGCAAGGGGTAGATTGGCTTGCCACCGGCAAATATCCTCTTTGCCTTTTCTGCAACCACACGAGGGTAGAACAGGCCAGGTCTCAGGGATTACCGGTAGAAAGTTTTGGATTGATGAAGGACGGCGCAGGGTTGATTGCGAGCGGGGGCGCTATAAGCCTTGTCAATAGGGCGCCCCATCCCAATGCGGCGAAGGTCCTGATCAATTGGTACCTCTCCCGCGAGGGACAGATGGCGATGCAATCCGTAGGAGGCAGTTCCGCAAATTCGCGCCGGATGGACGTCCCTAAGGACATGGTCCCGCCCCGGCGGCGCCTTCAGGAGGGCGTCCGTTACGTAGAGGTCGAGACCGCGGAACGGATGTCCCAGGAACCTGTGCTCAACCTGTATAACGCTGCATTAGCGGAAGCGGAAAAAAGAAAGAAAAAATAGCGGAGGCTTTACCGCGAAGGGAGAGGGTCCGGTCCGGCGATCTTCTTGAAGAGCGCGATCACTTGAGGATCGCGGGGGAGCTCCGCAAGGATCTTGGTCATCTCGCTTCCCAGGATCGGCGATGCCTCGTCCGCGGTCATCTTTTTGTAGCTCTGGTGAAATTCGGGATCTTTAAAAGTTTTCCGAAAGGCCTCTTGAAGAATATCCACCCGCTCCTTGGGAGTCCCCGGCGGGAGCAGAAACGGCGAGCCGAACTCTCTCATAGAGCGGAGAAACGTCACGATGCCGCGCTCCGGTTGGGATCTGGCGAAGCTCTCGATCTCGGGCAGTTGCGCAAAGCGCGGATGGGCGTGTCCTTTGGGGACCTCGATCGTGGCATGAAAATGAATCAGCCCTTTTTCCACGGCCTCCCGGCTCCGCGTGAGCACAGTATCCGCATTGTTGACCCTCATATCGACTTCCCCGCGGGCCAGCGCCAGGTCAATCTCGTTGCCGGAATAGCCGACGACAAACCTCGGATCCTTTAAACCGATCAGGTAGGCGAACAATCTCCCCGTAATGTAAATCGCGTGGCCGACCGATTGGGCGCCGACGCGCACGCCGGAGGCGGCGCGGAGTTTTTCCAGGTTGTCCAGACCCGCCTCTTTCCGCGAGAGCAGGACCCACTGGTAGGTGCTGTGAGGGGAACCCAAGTAGATGAATTTGTTCATGTCGTACTGGACTCCGGACTCTCCCAGGGCCGCGTTCGCCAGCAGACCCAGGCCGAAGCTCCCCATGGTCAGCCCATCCGGCCGCACCGCCCCGGAGAAGTGGTTCGCTGCCGCTCGCCCGCCGCCCCCGGGCATGTACTCGACCACGATCGCCGGCTCTCCCGGAATGTATTTTCGAAGGAAGGGAATTTCCGCCCGCATCATGAGGTCGCCCGTCCCTCCGGCCGCCTCTCCCCGAATCAGCGTGATCGTTTTTCCCTGATAAAAAGGGGCCTGGGAAAAGGCCAAAGACGGCGAGACAAGGATGAATAGAGCCGCCAAAAGCTGACCCAGCGATCGCTCAAAATTCTTCATAAATTTCCTCCTTGACCGGGAGTCCTGAACCTATGGCGAGTTCATTTAAGCCTCATTACCCCAATCGGGAGCGGATGTCCATTCGGCCTGGCACGCCGGGGTTTCGAGCAGGTTGCTCTTTTCTTCCTTTTTAGATAGGTTCTGAATCGCTTTTTTAGCGAGTGACAGGAGTGAATATGATGCTGACTCTTCACAAAAGTGAGTCAATGAGCGCGGACATCGAGCGCGTTCTTAAAGAAATCGACTGCGATGAGCTCGTCGCTTTGTCGGTCGAGATGGGCAACATCTATTCTCCCTCAGGCTACGACGAGGCGATTGCAAACTATGTGTTCCAGTGGCTTGACCGTGAAGGATTTCAGCCCAGGCGCGTGGCGCTCCTGCCCCAGCGCCCCAACATCGTCGCCACCTTGAAAGGAAAGGGCGGCGGCACCAGCCTGATCTTCAACGGCCACATCGATACCGCCATTGCCAACGACGAGACCGCCGGCTACCTGATGCCGATGCCTGAGGTGATCCACAAGGCATGGGTGGAAGGGGACTTTATTCGCGGCCACGCCATCATTAACGACCGTGGCCCTTTGGCCGCGGCGATGATCGCCGCCAAGGCGATCAAAAAGAGCGGGCTCTCGTTGAAAGGCGATCTCATCCTCGCGGGTGTGGCCGGCGAGACTACGAGAGAGCCGGTAGACGAGTTTGAAAGTCCCGACTACCTGGGGAAAGAAGTTGGCACGCGATATACCATCGTCCGCGGTGTGCTGGCTGACTTTGCTCTGGTTTGTGAGGCGACCGCGTTCACGCCGGTCTGGGTCGAGGCGGGAGAGGTTTATTTTAAAGTCCGCATCCAGACGCCGGTCGAGCCTTTGTATACGCCCTACATACCGCGCTTCAGCAGCGTCACTGCTCATCCCAACGCGATCGTGCGCGCCGCAGCGCTGATCGAGGCATTGGCCAAATGGGCCAATCGCTATGAAGACGCCTATCGCTATGAGTGCCCAGGCGGTGTTGTCATACCTAAGGTTAACATTGGCGCGATCCGCGGCGGCGTGCCCTACCGCATCACCAGGACGCTTCAGTTTTGTGACCTCCACTTGGATGTCCGAATGCCGCCAAAGGCCGATCCCCTCGCGATCCGCTCGGAGATCGAACAGGTGATGAAAGGCTGCGGCTTAGAGGGCACCGTGGAAATAACCACTTACCGTCCCGGGTACGAGGGAAAAGGGGTCGAGCCGCTCGTGGAAGCCGTGACCGCTTCACATCGCCTTGTTCTCGGAGGGGATCCGAAGCCGGTCATACCGTCATTTTCCAGCATGTGGCGCGATATCAGCCTCTACAACGAAGTAGGGATCCCTGCCGCGACCTACGGGCCGGCTTTAGGGGCCGGCGGCGGCAATGCCGCGCTGCGCGTGGATGACTTATTGAATGCAAGCGGGATTTACGCGCTGACGGCTCTGGCTCTCTGTAACCGCGCCAAACCTTCAAACCTCAGGACTTAGCAACGGAAAATTGTCGGATGATTGACACTGGGGGCGGAAAGATTTATAGGCCCTACGAGGTCGAGAAAGACTTCAGGCGGCGAGGCCGAAAGGCATGAAGAACAAAAGGGAGGCATTTTCATGAGGCGAGGACTCGGGCGGTTGATTTTGGCCGCGGGCGTTTTCGTTTGGATCGGAGGCGGCTCCTCTTGGGCGGCCGAGTGGGATAATGTTCTGGAGGCCGCGAAGAAGGAGCGCAGCGTGTCGGTCATCGGACCGCAGGGGAACGAGACCCGCGACGCCCTTACGATCGGATTTCAGAAAAAATATCCGGGCATCCAGGTGGAAGTCAACTCCATGGCCGGCAATCAGATCGCGCCCAAGCTGCTCAATGAGCTCGCGGCCGGAAGGAATACCACGGACCTGGTCGTCACCGGGACCACGACGGCGATCGAGAGCCTGCTGCCGGCCAACGCGCTGGCGCCGGTTCCGCCTTTCCTCGTCGGCCCGAATTCGCGCGATCCCTCCCAATGGCGCGGAGGGAAGTTCAACTTTGCCGACGGCGCCGGCCAGTACAACTTCATCATGAGCGCCTATGTCAAAGCCCCCTTCATCTATAACCCGACGCTGGTCGACGTGCGCGAAATCAAATCCTGGAAGGATCTGCTCAATCCGAAGTGGAAAGGGAAGATTGTCCTGAGGGATCCTTTCAGCGCCGGGGGCGGCTTGGCGAGCGCGACTTTTTGGTACACGCACAAGGCCCTGGGCAAGGAGTACATCCAGAAACTCTTCGCCCAGCAGGATATCATCATCGCCAGGGACGACCGCCAGATGCTCGATTTTGTCGCGCAGGGAAAATATCCGATCGCCGTCGGGCCAAGCGATGTGCTTACGAACGAGTTGATCGGCCGCGGGCTGTCGCTCAAGCACCTGGACTCCGCCCACCTTCAGGAAGGGACCTACATGACCGCCGGCAACGGGAGCATCGTCGTGGTTCGAAACACGCCCCATCCCAACGCGCTCAAGCTTTACATCGACTATCTCCTGTCCCGGGATGGCCAGCTCGAATGGAGCAAGGCGGCCGGTTTCGCGAGCCTCAGGCGCGGTGTCCCGAACGATCATGTCCTGGATATCCTGGTCCCCAAAGAGGGCGCCGACTATCCGGATATGTCGAGCGAGAAATACGTCAAGCTCCGGATGGAGCTCGTGGATTTTCTAAAGCCGATACTCAAACGCTGAGCGGACGGCATCAGAGGACGAACAGAAAACTCTTCGATGAAAAACCAAAAGGGGGTGCAGTGATGAGACTGGAGTTCAATACGAGAATTTTTTTGGCGGCTGTTTCGGCCCTGGCTTTTTCAGCATCGTTGCCTCTCCTGGCCTTTGCCGCGTCTTCCTCGCAGGCCGAGTGGGATCAGGTTTTGGCGGCGGCCAAAAAAGAGGGCAAAGTCTCCGTCATCGGTCCGGTGGGGCCGGATCGGAGGGATATTCTCACCGAGCCGTTCCAGAAAAAATACGGCATTACCGTGGAGTATATGGCGGATCGAGGATCCGGCATCGGGCCGAAGATCGCCGCCGAGCGCGGCGCCAATAAATACAATTGGGATATTGTGGTCACGGGGACGACCACGGCCCTCACGGCATTGATACCCCTGGGGGCTCTGGACCCCATGGACCAGGCCCTTATTCTCCCTGAGGTCAAAGATCCCAAGATGTGGCGAGGGGGCGGGATCGAGTATTCCGACCCGGGCCGCCGCATGATCGTCATGACGCCCTCGCAGCGGGGGACGCTCTTCGTCAATCCGAATACCATCAAGCCCGGCGACATCAAATCCTACAAAGATCTTTTGGATCCGAAGTATAAAGGCAAGATCATCGCCGACGACGGCCGCTTTGCCGGTCCCGGCCAAGCGACCTTCACCTTCTTTTATCTCCATCCGGATCTGGGTCCGAACTTCATTCGCGCCCTGGCCAAGCAGGAGCTCACGATCTCCAGGGACTATCTTCAGGAGATTGACGCCGTTGCTAAAGGCCGCCATCTCGTTCTCATCGGGGTCTCGGATATCGCGGCGGAAGAACGGAAGGAAAAAGGCATCCCGATCGATATTATCAATCCCAGGACGCTCAAAGAGGCATCCGACGTAAGCCCCGGCTCCGGCGGCGTCTCTATGTTCAACAAGGCCCCCAATCCCAACGCGGCCAAGGTCTATCTCAACTGGTTGCTGTCTAAAGACGGCCAGACCGGGTTTGCCCGGGTCAACGGCTATATCAGCGCCCGTTTGGATGTTCCTACGGATCACTCTCCCTGGCGGGTCCCGATACCCGGGGCGATCAAGACCTACACCCCCCAGGCGATGGAGGTCAAAGAGCCGCTCACCAACTTGTTGAAGGAGCTCTGGGGGCAATAAGACAGATCCATATAGATGTAGAGAGGAAGAGCCGATGAGCTTTAAAGGACTCAGGGAATTTATTTCATTGCTGGAAAAGAACGGCGAGCTGGCGCGCATCTCCGTTCCGGTCGACCTCAATCAGGAGCTTGGGGCGATTTGCGTCAAAGGGTTGAGATCTTACGGCCCGGCGTTGTTTTTCGAGAAGCCGGGCGGGAGGGATATCCCGATACTCACGAACCTCCTGGCCACGCGCCGGCGTTACGCCCTGGCGATGGAGTGCCCTCAAACGGAAGTCCACCGCGAATGGAACCGGCGTGTGAGCCAGCCGGTGCCGCCGGTGATGGTCGAGGGCGGCCCTTGCCAGGAGGAAGTGTTTTTAGGCAACGATGTAGACCTGACCAAGCTACCGGCGCCGACCTGGAACGCCAAGGACGGCGGGCCGTATCTGACGCTCTCCTGCCACCATACCAAGGAGCCTTCGAGCGGCATACGCAACGTCGGTATCTACCGCAACCAGCTTCATGACCGGAACACCCTGGGTATCCTGGCGGGTCCGTACACCCACATCATGCTGCAGCGCCGAAAGGCGCCGGGCGAGCCTTCCCCGGTCGCGATTGCGATCGGGGTCGACCCCCGGATCGTCATGGCGGCCTCCTGTCCATTCCCGTTCGGCGCCGATGAATTGGCCATGGCCGGCGCGCTTCGCGGCGCGCCGATCGAGATGGTGCGCTGCAAAACCGTTCCCCTGGAAGTGCCGGCGGACGCCGAGGTGATCATCGAGGGAGAGATCCGGCCGGAGGAGAAGCGCGAAGAGGGACCGTTCGGCGAGTTCACGGGCCATTATGGCGGCCTCAAGATGGCCCGCCCTACGATTCACGTCACCGCAATGACGCGGCGCAAAAATCCCATTCTCCATCTCGCCTATCAGGGGGCCCCGCCGCATGAGACGGATGTCCTCACCGCGGTGGGGAAGGAATCGGAGATCCTGCGCACGATCACGCTCCCGGGCGTGAAGGCGGTGCACCTGACCGAGGGGGGCTGTGGAATTCTCCACGCTGTGGTCTCGATCGAGAAGCTCTACGAAGGCTACGGCAAGATGGTCGGCCTGGCGGTCCTGGGTTGCCCGAGCGGCCGCCACCTGAAGCAGGTAACCGTCGTGGATGACGATGTGGACCCGTTCGATCCGGTGGCCGTGGAGTGGGCCGTCGCCACCCGCGTCCAGCCCCATCGAGACGTGGAGATCTTCAAAGAGGTCACGGGTATTTTCCTGGACCCCTCTCTCCCTCCTGCGGAACAGGCGGGTCCGGCCCGGACTTCCAAGATCCTCATCGATGCGACGCGCTATGACGCGAAAAATTTTCCCTCCGTCTGCCTTCCATCCGCGGAGGCCGTGGAGAAGGTGAAACGGGAATGGCATCGCTACGGAATTCCCGAACCTAAATAAGAGGGCACGATTATGATGCGCGCTTTCTGCTTGCTGGTCATGGTGGTGTTGGGGACGGCGTCCGGTGTAGCTGCCACGCCTTCATGGCAGGAGGAGTGGGAGCGGGTCCTGGCCGCGGCAAAGCGGGAGGGGCAGGTGTCGGTCATGGGCCCCGTCGGCACGGACACACGCGACGCGCTTACGATCCCTTTTCAAAAGGCGCTTGGCATTCGCGTCGATTATTTCGGTTCTACCGGAGGACAGCAGGCGACCCGCCTGGCCATGGAGCGGCGGGCGGACAAATACTTGTGGGATATCTTTATCGGCGGCACCACGACCGGCCTGACGTCTTTGATTCCCATGGGGGCCTTCGATCCCATGGAGCCGGCCTTGATTCTGTCCGACGTGAAAGACCCTAAGACGTGGCGCGGCGGTGGGATCGAGTTCGTTGACCCGGCGAGACAGATGGTGGTGATGACGCCGACGCACCGGGTCACGGTGGTGGTCAATACCAGCCAGTTGAGCCCGAAGGCGCTCAGGTCGTATAAGGATCTTCTCGACCCCAAGTGGAAAGGGAAGATCGTGATTCAGGATCCGCAGCTCGCGGGATCGAGCCAAGCGACGTTTACCTTTTTTTATCTTCACCCTGAGCTTGGGCCGAATTATATCCGCGCCTTGGCCAAGCAGGCGCCGCTCGTTCTCAGGGATCCGGCGCAGGCCTTGCAAATGACCAGCCAGGGAAAACATCCGATCCACCTGGGTCCCCGCGACAGTATCCTCATGGACGCGATCCGGCGTGGGCTGCCGCTCGCGATCGTGGAGCCGAACCATTTGAAAGAGGGGTCGGATGTGAGCTCGGGCGCAGGGAACGCGGCCGTGTTTAACCGTCCGCCCCACCCCAACGCGGCGAAAATTTTTATCAACTGGCTGCTCTCGCGAGACGGCCAGTACCAATACGGGAAGGCCTTGGGCTATGTGAGCAAGCGGCTGGATGTGCCCACGGACTACGCCGAGCCCTGGCGGGTGCCGCAACCCGGCGCGATCAATACCTACGACCAAAAGGCCATCGATATAAAGGACGACTTGGTTGCATTGCTGCAGGAGACCTTCGGCCGCTGACCGATAACGGAGTTTTCAAAAAATCACCCGGCGAGGGAGGAGAAAAATCGACGATGGACCAGGAGTCTGTGCGCCTGATTATCGAGACGCTCAAACAGGAGGGAGTCGAATTGGTGGTGACGCTGCCGGAGGAGCCTACCTACTCGCTCACCGAGGCGATACGCCAGGACCCCTATTTCACGTCTATCACCGTGGCCGGCGAAGGCAACGGGATCATGCTGTGCGCGGGCGCCGCGATAGGCGGCCGCAAATGTGTCTTTGTCACCGGCATCGCCGGGCTGCTGGTGGCGAGTTGGGCCTTGGCCCAGACGGGAATGGTTTTTGGCATTCCTGTATTACTTCTGATCTCCTATCGGGGTGACATGGGCGACCACAGCGGCATACCGGGGGCGCAGCTTTTGATGTTCAAGCAAGTGGCCGAGCCGCTGCTGAACACGTTGCGCATCCCGTACCGGATCGTAAACCAGAAGGCTGCCTTGAAGCGGTCCCTCCAGGAGGCCAACTTTGCCTGTCACGATTACGGCGCGCCGGTGGCCTTGCTTCTGAGCGGGGAGGTGCTCTGGTGAAACGCCGCGAATGTCTTGAATGGCTCGCCTCTTACGTCCCCGAAGATACCGTCGTTGCCGCCAGTCTCTCTTCCAACTCCAGCATGTGGTCGAGCTTGAGACCGCAGGGGGCGAACTTTTTCGGCCTGAATCTTGGGCTTTCCCTCCCTTTTGCGCTGGGTCTGACCCTGGCTTTTCCCAAGGGTAAAGTGCTGTGTCTGGAATCCGACGGAAGCCTCATGAACGACAGCTCCAGCCTGATTACTCTGGCCGATGTCAACCCCTCCAACCTGGTGGTTCTGGTCTTTGACAACGCGTCCTATGCCCGGATGGGGCCGACCTTTACTTCCCGCGCCGCGGATCTGGAGAAGATTGCGCAGGGGGCGGGAGTCAAGAACACCGCGACCATAAGGTCTCATGAAGAGTTCGCGCTCGGCGTCAAGCGGGCGTTCGAGAGCGAGGGTCTCGCCTTTTTAGTCGTAAAAGTAGAGCCCGACACGGAACGAACTGTAGGCAACCCTCGCTTCTATGGCCGGCCGATGCGCGAGCGTTTCGTCGACGCCGTCATGCAGCGGCCGGATTACTGGGGGAAAAAGGCGGAGAAGTAGTGCAGTGGAGGCCTATCAACACCGCCGGCCTGAAAGTCTCTCTCAGGTCCGCTGCAATGGTGTAGTGCTACGCTTCGAACGAAAAAACGCTCGACCTTTTCTGCTCGGTGCATCGGACCTTCGAGATACCTCCAGGCCGGGGTTGGAAAAGGGCACTTCAGCGGTAGTCAGGAAGAATATTTGAAAGGGGATCAAGATGGCTGTTCCAAGCAAGACATCAGAGAGGTCCGAGGACGAGCTTGAGGAGGAGGCGAAAGAGAGGTTTCTGCGCAAGACCTATTTCCACAGGTTCTGCGACGCCGACGGTCTGGCTGTGGTGGGAGGCTACGGCGTGGAAGATCTCCGGACGCTGCCCCTTACCCACTGGGAGCGGTTGGGAGGTCCGGCGGCCTACTGCCACCTGGAGGGCTCTCAAGGATTCCTCGGCTCCCTGGTGGCCGAAATCCCGCCCGGGAAAAACTTAAAACCGATGCGGCGTCTCTACGAGGAGCTGATCCTTGTCCTGGAAGGGCACGGGGCCACGCAGTTCTGGTCGGAAAAGACCAACCAGGCGACCTTGCTGGAGTGGCAACCCGGCAGCATTTTTTCGCCCCCGCTGAATACGAAGCACCAGCACTTCAACGGCTCCGCCACGGAGCCCGCCCGCTTCGTGGCCGCGAGCAATGCGCCTCTCATCTTCAACATCTTCAACTCCGCCAATTTTATTTTTAACGCGCCCTACGAGTTCTCGGAGCGCTTTGCGGGAGAGATGGATTATTTCAGCTCGGAGTTCAAACCCGGAGAGCTGGAAGACACTTCGGTCAACTTCATTGCCAACGCCGACGCAGTCCAGTTGACCCGCTACCCGCGCCGCGGCGCGGGGTTCAGCCGGCTCGGCATCAGCGGTTCCAAGAATACCGCCATGATCGGCCACATCATGCAGATCGAGAGCGGCACCTACCGCAAGCCCCACCGCCACGGGCCGGGGGCGCAGGTGGTGGTGCTCAGCGGAAAGGGATACTCGCTCATGTGGCCGCCGGGCGGCCCGTTCGTGCGCTTCGACTGGCGGAAAGGCAGTCTCTTCGTGCCGCCCGAAGGGTGGTATCATTCCCACTTCACCACGAGCAAGGAGCCGGCGCGTCACTTGGCCCTGCGCAGCGGGCTCCGCGGCGTCGGAACGCTCTGGCTCCCCACGGTGAGCGAGAAGGAAGGGGGGCACATCATGGAGCATGAAGACGAGCCGCCCGAGGTCCGAACCATGTACGGGGCCGACTTGGCCAAGGAAGGTATCCCTCTCATGATGCCGCCCATTCAGAGACGGCCATAACTCCGGATTGGGGGCTTTATGAAATCGCGAAGCTTCTTTGCATTCTCAGGTGTAATGATCGTCGCTTTTCTCTGCTTTGCGAACGCGGCGCCCGCTGCTGTGGCGACCAAGTCCGCCGAATGGGATGGAATCATCGAGGCCGCCAAAAAAGAAGGGCGGGTCGTCATGATGGGGCCGGTAGGCGCCGATGTGCGCGACGCGTTCACCCAGGGATTCCAGAAGAAGTATCCCGAGATTCGCGTGGACTACAGCGGCATGCCCGGCGCCAGCGTCGCGCCGAAGCTCCTCGCCGAACTGGGAGCCCGGCGCTATATCACCGACCTGGTGGTCGCCGGGACCACCACGGCCCTGCAGAGCCTCCAACCCGTAAACGCCATTGTGCCGATGCAGCCGTTCCTGGTGGGGCCGGAAAGCCAAAACCAGTCCAAGTGGCGGGGAGGAAAGTTCCATTTTTCGGACAACGCGGAGAAGTACAATCTGGTTTACGGCAGCCGGGTTCAGGTGGCCTTCATCGCGAATAAGGATGTCGTGCCTCCGGGGAAGATCAAGGCGTGGAGAGATCTTGTCAATCCCGAGTGGAAAGGGAAGATCGCCTCGCTCAACCCGCGCAGGGCGGGCGCCGGGCTCGACATCGCGACCTTCTGGTACACCAACGAAAAGATCGGGCTGGGCAAAAATTTCATGCGCCAGTTTTACGGCCAGGAGATCTTTTTCTCCAACGATGAGCGCCAACTCCTCGACTTCGTGGCGCGCGGGCGATATCCGATCGCCGTAGGGCCGAGCGGGGTGCTGGCCTTCGAGTTTATGAGCAAGGGCCTTCCCATCCAGCTCGTCGGCAGCGCGGGGCTCCAAGAGGGCGGCTTTGTCACGGCCAGCAATGGGACGATCATGGTGACCTATAACGCTCCTCGCCCGAACGCGGCGAAGCTCTATCTCGACTATCTGCTTTCCCGGGAGGGCCAGCTCGCGTGGAGCAAGGCGTCGGGGCTGGCGAGCAACCGGCTGGACGTCCCCAAGGATCACATACCGGAGGTCTTGGTTCCGAAGGAAAATATGAAGTACCAGGATAATTATAAAGAGTCCTTCGTGCACATGAGAGACGAAATCGTGGACTTCCTGGACACGATCCTTCCGCGCTGAGGTGACATCCATGGCCCGAAGGTACGGGATCATCTCCGGAGATTCCCATTTGGAGATCTCACCCGAGCGGTGGAGACACCGGACCCCGACTAAATTCCGGGATCGGGCTCCACGTCTTCTGAAGCTCTCGAACGGCGGCGATGCCATCCTGATCGAAAACAAGCCTCTGAGCGTCCTCGGGCTCGCAGTGACTGGAAAGCCGTATCAGGAATACCGCCCTACCGGGGTGAACTACGAGGGCAACCCCGGGACCGGCAGTCCGGAACAGCGGCTGAGCGAGCAGGAGCGCGACGGCGTTGACGCCGAGGTCCTGTTCACCGGACCCGGCATGGTGCGGTTCTGGCGCGGTATCGAAGAGGACGCGGCGTTTAACGCGGTCGTCCACGCCTACAATGAGTTCCTGGCCGAGGAGTACTGCTCGGTTGCGCGCGACCGCCTGCTGGCCATGGCGGTGATTCCCACGACCGGCCTCGAGAGCGCAATCAAAGAGATGGAATACTGCGCGCGCGCCGGTCTCAAGGGCGTCATGCTGGCGAATTTCCCGAACGGCAAAGGGCTCCCCACGCCGGAGGACGACCGTTTCTGGGCCGCCGCGATCGATCTCAACATGCCGCTGACGGTCCATGTCAAGTTTATCTCCGACGAGCGGCCGGTATTGCGCTACCAGCGCCGCCCTTCAGAGGCGGAGACCTTTGCGGTGGATCCCGTCTTCAACCTCGTCCGGTTCGCGGGGGAATCCGCCCTCAACGCGGTGCAGATGATCATGACGGGAGTTTTCGATCGATTTCCGAAGCTCCGGATCTACTGGGCGGAGACGATGATCGGATGGATTCCCTACTTCCTGTCCCAGCTCGAAGATAACTGGGAGCGCACGCGCTACTGGGCGCGGGAATTTTACGGGGTTGAGCCCCCGCCGCGCTCCATCAGCGAGTATCTTCAGGAACATTGCCTCTGGGGCTTCCTCAAAGATCCTTTCGGGGTGGAGATGCGCCACAAGATCGGAGTCGATCGCATCATGTGGGGAAACGACTTCCCCCATTCCGCCGGCGACTGGCCTAATTCGCGCCGCGTGATCGAGGAGATCTTTCAGGGCGTGCCTGAGGACGAACGATACCGTATGCTCGCGGGAAATGCGATCAGCTTCTTTCACCTGGAGTAGAGTCCGTCATTGGTTCCGCCCGCGGGCTCATCCCTGCGTAAGTCTAAGGACCGAGCTCAGTGTCGATCGGAACTTGACATGCGTTCCCTTTATTGACTAGTAGATTTACAAAGGAAAGCTCGACTGAGGCATCCGAGGCCATTATCTCTCAAAAAACGGCTGAAAGGAGTAACGGTTAT